>Ga0316217_10001132_pt1 | contig 35809 bp, 27 predicted proteins | sample 1anoAmetaG_FD_203633 | JGI IMG/M metagenome (GOLD analysis project Ga0316217, IMG submission 203633) | Freshwater microbial communities from Trout Bog Lake, Wisconsin, USA - 1anoA | ecosystem: Environmental > Aquatic > Freshwater > Lake > Hypolimnion/Profundal zone | place: USA: Wisconsin...
GGGGTGTCGTGGATGAGGCCGCCCGTGTCGGGGTTGACGTCCGCGAGCGGCAGGCGGTCGGGGATGCTGGTCGGGTCCTTGACCATCGCGAGCGAGTTGACGCCCGAGTTGGTGCCGACGTTCGGCGTCGCGAGCCCGAGCCCCAGGGCGCGCGCGAGCGCCTCGTTGGCCTCGTTCGGGACGAACTCGTCGTAGACGACCTCGATCTGCAGGACGTTCTTCGGGGGGAGGACGGCGCCGTTGACGGTCGCGGGGCTCTTGACGACGTAGGGGGCGTAGTTGATCGGGTCACCCGGGTCGAAGAGCGTCTGCAGGAGGTTCATCAGGGGGTGGCTCTCGGTCAGGTGGTCCGACCCGCCTCCGAAGTTGGTCCCGGCGAAGCTCACGTCGAACGCGACGCGCGGGGAGTGGGCCGCCAGCTCCGTGATGACCCCGCCGCCCGCGACGTTGAGCACCCAGCTCTTGATGAGCGGCTCGATGGCGGCCGCCGCGGCCCCCTGCATGCCGCCGAGCGAGTTGCCGAAGTAGGCGATCTTCGTCCCGTCGATCTTCGGCACGGTCGCGCCGGTCTGGAGCGCCGTCAGCGCCGGGCTGCTGGCGAGGACGCGGGCGAGCTGCGAGGTGTCGATCTCGGCCTGGCGGAACTGGTCGCGCATGGCGCCGAGGTCGAGGAGGTAGCCGAAGATGTCGTTGATGCCGTTGGTCGCGGGGGGCGAGCCGATCGGGTCGGCGAGCCCGTCGGGTCCGGAGTAGGCGCCGCCGCCGCTGGCGAAGTTGTTGACGAGATCGACCTCGTACTGGGCCTCGGTCGCCCGCGCGCCGAACGTCACGCTGTCGATGGCCGCGACCACCCAGCCGGCGTTGGCGAACGTGTTGGCGAGGTTGAAGGCCTCGTTCATGCGCGACTCGCCCAGCCCGTGCTGGACGATGACGACGGGGTAGCCGTTCGCCGGCATCGCCGCGGTCGGGACGAAGAACGTGACCCAGATGGGGGCCGTCGGCTTCGTCGCGTCGGGGATGACGTTGCCGTTCGCGTCGTAGGAGAACGTCGCCGCGCCGACCGCGTTGTAGACGCCGGCGGGGGAGAGGTAGTTCTGCGCCTGGAACACGGCCGTCCCCACCGCCGCGATGCGGTTGTGGGCGCGGACCGGGAGGTCGGCGTTCGGGTCGTCGGAGCCGTCCGTGAGCGCCGGGGCCGTGACCGTCCCGAGGTAGTCGTCGAGCGACGCGGTGAACCCGGTCGGGAGCACGCCGCCGACCTTCGCGGCGAACTTGGTGGACCCCATCGGCTTGAGCGAGGTGGCGTCCCAGGCGAGGGTCGGCACCGCGACCTTCTCGAGGTTCGTCCGCATCTGGAGCAGCGTCTTGGTCGACGACGACGTCGTGAACGGCGCGAGGCCGACGATGGTGGCGCCGTCGCTCGCGAGCGCCGAGGCGAGGACGGTCTCCGCGGTGCCGAGCGCCTTGCCGTAGAGGGTCGTCTTCATCGACGGGCCCGAGAGCGCGAGGAAGTCGGCCGACGCCTCCACCTTCGCCCCCTTCATCGTCTTGACCCGGCTCGTCAGCACGGTCGCGTACTGGTGCCCCTCCTCGAGGACGACGCCGCGCCCCGGCCCGACGGCGAGGGCGGGGCGGTAGCCGGTCGTGCCGAAGGCGCGATCGTCGTGGAACGCGGCGCGGCACGGGACGCGCGCGGCGGCCCCCGTGGCGGAGAGGTCGATGAGGAACACCGAGCTCTTGTCGGCGACGCACTCGGCCTCGCTTACGGGGAGCGACGTCGGGTCGAGCGTCGCGATGCCCCCCGTCTCGGCCGGGTCGTCGACCCAGAAGAGCGACTGCGCGACACGGGAGAAGCCGTTCAGCCGCGCGAGCTCGTGGGTGATGAACTTCGAGTTGGCCGTGATGACGGCGTCCGCGCCGGGGAGCGGGTCGACGATCGTCCCGGTCGACGTCAGGTAGATGTCGCTCGGGAACGGGACGTCGAGCAGGTTGGGGACCGTGCCGGTCGTGAGCTTGAACCGCGCCGTGACGGCGCCGGTCGCCGCGTCGCTCCCCCCCTCTTGCCCCTTCTTCCCCCCGTCGGCGGCCCCGTCGCGCGCGGCGTCGACGCCGCCGTCCTTGCCGGTCTTGCCCGAGCCGTCGGCCCCGCTGTCGGGCGTCGCGCTGCCGCTGCTGCTGCTGCAGGCCGCCCCTGCGACCCCTGCCAGAACCACCCCCGCCCAAGCGCCGACGACGTTCCTACGAAGCATGAACCCTCCTGATTGCGACCCCACGAAGAACCCGAACCGTGACGCGTCCCGGGCTTCACCGCAAGGGCTCCGTCAGGGCCAGCGGCGGGAGCGGGCGCGCCCCTCCCCCTACCGGAGCGTCCGCGCCCGGTGCTCCGCGACCCACGGCGAGAGGCGCGAGCCCGTCGCCCCCTCGTCCGCGGCCTTCACCCCGCTCACCCGCTCCATGCGGGCGGCGGCGATGGCGATGGCGACGGCGAGCGGCTCGCGGTCGGCCGGCGCGACCTCCATGTAGCCGACGAGCGAGTCCTTCTCGCGGTCGAGGAAGCCCGTGTCGTAGCGCCCCGCGACGAAGTCCGGGTGCGCGAAGAGGCGCTGGTGGAAGGCGAGGTTCGTCTTGATGCCGGTGACCACGTACTCCGAGAGCGCGCGGCGCATCCGCTCGACGGCGCGCTCGCGGGTCGGCGCCCAGACGCTCAGCTTCGAGATGAGCGGGTCGTAGAAGCTCGAGATGACGCAGCCGGGGTAGGCCCCGCCGTCGTCGCGGACGCCGGGGCCGCTCGGGGTGACGAGGCTGAGGATCTGTCCGGGGGATGGGAGGTAGCCCGTCGACGGGTCCTCGGCGTAGACGCGGCACTCGATGGCGGCGCCGCGCGCGTGGAGGTCGTCCTGGCCGAAGCCGAGCGGCTCGCCCTGGGCGACGCGGACCATCTCCCGCACGAGATCGAGCCCGCTCACGAGCTCGGTGACGGGGTGCTCGACCTGGAGGCGGGTGTTCATCTCGAGGAAGTAGAACTGTCCGTCCTCGGCGAGGAGGAACTCGAACGTGCCGGCCGAGTAGTAGCCCACCGCCTTCGCCCCTTGCACGGCGATGGCCCCCATCTTGGCGACGAGCTCGCGGGACGCGGCGGGCGACGGGGTCTCCTCGACGACCTTCTGGTTCCGCCGCTGGATCGAGCAGTCGCGCTCGAAGACGTGGACCATGTTGCCGTGCTGGTCGCCCAGCACCTGGATCTCGACGTGGCGGGGGCGGAGGATCGCCTTCTCGAGGTAGACGGTGTCGTCGCCGAAGAACTTCTTCGCCTCGCTCCGCGCGCGCTCCCAGGCGCTCGCCATGTCCTCGGCCCGCTCGACGAGGCGCATCCCCTTGCCGCCGCCGCCGCTGGCGGCCTTGAGCATGACGGGGAAGCCGATCGTCTTCGCCGCGGCGATGGCCTCTTCGGTGGTGTCGCACATCGCGCCGGGGACGATGGGGACGCCCGCGGCGCTCATGCAGGTGCGCGCGGCGGTCTTCGAGCCCATCTGGCGCATGGCGCTGGCGGGGGGGCCGATGAAGGCGATGCCGGCGGCGGTGCAGGCGTCGGGGAGGAGGGGGTTCTCGCTGAGGAAGCCGTAGCCGGGGTGGATGGCGTCGCAGCCGGAGTTCTTCGCGACGTCGAGGATCTTGTCGATGCGGAGGTAGCTCTCGCCGGCGGGGGCGGGGCCGATGCCGTAGGCCTCGTCGGCCATGCGGACGTGGAGGGCGGCGCGGTCGGCGTCGGAGAAGACGGCGACGGAGCGGATGTCCATCTCACGGAGCGTGCGCGCGACCCGGACGGCGATCTCGCCGCGGTTGGCGATGAGGACCTTCTTGAAGGGGGTGGGCATGAGGGGGGCGGATGATACGCGAAAGGCGGTCCCGGGGAGCGCTCGCGGAGCGCCGTGTCCCCAGTCGGCCGGATGCGGGGCATGATTCAAGCTCAGCCGGCCTTTGGGGACACGGCGCTCCGCTCGCTTGGGGCTCGTGGGTACGGGCGGGGCAGGGGGCCGCCTGTCGGCGGGACGGGCGGCTAGCGCGCGGCGTCGGTCGGGAGCCACGGGCAGCAGAAGGCGCCGGGGGGGCAGACCACGGGGCCGCTGGAGCGGACGGTGCTGGGCGTCCCGTCGTCGAGGGGGGACTGCGAGGTGCGGCGGCCGTGCGGGAGGCGTTCGAGGCGGTCGCCCGGCAGGACGAGGAGGGGGTCAAGAGGGTGCCGGCGCGGCTGTAGCTGTCGCGCGGAACGCCCGGGGCGGCCCCGGAGACGCCCGGCAAGAGCCTCGACGACGTCGCGGCTCTCGCAGGGCGGCTCTGCAAGAGCCTCGACGACGCCACGGCTCTCGCAGGGGTGCTCTGCAAGAGGTTCGACGACGTCACGGCTTTCGCAGGGCGGCTCTGCAAGAGGTTCGACGGCGTCACGGCTCTCGCAGGGCGGTTCTGCAAGAGGTTCGACGGCGTCACGGCTCTCGCAGGGGTGCTCTGCAAGAGGTTCGACGACGTCACGGCTCTCGCAGGGGTGCTCTGCAAGAGGTTCGACGACGTCACGGCTCTCGCAGGGGTGCTCTCGAAGATCGCAGGGACGCTCTGCAAGAGGTTCGACGACGTCACGGCTCTCGCAGGGGTGCTCTGCAAGAGGTTCGACGACGTCACGGCTCTCGCGGGGGTGCCCTGCAAGAGCTTCGACGACGTCACGGCTCTCGCAGGGGCGCTCTGCAAGAGCCTCGACGACGTCACGGCTCTCGAACGGACGCTCGCGTCGCACGGCGGGAGGCTCGACGTGTGGAGGTCGCCCCGCTTCGTGGATCGTCCCGCGACCCACGACCCGCGACCGCGACCGCGACCGCGACCGCGACCGCGACCGCGACCGCGACCGCGACCCCAACCCCGACCGCGACCGCGACCGCGACCCCGACCGCGACCCGCGACCCGCGACCCGCGACCCCGACCGCGACCCCGACCGCGACCGCGACCGCGACCGCGACCGCGACCCCGACCCCGACCCCGACCCCGACCCCGACCCCGACCGCGACCCCGACCCCGACCCCGACCCCGACCCCGACCCCCGACCGCGAACTCAACCCGGCCCCTCCCCGCCGCCACAAACGAACGAAGGGGACGCGCGCTGGGCACGTCCCCTCCGGGATTCGACGGATGCTTCGGAGCTTACCAGCGGTCGCGCTTGCCGCCGCCACCACCGCCGCCGCCGCCGCCACCACCGCCACGGCCGCCGCCACCACCGCCACGACCACCGCCGCCGCCGCCACGGCCACCGCCGCCGCCGAAGCCACCGCCACCACCGCCGCCACCGCCGCGGTTCTGGCGCTCTTCCGCCTCGTTGACGCGGAGCGGGCGCCCGTCGAGGAGCGCGCCGTTCATCTCGGCGATGGCCTTCGCGGCCTCGGCCGGCGAGCCCATCGTGACGAACGCGAAGCCACGCGACTGCCCGGTCTCACGGTCGGAGACGACATGCACGTCCGTGATTTCACCGAAGGGGGTGAAGGCGGCGCGCACAGATTCTGCGGTAGACTGGAAGGAGAGGTTTCCGACGTAGAGGCGATTACCCATCGTTTTCTCGATTCTGTAGTGTCGGCTCGAAGATCAGTACGTCCGGACGTAGAGCGAGCCGCTCGGCATCGGACCCAGGCAGGGGCAGTGCTCCCCTGCGACACATGATGCACGATTCTGGGGCGCGCGTCCGCTTTCGCTGTCCGTCCCCCTGTCGGACTGGTAATCGCCGGGCACGATGCCGGACATGGACCTCACCGCCCTCCTCGGCCCGGAGCTTGCCGGAGCGCTCGCCGGGCGGGGGTTCGCAGGCCTCACGTCTGTTCAGGAGGCGGTCCTCGATCCGGCCCTGGCCGACCGCGATCTGCGCGTCACCTCCCAGACCGGCTCGGGCAAGACGGTCGCCCTCGGCCTCGCCCTCCGCCACCTCGTGCAGGGGGAGACGGCCTCGCAGGGGGGGGCCGCCCGGCCCCGGGCCATGGTCGTGGCGCCGACGCGCGAGCTCGCGCACCAGGTGGAGCAGGAGCTGACCTGGCTCTACGCGCCGCTCGGCATCAAGGTCGTGACGACCACGGGGGGCTCGAGCGCCAGGGACGAGCGGCGCGCGCTCGGCACCGGGCCAGCGGTCATCGTCGGGACGCCGGGGCGCCTCCTCGACCACCTGTCGCGCAAGAGCATCAACCCGGAGCAGATCGCCGCGGTCGTCCTCGACGAGGCCGACCGGATGCTCGACCTCGGGTTCCGCGAGGACCTGACGGCCATCCTCGGCTACCCCCCCGCGTCCCACCGGACCCACCTCGTCTCGGCGACCTTCCCCCACGCCGTCCGCGCCCTGGCCGACAGCGTCCAGCAGAACCCGGCGCACGTCGAGGGGACGCGCCTCGGCGCCGCCAACGTCGACATCGTCCACCGCATCGTGCTGGTCGACCCGAAGGAGCAGGTCGCGGCGGTCATCAACATCCTGCTCGCCAAGCCCGAGGAGCAGGCGCTCGTCTTCGCGCGCACGCGGGCCGACGTCGCCAGCCTCGCCAAGGAGCTCGCGGCGGCGAAGTTCACGGTCGGCTCGCTCTCGGGCGAGATGGAGCAGGCCGCGCGCAACCGCGCGATGATGGCGTTCAAGAACGGGTCGCTGCGGGTCCTCGTCGCGACGGACGTCGCCGCGCGCGGCATCGACGTGCAGGACATCGCCCACGTCATCCACGCCGACGCGCCGGGCGACGCCGACACCTACACGCACCGGAGCGGGCGGACCGGTCGCGCCGGGCGCAAGGGGATGAGCTCGGTGCTCGTGACCCCGTCGGGCCTGCGGCAGGCGAGCTACCTGCTGACGCGCGCGGGGGTGACGTTCCGGGTCGAGCCCGTGCCGAGCGCGGACGAGATCCGCAAGGCGGCGGACGAGCGGCTCTGGGCGGAGCTCTCCGGCGACGAAGGCCCCGGCGCCGAAGCGGTCCCCGACCGGGTCGCCGCGCTCGCGGCCCGCCTCGCGGCGTCGCCCGACGTCGAGCGGACGCTCTCCCGCCTGCTGCTGCGCGTCCGTCAGGCCGAGGCCTCGGAGCCGCGCGACGTGCGGCGGCTCGAGCCCGCCACCGAGCGACCGCGGGGCGGCGAGCGTGAACGTCCTCGCGGGCGGGAGCTCCCGCACCTGCCCGATCGCGGCGATCGCTCGCACGCCTTCAGCGCCGTTCACCCGCCGCCGCGCTCGTCCCGGGACGTCATGCGCGCCGCGAGCGAGGTGTCGCTCTCCGGACCGCACGCTCCGAGGCCGCCGCGCCCCGCCCGCGCCGGCGAGGGGCGCGACTGGAGGCCCTTCCGCGTGACCTGGGGGGCGAACGACGGGGCCGACGCCCGGCGCCTGATGGCCGTCGTCTGCCGTCGCGGGGGGATCCGCGGGAGCGACGTCGGGGCGATCCGCGTCGGGTCCCACTCCTCGACGGTCGAGGTCGCCGCGGAGGTCGCGGAGGCGTTCGCCGAGGCCGCCGCCGCCGTCGACCCGCGCGAGCCGAAGGTCCGCATCCTGCCGGATTCTTCGGGCGCCGCGCCCGAGGCCGAGGCCGCGCCCCGCCCCGCACCGAGGCCGCACCCCGCCGCCGCGCGCCCGCACGCCGCCGGGCACGCCACCACCGGGTACCGCGGCGCCGGTCGCGACGCCCCCGCCCCGGCTGGCGCGCACAAGGCCCCGAGGAAGGGGGCTCCGTACGCGCCGTCCGGCTTCAAGGGGGACTCGTTCAAGCCGAGCGCGCGCGGGGCCCCGCCGGCGCCCGCGCACAAGGGGGGCTACAAAGGGAAGCGCCCGCTCCCGGTCGGCGGCGGCCACACGGCGCCGAAGCGCACCAAGCCCTAGCCACGCCAATCCTCGTGCCCCGCCGGCGTTCCTGGTGGATACTGGCCGGATGCCGGAGGGGTCAGCGGGACGATCTGGGCGCGCGCTCCGCTCCGCGTTCATCGGCGCCCTCGTCGCCGCGACGTCGGCCTGCCAGCTGATCGGCGGCATCAGCACCATCGACCCCTCGACCGGCGACGGGGGCTCCGACGCGGCCGCCAGCTTCGATGCGGGCCTCGACGCGACCCGCCGGCTCGACGCGCACGCCGACTCCGGTCGCAAGGTCGACGCCGTGACCGGGAGCGGCTCGGGGTCGGGGAGTGGCGCTGCGTCCGGGTCCGGCTCGGGGGCCGGCGTCGACGCCGGGTCCGGGTCCGGCGGTGGAGGGGACGCGGGGTCGGGCTCGGGGTCGGCGGCCGGTTCGGGTTCCGGGACGGGGTCGGGGACCGGCTCGGGCTCAGGGACGGGGTCCGGGTCGGGCTCCGGGAGCTCGGGCCCCACCTGCGATGGCGGCATCTTCTGCGGCGGCGTCTGCACGAGCGACAGCACCGACTCGAACAACTGCGGCGCCTGCGGTCACGTCTGCCCGGCGGGGGCGACCTGCTCGCTGAGCGCGTGCGTCTGCGGGGGGGGGCAGGTCCTCACCGGCGGCATCTGCTGCCCGGCCCAGGACTCCAGCTGCGGCGGCACCTGCGTCAACGAGCAGAGCGACCGGAACCACTGCGGCGACTGCGCGAACGTCTGCCCGACCGGGGGGAGCTGCTCGCTGGGGCTCTGCTCCTGCCCGGGCGGTCAGGTCGTGACGAACGGCGTCTGCTGCCCCCCCGGCCAGACCGGGTGCGGCGGCCAGTGCGTCAACCTCCAGAGCGACCTCCACAACTGCGGCGGCTGCGGGCTCGTCTGCTCCGGCGCGTGCACCGCGGGGGAGTGCCTCGTGACGCTGGCGTCCGGCCGCGGCACTCCGAGCCACGTCGCCGTCAACGCGACCGACGTCTACTGGACCGAGTCGACCGGCAACAACGTGATGATGGTCCCGGTCGCGGGCGGCGCGCTCACGACCATCGCGTCGGGCCGGAACGACCCCTACGGCCTCGCCCTCGACGCGACGAGCGTCTACTGGTCGGAGTCGACCGGCAAGCTCGTCCTGAAGACGCCCCTCCTCGGCGTGGCGGTCACGACGCTGGCGTCCGCGACGACCGTCCCCGGAATCAACACCCCGCGGTGGACCAAGGTCGACGGCACCAGCGTCTACTGGACCGACACCGGCGCCGGCACCCTGATGAAGGTCCCCCTCGGCGGCGGCGCCGCCACGACGCTCGCCTCCGCGCTCGGCAACCCGCAGGGGGTCGCCCTCGACGCGACCAGCGTCTACTGGAACAACGGCACCGCCGGGACCGTGGTCAAGATCCCGCTCGCAGGCGGGCCCATCACGACGATCGCCAGCGGCCAGTCCACCCCGTACGGCATCGCCGTGGACGCCACGAGCGTCTACTGGGCCAACTACGTCGCGGGGGGCGCCGTGCTGAAGGCGCCCGTCGCCGGCGGCGGCGCGGTCACCACGCTCGCGTCCGCCCAGGGGCAGCCGCTCGACGTCGCCATCGACGCGACGAACATCTACTGGACCGACGCCAACTCGGGCTACGTGATGAAGGTGGGCCTCGGGGGGGGGACGCCGGCCACCATCGCGTCGGGCCAGACCAACCCGACCCACCTCGCCGTCGACGGGACCAGCGTCTACTGGGCCACCAACAACGGCAACATCATCAAGGCCACGCCCAAGTAGCGCGAGGCCCGGCGGACGCGCGCGCCGATAGCCTCTCGCGCGGCGGGGGTAGACTGCTCCTTCATGACTGGGCGCCGCCACGTCGTCGACTCCGCGCGTCGCGCCGGCGTCGCCTGCGCCGTCGGGCTCGTCCTCGCCGCGGGGGCAGCCCGGGGACACCCGGAGGGGGCCTCCTCGGTCGACCGCTACCTCGACTTCGTGCGCACCGGCGACGGTCGCTTCCGGGTCGCCTACCGCCTCGACTTCGCCGAGACCCCGGCCTACGCGGAGATCGACGCGCTCGACGCCGACCACGACGGGCGCGTGACCGCCGACGAGCAGCGCCGCTACACCGACGCGCGCGTCCCGCCGCTCGTCGCCGCCTGGGTCGTCGAGGTGAACGGCGAGCGCGTGAGGCCGTCGGTCGTCGCCTGCCACCTCGAGACGGCGCCGGGGCAGGGGGGGATGGACACCCTGCGCGTCGACTGCGAGGTCGCCGTCGTCGGCCCCCCCTCGCTGGCCGGCCAGGGCGACACCCTCGACGTCCGCGACGACGTGTTCGCCGATCGCCCTGGCTGGCGCGAGATCTCCGCCCGCGACGCGCTCGCGCCGGACGCCTCGCTCACGCCGCTCGGTCCTGGAGGGGCCGGGGACGCCGGAAGGGGCGGTCGGCCGCACCGGGTGTCGGAGGCGCGCTTCGTGTTCCCGGTGCGGCCCGGCGGCTCGACCCCGACGGGGCCCGGAGCGGTCGTCGTCGCGCTTCGCCTGCTCGCGATCCTCGTCGGGCTCCCGGCGGTGGCGGCGCTGCTGCTGCGGAGGCGACGGAAGCGCCTAGGGTGAGACCCCGCCTTGCGTCACCCTCACGGCGGGCGTCCAGGCGAACCCGGACCGCGCCTCGATGCGCGCCCGGACGTACCCCTCGTCGCCCGCGAGGCGGTAGGTCGCTCCGTCCTCCCCTGCGCGGGCGCTCGCGAGCGTCCGGCCGCCGCCGCCGATGAACTTCACGACGGCGTCGGGGTCGACCGGTTCGACCAGGTAGCTCCTCGCGTCCACGGCGATGCGCCGCACGCTCGCCCCGGTCGACGCGTAGAGCGCCCCCCGTCGGAGGGCGTCGCAGAGCAGGTCGCCGCGCGGCGCGTCGGCGAAGACCTCGACCCACGCCACGCCCGGAAAGGCCTCCGGGTCCGCGTCGGTCACGAGGTGGTGCGTGTCGTCGATGCCGACCCCCATCACGTCGCGCCCCGCGCCGAGCGCGGCGTCCCAGAGCTGCTCGTGCGAGGGGTGCGTCGCGTCGCCCGCAGAGTGGACGTACGGGTGGCCGCTCGCGATCTCGAGCAGGACGGCCCCGTCCGCGGCGATGACGTCGCCCGGCGCGAGCGCCCAGTCGAAGTTCGCGTGGTTGACGAGCGCCACGCCGTCCTGGGCCCGGATCTCGCCGATCGCGTGCTCGAGCGCGTCGACCGCGCGGGGGAAGCGCCCCCCGGCCACGACCGCGCGCGTGCAGAGGGCGTTGACGTGGACCTGACGCCCGTCGACCCACATGCTCACCTCCTCGCCGGCGACGATCGCGAAGTCCGGCGTCACGATGGCCGCGAGGTCGCCCGGCCCCGTGAGGACGTTGTGGTCGGTCAGGGCGACGAAGCCGTAGCCGTGGTCCCGGTACCAGCGGGCGACGTCGTACGGGGCGGTGTCGCCGTCGCTCTGCGTGGAGTGCGTGTGGAGGTTGCCGCGGACGAAGCGCGTCACGTCGAAGGCGCGCGCGAAGCGAGGAGGGGAGGGGGGCGCCGGGGCGACCACGGGGGCCAACGGCGGCTCGCGGTGGTCCCAGAGCCGCGCGAGGGCGGCCCCTGTGACGAGCGCCATGACCCCCGCCGCCGCGTGCCTCTCCATGCTGGGGTCACCTTATAGGCAGAGGGAGAACGACAGGAAGGCGTCCTCCTGTGAATCTCTGCCGGCCCGGAATCGGACGACGGGTTGCCCGGCGGCGGCGCGGACGGTAGACGGGGCGGATGCGGTCGCGTCTGCTCGGAGGTCTCGTCGTCGGTGCGCTCGGCTGGGCCTCGGCGGCGTACGCGGCGGATCCGGTCCAGAAGGGGCCGTACCTGCTGCACCTCGGCGCCTCGAGCGTGGACGTCCGGGTCGAGCTCGCCTCCGCGGCCGCGATCTCGGTCGACGCCGTCGTCGACGGCCCCTCCGACGCCGGCGTCGCGCGGACGTTCGCCTCCCCGTCGGCCACCTTCCACTCGGTCCACCTCACGGGCCTCACCCCCGCGACGCGCTACCGCTACACCGTCCACGCCGGGGCCGGCGCCGCCGTGACGGGGACGTTCCTGACCGCCCCCGACGGCGCGTCGCGCGCCCCCTTCACCTTCGTCGTCTACGGCGACAACCGGAGCGACGGCCCCGCCCACGAGCGCGTCGTGCGCGCCGTGCAGCGGGAGAGCTACGACTTCCTCGTCAACACCGGCGACTTCGTCATCGACGGCGGGGACGATTCGGCCTGGCAGCGCTTCTTCGACATCGAGGAGCCGATCCTCCGCGACCACCCGCTGTTCGCCTGCATCGGCAACCACGAGCTCGCCGACGACCGCCAGGCCGCCCACTTCGCGCGCTACCTCGGGCCGACCGAGCCGTCCGGTCCCTCCGCCGCCGCGCCGCCGATCTACGGCTCCTTCCGCTGGGGGCGCGCGCGCTTCTTCCTGCTCAACGCGTTCGTCGACTGGGCGTCCGGCGCCGAGCGGACCTGGCTCGAGGACGCGCTCGGTCAGGCCGACCACGAGCCCGGCGTCGACCTCCGCGTCGCCGTCATCCACCACGGGCCGCACTCCGCCGGCCCGCACGGCGACAACGAGCGGCTCCTCGCCGCGCACATCGACGACCTCCTCGTCGCCCACCACGTCGACCTCGTCCTCGCCGGGCACGACCACATCTACGAGCGCGGCGAGGCGAAGGGGCTCAAGTACATCGTCACCGGCGGGGGCGGGGCGCCGCTCTACCGCGAGACCCGGCCCATCCCGAGCACCCGCAAGGTCGAGGCGACCTACAACTACGTCCTCGCGACCGTGAGCGACGACGGCGTCGCCATCCTCGCGAAGCGCGCGGACGGCTCGACGCTCGACCAGTGCAGCTTCGCGCGGGGCGGCTCGTGGCTCTGCGACCCGAAGCCCGCGGCGCGCCCCGCGTCGTCGTCCGGCGGCGCCGCGACCGCGCCCCCTTCGCCCGGTCCGTGCGGCTGCAGCGTCCCCGGGGCCCCCGGCCGCTCGCCGCTCGCCCCCTTCGCGCTGGCCCTGGTGGCGCTCGTCCTCGTGCGCCGTCGCTCCGGGGCCGAGACGTGAGCCGGCGGTGAGCCCGTGAGCTCCGGTCGCGCGGCGGTCGCTCTCGCCTTCCTGCTCGCCGCCTGCGACGCCGGTCGCGGCTCCCCAGCCCGCCCCGAGGCGCGCCCGGACGCTCGCCCCGCGATGACGGCCGCCGCGCCCCCCGTCCCGCGCGCTGCCCGCCCCTACGCCCTCCACGTCCCGTCCGGCCTCGACCGCGGGGCCCCGGCGCCGCTCGTCGTCTTCTTCCACGGCTACGGCGGGGACGGGGCCGGATCGGTCGCGGGGTTCGGGCTCGAGGCGGCTTCGGACGCCGGGCGCTTCGTCCTCGCCTATCCCGACGGGACCCTCGACGCGCAGGGGCGCCGCTTCTGGAACGCGACCCACGCCTGCTGCGACTTCGGCGGAAACCGCGTCGACGACGCGGCGTACGTCCGGTGGCTGCTCGACGACGTGGCGAACCGGGTCGCGGTCGACCCTCGGCGCGTCTACCTGATGGGGCACTCGAACGGCGGCTTCCTCGCGCTCCGCCTCGCGTGCGAGCTCGCCCCCAGGGTCGCGGCGGTCGTCAGCATCGCCGGGGCGGGCGACACCGCGCCCGTCGCGTGCGGCGCAGGGGGGCCGGTCAGCGTCCTGCAGCTCCACGGCGACGCGGACCGCGTCGTCCGCTACGACGGCGGGCTGATCTTCGACCGCCCGGGGCGCGACTACCCGGGGGCGGTCGCCACGGTCCGCGCGTTCGCGGCGCGGGACGGCTGCACCGGGGGGCTCGTCGCGAGCGGAGCCCCGCTCGACTTCGACGCGCTCGTCCCCGGCAAGGAGGCGACGCCGCGCTCGTTCGCCGGCTGCCCGGCGGGGGTCGACGTCAGCCTCTGGACGCTCGCCGGCGGGGAGCACGTCCCCCGACCGACCGTCGCGGGGCTGGGGGCCGTGTGGGCCTGGATGGCCGCCCACCCGAAGCCGTGAGCCCCGGGCGCCGACGGCGCGGGGGCGCCCCGATGCCTACGCGCCGGCCTTGGCGGCGTGCACCACGTAGACGGGCCTGACCGCGGTGCGGATGACCCGCTCGGCGGTGCTCCCGAGGAGCGCGCGCGAGAGGCCGCGGCGCCCGTGCGTCCCGACGACGATGAGGTCGGCCAGCTGCTCGGCGGCGACGGAGTTGATCTCGTCCCACGCGGGCCCCATCCGGAGGACCGTCGTGATCGCCACGCCCCGGTCGGCGTGGGAGCGGGCGATGGCGTCGAGCTCGGACTGCGCCGCGGCTCCGATGCGCGAGGCGACGTCCGCCGGGGCGACGAGGACGCCGTCCGGGAAGCCGTAGATGGGGATCTCGTACGAGTGGACGAGGATGAGCGACGCCCCGAGCTGCTTGGCGAGGTCGATGGCCTGGTCGACGACGGTGTCGGCGAGGTCGCTGAAGTCGGTCGCGACGAGGATGCGTTGGATGGTGCCCATGAGCCCCTGCTTACCACCGCGCGTGGCGGGGCTGGGGGCGATCATGGGCTCCCGCCGCGGCTCGCCTCCGCGTCTCGCCGTCAATCTGCCTCTTCTTCCCGTGGCATGACGGCTTCCGTGACCTCGGAGCGTCGCCCGTGACCTTTGCGACCCCCCTCGGCCCCGCGTCCGTGTAGTCTCTCCGCCCCCCCATGACCGAGAAGCAGACTCCGCTGGCGCTCCTGAAGGCTCAGGGCAAGGTCGACCCCCACGTCGTCGCCGTCCTCGTGAACGGCAAGGTCGTCGACCTCCACACCCCCATCGACGCGACGGCCGCCTTCACGCCCGTCCTCGACACCGAGCCGGCCGGTCTGCGCGTCATCCGCCACTCGACGGCGCACGTCATGGCCGACGCCGTGCAGCGCCTCTTCCCCGGGACGCACGTCACCATCGGCCCCGCCATCGACGAGGGCTTCTATTACGACTTCGAGAAGCAGGGGGGGGGCTTCACCGAGGACGATCTGCGCCACATCGAGGAGGCCATGGCCGCCATCGTGGCCGCCGACACCCCGTTCCGCCGCGACGTCGTCTCGCGCGACGAGGCCATCAAGCTCTTCGGCGGGATGGGCGAGCACTTCAAGGTGGAGATCATCCAGTCCATCCCCGAGGGGGAGGAGATCTCGCTCTACCGCCACGGCGGCGCCGACAAGCCGTGGGTCGACGTCTGCGAGGGGCCGCACGTCCCCTCGACCCGCTACCTCAAGGCCGTGAAGCTGACGCACGTCGCGGGGGCCTACTGGCGCGGGGACGAGAAGAACCCGATGCTCCAGCGCATCTACGGGACGGCGTTCGCCAGCAAGGAGGCGCTCGCCGAGCACCTCCGCCTCATCGAGGAGGCGAAGGCGCGCGACCACCGGAAGCTCGGGAAGGAGCTCGACCTCTTCCTCTTCAACGACGCCGCGCCGGCGATGCCCTTCTTCCTGCCGAAGGGGGCGTACGTCTACAACCGGATGGTCGAGTACGTCCGGACGGCCTACGAGGCCGTCGGCTACGAGGAGGTCATCACCCCGCAGGCCTTCGACCCGTCGCTCTTCCGCACGAGCGGCCACCTCGGCCACTACAACGAGAACATGTACCGCCTCTGGACGGAGGACCTCATCGAGGACGTCCCGGCCGAGAAGCTGAAGGAGGTCTTGCAGCAGAGCTCGTTCGGCGTGAAGCCGATGAACTGCCCGAGCCACTGCGTCATCTTCGGCTCGCGCCGCCGGAGCTACCGCGAGCTCCCCTGGCGCGTCGCGGACTTCGGGCGCCTGCACCGCTACGAGCGCGGCGGCGTCGTGCACGGCCTGTCGCGCGTCCGCTCGTTCTGCCAGGACGACGCGCACATCTTCTGCACCCGCGAGCAGGTCCCGTCCGAGCTCGAGCTCTTCCTCAAGTTCTTCTACGGCGTCTACCGCGCCTTCAAGTTCGAGAAGATCGCCGTCAAGCTCGCCACGCGCCCCGAGAAGCGCCTCGGCACCGACGCCGACTGGGACATGGCGGAGGGGTCGCTCGAGGAGGGGCTCAAGCGGGCCGGCCTCAGCTACGAGATCCTCCCGGGCGAGGGGGCCTTCTACGGGCCGAAGCTCGAGTTCCACGTCGAGGACGCCCTGAAGCGCGCCTGGCAGCTCGGCACCTTCCAGCTCGACCCGAACCTCCCCGAGCGCTTCGACCTCACCTACACCGGCGAGGACGGGAAGGACCACCGCCCGGTCATGCTCCACCGGGCGATCTTCGGCTCGCTCGAGCGCTTCTTCAGCATCTACCTCGAGCACTGCGCGGGGAACTTCCCCACCTGGATCTCCCCCCGACAGGCTGTCGTGCTCACAGTCAGCTCGAAGGTGGACGACTACGCCCACGAGGTCCACCGGAGGCTCCGCGCCGCGGGGATCCGGGTCGACGCCGACACGAGCTCGGACAAGCTGGGCGCGAAGATCCGCAACGCGCGCCTCGCCCGCTACCCGTACCTCCTCGTCGTGGGGCCGAAGGAGGCCGAGACGGGGACCCTGGGGGTCCGCTCGCGCGACGAGGGGGAGCTCGGGGCCATCTCCATCGCCGATCTCACCGCCCGCATCGTCCGCGAGTCGGTTCCGCCGTCCGGAGAGCCGCCCGCCGCGGTCGAGAACGCTTGACGATTTCGTTTCTTTGGGTTTGACGTCGGCGCTCCATCGCGCCGATGATTCGCGCCGCCGAGCGGGCCGAGGCCCCCTCGAGCGGTAGTCACTGTCTTCACCCCCGCACGGAGGTCACGAAAATCACGATGTCAATGGGCCGTCCCCGCTTCGATCCTCGCCAGCAGCAGCGTGGCTTTCAGATTCGCATCAACCACCGCATCCGTGTCCCCGAGGTTCGCGTCATCGGGGCGGACGGCGCCATGCTCGGCGTGCTGCAGACCCACGAGGCCATGCGAATGGCTCAGGAGCAGGGGCTCGATCTCGTCGAGGTGAACCCCAAGGCCGAGCCCCCCGTCTGCAAGATCCTCGATTTCGGCAAGTACAAGTACGAGGAGAAGAAGAAGACGGCCGAGGCGAAGCGCAAGCAGACCGTCGTCGAGATCAAGGAGATCAAGCTCCGCCCGAAGACCGACGACCACGACGTGGACTTCAAGATCCGCGCGGCGCGCCGCTTCCTCGAGGCGGGCCACAAGGTGAAGGTCACCGTCCGCTTCCGCGGCCGCGAGATCACGCACCCCGAGAAGGCCCAGGAGCAGATCACGCTCATGGTCCAGGGGACGGAGGACCTGGCCAACCTCGAGTCGCGCCCGATGATGGAGGCGCGGACCATGACGGTGCTCATCGCGCCGAAGCCCGCGATCATGCAGAAGGTCGCCGCCGCCAAGGCCGCCGCCGAGAAGGCCCGCCAGCTGGCCGAGAAGGAGGGGCGCCCGCTCCCGCCGCCCGAGCCGTCGATGGGCTCGCTCCCCGACGTCGTGGGCGATGACGACGATGACGACGACGATGACGATGACGACGAGGACGAGCCCGAGGCAGCCCCCGGGGCTCCTACCGGCGAGAAGGCGTCGTAGGCGAAGGGGCGGTCCGGTCCGGCGAGGGGTGTCGTCAATTCGATACACTCGCCGTGAATCTGGTGCGGCACCCTGCCCTGAACCTCGGGGCAGGGGACCCCTGAAAGCGACCGCGGTTCCCGTAAACTCGCCAGTGGCGCGAGAAATGCACTAGACCCCGTCGACCAAGGGTCCTGATGCCGCATTCCTCGAACGCTCCGCTCCGTGTCTGCATTGTCGTCCCTTACGATCTCTCCGAGCGCGGCGGGGTCAAGCACCACGCCTTCGAGGTCGCCCACGCGCTCCGCCGTCGCGGCGACCACGTCAGCATCGTCGGCCCTGCAACGGAGGACCCTGAGCTCGAAGGGGTGATGACCTTCGGCGGCATCGTGAACGTCCGGTCCAACCACTCGGACAACCGGATGGCGCTGTTCGTCTCCCCCCTGAAGCTGCACCGCTACTTCCGCGAGGGGCAGTTCGACGTCATCCACGTCCACGAGCCCTCCATCCCGTCGCTCCCGTACTGGACGGCGTGGCTCACGCCGGGGGTCGCGAAGATCTGCACCTTCCACGCGTTCAACGAGACGCCGTCGTGGGGCATTCACTTCGGGCAGCGCGTCTGTCAGCTCCTCTCCGAGCCGTTCTACGACCACAGCCTCACGGTCTCGCCGGCGGCCCACCGCCACGCCTCGTACGCCTGGAACAAGCCGCTGACGATCGTGCCGAACGGCGTCTCCACCGACGTCTTCGTCCCGGGCCCCGCGCGGAAGCGCGACGGCTCGCCGCTGCGCCTCCTGTTCGTCGGTCGCCTGAGCGACGAGCGCAAGGGGCTACGCTACATGCTCGAGGCCTACCAGCAGCTGCTCGCGCGCGGCGTCGCGGTCACTCTCGACCTCGTCGGCGAGCTCGCCGGGGGCGACCCTCCGCCGGCGCTCCCGGGCCTCACGTACCACGGCTCGGTCCCTCGCTCCGAGCTCGTCCGCCGCTTCCAGGAGTGCGACGTCTACGTCGCGCCCTCCATCGGCCACGAGTCGTTCGGCATCGTCCTGCTCGAGGGGATGGCGACCGGCGCCCCCATCATCTGCAGCGACATCGAGGGGTACCGCGCGGTCGCCCATCCGGACGGCGCCGTCCTCGTGCCGCCCCGCAGCGCCGGGGCCATCGCGTCGGCCGTCGAGGAGCTCGCCGCGTCCCCCGAGCGCCGCGCCCGGATGAGCGCGGTGAACCTCCAGCACGTCCAGGCCTTCGACTGGGAGCACGTGGCCACCCGCGTCCGCGAGGAGTACCTCGTCGCGATCGAGCGTCGCGCGGCGCGCTACCCCGCCCTCAGGCCGGCCCTCGGACGAGCGCCCACGCCGCACCTCGAGCTCCCCGCCCCGTCGCGGGCGCCTCGCCGCCTCGGCGGTGGCTACCTCCCGGCGCTCCCGTCCGTCGCCTCGCCGTCCTTCGACGAAGCGTCGTCCCCGTGAGCCGCTGAGCGCCCCGCCTCGTCGCGCCGGTGACAGCTGCGCGACGCGGCGCGGTTCCGGTCGCACTGCCGCGCGAGACTGCGTAGCGTGCCCGGACCTTCCATGAGCGTGACCCCCCCCGTCCCTGCAGGTGCCTCGCCCTCGGCCCGGCCGAAGAGCTGGGGGCGCGTCGCCGGCCAGTGGGTCCCCGTCGTGCTCGTCGCGGCGGGCTGCGTCTGGGTAGGACGCTCGGTCGATCTCCACGAGCTGCTCCGGAGCCTCGCGGCCGTGAACGTCTGGCCGCTCGGCCTGGCGCTCCTCTTCGCGGCGCTCGGCGTCGTCGCGCACGCCGCGTACTGGCGGGTGCTCGTCGGCGGGACCGCGGGCGTGACGCTGCGCGAGATGACGGTCTACAGCTTCGCCTCCTACGCGACCAACGCCTTCCTGCCGATGCGCGCCGGCGAGGCGCTCCGCGTCTGGCTCCTGCAGCGGAGGCACGCGGTCCCGCTGACGCTCTCGGGGGCCACCATCGCGCTCGAGAAGATCGCCGACGTCGCCTCCCTGCTCCTCCTGGTGTCGCCGCTCCCGTGGCTCATCCCGGACCTCCCCCCGAGCGTCGCCCAGGCGCTGCGCGTGCTGCCGTGCATCGTCCTCGCCGCCGTCGTCGCGGTCGTGATCGCGAGCCGGCACGCGCTGCGCTGGAAGCTCCTCTCGGGCTTCCACGTCGTGCGGCGTCCGTCGGTCATCGCCGCCGGCTTCGCGTGCATCCTCGCCGCGTGGCTCCTCGACGTCTCCGCCATCCTGTCGGTCCTCGCCGCGGTCCACGTCGCGCCGACGCTCGAGAAGGCGCTCGTCGTCATCCTCTCGGTGAACATCGCGACGGCCATCCCTGCCACGCCCGGGCAGGTGGGGAGCCACGAGCTCGGCTCGACGATCGCCCTCCGGCTCGTCGGCGTCTCCGAGGCTCAGGCCGTCCCTTTCGCGCTCCTCTACCACGCGACGCAGCTGCTCCCCATCCTGGTCCTCGGCCTCTCCACCGCGCGGTCGCTCTCGCGAGAGGCTGACCCGCCCGGCGCGGCCGGCGCAAACGTGGCCTGAAACTGGGCCCACCTTCGGTGCGCGTGACACCGTTCGCGTCATGCAAGCGCGCGACTCCCGTGGCTCCCCCTCAGGCCTCTGGCGCGTGATCGGCGCCTCCCTCGCCGCGCTCGCCTCCGGCTGTGCGGCCCCCCCCGCGCCGCCCATCGAGCTCTACGCGGCGCCGGCGACCGTCACCACGCGCGTGGTCCCTCGCCCTGCGTCGCCCGCGACCGAGCTGCACATCATCGTCGGCGGCGACCTCCTCCCGCACCGCCCGATGCTCCTCCCCGTGGAGCGCCTCCGCGCGGGGCTCGACCCGATCGCCCCCCTCCTCGCGGGGGCCGACGTGGCCGTCGCGAACTACGAGACCGCCACTGGGGGCGCGGACCTCTTCACCGGCAAGCACAACATGTCGCTCTCGGCGCCCGAGGCCTGGCTCGCCGAGGTCGGCACCCGCTTCCACGCCGTCACAGTCGCAAACAACCACGCCTGTGATCTCGGCAGGGCTGGGCTCTCGGCGACGCTCGCGGCGGCCAAGGAGAACGGCGTCATCGCCGTCGGCGGCGACACCGACCACGACCCGTGGCAGTTCCGGGTGCTCGACGAGAAGGACGGCCGGAAGGTCTGCGCGGTCGCCTGGACCACGTTCGTGAACGCCGAGGGGAAGGCGTGCAAGGCGTCGGGCGAGCTCGCCATCGCCGGCTTTGACCACAAGGGGAGGCTGGCGATCGAGGCGGCGGTCTCCCGCGCGCGGCGCGGCGGGTGCGACGGCGTGGTCGCGATCTTCCACGGCGGCGAGGAGTACGTCGGTCCCATCTGGGGCGTGCGCGAGCAGGCGAAGGTCGCCGTCGACGCCGGGGCGGACGTGGTCGTCGTTCACCACCCGCACGTCCCGGCCCCCGCGGTGGTCCTCATCTCGCATGACGGCCGCAAGGTCCCCGTGTTCGAGTCGGTCGGCAACCTCCTGTCCAACCAGGGCGAGTCGTGGGAGCTGCCGAGCTTCCCGGTGTCGCCCAAGCACCTCATCGCCCAGAACGCCTGGACGCGCCTCGGCGTCCTGGCCGATCTCAGCTGGACCTGGCCCGCGGACGCCTCCGCTCACGACCGCCCGACCTTCACGTACGGCTATCACCTGACGTGGACCGAGAACGACCACGCCCAGCACCGGAGCGACCCGATGCCCCGCATCGCCACGCGCCCGCTCGACCCGGCCGCCGATCGCGCGCTGATCAAGCGCCTCTCGAGCGACGCGCGCGGCCCGGTCCGCCTGTTCACTGACCCGTGCTGGCTCGAGGCGTCCGGCGCCCGGTGCGTGATGCGAGACGCGAGCCCCGCCCCGTCCGTCGGGATGTGACCGCCGCGGCCTTTGACGGGGGGGCGTCGCCGCGATAACGACACGCTCGATGAACGACCCGTCTGCCAGGAAGGTCCGTATTCTCGTCGCCAAGCCCGGCCTCGACGGCCACGACCGCGGCGCGAAGGTCGTCGCTCGCGCGCTCCGGGACGCCGGCTTCGAGGTCGTCTACACCGGGCTACACCAGACGCCGGAGATGATCGCGAGCGCCGCGGTGCAGGAGGACGTCGACGCGGTGGGCCTTTCCATCATGAGCGGCGCGCACAACACGCTCTTCCCCGCGGTCGCGGCGGCGATGAAGGCGAAGGGGGCCGAGGACGTCATCCTCTTCGGCGGCGGGATCATCCCGGAGGAGGACGTCAAGCGCCTCCACGCGCAGGGCATCATGGGAGTATTCACCCCCGGGACGACCCTCGACACGATCATCCAGTGGGTGCACGCCAACGTGAAGCCGCGGTAAACGCGCGGCGCCGCCTGTCCCGCGACACCGCGGGGGGCGTCGGGGACAGGTCGTTCGCCCCGATTTCCCATGAATCCGGCCGGGCGGGCCTGGCATCGCGCTCGCTACGAGCGGGGCTGCTCCTCGAGGTGGAGCCCCATGCCCAGCCACCGCGCGCCCCCCCCGCTCCTCGCTGCGACGACGCTCGCCTTGCTCGGCTCCTGCGGCGGAGTCGCTGACGCGCCGCCCGCCGACCCCGTGCTCGCGGCGATCGTGGCGCCCCTCGTCGGCGCGCCCGATCGCGGCCTCGACCCTTCCGTCGTCGCGCTGACCAACGCGCGAGGCGAGGTCTGCAGCGGCGTGCTGCTGGCGGGGGACGTGGTGCTGACCGCCCGCAGCTGCGTCACGCGCGACGCCCTGCTCTTCGAGTGTCCCCCGGGAGACGCTCCGGCGCCGACGACGGAGAGCCCATCCACGCTGCACGTCTACACGCAGCTGCCAGAGCCGGCCGTCCCGTGGGTCTCCTCGGGCGTCGCCGTGCTCACCTCCGACGACCTCTCGATGTGCGGCGCCGACCTCGCGGTCGTCATCCTCGGGCGACAGATCGAGGGGGTGACCCCCGTCCTCGTCAGCGAGTCGGGCATCGCGGAAGGGGGGCACGTCCGGACGGTCGGGTTCGGGTGGACCTCGCCGGAAGGGTCGACGATGGGCGACCTCCTCCGCGAGCACGCTCCGGTCCTGGACGTCTCTGCCTCCGAGATCGCCGTGGGCGAGGCGACCTGTGTCGCGGCTCCCGGCGGCGCCGCCTTCGACGAGACCACAGGCGAGGTCGTCGGCGTGCTGTCGCGGTGGGGGACGGCCTGCGGGGTCGAGGGGGAGTTCGACGTCTACACCCGCGCCGACGCCTTCTACGGGCTCGTCCGTCTCGCGCTGGCGTGGGGCCCGGCGCTCGCGGTCGGTGCCGGCGATGGGGGCGCGGCGCGCTCGGGCGAGAAGCGCGACGCGGCCCGCTCGAGGAAGCCCCCGACCGACGTGGGATCGGCGTGCCTCTCGCCCACCGACTGCGGTACGGGGCTCTGCGTCTCGGCGCAGGGGGGGGAGTACTGCTCCCGCACCTGCGCCCCCGCGGACCGGTGCCCGACCGCCTTCACCTGCGTCATCGCCGCGAGCGGCGAGTCGGTCTGCGTCCGCTCCTGATGCGCCGACCATGCGCCGAGGGTTGACCCCGCTCGGCCCGAAGTCCTAAACGTGGAGGGAGTACAACCGGCCTCGAAGGTCAGGAGCCTACCGCCCCGATGAATTTCGCCCCGTCCGAGCACCACGAGCTCCTCCGCCGGTCGCTTCGAGATTTCGCCGAGGCCGAGGTCCGCCCCCACGCCCAGGCCTGGGACAAGGCCGAGCGCTTCCCGACCGAGATCGTCCCCAAGCTCGCCGCCATGGGGCTCCTGGGGATTCGCATCCCGGAGGAGTACGGCGGCGCTGCGATGGACACGACCAGCTACGCGATCTGCGTCGAGGAGCTGGCGCGCGTCGACGGGTCGCTGGCCCTGACGGTCGCGTCCCACAACGGTCTCGGGACGGGCCACGTCCTCGCGTTCGGCAACGAGGCGCAGAAGCGGAGGTACCTCCCGAAGGCGGCCTCGGGCGAGTGGCTCGCGGCGTGGGGGCTGACGGAGCCGGGGAGCGGGAGCGACTCGGCGTCGCTGGCGACCACAGCGAAGCGCGACGGTGACAGCTGGGTCATCAATGGCACGAAGATGTTCATCACGCAGGGGACGGTCGGGGGCTTCTGCGTCGTCCTCGCCCGGACCAATTCGGACGTCCCCAAGCAGCGCGGCATCACCGCGTTCATCGTCGACCGTGGGACCCCTGGCTTCTCGACGTCGAAGCACATCGAGAAGCTCGGCTGCCGCTCGAGCGATACCGCCGAACTCTCGTTCGAGGACGTGCGCGTCAGCGACGCCCAGCGCCTCGGCGAGGTCGACCAGGGCTTCCGCGACACCATGCAGATCCTCGACCGTGGGCGCATCTCGATCGCCGCGATGGCGCTCGGGCTCGGCCGCGGGGCGCTCGAGATGGCCGTGAGCTACGCCAAGGACCGTCGCCAGTTCGGCCACCCGATCGGCGACTTTCAGGCGATCCAGTTCATGCTGGCCGACTCGAAGGTCGAGCTCGAGGCCGCCGCTCTCCTGACCTACCGGGCCGCCTGGCTCGCCGATCGGGGCGAGCGGCACTCGCAGGAGGCCGCGATGGCCAAGCTCTTCACGAGCGAGGCCGCCAGCCGGGCCTGCAACAGGGCCCTTCAGGTCCACGGTGGCTACGGGTACACCCGCGAGTTCAACGTCGAGCGCCACCTCCGCGACGCGAAGCTGTGCGAGATCGGCGAGGGGACGAGCGAGGTCCAGCGGACTGTGATCGCGAAGCAGCTCCTGCGAGCCTGAAGGCCGCCCGTCGCGCGGACCTCGCGCGGCCCATTCACCGCACCGGACCATCACCGTCCCCTTCCGGAGGCGGAGCTTCACTCGTCCCGCGGGGTGAACATCTGAGCGGTATTTCTCGTCCCAGGCCCGGCATCCGCCGAAGGTTTGGCGCCATTCCGCACACCTCGCCTCGAGTTGCGGAGGTCGGGGTCGACGTCGGCCCGCTGTACGGACGCTCACGTTCGATCGAAACCTTGACATGATCGATCGAGGTCAATAGCGTAGCGAACGCAAGTGGGAAGAAGTGGCAATGAGTGCCAAACACCGGTAAGTCTTCCCGCCTAGTCCGGTGAGAGGGCTGGTGGACGGACCGCTCCTCCCACACGCGAGGGCGCGTCGATGTTTCGCGGTCGGTACGAACACACCATCGACGCCAAGGGGCGTACGAGCTTGCCAGCGCGCTACCGCGACGCGCTCAACGCCGTGGGAGAACGAAGGATCGTGCTCACCAGCGCTCTCGACCCGTGTCTCGTGGCCTACACGATGCCGGAGTGGACCGCGTTCGAGGAGAAGCTGGCGAAGCTCCCGCAGTTCGACCGGGCCGTGCAGAAGCTGAAGCGCCTCTACGTCTCGGGTGCGGTGGAGTGCGACATCGACGACTCGGGTCGCATCCTGGTTCCGCCCACCCTCCGTGACCACGCCAGCCTGACGAAGGACGTCGTGTGGGCGGGCATCGGCAAGTCTGCTGAGCTATGGGACAAGGATACCTGGCGTTCCCACTATGACATCAGGTCCGAGGACGAGCGCCAGTCTGTCAGCGCGCGCCTCGCGGAGCTTGGACTGTGAGCGGCGATCCGCAGCTCGCCCTCCCGGGGCTGATCTCGGACGGCGTCGAAGAGTGTGTCTGGTGTGAGGAGAGCGACGAGGTGACAGACGAGACTGGATTCGACCACCAGGCGGTGATGAAGAGCGAGGTCGTCTCCGCGCTCGACCCCCGCGCCGGCGGCGTGTACCTCGACGTCACACTCGGCAGGGGCGGCCACGCCCTCGGGCTTCTTGAGGCGGGCGCCGGGCGACTCATCGGCCTGGACCGAGACGAGGCCGCCCTCACGGCGACGACGCGGCGGCTCGCGGCCTTCACGGACCGGACCTCGCTCGTCCACGCCAGCTTCGCGTCGGTCGGGGACGCGCTCGCGAGCCTCGGGGTCGACCGGGTCGACGGCGTCTGCGCCGACCTCGGCGTCAGCTCGCCGCAGCTCGACGACCCGGCGCGAGGCATGAGCTTCCGCAGGGAGGGACCGATCGACATGCGGATGGACCTCTCCCAAGGCGAGACCGCGCTCGACCTCATCGATCGCCTCTCCGACGACGAGCTGGCCGACGTGCTCTACCGGTTCGGCGAAGAGCACCGGTCGCGGCGGATCGCGCGAAGCATCAAGCGGGCGATGGCCGACGGGGAGCTCCGCACGACGCTCGATCTTCGCCGCGCCATCGTGCGAGCCGTCGGCCCTGTCCGCGTGGGAGGGGTCGACCCCGCGACGCGGACCTTCCAGGCGCTCCGGATCGCCGTCAACGGCGAGCTCGACGAGCTCGCCACGCTGCTAGCGACGCTCCCGTCGCTGGTCGCGCCCGGCGGCGCCGTCGCCATCCTCAGCTTTCACTCGCTCGAGGACCGCCTCGTCAAGCGAGCGTTCCAGGACGGGAGCGCGTGGGAGCCCATGTGGAAGAAGCCGCGGCTCGCCTCGGACGAAGAGACGACCGAAAACCCCCGGTCGCGTAGCGCGAAGCTGCGCGCGGCGCGGCGCGCCTACACCTAGCAGCGGAGCTTGGTCGTGCGCTTGTCGAAGGCCTTCATCACGCTGTGGACCGTCGCGACGGTCGCGACCGTCTCGGCGTTCGTCCTGCACCTCGCCCTTCGCGGGCGCACGGTCTCGCTCGGCTACGAGCTGGGACGCGCGCGAGCGGAGGGGGCGCGCCTCCGAGAGGTGAAGCGCGTCCTGCAGGTGGAGTCGGCCAGCTACAAGACCCCCGAGCGTGTCGAGATCGTCGCGCGCACGCTCCTGGCGATGGATCCGCCCCCTCCCTCCCGTGTCGTCTCGCTCTCGGCCGTGGAGCCGACGAGAGAGGCCGCGGTGACCGCCTCCGCGGCCGGGGCGCACACCCCGTGAAGAACCTCGACCCGCAGCGCGCGCGCTGGATCCGGCTCCGCATGGGGCTGCTGTCCGGCGTCATGGGCATCGGCCTCGGCGGCTTCGTGTCGAGCGCGTACCGTATCCAGGTCGAGCAGGGCGCGGCGTGGCACGAGACCGCCGAGAAGCAGCGCCAGCGGCGGCTTCACATCGAACCCAAGCGCGGCACGATCTACGACCGGAACGGGACGCCCCTGGCCGTCAGCGTCGAGGTGCCTAGCGTGAGCGCCGACGTCGTCGAGATGCTCCACGGGGCCGACTCGAAGGCCGCGGAAGCCGAGGTCCTCCATGACGCCGCGACGCGCATCGCGCAGGCGCTCTCGCTCGACGCCGGCGAGCTCTACGCCCGACTCGCGACGAAGCACCGATTCCTCTGGGTGAAGCGTCGTGTGACCGGCGACGAAGCCAGCGCGGTGCGCGACCTTGGCGACGCCAAGCGGCAAGCGCACCCGATTCACGGGCTCGCCATCGAGGGGGAGGGGCATCGCTACTACCCGGGTCGCGAGCTCGCGGGGCCAGTGCTGGGGTTCGTGGCGCCGGACGGGCAAGGGAAGGACGGTCTCGAGCTGGCGCTCGACGAGGAGCTTCGCGGACACCTCGAGGAGGTCAAGGGGCTACGCGATCGCGCGGGGCACCTGCTCTTCTCGGATGTGACGACGGACCAGGAGGCGCTCGAGGGGCACGACGTCACGCTCACGCTCGATGAAGGGGTGCAGCACCTGGTCGAGCAGGAGCTCGACGCCGCGCAGAAGACCTACGAGACGAAGGGGGCGTCGATCGTCGTCCTCGACCCGAACACCGGGGAGGTGCTCGCGCTCGCCTCTACCCCTGGCTACAACCCCAACGACTACGGCGAGTCTGACGTCGACGCTCGCCGTGACCGCGCCGTCACCGACCGGTTCGAGCCCGGGTCGGCAATGAAGGTCTTCACGCTGGCCGCGGCGCTTGCCACCGGCTCGCTTCAGCCGACCGAGACGATCTTCTGCGAGCACGGCAGCTACAAGCTCGGGAGCGTGACGATCTCCGATACCCACGTGAACGACTGGCTGACGCCGACGCAGATCCTGGCGAAGAGCTCGAACATCGGCGCGCTCAAGGTCGGACTCGCGCTGGGGGAGCCTGGGCTCTATGCGGCCTTCAGGCGGTTCGGCTTCGGTGAGCCGACGGGCCTACCGCTGCCGGGTGAGGCCGCCGGCGTGCTCCGGCCGAGGGGCCGGCCGTGGTTCGAGGTCGAGACGGCCATCGCGTCCTTCGGCCAGGGGGTAAGCGTCACGACCGTGCAGCTCGCGACGGCCTTTGCGTCGATCGCCAACGGCGGGCGGCTGCTCGAGCCTATCCTGGTCCGGCGGGTCACCGACGGTCGCGGCCGCGTCCTGCGCGAGGGCATTCCGCACATCCGACGGGAGACGGTGCCGCCCGGGGTCGCTCATCTCGTGACCGAGATGCTGACCGCTGTGACGGAGGAGGGGGGGACCGCCGTCGAGGCCGCCGTCCCCGGGTTCAGGGTTGCCGGGAAGACGGGGACCGCGCAGAAGGCCGACCCTGCGACCGGCAGGTACTCGGCGGATCGGTTCACAGCTTCCTTCACGGGGATCGTTCCGGCCGACCGTCCGCGCCTGGTCATCGCGGTCGTTCTTGATGAGCCGATGATCGGACACTACGGGGGTGACCTGGCGGGGCCGGTCTTCCGTCGCGTCGCGGAGTCGACGCTTCGCTATCTGGGGGTGGCACCGTCCGCCATGCTGACCCGGGCCGACCGCGCGCGGCAGCAAGCGGACGAGGCGCAGAGCCCGGCGCCGAAGGCCGACCCGCGTGAGGCCAGCGCCGCCGAGCCCCGCGTCGCCGGGCCGATGACCCTCGGCCCGAACGAGGTCCGCATCCCGGACGCGAACGGCCTCGGAGCGCGCGACGCGCTCAGGCTGATGACCGCTGCCGGGCTGCTCGCGGACATCGAGGGGACCGGTCGCCTCGTCAGGCAGACGCCCCAGTCCGGTCTGGCGGCCCTCAAGGGGAGCACCGTCCGGCTCGTCTTCGAGCCGTCGTCATGAGCGCGGCTCCGGGGCTGCGTCTCGACGAGCTCCTGCGCGAGCTCCCTCCGGGAAGCGAACTCTCCGGTGACGCCAGCGTCGTGGTCTCAGGAGTGCACCAGGACTCGCGGCGCGTCTCACCGGGCGATCTGTTTGTCGCGTGCAAGGGGGCCCGCGCAGACGGAGCGAGCTTCATCGCCGACGCTCGCGCCAGAGGCGCGGCGGCGGTCCTGACCGATCTTGCATCAAGCCCGATACCCGGTGTGCCGTGCATCCGCGTCGGCGACAGCCGCGTCGGTCTGGCGCTCGCCGCGGCCGCGGTCTACGGCCACCCGGCGTTCAGCCTCGACGTCGTCGGCATCACCGGGACGAACGGGAAGACGACCACCGCGCACCTCGTCCGCGCAGCGATCGATGGCGCCCTCGGCCGCGCGTCGTGCGGCATCATCGGCACGGTCGGGCAATCGTTCGGGTCCCTCGATCGCCCCGCGTCTCATACGACACCGGAGGCCGACGACCTGGCGCGCGTCCTCCTCGCCATGCGAGATCTCGGCGCCACGCACGTCGCGATGGAGGTGTCGTCCATCGCCCTCACGAGCCGCCGGGTGCACGCGATTCGCTTCCGCGTCGCGGCCTTCACGAACCTAACGCACGACCACCTCGACTATCACGGGACGATGGAGGCCTACGCCGCGGCGAAGGCGGAGCTCTTCACGACCTGCGCGCCAGGGTCGGCCGTGATCCACGTCGGCGACCCGTTCGGTCGCGAGCTGGCGTCCCGCACCCGCGCGCCGCTCGTGAGGGTCAGCGCCACGGTCGGAGCGCCGCCGGCAGAGGCCGAGGTCGCCCCAACCTCGCTCACTCTCTCCGCGCGCGGGATCGAGGCCTGCGTGCGCGTCCCCGGCGGATCGGTCGATCTCGTGAGCCCGCTCTTTGGCGCTCACAACGTCGAGAACCTCCTGGTCGCGCTTGGCGTCGTCGTGGCGCTCGACCTCGACGTCACCCGCGCGGCGCGGGCCCTCTGCTCCGAGCGCGGCGCCCCTGGGCGGCTCGAGCGCTGCGAGGCCGAGGGCGACGACATCGTCGTGCTTGTCGACTACGCGCACACGCCCGACGCGCTCGGTCGCGTGCTCGCCTCCGCGCGGGCCCTCGCAACTGGCCGCGTGATGGTCGTCTTCGGCTGTGGGGGGGACCGCGACCGCGTGAAGCGAACTCCCATGGGTGAGGCCGCCGCGCGCGGCGCCGACATCGTCGTCGTGACCAACGACAACCCCCGCAGCGAGGTCCCCGCGGAGATCGTCAAGCCAATCACGCTCGGCCTCCGGAGCGTCGGCCTGCCGGAGCTGCGTTCCGAGGAGCTGGCGTCAGCGTCTCGCGGTTACGGCGTCCTGCTCGACCGTGCCCGCGCCATCGAGGTCGCCGTGCTCAGCGCCGCACCGGGCGACACCGTGGTCCTCTGCGGCAAGGGGCACGAAGACTACCAGGTGTGCGGTGACGAGCGACTCCCGTTCGACGACCGAGTCGAGGCGCGCCGTGCCCTCGCTCACCGACGTGCGGGCGTGAAGCTCGACGCAGGCGGCGGTGTCTGATGGCCACCTCCATCCCCAGGAACGAGGCCGCCTTCACGCAGTGGGAGCTGGCAGTCGCGTGCGATGGCGACCTTACGCGGCTCGCCGACGACGGCGCTCCTGTCGTTGGGGTCGTCACCGACTCGCGCGGCATCGGGCCCGGCAACGTCTTCGTCGCCGTGCATGGAGACTCGTTCGACGGCCACGACTTCCTGGCCGCTGCCATTGACCGCGGCGCCTCGGCGCTCGTGGTCGAGCGAGGCCGGTCGGTCCCGCCTGGGCGGGTCGCGGTGGTCGAGGTCGACGACACCCTGAGCGCGTTCGGGGGGATCGCGCGGGCCCACGTTCGAAGGTGGCGCAGGACCGCGCGGGCAACGACGCGGGTCGGCGCGCTGACGGGGAGCGCGGGGAAGACCACGACGAAGGAGCTCGTGGCCGCCATCCTGTCCGTCGTCGATGGGTGCCTGGCGACCGCTGGCAACCTGAACAACCGGGTCGGCGTCCCGTCGATGGCTCTGTGCCTGCAGCGGCAGCGCTACGCGGTGTTCGAGCTCGGGATGAGCGTCCCGGGTGAGATCGGCGCCCTCGCAGGTATCGTCGAGCCCGACGTCGCCGCCCTGTTGAACGTCGGAGTCGCGCACGCCGAGGGGTTCGGCGGGTCCCGGGCCGGCATCGCACGCGAGAAGGGGGCGATCTTCGACGGGCTCGCCGCCGCGGGAGTCGCGGTGGTCAACCTCGACGACGCGGCCGCGCGCGCGCAGGTCCTCCGCACTCGCGCGAGGGTCGTGGGCTTTGGCGTGTCGAGCGACGCCGACGTCCGGCTGGTCCGTCGCGAGGCGCTGGGGGTCCACGGCTCGCGTCTCACGGTGGATCGCGCCGGGTCCTCCTTTGAAGTCTCGTTGCCGGTGGCGGGTGAGGCCGCTGCGCTCGACCTCGTCGCCGCGGTCGCGATCACGGACGCGATGATCGGCACGCCGGTCCCGGCCGACCGGATCGCCGAGGCGATGGCTGCATGGCGACCGATCGAGGGGCGTTCGAGCCTCGTGGAGCTGGCGGGAGACATCCTCGTCGTTGACGACTCGTACAACGCGAACCCCGCGAGCATGCGCGCCGCCCTGGCGACGCTCGACGAGGTGAAGCGCGCCGCACCGGGCCGCGCGATCGCCGTGCTGGGAGAGATGAGGGAGCTTGGGGCGCTGTCGCTCTCGGAGCACGAGTCGCTCGGGGAAGAGCTCGCGCGCCACCCGGTGGACGTGGTCATCGGCTGCGGCGGCGCCATCGACGCGACGCTGCGTTGCGCCGAGGAGCGCGGGCTGGAGGTCAAGTACGCTCGGAACGCGGAGGACGCCGGGGCGCTCGTCGCCGGCATCGCCCAGGCGGGGGACGTCGTCCTGTTCAAGGGGTCGCGTGGCGCGACTGTGGAACGCGCGCTGGCGGTCCTTGTCGCGCGACACCCTCGTCTCACCTCACGCCCCGGAGGGGCCCCATGATCTACGAGCTGCTCTATCCGCTACGGCACGACGCGGGGTGGCTCCGCTGGCTCAACGTCCTTCGGTACGTCCCCTTCCGCGTCATCGCCGCCACGATGACGGCGATGCTCCTGTCCTTCTTCGTCTCGCCCTGGTTCATTCGGGCGCTGAAGCGGAAGCAGATCGGGCAGGTGGTGCGGGACGACGGGCCAGAGAGCCACAAGGTCAAGAGCGGGACCCCGACGATGGGCGGCGCGCTCATCCTTGTGTCCGTGCTCGTGCCGACGATCCTCTGGTGCGACCCGCACAACGTCTTCGTCTGGGCGACCGCGGCGGTGACGGCGGGCTACGGGGTCATCGGCTACCTCGACGACTACCTCAAGATCAAGGCGCGCAACTCGCGCGGCGTCCCGGGGCGCTACAAGCTCCTGGGTCAGTTCATCATCGGCGGCGCCGTCCTCAGCTACGCGTTCCTGGCCAAGGAGCACCTCCCCGCCGACTGGTGGGAGATCCGGGGACGCCTGGGGCTCCCCTTCGTGGCGTTCGCGAAGCACCCCGTGACCCTGCCGCTGGCGGTGTACATCCCTTTCACCGTCCTCGTCGTCGTCTGGACGTCCAACGCCGTGAACCTGACGGACGGCCTCGACGGGCTGGCCATCGGACCCGTCATCATCAACGGCGGCACGTACCTCATCTGGGCGTACCTCGCCGGGGCGACGTTCGGAATCGTCAACGTCGCGCAGCGGTTCGTCGTGGCGCGCTACCTCGATATCCCCGCCGTCGCGAGCGTCGGCGAGCTCAGCGTGTACTGCGGGGCCACTGTCGGCGCCGGCCTGGGGTTCCTCTGGTACAACACGTACCCCGCCCAGGTCTTCATGGGGGACGTCGGCTCGCTCGCCCTCGGCGGCGGCATCGGGATGTGCGCGATCTTCACGAAGAACGAGCTGCTCAGCGTCATCATCGGGGGGATCTTCTTCCTCGAGGCCGTTAGCGTCGTGGTCCAGGTGGCCTCGTTCAAGCTCACGGGCAAGCGCGTCTTCCTCATGGCGCCAATTCACCACCACTACGAGCGGAAGGGGTGGCCGGAGCCCAAGATCATCGTGCGCTTCTGGATCATCTCCGTTTTGTTGGCCCTCGTCGGGCTGTCGAGCTTGAAGTTGCGATGAGGGAGCGAGAGAAGGGCGCGGTGTCGACGTGATCGAGCTCTCGGGAAGGCGCGTAGTGGTCGTGGGCCTCGGCGCGAGCGGGCTCGCCGCCGCCGGGCTGTGCTTGAGGCGCGGGGCGAACGTGATCGCCACCGACGCCAAGCGCGAGGCTGACCTGACTCCGGAAGTGCGTGCGTCCTGTCGCGCCCTCGCTGGCGCCGGAGCCTCGCTCGTCATGGGCGGGCACGCCGAGGTCTCGTTCACCTCCGCGGACCTCGTCGTCGTCTCCCCTGGCGTCCCGACGTTCCCCGATCTCGAGGCCGCGGTCCGCGCAGGGGTTCCGGTCATCGGCGAGGTGGAGATCGCGGTGCGGGCCCTCCGACACCCGGCCCCCATCGTCGCGGTCGGCGGTACGAACGGCAAGAGCACGACGACCTCCCTCCTGGGTGAGATCCTGGAGCGCGGCGGTCTGCGGACGTTCGTCGGCGGCAACCTCGGCGAGCCGCTCTCGGCGCACGTCGACGATCCGTGGGACGTCGTCGTGCTCGAGGTGTCGAGCTTTCAGCTCGAGCGCGCCCCTACGTTCCGTCCTCGAGTCTCCATCCTGCTCAACATCACCGACGACCACCTCGACCGATACCCGAGCTTCGAGGCGTACGCCGACGCGAAGGGGAACGCGTTCGCACAGCAGACCGACGCCGACCTGGCGGTCATACCCGTGGACGACCCGACCTGCGAGCGGCAGGCCCGAAGGGGTCGCGGCGGGCTCCTGACGTTCGGGCCAGGGGGGACGCTCGATGTGAGCGACGCCGCGATCACCGACCAGAGGACGGGGGCGACCTGGTCGCGAGCTGAACTCTCCATCCAGGGGACGCACAACGCCGTGAACGCGGCCGCCGCGGTCGCGGCAGCCGTGGAGCTAGGGGTCGCGCCCGAGATGATACGCGCGGCGCTCTCAGCGTTCAGGGGGCTGCCCCACCGGATGGCGCTGGTGGCGGAGCTCGGAGGGGTGCGCTTCTACGACGACTCGAAGGGGACCAACGTTGGTGCTGCCGTCACCGCACTCCGGGGCCTTCGTGAGCCACGCGCAGTGCTTATCGCTGGCGGTCGCGACAAGGGCGGCAGCTACGCCCCCCTGGTCGCGGCGCTCCGCGAGCGGGGGAGGGCCGCCGTGCTCGTCGGGGAGGCGAAGGAGTCCATCGCTGCCGCGATCGGCGATGCGCTGCCCGTTCACATGGCAGCCGGCCTCCGCGACGCGGTGCGCCTGAGTCGGACCCTGGCCGCCCCCGGGGACGCGGTGCTCCTCTCGCCGGCGTGCTCTAGCTACGACATGTTCAGGGATTACAAGCATCGCGGCGACGAGTTTGTTCGCGAGGTGCACGCGCTGCGCGACGAGGGCGCCGAATGAGCTCGCCCGGCGCAGGGCACCGGAATACCCGCCGAGCGCCCGTCCGGCTTCTCGCGCCGCTCGACGCGCGGAGCGACCGGAAGCTCGCTCAGGCGGCGATAGACCCGGTCCTCGCCGCGGTCGCGGTCGCCCTGATCGGCTTCGGCGTGGTCATGGTCTACAGCGCATCGGCCGTGCAAGCCACGGTGCAGCACCACGACCCTCAGTTCTTCCTGAAGCGACAGGCCGCCTACGCCGTCGGTGCCCTGGTTGCCTTGTTCGCGATCAGTCGCTTCGACTACCACCGACTCTACCGGCTGACCTACCCGCTGCTCGCGCTGACCGGCGCCTTGCTGACCGCGTGCGTCGTGGGTTTCGGACACACTGGCGGAGGGGCGACTCGCTGGCTCGCCATCGGTCCGGTCCATATCCAGCCGGCCGAGATCGCCAAGCTGACGCTGGTCATCTGGCTCGCGTACTCCCTGGCGAAGAAGGCGGAGCAGGTGAAGAGCTTCGCCGTCGGCTTCCTACCGCACCTGCTCGTCGCGGGGTTGTTCATGCTGCTCTGCATGAAGCAGCCGGACTTCGGGAGCGCCATCGTCCTCCTGCTCCTCACATTCACGCTGCTCTTCGTGGCCGGAGCGAAGCTAGGGTACCTGCTCGGCGCTTCCTTCCTCGGCCTGGGCTTCGGGTTCGTGGCGATCCGGTTCAGTGGCTATCGCTACGAGCGCTACCTGGCCTGGGCCAACATGGATCAGCACCGGCAGGACATCGCGTATCAGGCCTTTCAGTCGGTGATCTCCTTCGGCTCCGGCGGGACGTTTGGCGTCGGTCTCGGGCACGGGCTCCAGACTCTCTACCTCCCCGAAGCGCACACCGACTTCGTCGCGGCGATCGTGGGTGAGGAGCTTGGCTTCCTGGGGATACTCGTCCTCTGCGGCGCCTACCTGTTGCTCGTGGTCCGCGGAGTCCGCGCTGCGCTCAGGGCGCCCGATGACTACGGGAGCTACCTCGCGTTCGGAATCTCGACGATGTTCGGAGTGCAGGCGCTCGTGAACCTCGCGGTAGCCCTCGCGATCCTCCCGACGAAGGGGCTGACGCTGCCGTTCGTGAGCTTCGGGGGCTCGTCGCTGCTGGTCAGCGCCTGTGCGGCTGGCATCCTGCTCAACATCTCGAGGCAGGGCCCGTGCGAAGAGGAGACGCCGTCCAGTGAGCGGGGTAGTCTGCGACCCGTGAGAGCGGCGGTAGAGGCCTCGACGTGAGCCAGAAGGCGTGCATCGTGATCGCTGCAGGCGGTACCGGCGGGCACGTGTTCCCCGGGTTGGCGCTCGCCGATGCGCTCGCCCGCCTCTCCGACGTCGAGCCGGTCTTCGTCGGTACCGCGCGCGGGTTCGAGAGCAAGCTCGTCCCCGCCGCGGGCTACCAGATCGAGTTCTTCGACGTCGAGGCGATCCAGGGCGGAGGACTGTCCCAGGTTCTTCGCGGCAGCCTCAGCGCCTCGCGGGCGCTGGGGCACGCGCTCCGCTTCGTCCGGCAGCGAGCACCACGTGCTGTGATCAGCATCGGCGGCTACGCTGCCGGGCCGGTCTCGCTCGCGGCGGCAATGCTCGGAGTCCCGGTCGTGATCATCGAGCCGAACAGCGTGATGGGGCTCTCGAACCGACTTCTCGCGCCGCTCGCGCGTCGCGTCTGCCTTGCGTTCGAGACCGCTCGACCGAGGTTCGGTGGTGCGCGCGTCAGGCTGTCGGGGGTCCCGCTTCGCCCTCCATTTGCGCCTCGTGCCTCGCTCCCGTCGAAGGGGCGCCGCGTGCTGGTCCTCGGGGGGAGCCAGGGGGCGCAGGCGCTGAATGAGCGACTGCCGGAGGCGCTCGGTCGTCTCGC
>Ga0316217_10001133_pt1 | contig 35776 bp, 27 predicted proteins | sample 1anoAmetaG_FD_203633 | JGI IMG/M metagenome (GOLD analysis project Ga0316217, IMG submission 203633) | Freshwater microbial communities from Trout Bog Lake, Wisconsin, USA - 1anoA | ecosystem: Environmental > Aquatic > Freshwater > Lake > Hypolimnion/Profundal zone | place: USA: Wisconsin...
TGTATCTAATAATTTTTGATTATTAGTTATTGCAATAATTAAGCTATCTGAACTATCTCTTTCAATAAACTGGAGAAAAGAATTTAATACTCTCCTCATTTCACCAACATCATTATCTAAACCCCTTTCTCCGCCAATTGCATCAAATTCATCAAATAAATAAACTCCTTGTTTTTGTTGAATAAGGTCAAATACTTGTCTTAATTTTGCACTAGTTTCGCCCATGAATTTAGTTACTATTTTATCCATCAAAATAGTATATAAGGGAAGATGTAATTCATTTGCAATAATCGAAGCTGTTAAGGTCTTTCCAGTTCCTGGAGGCCCTGATAATAAAATTTTCCTTCGATTTTCAAGATCGTTTTTATGAAGCTTGTCACGCTGTACGTACTCTGAAATTACTCGATCTATCTTTGTTTTTATGCTAGATGGCACTATTAATTCACTAAGATTAGCAAAAGCAGGACTTTCAATTAATAGACCCTGAAAATCACCTGTAAAAGTTTTAGTTTTAAATTTATTTTCTTTCGCTTTATCTACAAATGTTTTAATTTCATTAGCAATAGTTGAATGTCCTAATTTAGCTTCGTAAGCAGCAATCTGTAATGCCAGAGTTGTAAAACGTTCTGGCTCACTATCATAATGAGATTTAATTAAAGAAACTATGTATTCTGCTTTTGCCATTTGGTACAAAGTTATGTTTTTATTCTGCATCATAACTTATTCAAAGTTGAATAAGTTTATTTTAAATATATATTAAAAATTAAAATCAAAAAATTTTAATCACTAAAAGCCAATGACAGCATCTAATGCATCATCAGCATCTTTATGAATAAAGTTAGCCTGGTAGCCAATGGTGGTTGTTACGGATGAATGCCTATAGAGCTTTTGTAACATCTGAATTGGTATTTTATCTCCCGATAAATTGCCAAACGTATGTCGGGCAATGTGCATGGTGAGTTTCTTGGTTATACCTGCTGCTGGTGCAACTCTTGTTCGTAAATGTTTATCAACTCTATTTACAACAAATGAAATTCTTCTTTGTACAGCAAAGGTATCATTGAGATCAAGAACACATTTCAAGTCGGGGAATATCAAATCTGACTCCTTTGTTTTATGTACTTTATATTGAGCAATAATATCGAGTGCCTTACTTGGTATTTTAAGTGATACACTTTTTTCATTTTTACCCATTGTGTAATACAATCGGTCATTCTGAAAATCAGACCATTTCAATCGTAAAACATCTGAAATACGCATTCCTGCAAAATAGAATGCAAATAACCAGAGATTTCTTGAGTGATGTTCAAACGAAGTAGGGGAAAGGGTAACATCCTCTATTAATTTCACTTCTTCTGCTGAAAGTCCAATCTTAGTTGATTCTGGAAATTTAATACGCATCTTACCTTCACCAAAAGGGTAACATTTTTTATCGATAATATCTCTCTCGATTGCATAACTAAATACTGCACGAATTACCATCAGGTAATTTACAATAGTTCGTTCACTAGCTTTAATGTCAGTATTGCTTTTGAGGTTTATTTTAAAGTCTTCAAGTTTTGCAGGGGTAATATCAGAAAAGGCAATATCATCTACTGCAAGAAATTCTTTGAAGTATTTCAAACGTGATTTATCAGGGGTATATCTATTGTACTTACCAGCAAGTTGTAATTCTTTCAAATACCTATCTGCTTGTGCAAAAAACTTTGAACTACTAGTAGGTTTAATCTTTCTTTTCAAAGTGAGAGAACTCACTTCTCGTTTTTGTGTTTCAAATTCAAGAGAGGTATTATTTGCTTCTGCGAGTTTAGCAATGAGAAAGTTATTTAATCGTTTAGAATTCGGATGAGTCTTTTTTACTCGTTGTTCCGAAGCATCCCATTCAACTTCATTTATGTGATACCCAAGATGAATAAATGAAGTTTTCCTATCTTTGGTTATACGAATTGCAAGTGGCTTTGTGCCGTCTTTATTTACTTTATTTCTAAGTACTATTTTTATAGATGCCATGCGTGACAAATAATGTTGACATGGTAAAGGTACAACATAGGTACAACAAATAGTGCTTTTTTATGGTTTTTAATGAAAATACAAACTCAATGAAATCAATGGTTTACATCATATTAATACATATCAAACCATATTCCGTTGGATTCATAACCCAAAGGTCATGGGTTCAACTCCCATCTCCGCTACAGAAAATTAAAAGGCTAATCATTGCAAAATGATTAGCCTTTTTTGATGTTTACATCCAGCTGACAACTATGTGCAAAAAATATCAATATTCAAATGATGTATTCTGTATTTCTCACGACTCACCCCTCACCCCTCACGATTCAAGTCTCACGATTCACGACTCACGCCTCACGATTAACGATTCACCCCTCACGATTCACGCCTCACGATTCACGACTCACCCCTCACGATTCACGATTTCTCCAACGAAAATATCTCGTCCGGCGAATTGAACACAAGAATCCTTTCTCTCCATTTTTCATGCAGGAACATACTATTCTGCATCTCATCCAATAAAGTAATAAGTGGCTGATAATAATTACCCGAGTTCAGCAATACTATTTTCTTATTATGAATCTTCAGCGAATTCCAGGTAATCATTTCAAACAGTTCGTCCATCGTCCCCAATCCTCCTGGCATGATGATCGCCATGCTGCAAAGTTCATACATAATGCGTTTACGCTCATGCATATCCTTTACAATTCTCAATTCAGTCACATCGGTATTCGTATGTCCTTTTTGTAATAGGAAATCCGGAATCACTCCTATCACCGTACCGCCATTTTTCATAGCAGTATCCGACAGTGCACCCATAATACCTCTTTTCCCTCCCCCATATATAATGGTCATTTGATTGCGTGCAAGTATTTCACCCAATTCAATGGCGTGAGTAATATAAATGGGGTTATCACCACCTCTGCTGCCACAGAAAACAGCTACAGATTTCTGGCTCATAATCGTAGATTTCCCACAAAATTACAGCAATTGAATACAGTACCTTGAAAGAAATGCATAAACTGACAACAATCATAAAACTAGCCAAATATTAATGACATTCGTTAGTTTTTTATCCATTCAAGGCCCTTATAATCCCAACATTATAATTATTTCCGCCAAAATAAATATTTGCAGCAAAAACCATACATCTCCCTGTCCATAAATTATCAACATCCATCTATCCAGAACCAACAATCCCCCTCAGTCACCACATTTGTAATCTTTAGTTTTTCCATTTTTAGTCTTTAGTTTTTCTTTCTTTAGTCTTTAGTTTTTATTTTTTTAGTCTTTAGTTTTTTCTTTATTTAGTTTTTAGTTTTTCTTTATTTAGTTTTTAGTTTTTCTTTATTTAGTTTTTAGTTTTTCTTTATTTAGTTTTTCCATTTTTAGTCTTTAGTTTTTGTTCCCGCACTGGCTGTTAGCCAAAGACCAAAGGCTAAAGACCAATAGCTTGTATTTCTGTATTCTTTTGATTTTTTAATTTTTACTTTTTACTTTCATTTGGGCGTTGCTGCTTCGCTTTGCTCGCAGCCGTGCTGGCTTTTCCTATCTTTTTGCGCGCGGCAAATGGTCTCCTGCATTATCTAAGTATCCGCCGCGCGCAAAAAGGATATTCCCTGCCATCACTAACGCAAACACAATTCCCCATTCCATAGCTTCTCCTGATTATTCATCATTTCCCTCCCTATATTTCCTATAAAAAACAAATTATAGTCAATACAATCCCTCCACCTACATCTTCAGCCCACATATTATCATAATAAACACAATTCTTACATCACAAACCCACCAATTCCTATTCTGAAATCAGCTAATCGTATATTAAAATACAATAATCATATTTAAACATCCATAAATCCTATTTAAATATCCAAAAATCGTATGTAAACAAACCAAAATCGTATGTAAACGAATAGAAATCGTATGTAAATATCCAATAATCGTATGTAAATAAGTACTAATTCTATGCTGATATCCATACATTTTATGTATAAACTGAATAAGTACATTTCATAATTCCAACTGTCTGCACATAAGTTTCATCACTCTAACTCATTACCTGAAATATATAATAACAATCTGCCTATTCCTGATTATTTGGCTTCATCAATAATTAAAAACCTTATTCTTTTGCCCCATAACTCCATTCTCTTAAATTTGTTCTTCATAAAACCAATTAGTATCAATCATTAATTAATATAATTTAACCATGAAACTATTCTTATTCCTCATATGTATAACATTTGCCTTCATGTCAAATGCTCAAACCGATACAGTCAAACCCATTACATCCAAACCGCTCAAAAAAGGTTTCTACCGTAACTATAAAGAGTTTCTCGATAACAATCCAACCAAATTCTGCGAATTCAAAAATTACCCCATTTATGTATCCAAAGCAGATTCTACAGTTATGGGTATCGATTTTAAATTAAATGATACAGTTTTATTTATCCGACATGTCTGGGGTTATTCCGATGGAATAGATATATATATAAATAACTCACTTAAAAACGATATTTGTTCTTATTGGAAACTCGAAGCAATAGGAAAATATTCTTATTATTATATGAAGGATAAAAATATCCCATTCAATATCCCTGTTTTGATTTTCCCTCTTGGTTTTGTTAGCAAAGCGGCATCTGCAGCTATTAGTATTTCATCAAGTATCGCATCCATAAACAATACTGCCGTAAGATTAACTACAAAGAAAACTTTAATACTAAAACTAATTAATGAAAAAGGAAAGTCAGAAAACGAAACAGCATTTGATTTAAGAGATCAGTTAGATCCATACCCCGATTTACTAAATTCCTTCAATCAGGATATGGATTCTATGCATAAAACTATTTCAGAAAACCCTAAAATATATAATTCTCAGATTGTTGCTGCAATGAAAAATCAATTAATAGAAGATTATCTTCTTAAACTAAATGAACTGGCAAAACTTAATAAATAATCATTCCTAGTTACAGTACTCTTTCTGAAGTTTAAATCTATTATCTGCATCCTCATAATTATCTAACTCACTATAATTACATTATCCTAAATTTGTCAAATGTGATTTATCACTGAATATTATGAAACTACATAATCTGAAACAATTTTTACTCTTTCTGGCACCTTCAATTCTATTGTTTGCTTCCTGCGCAACAGTTCTCAATAGCCCAATACAAAAAGTCACTATCACATCCGATAAGAATATTAAAATAATATCCGTCAACAAATTCGAATATCAGGAATCAGCTCAATCCGACAGTGACCATTCAAGATCTTATTACGTTTTCAGATCATTTATGCCTCTTAAAGTAAATCTTCTGGTGGATAGTATTCCAAAATCAATTGTTATACTCCCAAAAAACTCATTAGCTTTCTGGCTAAACATATCTTTTTCTTATGGATTAGGAATGTTGATCGATAAAGACACCCCAAAAAGATATGCTTATTCACCCAACAACCATATAGTCATAAAAGACTCATCTATACAACTCTTACGATTCTCTCCCATCCGCAAAAACACTGTCAATCTCACTATCTCTCCTTCCTGTCTCAATTCATTCAATATAAATGCTGTTGGCAAACAATATAAATCCGCCGGAATCTTAGGCATAGAAGGAGGCTTAGAATATTATTATCACAACAATCAATACATATCACTGAATGCTGGCGTAGGAACCGATATTCTGGGAGAACATTTCGGTCAGGGTTATTATCAATCAGGCAATGCTGCCTATTTAAGTATCCGCAACAATAAAGCCTTTGGCAATTTCAATATCGGATACGGTTTAAGTACATCAACATTCAGATGGAGAGGCGAAAATCGCGCCGATTCTATCTATAGCAGTCAGTCTCTTAATAATACTGCCTTAGGTTTCAGCTTTTCAGCACAGTACCGCCTCGGAAATTATATAAGTGTTGGAGCAATTTATCAACCATCCATAGTAAATACCAATGCCCTCACTTCATTTAACTATCAGCATTTTATGTCCTTCAGTTTAATCTGTAAAATCCCCCTGAAATAGCCCGGCATTCTCCTCAATTCAATCCCCCACCTCCTTTTTCCTGACTTCTCTCTCCTTTCTCCTCACTCCTGACTCCTTTCTTCTATCTCCCGACTCCTATCTCCTCACTCCTGTCTCCAACATTCTGACTCCTCTCTCCTGTCTCCTGACTCCTTATTCCTTTCCCCTACATTTGCACAAATTTTACAGTATGAATTACAGTGCCGATATACAAAAAATTAAAAGAACTTTCCTTCCCGACAACTTTACCGTTACCAACTGGGAATCTTTAGAACCATATTTCAAAACATTATTGGACAAACCAATCAATAGTGCCGGAGATTTGCAGCAATGGCTCAAAGACATGAGCGAAGTGGAAGCAGTAATCAGTGAAGATGCCTGCTGGCGTCAGATTAAAATGACTTGCGACACCACCAATAAGGCTTTGGAAGAATCTTTCAATTATTTCTGTATGGAAATATCCCCCAACATTCAGCCTTACGCCGATTTGTTGAATAAAAAACTCATCAATTGCCCCTTTACAAATGAATTGGACAAGGATAAATATTTTACTTACCTCCGCAGTGTTAAGAAGAATATAGAATTGTTCCGCGAAGAGAATATTCCTATACAATCCGAGCTCTCTGTTATGCAACAACAGTATGGCACAATCGCCGGAAAGATGACTGTTGAGGTAAATGGACAGGAATATACCCTGCAACAGGCTTCTAAGTTCCTCGAAAGCCACGACAGGTCTTTAAGGGAAGATGTTTATCGCAAAATACAAACCCGACGTTTAGAGGATAAACAAATCATGCACGATTTATACAGTCAGTTGATTGCCAAAAGAAATCAGATTGCACTGAATGCCGGATATGCCAACTACCGCGATTATAAGTTTGTGGAATTAGGCCGTTTCGATTATACCAAGGAACAGTGTTTTCAGTTCCACGAAGCAGTAAAACTGCATGTACTCCCATTGATTGAGAAGATATATGCTAAAAAGAAAGCCAAACTCCAATTGGATACCTTAAGACCATGGGATACAGAAGCAGAACCCGAAGGAATACAGCCATTAAAGCCATTTACTACCGGAAATGATTTGTATGAAAAATCAGTTACCTGTTTTCAGCAACTCAATCCATTCTTTGCAGATTGTTTACGCAAAATGAATGAACTGAAACACTTCGATCTGGAGAGTAGAAAAGGTAAAGCACCCGGAGGTTACAATTGTCCTCTCACCGAAAGTGGAGCTCCTTTTATTTTCATGAATGCTGCCGGCCAAATGGGCGATGTTACTACCATGGTACACGAAGGCGGACATGCAATTCACTCTTTCTTATCACATCATCTCGAACTGAGTTCTTTCAAAGAATATCCAATGGAGATTGCCGAGGTGGCAAGTATGAGTATGGAGCTATTTTCCATGTATCACTGGGATAGTTTCTTCAGCAATCCCGAAGATCTGAAACGTGCCCGCGAACATCAGTTGGAAAGAACCATTACTATCTTCCCATGGATAGCCATCATCGATAAATTTCAGCATTGGATATACGAAAATCCAAATCATACAATAGAAGAAAGAACAGATAAATGGATGGACATCCTGGAAGAGTTCTCTACCAACTCTATTGATATCACCGGACTGGAAGAATTCCGCAAAATAGGTTGGCAGCGTCAGTTACACCTGTTCGAAGTGCCTTTTTATTACATCGAATATGGCATAGCACAACTAGGTGCAATAGGAATGTGGATGCAATACAAAAAGAATCCCGAACAGGCATTGAACAATTACATCAATGCACTAAGTTTAGGAGGAACCAAAACATTACCCGACCTATATGCAGCCGCAGGCTTGAAGTTCGACTTCTCTCCTGCATACATCAAAACATTAATGGAGTTCGTTAACGAAGAAATGGAGAATCTTTAATATTAAAGCCCCATAAGGTTAATTATATCTTATGGGGCTTTCTGTTTATATTCGTTTCAATTTTCAAATATGTCCAACAAGAATATTATCATCTCTATCAATAATCCTTGTAAAGAGGATTGGAACAAAATGACTGATAACATTTATGGTAAATTTTGCGATCATTGTAAAGAGAATGTAATTGATTTCACTAATCTGTCCGACAATGAAATAATAAGAATAATTGAAAACAATAAAAACAATCTTTGTGGCAGATTCAATGAAGATCAACTCAATAGAGTAATAGCCATTAAACCAACAGAAAACAATCATTCATTCTTTGCAAGAATAGCAGCAGCTCTGATGTTATTTACTTCTACAAAAGAAGCATTAGCCCATACAAATAATTCATTCCCTGGTTCATTAATATCAACTGATAAACAAATTAAAAGTAGATCAGCATTAACTGACAAAGTCAATCCCATAGAACTCACAGGAACTATATACGATGCCAATACCAATAAGCCAATACCCAATGCTAAGATCATGATTGTAAGTCCGGCTTTTACAGATAGTTCTCATGTTTATACATCAGATGAAGATGGCAACTATAGTATTCCTATTCCTGATTCTACCGAACGAAGAACCATCTCCTTAATGATAGCCGCTGCAGATTATCAGGAAACAACCATTAAAGTTTCTTACGATGATTATTCTACACAAAACAATGTGTTCTTATCTCCTGTTGCCAATGGTTTAGTAGTAACATCATATAAATTAATAAAGAAGACTGATATAGTTGGAGGGGTAATTGCTACACAAGTGTCTCCTATTAAACCCAAAAAACACTTCAACTTCTTCAACCTTTTCAGAAAGAAGAAAAATAGGAAGTAATATTGCATCCTGTTTACATGAAGGAACACATATTATCATATCATCAGTCACAAATACAATACAATATCATTGGTAATGGTACCGATGTTGTAATAGCCTTCCATGGTTACGGAGAAGTGGCCGATAGTTTCAATATACTGGAAGATTGTTTACCTGCACATCTTACCTTGTTTTCTATTACACTTCCTTTACATGGCAATACAACCTGGAGACAGACCGATTATTTCACCCCTCAGGATGTATTATCCATCATCGAACAGATATTAAAGGAAAATAACTTTCCATCCCATACTTTTAGTGTAGCAGGTTATAGTCTTGGTGGTAGAATCTGTTTAAAATTACTGGAAAAGTATCCTGAGCGTATCAATCATACACTGCTACTTGCCCCCGATGGTATCAAAATGTTTTTATTGCAATACCTTGCTACACAAAACGTTTTCAGTAAGCAGTTATTTACTTTCACCATCCGCCATCCTCAATGGTTTCTGACATTAATTAAGACAATTAAATTCTTAAGAATAGTACATCCTTCCATAGCCGACTTCGTTTATCATCTGATGGCAGATAAGCAAGAAAGAACTACACTATACAACCGCTGGATGATGTTCAAATACCTGCATCCCCATATCGACAAGGTAAAAGAGAATATTATTTCCAACAATAAAAAAGTGGATATCATCATTGGTGAATACGACAAACTGATAAAGCCTTCCACTATCGATGGACTAAAGAATGGTATGGATGATGCACATATAACTATCCATAGAATTCCTACAGGACATATATTAATGAAAGAGAAATTCGCCCAACAGATAGCTTCTCTTTTATAAACAATCTCCATTCCCTTATTTTTGTTGCGATGTGGTCACTTATTTACTTAATTATTACCTGCTTTTTGTTTGTATTATATACAACCGCCATACTGATGTACAGAGCATGGTTTATTAAACTGAAACAATTCAAAATACCCACATCATATTCTCCATCCAACAGCTTTTCCATCATCATTCCTGCGAGAGATGAAAGCACCAACATTGTAAATTGTCTTCAGACAATCTTTGATAACGATTATCCCGAAAATCTCTATGAAATAATTGTTATAGATGATCATTCTATTGATGATACATCTTTACTGGTGCAGCAATTACAGACAAAGCATAGCAATCTCCGGTTAATCAGATTAGCAGATGAAATTGATGGTCAGTTACTGAATGCCTATAAAAAGAAAGCAATAGAAAAAGCCATCTCTTTATCAAAGCAAGAATGGATTATCACTACCGATGCCGATTGTTTTACCAAAAAGAATTGGTTAAAGAATTTCGACGCCTACATACAGGATACAAATCATGTACTGGTAGCAGCTCCTGTTGTTTTTATTAAGGAGAACAATGTATTGAGCATGTTTCAGTACATCGATTTCCTGAGTCTGCAAGGTATTACCGCAGCTTCTGTCTCTGCCGGATTCCATACCATGTGCAATGGCGCCAACCTCGCCTATCAGAAAGCAGCATTCAATGCTGTAGATGGCTTTAAAGACATAGATCATATAGCAAGTGGCGACGATATGTTTCTGATGAATAAAATAAAGAAACATTTCCCCGATGGTCTGGGTTATTTATTTACCGAACAGGCAACAGTATCTACCCATCCTATGCCAACCTGGAAAGCTTTTCTGAATCAAAGAATACGTTGGGCAAGCAAAGCCGACAAATTAAAAGACAAGAGTGTATTGCTGGTATTGATACTGGTATATCTGTTCAACCTGCTGATATTCTTAATGCCATTCATGACTATATTCAATCCTTCCTTCATTATATATTGCCTGATTGCCTTATTACTAAAGACAATTATAGAATTAAGTTTCGCCATTCCGGTAGGACGTTTCTTCGGACAATCCTTTGTGTGGTGGTTCCCCTTTTTACAACCCATTCATATAGCTTATACTGTACTGGCCGGATGGTTAGGCAAATTTGGCAGCTATAAGTGGAAGGGAAGAAAGGTTAAGTAATTTTTCTGTCATTATCAGCTTGAGAATTAACTCTCCATCAATTATTTGTGCAGAAATGAATTTTACAAATAGATTTGCGGCCGAATACATTATTATGCAAAATAAATCTTATAGTCAGATCAGGGCAATGCTGGCCATAACACGCTACAGTTTAAAAGCTATATTCCGTAGCCCAAGTGCTGTAATATTCAGTATTGGTTTTCCATTAATATTCATTCTGATATTTGGTTTTGTGGGTGGCAGTGGCAAGATGCTTTTTCATGTTGCCTTCGATAGTAAGTCCGATACAAACAATGTATTTTATCATGTAGTAAAGGATAATATAGGATTGCAGATAGAGCAATACGACAATGTAGCCAAACTGAATAAAGACCTTGAAAAAGGCGACATTACTGCTGTACTAAGTATTGTAGAAAACAAAACTGCTACAGGTCCCCGCTACTATATTCATATTAAAAGCAGTGAGGCGGTTAATCAGCAGAACCTGCAATTGCTGAGGGTGATATTAAACTCTGTTGTCAGCAAGTTCAATGAGAAACCGGTGAATGAAAAGATGGTGGAACTGAGCGAAGAAACCGAAACCATCCCCGGCAGAACCTATCGTACTATCGACTTTATCTTACCCGGTCAGTTAGGATTCTCCTTATTAAGTGCCGGTGTATTTGGCGTAGCTTTCCTGTTCTTTAATCTGAGACAACAACTGGTATTGAAAAGATTTTATGCCACTCCTATTCAGCGTCCTTACATTGTATTGGGTGAAGCATTCTCAAGGGTTATCTTTCAGATCATTACAGCAGTAATCATTATTGGCCTTGGTCACTTTGCCTTCCATTTTACTCTGGTGCATGGCTTTATTACCTTCCTGGACATCATGGTATTAAGTTTTGTTGCGCTGATACTGTTTATGGGCTTCGGATTTATTGTCAGCAACTTTGCCAAGAACGAAAGTACTATTCCTCCATTTGCCAACCTGTTTACCTTACCACAGTTTTTGCTGGCAGGAACCTTCTTTCCGGTGGAAACATTTCCTAAATGGTTGCAACCTTTATGTAATATACTTCCGTTAACGCATTTCAACAATGCTATGCGTAACATATCGTTTGAAGGCGTAAGTTTATTCAGCTGCTGGAAAGAATTTGGCATCATGGGTATCTGGATTGTGATTGTTTATACCATTGCCATTAAAACATTTAAATGGGAATAATGCGATTACTGAAACTATTTCTGATAAGTGTTACCGTATTTCTCATACTGCTTTTTGGTATGTCCATTATACTTCCATCCAGCGTAGTAATATCGCGTGCTGTAGATATATCGGCCAATAGTAAAGATGCATTTAATAAGATCAATAACTGTATTGTCTGGAAAACATGGATTACACAGTTAAATGATTCTTCTTTAAAAAATATCTCTGCCACAAAGATTCATTCCGGCAAGTTTGAAGTAACTATTACCTCGGTTGAAGCCGACAGGGTCATCAGTCAATGGGTAGATTCCAAAGGGAATATTCAGGAGTCCACCATGAGGGTCATCAGTTCTCCATCGGTACCGAATGCAACTACTGTTCAGTGGCAATACGAAGAACATATCAGCTGGTATCAGCCATGGGAAAAGTTTGCCTCATTGGTTGGTGATCAGATACTGGGAACCATGATGGAAACCAATCTGAATAACCTGAAGAAACTACTGGAAACAAATTAGATAATTAGATAATGTGATGATTACAAGGAGACATGAGATAGAATACAGGAGTCAGGAGAATACATAATACTAAACAACTTTAAGTTGAATAAGATACTGGGAATATTATTAATAACATTGTTTGTACTGGGTTGTGAAAACGACATTCATAAAGTACAATCATTAGGAGAGAAATCTACCGGAATAGAAGAGGGTAAGGATATAGTCAGCTTCCTGAGTCAGGGTGGTAAAGTAAAGGCTAAGCTAACGGCCCCTGTTATGTTGCGTACCATGCTGGATACCGTAAAGGTTGAGTTTCCTAAAGGCCTGCATGTATTATTCTATGATAGCCTTGCCAATATAGAAAGCGACCTGATAGCTAAGTACGGCAACTACTACGAGAATGAAAACAAAGTATTCCTGCGCGATAGTGTAAGGGTATTTAATGTAAAAGGCGATACACTTTGGTGTAAGGAATTATACTGGGATCAGAACAAGAGTACTTTCTATACCGATAAGCCTATCAAGATCAGCCAATCGAATCCACAACAGATTATTTATGGAATGGGTATGACTGCCGATCAGAACTTTAAATGGTTCTCCATCAGGAAAATAGGTAAAGTATTTACAGGTTTCGACAACTATATGAGTGTACCCGACAGCACTTATTAATGGATAATTATTAATGGATAATGGATGTATTTCAATTCATAATTCAAAATTCATAATTCATAATTACTCACCTTTCTTAGTGGATAAGGTAAATCCAAATGTAGTGCCCACATCCAGTTTACTTCTTACATGTATAGTCTGATCGTGCGCTTCTATGATATGTTTACAGATAGATAGTCCAAGGCCCGAACCTCCTATATTCCTGCTCCTGCCTCTGTCGGTACGATAGAATCTTTCAAATACCCTAGACAGATGTTCTTCCGCAATACCTATTCCATCGTCACTTATTTCCACCAATACTTTCTCTCCGTCTATCTTATAAATGCCCGCTGTTATATAACCTGAATGCTTGCCGTATTTAATGGCATTCACCACCAGGTTGTTCAATACCTGCCGGATCTTTTCCTTATCAGCAAATACCGTAATAGGAAAGTCGAACCCTTTCTTGATAGAACATTTAATGTTCATAGGTTCCGACTTGATAGACAATGCTTCAAACACTTCTTTCAACAGTTCCTGAATCACAAACGACTCTTTATATAAAGGTTGTTCCCCCATTTCCAGACTGATTATCTCATCCAGATCACTGATTAAATTGCTCAGACGGTGTACGTTGTTGGAAGCATTTGTCAGGAAACGCACATTCACTGCAGGGTTATTTATTTCTCCATTCAGCAGGGTATCTACATATCCCTGTATTGCAAAAATGGGTGTTTTGAATTCGTGTGCCAGGTTCTGCAGAAACTCTTTACGGAAGGCTTCATTCTTCTTCAGGTTGGCTATCTCCGAACTTTGTTGTGCAGCCCATTTCTCTACATCTTCCCGCACCTCATCTATCCCTTTCTTAGGCAGTATGTACTGATAATACATCTCCTCTCTCTTGTTGGCCTTGGTAGAATAGATGAACTTATAGATTAGTTTTATCTTGCGGTAAATAAAGTATTCCAGTACATATCGTATCAGGTAATAGCTGGCTAAGAAGGTAATGACCGTAGCTATTATTGCAGGCATTAGTTTATATTCCAGAAAGTAGAACAGTATGCCATTGCCTGTTGCCAGCGCCATTGCTGTAAAGGCAGATAACTGTAGAGGCGATAAATTTTTTGTAGAAATCAATTAAGTAATATGTTTTATGTTATAAGTTGAATTAACATGCAACTACTATTTTCTTTTTACATATTAACATCAACACTACAAAAGAACGGAACAATTGGATTTATTATTATTAGTTGTTAGTTGTAACTTATAACTAACAACTAATTTAATTATATTCAAACTTGTATCCCACCCCTTTAATAGTGGTTATACAGTCTATCTCCATCTTGGCTCTTATCTTTCTGATGTGAACGTCAATGGTTCTGTCGCCTACTATTACATCGTTGCCCCATATCTGCGACAGTATTTCGTTTCGCAGAAATACTCTACCGGGTTTGGCAGCCAGCAGGTACAGCAGTTCGAATTCCTTACGGGAAAACACTATTTCTTTCCCGTCTATTATTACCAGATACCGTACAGGATCTATTACTATGTTGCCAATGGTCAGCATCGATGTATTCTCGTCTTTCAGATGTCTTCTGAACAGCGAGTTTACTTTCGATATCAATACCTTGGTGCTGATAGGTTTGGTTATATAATCGTCGGCACCTGTTTCCAGTCCTTTTATTTCGCTTGTTTCGTCGCTGAGTGCTGTCAGGAAAACGATGATGGTATCCAGAAACTGTGGTTGCGAACGGAGTATCTTGCATGCCTCTATTCCGGTCTTTCCCGGCATCATAATATCCAGTATTATCAAATCCGGCTGATGTAGTTTTGCTTTTATCAATGCCTCGTTACCATCACGGGCGGTAAACACTTCGTATCCTTCTTTCTGAAGATTGAAACTGACGATTTCCAGTATATCTGGTTCATCATCGGCTATCAGAATCTTCTTCGCTTTTATACTTTCCATTAACAGAAAATTTACACAAACTTAACGCAGTTTCTCCAATTGAATAACCTTTATCATATTATCTAATTGTTAACTCATTAACACCATACAGATTAAAGCACTGTATTTTTGCGTTATCTATCTTATAAATGAGAAATATAATATTATTATCTGTTGCTTTGGTCTTAGGGTTCATCACCTGTTTCAGTCAGCCGGTCAATCCGTTTGCCGGTGTTCCCCGGATGCGTCAGTTATTTCACGATAATATCCGCAAATCGCAGGACGACATTATTCATTTTCACAGCAGCAAGGATTCTGCCTTCCGCGCCACTTCCAATCCCGATGTAAACTATCAGCTTACACAGATTCTGAACAGCCGCATACTGGCCCTGCAATTGAGGGTGGAGCAGGATACCGCCTTTACCGATGCCGATAAATATAAATGGCTGCGAAGTATCAACGAGCTCCTGACCGAGTTTCTGAATGCCTACCGGTACAACAATATTAAGGGCATACTGCTCAGCGATCTGATACTGTCGTTCAGCGAAGCCATGCAACTGGAATTAAAAGGCAGGTCGCTTACTCCGTTAATAGATAAATACGACTGGCAGGTGGATGCTATCATCACCCGCAACTATGCCCTGCGCAACAGTTTCAGTACCGACGAAGCTACCTATGCCATTATCCTGAAAATGTGTCAGCGTTTCCCCGAGAACATTATCAATATTGTGCAGCAGCACCCCAATATTCCCTTTGCCGATAGCCTGATTGCCGAATATGCCCATCGCAATCCCGAGAACATTTACAACTATGCCTCCTCGCCCAGCGCCGTGGGGAAACTGATCCGTAAAAACAAGGACTCGCTGATTCATCTGATCTTTACTATATCCAACATGAATACCGGCAGATCTTTCTTTCCTTTTCTGGATGACATCTACCATCACAAAATCACTATCGACTCTATTGGCAAGACACTTGACAACGAGGACGAATATTATAAACTGCTGGTGGCTACCCAGATATCCTATGCCGGGCGTATGGCAGAGTCCGATACACCCCTGGTGATGAATATTCTGACGCAGAAGCTGAAAGCTAAGGCTGTAGAATATTATATAGAAGAAATAAATGGTCTGCACGAAGTAAATAATGAAGCATTGAGATTTAAGAAACTCGATCATCTGAATGCCGAAGAATTGTATTACCTCTGTGTAGTGGCCGAGGAAGAAATATATACAAGCAGCTACCTGGGCGTGTATAAACGTATGTTCGAAAGAATGACTTTCCCCGATGCCGACCGGCTGCTGCGCAATGTGCACTACGACTATTACCGCAAGTTTCTGAAGATGGCTGCAGGCTTCAATACCCTGGATGATTTTATGGCCAAAATGGACCGCGATACTGCCGAGACCCTGATGAAAAGGTTTGTAACCGGACTGGATAAAAAGAACTCGCTGGAAGATGCTGTGGATGTGGCCGATTCTTATGCGAGTATCAACGACAACAGGATCAAGAAGATTATTCTGGACCGTGTGGCCGAACAGGAAAATGAATTCAAGGGCACCGACAATATAAAGGGCGCTACCATTTACCGCCTGCTCAATACTATTTTCTCCTCCATCGATTCGGGCTCTGCCGTTGACCTCACCAAACAGTTGAACATTCCATCGGTCTACAATATGCCCAACAAGCAATTGCAGGACACACTCACCGGCAATATCTACATTCAGTTGTTCTTCTACGGCGACAAGGATGGTGCCGATAACTTCAGCGAGTTTAAGAGCAACTTTCAGGGCGAGAACTGGAAGATAGTGAACAAGCCCGAGTGGATAGAAATCTCTTCCACACATGGCACTCCGATTGTGATGTTTGCCAACAAACCACTGGACGAACTAAAGGATCTGGACCGTCAGGCACAGGACCGTCTGATAGGGTATCTCGATTCCCTGAATATCAATCCAACTATTACCATCCATCGCGGACATAGTTATTATGTAAAGTCCACCATCGGGCAGTTGCCCGCCTCCTCCAAGGTGATATTGCTGGGCAGTTGCGGTGGCTACAACAATCTGACAGATGTATTAAGTTATTGTCCCTCGGCACAGATTATTGCCTCCAAGCAGGTAGGCACCGGGGTAGTCAATTCCGCCATCATCAATCTGATAACCGAGCAGTTAAGGCTGGGTAAAGATCTGAACTGGCCATTGTTATGGAAGAAACTGTATGCTGATTTCAGGACGCCCAAAGACCGTAGCCGTTTCGACGATTATGTGCCGCCCCACAAGAACCTCGGAGCCATCTTCATCATGGCCTATAATAAATTGTATGTAAGCAACGATCTGGGAAATTAGGAATACAGGTCTTTGGGTGTTGGTCTTTGGTCTTTGGTAAATACAAATACAGTAAACGATTTAGTTTTTCTTTCTTTGTTCCTGAGCTGTTTCCTGAGTTTATCGAAGGATGCCGAAGGATAGTATTTAGTTTTTGTAGTTTGTATTGGCTGTTAGCCAAAGACCAACAGCTAAAGACCAACAGCTTGTATTTCATTAGCTAATCAGCTAATTATCAAATTATCAAATTAGGTTTGGGCGTTCCGGCTCGTTCCTCGCCGTCGGGTCGCCGTTGCTATCTTTTTGGCGCGCAGTATATTGCACCCTTCAGGGGGACAGCGTGCGCGCCAAAAAGGATATCCACTCTGCCCCTAACGCAAATACAGATAATTCAGCTTGTTTACAAAATGAAGACAGTAAATCCGGATTTCTTAAAGAGTTTCACAGTATTCCGGAAAACTTTCACAACGTTCTCAAAGAGTTTTACAATGTTCTAAAAGAGTTTTACATACAATACAAGTCAAGGCAAGAAGGCTATTGGGAATACAGTTTATGGTCTTTACAGTTAACAAATACCGTAACCTGTAACCTATTAACTGTATTTGTATTATCCTGACTCCTCTTCCTTAATCTGTCTCCTAACTCCTGTATTTGTATTCACATTCCCCATCGTCAATTGTCAATTGTGTTTATACCATTGAATAGCCCATGCCACCACATCGTTATAAGATTCTATCCCCTTCTTAAGTCCATTAGCCCTTAAATACATATCATAACTAATGTTGATGGTTTCTGATTGTCTGTAAGCCTCCTTTTTAAAGAAATCATGTAAATACAATAAATCATTCTTCACAGATTTACTCAGTTTAACAGGTCCATCGGGATAGGTATTCCTGAGAAACAATTCCATACGCATATAACGATAAAGATCAATCAGGGCAGAATATCGCAAATAAGTATTATCTGAATTTTCAGCCACAATGAATGCTACAAAACTTGCTTCACTTTCATCAGCATAACCAATCTGATGCGCCGTTTCATGACAAACTATAAAAGGAAGCATTATTCTAGGCAGATCACTTCTTATCTGTGCTTCCCCGGTGAAAGGATTATAATACCCCGTATAACCTATAAAAGGAGCCCAGGGAGTATATAAACTTTTCCTTACATCAGGATGATTATATCGAAGAAAAGGATATTTCTCAGCAGTTATACTATAAGCATTTGAAGCTATTTTATAAATATTCTGAAGAGAAGAATCATGAAGAGGTAAAGAGTCAAGTTTATTTCTGCAATCATTTAACGCAGGTATTATTTGCTGCGAAAGATCACATAATTCTTCAGTACTATAAGGCAAAGGCTCCATATTCAATTGCTTACCAATACCCTGACGGGAATAATTCAATCCCCATAAAAGCATGAATACTATATAAACATACAAAATGGTTCGCCCAACCCGGATTATACCCGAAATGAAGTGATTTTTCTTTTCTTTTGTCCTGAAAAGGATGAAATAAAACCGGACAATTTTTATAATTGCAAACAATGAAAAAAGAAAATAAAGACAATCACCAAGGCTAAAAGGGAAAAAATGGCAAAACATTCGCATTATGTTTGCAATATGAGGATATAACCCTGTGGAATAATATTTTTCAATTATATCATCGCAATATGTAGTCAAATGAATGAGAAAAGCAATTAAAAGAGGCCATTTAAGACTCCTGAGAATAAGAATTATATTTGCTTTAGTACTTTTCAACAAGACAAAATAAGGAAAATAAGGAGAAACATACGAAGTTTTTTTGCTATTCCATTGGATAACCTTACTTTTGCCGACCCCAAAATTTGAGGTCATGAATCATAAAAAGGAATTTGATATTCCATTTGTAGGTCTTAAGCCGGGAGTTCATGTCTTTGAATATAAGATTGAGGATAAGTTCTTTAAGGAATACGATGAGCAGGATTTTACAGAATGCAATGTAAATATCAAACTGACACTGGATAAAAACCAAGGTTTTTTCCTGATGAAGTTCGATGTTGACGGAACAGTAAGAGTAGTTTGCGATAAATGTGGGAATACCATATTAAAGAGTCTTTGGGATGAATTTGATATTATAGTCAAAATGGTTACCGACCATGAAGAAATGAATGAAAAGGAAGAAGATCCTGACATTTACTATATGAGTCATACCGAAAGTCATCTGAATGTTGCAGACTGGATATTTGAATTTGTAAATCTGAGTATTCCTTTACAGAAGATGTGTAAAGAGGAAGAGTTTGGAGGAGATTTGTGCAACAAAGACGTGCTGGAAAGGTTGAGACAAATGGAAGAAGAGGCTCAGAAGGACATCAATATAAACAATGTCTGGAAAGGGTTAGATAAGTTTAAAGATCTGGAATAAAGTTTTTTTAGTAATAATTATTTAATAAATCAAATTTTGAGTTATGCCAAATCCAAAGCGCAGACATTCTCAACAACGTAGTGCAAAAAGACGTACGCACTATTTGGCAGAAGAAGTTACATTAAGCAAGGACACAACTACCGGTGAAACACATGTACGTCATCGTGCACATGTTAGTGAAGGTAAGTTGTATTATAAAGGAAAAGTAGTTGCTGAAAAAGCACCTTTAAGATCATAGTAGTTGCTAATATGTAAATGTTATTATGCCCATGCAAATAAAAATTGGAATTGATATGATGGGTGGAGATTTCGCTCCGCTTGAAGCTGTCAAAGGCTTAAAAAGTTTCTATTCCGATGATGCTAATGGTAGTATAATAGTTTTTGCTATTGGTGATGAAACTATCTTACAGCCATTATTTGCGGAGCATAATATTCCTGACATAGTTAGGATTATTCATGCTCCTGAAGTAATAGGCTACAACGAGGCTCCTACAAGAGCCTTGAAAGAGAAAACCAAAAGCTCCATAGCGGTTGGTTTTTATCTGTTATCAGAAGGAAAAATAGATGCTTTTATCAGTGCCGGCAATACTGGTGCTATGCTGGTGGGAACCATGTATAGTATCAAGACTATTGAAGGTGTATTAAGACCTACTATTCCTACTGTTATTCCTAAACTGAATGGTTCTACAGGGCTTTTGCTGGATGTAGGATTAAATGCAGATTGTAAACCCGAACAACTAAATCAGTTTGCATTATTAGGAAGTTTATACTGTCAGTATATTCTTAAGAAAGATTCTCCACGTGTAGGGTTGATAAATGTTGGAGAAGAAGAAGGAAAAGGAAATATTCTTTCTCAATCTACTTACCCTTTATTGAAAGAAAATTCCCAGATTAATTTTGTTGGTAATATTGAAGGTCGCGATCTGTTTATAGATAAAGCCGACGTAATGGTATGTGATGGTTTTACCGGAAATATCATTCTTAAATTAGCAGAAAGTTTTTATGATGTCGCCAAGGAACGCAACTTTCAGGATGACGCTTATTTTAAAAGATTCCACTACGAAGAATACGGAGGAACACCGGTATTAGGAGTTTCTAAACCTGTTATTATAGGTCATGGCATCAGTTCTGCCATCGCATTTCAGAATATGTTGCACATAGCCATACAAATGGTAGAAACCGACCTTTGCAACAAAATTCAAAGCAGTTTCTCTACTTTATCCTAGATTTATAGAATTATTTATTTATTTTTACATACAACATGACATTCGTCATGTTTTTCTATTTTATATAGTGTTACCTTGCTTCCACAAATGATAGTTAAAATTAATTAACTATTCAAAAGCTTGATGTATGAAAAAGATTTTAATTCCTACCGATTTCTCTTCTACTGCTTACAATTCAACAGTTTATGGGTTAGATTTTGCAAAACAAATCAGAGCAGAAAGAGTCGCTTTATTTAATGCCTTTCAGGCACCTATTAATGTAAGTCCAGATCCTATGGTTCCTTCCATAGAATCCTTTGACTTCGACACTTTAAGGAAAGCAAGCTCCGATAGTTTGCATTATTTTAAACATAGTGTATTAACAGACAGCCCTTGTGATTTTCCGGTTGATGAAATGTCAGAATGCTGTACATTATCTGCCGATATTGATCAGATTGCCAAAGAAAATGAAATCGATCTGATTATTATGGGAATAACCGGTACTGGTTCTATTTCTGAAGTATTTGTTGGAAGCAATACTATTCAGGTTAGTAAGCACACTACTGTTCCTTTAATGATTGTTCCTCCTTCTGCTATTTTTAGCCCTGTAAGGAATATATTATTTTTGACTGATTATGTAAATGTAAAAGCTACAACTCCAAGTGAAGAAATTACAAAATTACTGGAAGCTACTAAAGCAAATCTGATTGTATTACACGTTGATCAAAACTATCAGGAAGAGAATACTGAAAGTGAAAATGCTGAAAAAGAAGTTTTGTCTTCCATGTTCCAGAATTATAAACTTGAATTCTTCACTGCAAACAATTCAAATTTCATCGATGCTGTTAATGATTTTATTGCATTAAAAGGTATTGATCTGGTAATTGCCGTTCCAAAGAAACATAGTTTCCCCGACAATATTCTTCATCATAGCTATAGTAAGAGTATGGCATTTCATACTACTGTACCTTTAGTAATGATCAAACCAAGATAATAATACATTATACCTGATAAATGCATACTGCTTAGGATTTAATATTAAATCCTAAGCAGTATGCATTTTATTATTTAAACTATTCCCCGGGATTAAGCCTGTGGTGTAGGTCCTCCGAAATTGAATGGAATTTCAATCTGTTCCATATCCTGAATAGTTCCATGTGCAGATTCAAAACGTTGTACATTTTCAGCTAATGCTTTCATAAAACGTTTAGCATGCATTGGTGTAAGAATTATTCTGTTCTTTACCTTACTTTTAGGTGTACCAGGCATTACACTCACAAAATCTACTACAAACTCCGAGTGGCTATGAGTAATAATGGCTAAGTTAGCATAGGTCCCTTCTGCTACTTCCTCACTAATCTCAATATTAATCTGATTATTATTCTGAACTTCAGCCATATTTATATTTTTAGCAAATTTAGTAAGTCAGATCTAAATGTTTTAAGAAATTAATTTTGTTTCCCTTTTTAGCACCTGCAATAAAATAAATTGTTTCAAAATACTCATAAAGCCTGTTGATTGTTTACTTTAAACCTAAAATTTTATTGCTTCAAACTTACCTGACAACCTTAGTTAATATATTGTACTATGTTAAATTATAAAAAACTTACATCTATTTCCCCAAAAGGTGATGATTGTCATTTTTTATGAATTTTTAACAGGATAGCTTTGTCCGATATTTCAGATATTCAATAAAATAAATTAATGTATCATGGAAACACTTGTTAAATCAGAAGACAAAATATTAGTGCCGGCAGAAACAATTGTCACAACAATTATGGATGGCAATGAAGCTGCTGCATACGTTGCTTACAAAACCAGCGAAGTTTGCGCTATCTATCCGATTACTCCTTCTTCCAATATGGGAGAATGGGCAGACGAATGGAGTGCAAAAGACATCAAAAACATTTTTGGAAATGTTCCAAAAGTAGTTGAAATGCAAAGTGAAGCCGGTGCTGCCGGTGCTATTCACGGAGCATTGCAGGGAGGTACCTTAGCGGCTACCTTTACTGCTTCTCAGGGTTTATTGCTGATGATACCTAATATGTATAAAATTGCCGGAGAACTTACTCCAACAGTTTTTCATATTGCAGCAAGATCATTAGCTTATCATGCCCTTTCAATCTTTGGAGATCACAGTGATGTGATGTCTGTAAGAGGTACCGGATTTGCCATGTTGTTTGGCAATAATGCTCAGGAAGCTATGGATATGGCATTAATTGCTCATTCCACTACCCTGAAAACAAGAATCCCTTTCCTGAATATTTTTGATGGTTTCAGAACCTCTCACGAATTATCAGAAGTAGAAATTATTCCTGACAGTGTAATTACTCAGATGATTTCTGAAGAAGCTATCAGAGAACTGCGTCAAAGAGCTTTATCTCCTAATCATCCTACATTAAAGGGAACTGCTCAGAATCCTGATGTATATTTCCAGAACAGAGAAGCAGCTAATAAATATTATGATGCTGTTCCTGGCTATGTAAAGGCGGCCTTTAAAGAGTTTGAAAGCCTTACTGGCAGAAGATACGAATTGTTCGATTACTATGGACATCCCGAAGCTGAACGTATCATCATCATTACCGGTTCTGCTACCGGTACTGTTATGGAAGCAGTTGATTATATGAACAATAATGGAGAAAAAGTAGGGTTATTAAATATCCGCTTATTCCGTCCATTCTCTATTGCTGATTTTGTAACTGCTATCCCTACAACTGTTAAACAAATTGCAGTTTTAGACCGTTGCAAAGAAACAGGTAGCACCGGCGAACCAATGTATATGGATGTTATTAATGCATTGAACGAACATAATACTATTCATCCAAGAGTTATTGGTGGACGTTATGGTCTTTCTTCTAAAGAATTTACCCCTGCTATGGTAATGGGTATTTTTGCAGAACTGAAGAAAGAAAAACCAATCAATCACTTTACTATCGGTATTGAAGATGATGTAACTTTCAAGAGTCTTACTTATGATAAACATTTCAATCTGGATAGTCAACATTTATTCCGTGGTTTATTCTATGGTCTTGGTGCTGATGGTACAGTAAGTGCCAATAAAAACTCCATCAAGATTATTGGTAAGAAAACCGACAATTTTGTACAGGGTTATTTTGTATATGATTCTAAAAAATCAGGTTCTTTAACTACTTCTCACCTTCGTTTTGGCAAACAACCAATGCGTTCTGCATATCTGGTACAGACTGCCAATTTCATTGCCTGTCATCAGTTTAATTTCTTATTTCAGTTCGATGTTTTAGAACTGGCATCCGAAGGTTGTACCTTCCTGTTGAATGCTCCATATTCTAAAGAAGAAGTATGGACTATGTTGCCAAAGTCTGTTCAGGAAACTATTAAACGTCTGAAGATTCATTTCTGGGTAATTGATGCCAATCAGGTAGCTAAAGATGCCGGTATGGGCAACAGGGTAAATACTATTTTACAAACCTGTTTCTTCGCTATCAGTCAGATTCTTCCAAAAGATCAGGCTATTGCTAAAATCAAGGAAGCCATCTACGAAACATACTTCAAGAAAGGCGAAAAGATTGTAAACAAAAACTATGTTGCGGTTGACAAAGCAGTAGAGAATCTGTATGAAGTAAATTATGCTGAACTTCCTGTAGGAAATGTATGTATGAACCTTGCTTTAACGAATGATGCTCCTGAATTTGTACGAGATGTATTAGGCGTAATCATTGCAGGTAAAGGTGATAACTTACCGGTTAGTGCTTTCCCTGCCGATGGTACATTCCCTACAGGTACTACCCGTTGGGAAAAGAGAAATATTGCTGATGAAATTCCGGTATGGGACGAAAGTATCTGTACTCAGTGCGGTAAATGTTTCTTAATTTGTCCACATGCCTGTATACGTCCTAAAGTTTACGACAAGGAATTGTTGCACAATGCTCCATCTACCTTTAAACATGTAGATCCTATTGGTAAGGAGTGGGATAAAACCAAAGAAGCCTATACATTACAGGTATCTACTGAAGACTGTACAGGTTGTAACCTTTGCGTAGAATATTGCCCAATGGAAAGCAAAGCTAATCCTGGTCATAAGGCTATCAATATGGTTGACAAATTGCCTTTACAGAATGAAGAAAAAAAGAACTGGGACTTCTTCTTATCACTTCCTGAAGTGGACAGATCAAGAGTAAATAAGAGTACTGTAAAAGGTTCTCAATTCTTCCAGCCTTTATTCGAGTTCTCAGGTGCCTGTTCTGGTTGCGGAGAAACTCCATACATCAAACTATTAACTCAGTTATTTGGTGAAAGAATGATCATAGCAAATGCTACAGGTTGTTCTTCTATCTTTGGAGGTAACTTACCTACTACTCCTTATACTACTAATAAAGCAGGTGTAGGACCAGCTTGGGCCAACTCATTATTTGAAGATAATGCTGAGTTCGGTCTTGGACTGAAACTTGCCAGCGATAAGAAAAGAGATTCTGCCATTGATTTATTAAACAAACTGAAACCTATTGTAGGTGAAGAATTTGCTGATAGCATTATCAATGCTACAGAAGTAAATGAAGCAGAAATAAAATCAAAGAACTTATCTATTGCTGAACTGAAGACTAAACTGTTACAGATAGATACTCCTGAAGCTAAAAATTTATATTTCATAGCTGACTTCCTGAACGAAAAATCCATGTGGATTTTAGGTGGTGATGGTTGGGCTTACGATATTGGTTATGGTGGATTAGACCATGTACTTTCTTCAGGTGCTAATGTAAACATTATGGTACTCGATACCGAAGTTTACTCTAATACAGGAGGACAAAAATCCAAATCTACTCCAATTGGTGCCAGTGCTAAATTTTCTGTAAACGGTAAGATCAACGGTAAAAAAGATCTTGCTATGCAGGCAATAGCTCATGGTACTGCCTATGTTGCTCAAATAGCAATGGGAGCAAACGATGCTCATACTATCAGAACTATTCTGGAAGCTGAAGCTTATCCCGGACCATCTTTAATCATTGCTTACAGTCATTGTATAGCACATGGTATAGAAATGAGTCAGGGAGCACAGGAACAGGATACAGCTGTTAAATCAGGTTACTGGCCATTATTCCATTACAATCCTTTAAAGGAAAGAGGACAGCGTTTCATAATAGATTCCAAGAAACCTACTGTTGCTTTAAAAGAATTCATGGATCATGAAACCAGGTTCAGTGTTATCAGAGCTAAGAATCCGGAACTGGCGGATGAATTTTTACACCAGGCTGAAGCCGCAACCATTTCGAAGTGGGAAAGATTAGAAACACTTTCAGGCCTCTAACGACTGCATTTTTTCACTCTTAAGTCTAAAGAATCGGGCGGTTGAAATTCAACCGCCCTTTTTTATTCCCGCTATCCCTGTAACTTTGGTCTTTATTCCTTCATGAAGTTATTACTGATTATACTGAGTTATCCGTTTATTCTGTTGATAAGGTTTTATCAATATGTTATCTCACCAAACATTGGACCTAAATGCAGGTATACGCCTACCTGTTCACAATATACCATCGAAGCCCTCAAAAAGCATGGCATCATTAAAGGTGGATGGTTAGGCATCAAAAGAATCAGTAGTTGCCATCCCGGCGGTGGTAGCGGCTACGACCCTGTTCCATAACAATAGTAGTTTAAACAGAATAAACAGTATATTATACTCTATTCATCACGATAATCACGATGTATTCTCACGACTCATGATGTATTTCCTCACGACTCACGATGTATTCTCACGACTCACGATGTATTCTCACGACTCACGATGTATTCTCACGATTTACCCAAACATCCTGAAGAATTCCTCCAGTATATCATCCTCACCTACCGATTCCTTCACCTCATTTATCACTTTCAATATTGTTGGTTTATCATAGTTTTTCCGGATACCCTTTATCCGGTCCTTTACTACATCCAGATAGTTTTTCAACTCCATTTCTTTCCGCTTTATTCTTTGCAAAGCCCCGTTGGCATTGTAACGTAAGAATTCACTGATTACATGGAATCTTGGATGATGATATAGTTGGGCATTTTCCATTTCCAGTTCACTTACCTGTTGTTTCAGGGTAGCTATATATACCTTCAGTTTATCTTCCGAAAGGCTTTCCAGGTTATTGGTTTCGTTGGCCACCCATTCCAGTTCCAAACGCAGCAAGGTAGCTATATCTTTATTGTTATATGCCACTGTTACCTTCTTCATCAGTTCTTCCCTTTTCAGTTTATCCTCCTCATCCATTACCGTATCAGGATGAAGTACTTTAGCCAGTGCTACATAAATACTTCTGATACTTTTCAGTTTGCTTTCTTCTTCCTCTTTTTCATTGGCCTCTTTCTCCAGTTGTTTCTTCGACTTTTTCTTTTTTGGTGGAGGAGTGGCATTGTTTTCATTCGCCATCTTTTCCTGCATGGCCTCCATTAGTCTCTGTTGAAGTTTAGCCATGCTTTCCGGCGAATCATCCAGGTCCGATAAGTCCAGGTCTATCCCGAAATTCATTTTAACCTCATCTCTCAATGCCTCTTTTATTGAATTGGTTTCTTCTTCCAGTTCTTCTTCGTATGTATTGGCCGACCATTTGTTGTAAAAGGTTTTCATTTCTTCCGTAGCTTCCATTCCACTAAAGGCATCGTTACAGAGCCATACAATACAATTCACCAGATCCTGATATTGTTTCTGATTATATTTTATATGTTTTTCCGATTCTGCCAGTGTCTTAGCCATCTCGAACTGAGCCTTTGCCTGTTCTTTCTGCAAATGAGGTAAATGTTTAGAATATTCATGCAGACAGTTATCCAGTATCGATTTATCTTTTTCTATTTTCTTCGTCAGGGTCTCAATCTTCTTCGTAAGGTTATTGAACAATTTTTGCTGAGGCGACAAGGTATTCTCCTTATCCCCACCTATCTGTAGTTTGATTTCCTTCTTTGAATGTTTCATGCTGTACGATTATTGCTGTAATGATAGCAAAAATAGCAGGAATGAAATATTTTAATGTATTAGGAAAATGTGTATGGATAAGTTTATTGTTAAGGGTAGCTTTTAAACAATGTATAGGCTTATCGGGTTGTAAAGCTTCACTGATAAAGAGCCGAAAAGACAATATTAATTTAACAGATTTTTTTATCCTTAATTTTTAAATATAATTTTCGAAAATACCAAATTGATAATATAAAGCAAGGTATATTAATAACAAATGAATGAAATATATACCAAAATAATAAATTAAGAATTAATGAATAAGAAAAGAACATTTGCTTACTTGACCAGATAGAAAAGCCATAATATCTTTTATATATTGAACATATTGGTCTAATATATGTAAAGTAAGCATCTTCACTTTCTCTATTTGACAGATTATAATTATTTAATTCTATAAATTGAAAATAGTCCTCTAATAATTTAGTCGTTAATTTTTTCTCTTTTTTTACAATATTATAATGATAAATAAAATTACTTAATGATTGGAAATGAATTCTTTTTTTTTGATCTTCATTAGTAACTCTTTCAATTTCATCAATTTTGCTTTCAAAATTCATCTTATTTACTTTTTGAATATTCCTTCCCGAAAAGTCTCATTTTCCCCTGAACATTTTATCATCAATACTACCAACGGGAAAATTGACTCTGCAAACTCTATCATTCAATGGAGTGAAGGAACAAACTTAGTTATTATTTTAAAACCCATTCTTTCTTTTATTTTTCTTTGGGCGTTCCGCTTTCGCGGCCGTTGCAGCCCTTCCTATCTTTTTGCGCGCTGTATTAATGCCCCTTCAGGGGATAGGGGTGCGCGCAAAAAGGATATTCCCTGCTGCAACTAACGCAAATACATTTATGTTTTGCAAAGAACACACAATGCGTCCGAACACCGAAAAGCTTGCCACTCAATTGCTATGCTTGTGCCGTAAATTTTTGAAATAGCTCTATATATATAATATCAGGCACCGCAGTATTATTCTGGGGCTCCGCTGAAATATTCTATAGCTCTGTTGAAATGTTCTTTAGCACCGAGAAAGTATTCTCACGCACCGCAAATCTATTCTTTTGCACAGCGGATGTTTTCTCAAGTACAGCGAAATAATTCTTAGGTATCGCGAAAGTTTGCAGAAGCACCGCAAAAGTGTTCTCGAGCACCGTAGAAGTTTGCACAGGCACAGTGGAAGTTTGCAGAAGCACCGCGAAAGTGTTCTTCCGCACCCTTAAAACCAGAAATGCTACAATAACAATAATATAAATCTCACAACCTCAATTATCCGTCCTCCATTATCAATTATTCCCTTCTCTCTTTACAAATTCCTCCAGTAGTTTCAACAGATTTTCGTAATGATCCATGGGCAGGGTGGCTGCTTTATCGTACACATCGTGATAAGCCTTGATACCGCCCTGTGTGTACATGAAAAACGAGGGCACACCATGTTCTGTAAACCAGTAATGGTCGCTGTTGGCCGCCTTGCCTCTTTCGTTGATGGCAGGCAATAATTTATATTGATCATTAATTTCCCTGAGCAGCTGAAACTCCTTTGGATAGATGGAAGCGTTTACTACAGTAGCCCCCTCTACTCCGGTTCCTTCGAGATCGAGATTGAAGAGAAACCTGATTTTTTTCAAAGGCACCAAAGGATGTTCTGCAAAATACTTAGAGCCTATCAAACCGGGTTCTTCGCCTGTAAAGGAAATAAAGGCAATACTGTAAGCCTGCGGATGCAGGGCAAAATATTGGGCAAGTCCCAGTATGAGGGTAGTACCGCTGGCATTGTCGTTTGCCCCGGGAAAATAAGTATCCTTACCCATGCCTCCAAGATGGTCGTAATGTGCCGTAATGAAGATAAAAGAATCGGGTTGCAGCCTGCCCTTTACCACAGCACATACATTACTGGTCTTGAAAGAAGAAATGAATTTATTGTCGATATCTACCGAATAAGTTGATGGAATTTCGTTCATGGAAGTCTTCAGTATATCGATAGCAGTATAGTCCTTCTGAAAGGTTTCGGCCGACCAGGTCAGCTTATCTTTCAGTTCAATAATAACTCTTTTACCGGCATCTATAAACTCGGTACTGTCTTTCTGTATCAGCGTGCCCTTCGCACGGCAACCACGGCTTTCGGGCGATACTATAAAGTCGACCCCGGGTGTAAGCATCCTGCCATTCACGGTCAGCTCCATGTTCTTCGGAAAAGTATTAACTGGGAATGACAGATGCTGGAAATAATCTTTGCCATCGAGGGGCGTTAAGCCTGCTGAGGCATAGTAATTCTTCAGAAACTCTGCAGCTTTTTCGTTGCCACTCTTAGTATATCCTCTGCCCCAGAGGGTAACGGAAGTAAGGGTATCAATCAGTTGTTTTGCAATGGCCATATTCTGTGCAGGCAGCTGAATAGCGGCAGCAATCAGGACAATAAAAAGGATTTGTTTACGCATTTCTATTAATTATGATATATAAATTGTTTATTATGAATTAAAAAAGCTTTTACTTGCAAACTTTGGTTCGATAATTGCTATTCAAATTTTGATCAAAGAAATAAAATTAATGGTAAACCTGCTAATTAAATAATAAGGATGAGGGCTGGAGTGTTACATATTATTGCCCGTTGTGCCTTGCCGGCAATCCTGCTGATTTGTCTGCAGGAAAATCTGTATGCCCAGCCCGCACAGGATACTTTTTTTATTAAGAAAAGAACGGGCCTGATAGGCAAGCTGGTGAAAACGGTATTTGTGAATACTCCTTCGCAGGAAATAAAGCTGGCATCCATTAAGAATGCCAGTCCTTATATAACTTTCAAAGGAGCGGTCATCAGAAATATTATCATCAATAAAATCAGGTATGGTAATTCCATTACCGATACCAGCAGAAGCTGGACTACTTTGCTGGATAATGTTACTAATTTTCTGCACAATGAAACAAGAAAGAAAACAATTGAAAGAAATCTTTTCTTTCATAAGGGCGAAATAATAAGACCATTTCTGCTGGCAGATAATGAAAGGTATTTAAGAACACTTTCGTTCATACAGGATTCTAAAATATCCATTGTTCCTGCAAATGACGCAGACGAAAATGACAGTGTGGATATAATAGTTTTTTACAAAGAAGTATTTGCCATTGGACTTAATTTTGAACTGCAGGGTACCAATCAGTTTTATAACGAACTGAAAGATGAAAATATAAGGGGCAGTGGCGACAGACTGATAGTCAGAAACTATACCGATATTACCCGAAACCCGCATGCAGGCTGGGGTGCAGAATATACCAGGAGCAATATAGGAGGCAGTTTCATCAACCTGATTGGTGGTGCTACCAACTTCAATACTACCCTGAACAACAACACCCGTCAGGAAGTATTTACCTATGCTGAACTTGACCTTCCTTTTGTTAGTCCCTACAGTACTTTTACAGGCAACATAACGGCTGCAACTCATCAGAATGAAAATGCCTATTCGAACGATTCCCTCTTTAAAAGCGATCTTAATTATTTTTACAGACAGCTGGATTGCTGGGTGGGTTATAACCTGAGTGCAAAAGCAGCCAGCAGGGAAAACCTGAAACGAATCACCCGTTATTTATTAGCCTTCCGAACAAACTATATCCGTTTCGAAAATGAACCTTTCATTTATCAGAATAAGTACAATTATCTGTATGCCAATCAATTGAATCTGCTGGTTTCCGCTACTGCTTTCAAACAGGATTTCTATAAAGGATCTTTCATTTATGGCTTTGGCAGAAATGAGGATATTCCGGAAGGGATAAACTGCTCGGTAACTGGTGGCTGGACTAATAAATACGGTCTGGAAAGATGGTATGGAGGCATAGATCTGGAAAAGACCTATTACGATAAAAACGGCAACTATTTTAACTGGGCAATAAAAGGTGGTTCATTCATTAATCATGGAGATATACAGGATGCCAACCTGTTGATCAGTGCCGATATATTCAGCAGGTTGTATCAACTGGGTAACAGTCACTGGCTGCTTCGTCATTTCCTGGATGCCAGTATGACCAAACAATATAAAGCCATCCTGAATGTACCGCTGATGATGAACAGCAGTTTTGGAATGCCTCCTCTGGTAGATCCCGACAGTGTATGCAATACCAGGTTTACCCTCAATCTGCAATCTGTATTCTTTAATACCTACAGCTTTGCAGGTTTCAGATTTGCTCCTTTTACATTTGGAAGTATCTGCTTTGTAAGAACAACAGCAGTAAGTTTTGGAGATGGTGATGGTTATACTTCATTAGGACTTGGAGTAAGATCCAGAAACGAGAACCTGATATTTGGCACCATGGAACTGAGGGGAACCTATTTCCCGAGAACTACATTCAATACTAATCAATGGAATATTTCTTTCAATACCGAGCTTACATACAAATACAATAGTCAGTATATAAAGAAGCCCGACTTTATAGTAGTCAATTAATTATCTTCCCCACAAACCTTTGAAGGCATCTATCCTGAAATGTATGACAGGCAAGGCTTTCTGAGGATTTCCCTGAAGTGTGTACTTAATACCTAAGACGATAGAAGCACCAAATTTGATAAAGTATTCAATGTTCTTTTTCAATAATGCTGATTTGCCTTTACCGGCAATACGAACTCTTTCGCCTCTGCCAATACCGCTTGCTATACGGTACATATATTCGCGGGTTAGTTTCTTTACTTCCACTATATGCCAGACTATTACATTGGGATCGTAATAAATGGGTTTACCTAATGCCTGTAGTCTGTAAAAGAAGTCTTTACCTTCCCCTCCTATTCTTAATGTTCCTACCACACCAGGCAAAGCCAGATTGAAACCTTCTATAGCATCGAAGTCTGCTTTATAGATAATCATATTCGACTCAAGAGGATACTTTCCCGGTTGAAAGATGGTGGGCTCGGGACTATACTCGAAGTTGCCTACTAAAGAGGATACGTAGTAACTCATCCACTTAGGTTCTTCGGGAATATATTTTGGAATGATCCTGCCACCTAAGCCAGCAGCATCAGGGTTAGCTGCAAAGAAGTTTACAATTCGTTCCAGGTAATCTTCTTTTGCCACTGCATCATCGTCCATGAAACAAAGCAAGGGCGATTTAGCTACTTCAGCCCCTGTATTCCGGGCAAAGGATGCTCCCTGTCTGCGTTCTTCCAGATAATAAAAATGTCCTTCGGGATTATTCTTTATAAAGTTCATACAAACCTCACGGGTATTGTCGGTAGAATTATTATCTACAACAATAATTTCATACTGATCTTTAGAAAGTGTTTGCTGATAAAGACTTTGCATAGCATCGGCGATGTATGCAGCTCTGTTATAACTGCATACAACTACCGAAACCTTTAATGCATTGTTCATTTAATTATGAATTATGAATTATGAATTAATACAATCTGCTACCTGTATTTGTATTATTCTATCTCCTTACTCCTGTCTACAGACTCCTGACTCCTGTCTCCTGTCTCCTGTCTCCTGACTCCTGTCTCCTGTCTCCTTGTATTATTAAGCGTTCTTCCTTTTATAATAAAAGAACTGCCCTATTGCTGCAAACAACATCAGCCACATAAGCCCTGATGCTGCTACTGAAGTCTTCATACTTCCATAATAAGCCGAAGGTTTAAACTCGAAAGTTATCTTATGATTTCCTGCAGGAACAGACAAGCCTCTCAATACATAGTTGGTCTTCACTATTGGCGTTTCTTTACCATCTATATAAGCCTTCCATCCTTCCTTATAGTATACTTCACTAAACACCGCAAACTGAGCTGCAGTACTGCTGCTGCTATATTCTATGAAATCATTATCATTCTTTACAAGACTGATTTTTGCTGTACTATCTGCCTGTGCAGAAGCTGTAGCCAATGCCTTATCGTCTTCTGAAATCACAGCAGAATCCTTTGTATCAAGGGTAGTCAGGCAATCCATAATTTCATTAGGCGTCTTCTTCACTACTATTCCTTTTACAAACCAGCAGGCTCCCAATGCATTCGGGTTTATCTGCACCATTGGCGGAGCGTTCTGTGCCTGACCCGGAGTAACTATATACTTAGCATTCAGCATATTCACTACCGGCATACAGTTAGGGAAATTGTACAACTGATGTTCTATCAGATCCTGATAAATACTCAGCTTGGCAGGATGGTACCCTCCTACTGACTTATGATAATAGGAATTCAATGCCCCCTGATTGAAGGCAGCCTGTGCACCCTGTGTAAGATTAAATACCCGGTAGTATCCTGTATCTTTCAGAATCATCTGATCGGCATCTGTTTTCTTGAAAGTAGTTTCTGTATCATTATCATCCTGAAAATTCTCTTCTTTCATATACTTTACATCAATGCTCATTACATCAATGAAAGCAAACAGCGCTACTGCTACTATAACAATCAGGCTGTTGATCTTCTTCTTTACGAATAAATAAATAGCCAGTACAGGCACTATAATAAATAAGAAAGAACGGAAGATGGATCCCAGAAACAAATCCTTTCTATCATCCTTCAATGCAGAAATGAAAGTATGTACAGGTTGTTCCAGCATACTTTTTTGTTGCTGATCCTGAATCTGACTTACCTGTTTCGCTAAAGCCTTATCGGCTTCACCCATAAAGTCGGAACTTAAATATACCAGGAAAGCCAAAGCAAACACGGCACCTGCTATTATGAAACCTTTCTTCAGCTTCTTCCACAGTTCTTCTTTATCTTCATATTTCAGAATAGTATCGAAGGAAGCCATTGCCATCATACACATTACAAAAGTTGGTATCACCATAATCATACTAGGAGCCCTGAACTTGTTGTACATTGGTAAATGATTCAACAGAAACAGGTTGAAACCTTCGAAGAATTGTCCCCAGCTCATCATGATCGACATTAAGGATATACCCAGCATCCACCATCTGTATTTATCATCCAGTACCACCAGTCCCAGTAAAGCCAGGAAACATATAATAGCACCTGCATAAGGAGGACCGGAAGTGTTACCAATACCACCCCAGTAAAACTGTAAATAGTTCTGCAACTGTTGTCCCAGTTGTGGAGGATTCATTTCCTGCAAAGCCTTGATAGCCTTACTCTTGTCTTCAGCCACTTCCAGGTAGGCACTACTGCCACCAAAAGCATAAGGAAACATCAATACCAGTGGTTCTGCCTTATACATACTATAACTGAAAGCATAATCTTTACTTAAACCGGTAGCGGTTGTTTTACTGTTCTTATCCGACAATACACTTCCCCCTCTGATGGTTTCCTTTGCATATTCATAGGTGGTCATCAGGTTTACTGCATTATATCCTATTGCCGCTCCGGCACCTACTATCAGTAAACCGAATGTAAGCGCAATATGTTTGAAGTCCTTTTCTTTAATCCAGATAATCAGATACGATAAACTCATGGCCGACACTATCAGGAATCCATAATAGGTTATCTGCATGTGGTTTGCCTGAATCAGGAAAGATGCCGATATGGCAGTGAGTGCAAGTCCCCACCAGTATTGTTTCCTGAATATCAGTAATATAGAACCAATCAGAAATGGCAGGTAAGCTATCGCCATCATTTTGGTATCGTGTCCTGCTACTATTATAATAGGATTGTAGGTAGCATAGGCATATCCAAGTGCTCCCATTATACCTATATATGGATTAATCCTCATCACCTGCGAAAGGAAATAGAAACAGATACAGGCAATAAAAAAGAAATTCATGGGCTTTGGCAGATGCAACGAGATGATCTGCATGAAAATGGAAATATTAACAGGATTATCACCATCCATTACTATCTGATACGAAGGC
>Ga0316217_10001134_pt1 | contig 35751 bp, 40 predicted proteins | sample 1anoAmetaG_FD_203633 | JGI IMG/M metagenome (GOLD analysis project Ga0316217, IMG submission 203633) | Freshwater microbial communities from Trout Bog Lake, Wisconsin, USA - 1anoA | ecosystem: Environmental > Aquatic > Freshwater > Lake > Hypolimnion/Profundal zone | place: USA: Wisconsin...
TAACGAACTCCTGTACGCGCTGGTGCTCTTTTTCGTGAAACACAAGTTGAATATGCCTGACTCGCAAGGGCTCGTCAAAGAGCAGCCGGATAGTCTGCCGGCCCGGTTCAGAGGCCCGCCAGCCGGGCCCCTCGACTAAGTTCAAGGCAGATTCGATCGTATAAGATGGATCCTCGGATGTAATTTCCGCCCGCGCAATCTTAACCAGATCGAGCCACTCATGTTCGGTCGATACGGCGCTTCGATTTTCCGGGGTAATAATTGCCTTACGCATTTGATCGACTCCTTTTGTATTATTTCTTCCATCATTTCCATAAGCAAGTTCCCTTGAACGAGCACTCACTTCTCCACCGATGAGAATCATGAATCCACTGGCGTACATCCAGATGAGTAGTACTATTACAGCGCCGATACTCCCGTAGGTCTTGTCATAGGAACCGAAATTATTCACATAAAAAGAAAAGGCCAGCGAAACAACGACCCATGCCCCTGTAGCCGTAACCGCACCTGGGATGGTTTCCAGCCATGAAGGGCTCTCGGACGGGGCATAGCGATATAGAGCCGAAAGAGCCGTAACCATGAGCCAGAGGATTACCGGCCAGCGCAGGATATTCCAGACAAGGGTGAAGACATGGCCCAGGCCGGCCAGGGATGCTATCAACTCGCCGATATGGGGCCCGAACATGAGCAGCAGCATGGAGATGATGATAAAAAACGATAAGCCGATCACAAGCAGAATGGCTATCAAGCGCACCTTCCACCAGGGGCGGCTTTCCGCTATCTCGAAGGCGCCGTTCAATGCGGTCATGATCGCGGTGACCGCGTTTGACGCCGTCCATAGCGACAACAAAACTCCGATTGAAAGCAGCTTCCCCTGCTGTACGCTTATCAGGGAGTGGAGGTTACCCTTTACCAGGAAGAGGGCGTCTTTCGGCACGAACCGCTCCAGAGTTTTCATCACCAGCTGGAACAGGTCGGGTACCGGCAGGTAGGCGAGCAGGGTGGTCAGGAAGAGGAGGAAGGGGAACAATGCGAAGAGAAACAAGTACGCCATCTGGCCCGCATACACGCTGCAGTTGTCCTTCTGGATTCCGTTATACACTCGGACTGCCAGCTCTTTAACGGGAACTCCGCTCAGGACATTAGCATATTCTCTTATCATCGGTGACCTTGCCGGCAGCTTCCGAATAGTTCGTTTCTTTTTTAATAATACCATGAGGCATGAAACCTTCAATGCCCCCCAAGATTCCGACACTACCAGTCACGGTCCCTACATAATGGTACCGGTGTGGCGAATCCGAACCAGGAAGTTCCTTGCGGCCCGACAGCGCCCGCTTGAAGCTCAAGTCACAGGCAGTCCGAATATCGGTCAGCGCGGCCGCTGTGCCGCAACCATGTCATAATACGTAACATATTGTTTTATTTACAAATTACAAAATATAATGTATATTAGCAATAATAGAGTGAGAATACATTTACTTGACGATATAATTGGCGGCATGATATTTAATAATACTTTTGGGAATTCATGCGACAAGTCAGTCACTATGATTTTTGTGTCAACCACCTGAAAGCCTTGCAAAAAGGAGTTTGGAAAACATAATACCGAGGCATCTTAAAGAACTTGATATTTCAAATATTTCAGTTAATTAGAGAGAGCAGAACAGACGCAACCTGCTAGGATCCGCAGGGAAAGGTATTGAGTTCAAGCCCTCTATTTTGCATCTATGTAAGAGCCGCGCGAGCGGGCAGCTAGGAAAATTTCAACCAGGAGAGGTCATTCGAAATGCAGGTTCACGTCGAAGAAATAAGCCCGGTCAAGAAGCGAGTCAATATCGAGGTCCCGGTTGAACAGGTCGATGCAGAGATTGAGAAGGTCTACGCAGGCATCCAGAAAAAGGCTAAAATCCAGGGGTTCCGCCCCGGCAAAGCACCCATGCAGCTCATCAAACGCACCTACAGCGATACCATGCGCGACGAGGTCATGCGCCGCATACTCGACCAGACCCTCTACAAGACCTTGGATGAGCAGAAGATTACGCCTGTCGATTCTCCGACCATCGAAAGCGACATCATCGAGCAGGGTGCGCCGTTCAAGTACAGTGCCGTGGTTGAGATCTTGCCGGAAATACTCCTCAATGAGTATACCGGGCTAACGGCAAAAAAAGAGGTGTATTCCCCCAACCAGGACAGCGTCGAAAGCGAGCTCAGGCGGATGCAGGAGAACATGGCCCAGCTCGTACCGCTGAGTGACGATGCCGTTGTGGATAACGGCCATACGGTCTCCGTAGACTATAGCTTCTCGGTGGACGGGTTTCCTGAGGAAAACAGCAATGCCGAGGATGCCGAGATCGAAGTGGGCTCAAAGCGTCTCCTCCCTGGTTTCGAAGAAGAGTTGGTCGGAATGAAATGCGGCGAAACAAAAAAGATCAGCGTTACCCTGCCCGAAGGTTACCGCAATTCATTGGCTGCCGGCAAAGAAGGCATCTTCCAGGTAACGCTGAAGGAGATCAAATGCAAGGAATTACCCGAATTGGACGATGATTTTGCCAAGCAGTTCGGGGAGTATGATTCCATGGAACAATTGCGGGCCAAGATGACCGAGTACCATGAAAAGCATGAGGCAGACCGCATTCAAAGCGAACTCAAGGACAGGATAGTGCAGGCCCTGGTCGAAAAGAACCCGCTCGATGTTCCCGAATCCATGGTCAAACGCCAGCTCGAACACATGCTGGAGAACCTTAAGAACCGCTTGAAGAACCAGCGCATGTCCATGGAGATGATGGGGCTCGATGACAGCGGTTTCCGCGAACGCTTCCGGGAGGCAGCCGCGGACAAGGTGAGGGGAGGACTGCTCCTCATGGCCCTGGTCGAGAAGGAAAAGATCGTTGTTACCGATGAGGATCTTGCACACCGCTACGAGCAGATCGCTGCCGGCAATCCTGAGATGCTCGACCGCATCAAGGAATATTACGTGGCGAACCATAAAGCAAAAGATTCTATCATGGCCGAGATCAAAGAAGACAAGGCCATCGATTTTCTGATACAAAACGCAGTAATTACAGAAGTTGACGCCTCTGATCTGAACCCGGACAAGGCGTAGGGAGATTCAATGTATATTCCGATAGTGGTTGAACAAAGCGGCCGCGGCGAGCGTTCGTACGACATCTACTCACGCCTCCTCAAGGAGAGGATCATCTTCCTGGGGGGAAGCATCGACGACCACGTGGCCAATCTGATAATTGCCCAGTTGCTCTTTCTGGAGGCCGAGGATCCGGACAAGGATATCCACCTTTATATCAATTCACCCGGCGGCGTAGTGACAGCCGGCATGGCGATCTTCGACACCATGCGCTACATCAAGTCTCCGGTTTCCACCATCTGCGTCGGCCAGGCGGCATCCATGGGCGCCGTTCTCCTTGCTGCCGGAGAAAAGGGAAAACGTTACACCCTGGCCCATTCCCGGATCATGATCCATCAACCGCTGGGGGGATTCCAGGGGCAGGCTACCGACATCAACATCCATGCGAAGGAAATCCTCCGCATGAAGGATGAGTTGAACCAGCTCCTGGCAGAGATGACCGGCCAACCGTTTGAAAAGGTGGAGACCGATACCGAACGCGACTTCTTCATGTCCGCCGACGAGGCCAGGGAATACGGCCTGGTTGATTCTACATTCATAAGGAAGCCTGATCAGGGAGGTGCAGCATGAGCAGACGCGACGCCAATCAGGAAAATCTCACCTGCTCTTTCTGTGGAAAAAGCCAGGAAGAGGTCAAGAAGCTGATTGCAGGACCAGCGGTGTATATCTGCGACGAATGCATCGAACTCTGCAACGATATCATTGCCGAAGAGATGAAGATGGAAGAGACTCTGGGGCCTGACATGAAGAAACTGCCCAAGCCTCGCGAAATCAAGGAAATCCTCGACGAGTACGTCATCGGCCAGGACAAGGCGAAAAAGGTACTCTCTGTCGCGGTGTATAACCACTACAAGCGCATTGAATCCGGGGGCAAGCCGGGCGATGTGGAGATGCAGAAAAGCAATATACTTCTCCTGGGTCCCACAGGCTCGGGCAAGACCCTCTTGGCCCAGACCCTGGCCCGCATCCTGAAAGTGCCCTTTGCCATGGCCGACGCCACCAACCTGACCGAGGCCGGTTATGTCGGCGAGGATGTGGAAAACATCATCCTCAGTCTTCTCCAGGCGGCGGATTACGACGTGGAACGCGCCCAGAAGGGGATCGTCTACATCGACGAGATCGACAAGATCGCCCGCAAGACTGATTCTCCCTCGATCACCCGCGACGTATCGGGCGAAGGGGTTCAGCAGGCTCTGCTCAAAATCATCGAGGGCACGGTGGCCAGCATCCCTCCCAAGGGGGGCCGCAAGCATCCCCAGCAGGAGTTCATGAAGGTTGATACCACCAATATCCTTTTTGTCTGCGGTGGCGCCTTTGCAGGGCTTGAGAGTGTCATCCAGCAGCGCATCGGCATGAAGAGTCTCGGCTTCGGCGCTGATGTCAAAAAACGCGAGGAGAAAAAACTCGGCGAACTGCTCAACAACGTGACCCCGGAAGACTTGCTCAAATTCGGCTACATTCCCGAGTTCATCGGCAGGCTTCCCGTATTGGCCCCACTCACCGAACTGGACGAGGATGCCATGGTGCAGATACTGAAGGAGCCCAAGAATGCCCTGGTAAAACAATACCAGAAGCTTTTCGACCTTGAGAACGTCCGCCTTCGTTTCACCGACGGTTCTCTGGTGGCGATTGCCAAGGAGGCGCTCAAAAGAAACACCGGCGCCCGCGGACTGCGCTCCATTCTCGAAAACTCCATGCTTGATATCATGTACGATGTCCCGTCTCAGCAAAACGTGAAGGAAGTGGTTATCAGCGAGGATGTAATTTATCGCAAGGAAAAGCCGATCGTCGTTTACGAACAACAGGTCAATGATGCGGCTTAAGCCCAGATCTCACGGATTTAATATTCTGCAATTACAGTAGTTTAAGTGTGAAGGATTTACTAAGATCGTTATTTCATCGCACTTTGCGGCCTAAAAAGTGCTCTCATGGCCCTTAAATAGGCAGTTTGCGCGAAAATTTTTCCTTGACAGTCTTCTCGGGTATCTGGTAAACACTTTCTCGCTTTCAATTTTTTATATGAAATCAGGAGGTGTATTGTGACAAAATCTGAACTGATTAGCGCAGTATCAGAGAAGGCTGGGCTGAAAAAGGTAGAAGCTGAAAAGGCCGTTGCTGCTTTCATCACCACAGTGACCGGTGCCCTCAAGAAAGGCGACAAACTCAGTCTGGTCGGTTTCGGCACCTTCTCCACTGCTAAAAGGGCGGCCCGCAAGGGTCAGAATCCCCAGACCGGCAAGAAGATAAACATCCCGGCTGCCGTGGTACCCAAATTCAAACCCGGCAAAACCCTCAAGGAAACCGTCAACAGCAAGAAGTAATCGTACTGTTTAAGTACGCCGATTGCGGGGTTGTAGCTCAGTCGGTTAGAGTGCCAGCCTGTCACGCTGGAAGTCGCGGGTTCGAGCCCCGTCAACCCCGCCATAAAGATAAGGGCGAATAGCTCAGCTGGGAGAGCGCCAGCCTTACAAGCTGGATGTCACAGGTTCGATCCCTGTTTCGCCCACCAATCAAAAAAGGACTTAGCCAATCAGGCTTAGTCCTTTTTTAATTGTGCCGTAATAAAATCACGGTATCAGCTTGCCAATTTTTCCGCACAACATTTCTTGAACTTCTTTCCGCTGCCACATGGACATGGGTCATTCCTGCCAATTTTTGGCAATGGTGATGGTTTAATGGCTTCAAGATGGTTCATTTTGCTTAAGCCGAAAATCGACTTGAGCTTGACATGCCGTTTGTGCAGGATATCGTAAAAATCGGGGATCTCGTTTTCCAAGGCGGAACAGAGGACGTCCGGATCCAGCGCAAGAGAACCACCTTCCACCACCTTCCAACTCTTTTTCTCATAGTCAACGCTTATACAGCTCAATTCGATGCATCTTCCGGATTCGTCAAAATCAACAACGCTCAGGTTGGTATCGGTACAGTGACACTGTGTCCGGAGGCAGTATTGATCTAGGATGCGGTATTTCTTCCCTGCCAGTGTCGCATGTAAATGATCGGCGAACGGTAGCACACTGTTGTAGCCGGACATAACGCCGCGTTCGATATTCTTGAAATCAAAATAGGCATCAATCGCATCCGGTTCAGCTTCTTCTGTCTGCCGGTTCTTGATTTCAAACTGTTTCCTTGACAGAAGGTCGAAATCTTCATCATCGAGACAAGCAAGAAACTTTTTGGCAAAACGCAACTCATCCAGCTGCGCATTATCTTGTTTCATAGGGGCCATGGATCTATCGGACAGATCTATCTTCACATATCTGGGTAGGGGCTTGGCATCGTTGTCCGCGGTATCAACTTGGGACAAATCCAGCCGTATCACCCTGCAACCGCAGGTAGGGCTGGGGCAGACAGATAAGGCGCATTCATATCGCAGCGTATTTTGATCGTTGCTTATCTCGGCTGAAATCGATTGAGTTTGCATGTCGAAGGACAAGACCATGGTGTCACACTCCTATTATTAATGAATCACCCTGCCGTAAGCACGGTGAATTTGTAATCTTCCGAACCCTCAAGCGTTCCGCATTTCCTCCTCCAGCCTCGAAAGCAGGTCCCGCGTTGCCGTGTCGTCGGCGTTCTGTTCATGGGCGAGTACCAGGTGTTCAAGCGCTTCCTCCCTCCTCCCCAATTGCAGACAGGCAACCCCGAAATCCTTATGGAGATTTTTAAGGTTGTTGTTCAATTGTGCTGCTGCAGAAAAGTACGACAGCGCTTCCGGATTCCCCTCGGATGCCAGCAGATTGCCCAGCGCATGATGAGCGTCTGGGATTGACGGATTGAGTTCAATGACCTTGAGGTATAACTCGCGAACTCGTCCCGAGTCGCTCCCCAATTTGTGTTCTGCCGAGGCGAGTCCGAAGTATGCCGGGGCAAGATTCTTGTCCAGCGAGATGGCTTCCAGGTAGTTCGTGCGCGCGGTTTCATATTGCCGCAACAGTAAATTGATATTGCCGAGATTGATCATGACCGGCAGAAAATCCGGGGCTAATTCCGCAGCTATTGTGCAATGGGCCAATGCTTCATCAAGCCGGTTTACCATCATGAGCGCCGCGCCGTAATTGTTTTGACATTTCACATGATCTGGGTTCATTTTGATGGCTTTTTCGTAATACGTAACAGCCTCTTCGTAACGCTTGAGATCCTGCAGCAGCACTGCATACGTATAGAGTGTATCCCAGTGGCTTGGCGAGTATTTAAGGGCTTCCAGCAGCACTGACTCTGCATAGTCGTAGATACCCAGGTCGTGAAGCGTATCCCCAAGCCTATGGAGCACATGGGTATTGTCAGGGACCAGTTCCGCGGCAATTTCAAAACAAACCGCACTTTCCCGAACAAAGCCTCCCTTTTTGAGAATGTCGCCAAAAGATACGATAATATCCGCTACACCAGGAACACTTAGAAATAAATCCTCACCCATCACCGCAATCAGGTCAAGAGAGAGTGCATGTGAAATGGTTTCCTCTCTCAATGAAATACGCTTGCTGAGTAAGCGGAGATTCTCTGCCGCTTCAACAACATTACTCTGATCGGCCTTTATGGCGGAGGCAAAAAATTGGGCGAGATTATCGTCGGGGAACTCTTCTGCGATCTTGAGATAGTTGTCGAGAGCCGGGATCTTGTCACCGCGCAGGTGCAGGGACAGAGTCCCGATCAAATCGACTTTTCGCGGCTCTGAAATGGTCCCATTCGCTTTTTCGTTCATCGTGAATATCTTATCGAAAAAACCCATTGATAATGTCCTTTTTCTGTAGAGTCCAGGCAATTGGATGTTACGTTTTTTCCACCTGAATTACAATTGCTCTTTATTATCCTGACTGGCTTCGCAAAACGATGAAAATACTATCTCAAAGACATGGAGCAATGCTCATTGCTATTAAAGTTTTTTTAAAATAGAAAACGGCTCGACGAGAAGGTAATTCGTGTCTTTAGTGGTGATTGATTCGTTACTGTAACCAGGAAGGGGGGGAAGAATTATCTTGCACGGAATGTCACCTAGTTCTGCGGGAATCCCTCCATTACCCCTTGCATGTATCCCACCGGCAAGAACAACGACAACTTTCTGCGGTTCCAGTTTATGAAACCAGCGGATACGGTAGGCCATGACTCTGTTTCTAAGCGCTTGCGCCTCGCAGATATTGCGGAAGTGCGCATTGTTTTCACTGTGAACACCACCATAGGATGATTTGATGAAATCACAGTACGCTTCGCTTACTTCTGAATCCACATCCGGAGGGAGCAGGCGTTTATCATCATCGGTAAGCGAAGCAAGTCCGTGCTGTGAGACCTTCTCAATGATAAAGCGTGGCGCATTAAGCGCTAATATCTGAATACGATTATCACGGGCGAAATTGAAGATATCCTCATAAAAAGAATAAGGAATATTTCTCCAGTTGCGGCGGTAGACGTTTATAAAAGCAGCTTCTGGAAGTTCACCTGCCACCCAGTTATGTACATCCCGTTGGCTGGTGCTTTCAAACATCTCCATACCGATAGCGAAAAAGTTCCCTTTCGCTTTCAGCTCCTTCAAGACCTCAAGCTGTAGCTTGTGATGCTCCGTCGAGTCGTGACGCTCGCCAACAAAAATGACGGGTACATCGCTTACACCATCCATCATGGTGCGTATATCTACGATTGCATGGTCTTCGACGCGTACGGCTTGTGTTATGGAGCAACCTGAAAGGAACAGTAGGATGGCGATAATCGTAAGATATTTTGTGTGGCGCATGGAATACCTGCCGTCTGGAGAGTGAGGAACCAATTTGTTCGGATCTATGCCTTTACCGGCGGGCGTTGTCCCACCATTTCCGAGAACACTGTGAAAATCTCTCAATTCGCATGTTTACGGAACATTAACTTCCTGAGAGAACAAGAGTTGTGGGGGAATTTCTTCAGCTCTCAGTATTTTGACCATTTCACGCATACTTTCAGACATATGAGCAAGTTTCTCGGTCGGTAAAGCCTCAAGGCCCTTGATCAGCAACCCCTGCGCGACTTCAGGCGCTCGGTCAACAAGCGCCTGCCCCTGTTCGGTAAGATTGATTTCCACCACCCGCCTGTCTTCATTCGATTTTGTACGTTGTACCAATCCTTTCAACACCAGCCTATCCAGAATGCCAACGACAGTCGCGGGATGCAGGTACATCTCCCGGGCAATTTCCGTAACCTTTATCGGGGCGCTCTTGGCTACTATCTTGATAGCCCATAACTGGGGCCCCGTCAGCTCGGTTTCCTTCTCGGCATTTTTAGAATATTCATTAATGGCTTTTATTGTCCGCCGCAGATTGTCGATTACTTCGGATATTACCTCGGCATTTTTCGTCATATCGGCTCCTGAAATTAGTCATTGACAAATTTGTTTTGCAATGCAAATATTCGTTCAACTGATTTGTTGTATCACAAACTTTGGCCGCTCGAAAACATATATTCACTGTCGCAGTCACAAAATAAAACGCCTGAATTTGCATCAAATATATTAAAGGAGAATGAATATGAAAAAGACAGTCAATTTTGGGGTACTGGCCGCTGCATGTGTAATGATTTTCGGCGGATGCTCAGGCAATAAAACCGCCGTAAAAGGTGAGGCGCTTGACCAGCCTGCAACTTCCACTAATACCAAGTTAAGCCCAGCACCGACTTCCCAAAAGCCGGAAGCAGTAACATCTGATGCAACGGCAAAAATGACCAAAGGAACTTCTTCCGCCTTGGCAAAACAGACAAAGGAAGCAGCATCCGCTACGACAAGCCAACCTGGCATGGAACAAATGAAATCAGACCTGGAGACAATTTATTTTGATTTCGATTCCGCCACACTTTCAGAGCAGTCACGTAAAGCTCTGACCTCAAATGCCAATTATCTCAAAAAACACTCTGATGTGAGCATCCGCATCGAGGGCAATTGCGACGAGCGTGGTTCAGCCGAATACAATATCGCCCTTGGGGAAAAACGTGCCAGAGCCGCACTGAAATATCTCTCAACCCTGGGAATTGACGATAGCCGTCTGTCTCTGATCAGTAACGGCAATGAAAAACCTGTAGTACAAGGTCACGATGAGTCGGCATGGGCAAAGAATCGTCGGGATGATTTCGTAATTCCGGCAAAATAAGATTATTCCTTAACCCCTCTATCCTGGTTTTATTAACCGGATGAGGGGTTACTTGTATCTATCAAAGGAAATCATGCGAAACAAGTTTAGCGAACAAATAACGCTGCTGGCCAGTGTCGTCAAATGGACCGGTTACGCTTCGATAGTTGGCGTCCTTGTAGGGTGCGGCACTGCTGCCTTTCTGAATACCCTTGCCTGGACATCAAGCCAGATTGCAAGGTTTCCGGGCTATTACCTGTTTCTCCCGATAACGCTGGTTGTCTGCGCTGTTCTTGTTTCACGGCTTGCCCCTGAAGCTGCCGGGCATGGTACGGAAAAAGTTATTGAGGCGGTCCACCGGAGAATGGGCAAAATTCCACTCATGGTTGTTCCGGTAAAGCTGGTTGCCACGGTAATAACACTTGCCGGGGGCGGCTCTGCGGGAAAAGAGGGACCGTGTGCCCAGATAGGCGCTGGTCTCGCTTCTGCCTTCAGCAGCGTCTTACGGCTGGAAGATGTTGACCGGCGCAAACTCGTAATCTGCGGCATCAGCGCAGGCTTTGCCACGGTATTCGGTACGCCGATCGCCGGAGCGCTGTTTGGCGTGGAGGTACTGGTTCTGGGGCAGGTAATGTATGAGGTTCTGTTTCCGTCATTCGTTGCCGGGATTATCGGGTTCCACGTCGCCACCTCCCTTGGAGTTCATTACCCGCATCTTGCCGCGTCAGTCATCCTTCCGACAACGGGTTGGAGTTTCATTGAAATGATACTTCTTGGCATCTGGTGTGGCTTGATGGCACTCATTTTTATCGAAACAATGCAGTTAAGCAGCCGGTTGTTCAAGCGACTGCCTGTTCCCGCATATGCCAAAGCATTGCTGGGAGGCGGATTGCTGGTTCTCATAGGCAAAATGGTTTCGACGCGGTATCTGGGGCTTGGCTTGGAATCCATAGAGGCGGGATTGAACGGCGCTGTATTGCCGTTAGGGGCTTCGCTTTTAAAATCACTTACCACAGCCATAACCCTTGGCTGTGGAGGAAGTGGCGGAGTTGTCACGCCTATTTTTTTTATAGGCACCTCAGCGGGAAATATGTTTGCAGCCGTTTTCCACGAACCACTTGTTGCGACGTTTTCTGCCATAGGCATGGTGGCATTGCTTGCAGGAGCGGCAAACACGCCGATTGCGGCATCCGTCCTGGCGATGGAATTATTTGGGGCAACGATTGCCCCCCATGCGGCTGTTGCCTGCATGGTAAGTTTTCTGATAGTTGGCCATAGAAGCATCTATTCCAGCCAGATTCTTGGCATGCAGAAAAGCACATCTTTGAAGGTCGTGACAGGTATACCCCTGGCGGACTTTCAACGTGCTTCGGCACATCATAGGCAAACTTCTCTAATAGGTTTTTTTGGCATCGTTAAGCGAGCCATTAAACGCAAGAAGCAGGGACGGAAACGATGAAAGCGTCCTTTATTTTGCTCTGTTTGTAACGGTACTCCTACTGTCACCACCCATGCGATGTCCCAGTACTAGGAAACGGATATGCCTGACCATAAACCTTCAACCTGACCTGGCTTGACAGCGACGACTCGTGAGATAAACTGTAACGGATTGCTCAATACTCATGGAATCGCGGAGAAAATGACGCTTACTTGAGAAAACAGCCTGGTTGCCGAAGTACCTTTCATGTTTTGCCACTTTCTTGTTTGGGGAGGCAGCAAAGAGACAAAATAAGCTCAAGGGAGGTAACTGTTCATGGGCAGAAAAACGGTAAAATGTATCCTCTTATCGACCTTCATTTTGATGTTAGCTTTGAGCGCATGCCAAAAAACTGAAAAAACGACAACCGTAACTCCTGGCCCGGCAGGTCCCCCCGGCGCCACTGGAGCACCTGGTACACCCGGGTTCTCAGGGCACAGCGGTGCAACCGGAGCCACGGGAAATACCGGGCCTTCTGGTACCGGTGGCGAAAACGCTCCGCCTACAAATTCCAGATAAATGACAGGAAGAAGATTCCCTGATGCCATGAGCTTCAGGGAATTTCCTTATTTAAAGGAAGGCAAATGAGTGGACCTGAACCAATACGCCAGACCCGTTTTTCTTGTTTTTCTCATGCCGTTTTCACCCAGCAGCGTAACAACTCCGCCACACTCCACGCCTGCGCCACGCAGCCTCTAGGGGTATATGGCTCTTCGGCATCGAAGACCTCGCTTATTGAGCCGATACAGGCATCGTCCAGATGCGCCACCAAGCCACTCAGGAATTTGCGTGCCTCCGCATCCTTCCCCGGATTGATCTTGCGCCACGCATCGACATAAGGCCCGATAAGCCAAGCCCACACCGTGCCCTGATGGTATGCGGCATCACGGGCGCGCAGGTCTCCGTAATATTTGGCTTTGTAGTCTGGATGCCCGGGAGCGAGAGAACGAAGTCCAACGGGTGTCAACAGACGATCCGTAACCACGTCAATCACTTGTTGCCATCGAGATTCGTGGAGCACAGGGTGATCGAGCGAGATTGCAAAAAGCTGGTTTGGACGGCACGAGTCGTCGCTGCCGCCGTTTTCCGCGTCCACAACATCGTAGAGATAGCCCCCCCGTTCATACCAATACCGCTGGTTGAAGGACTCCCGCACACGTTCAGCCGTCTCGCCCATTCGGCGCATGGTTGCTTCCTGGCCCTCCTCCTTCAGCCACTTCTCCATCAACCGGAGTGCATTGTACCAGAGCGCGTTGATCTCCACCGCTTTTCCGCGCCGCGGCGTTACCACCCAGTCTCCAACCTTGGCGTCCATCCAGGTGAGTTGATACCCTTGTTGCCCTTGGTGCAGCAAGGCATCCTTCGGGTCCATGCCAATGCCGAACCGCGTTCCCCTCCAGTGACGCTCGATGATTTCCACCAGCTTGGGCAGCAACAGTTGCAGCGTCTCACGATCCTCCGTAACCTGCACGTAACGGTGTATGGCGTGAAAGAACCAAAGCGTGGCATCGGCAGTATGATAAAGGCCGGCCCTTTCGCCTTCGGGAAACATATTCGGTATCAGCCCGTCTCGTACGTAATTCGCAAATGCCCGCAGGATCAAACGTGCCTCTTTTTGACGGCCGGTCAGCAGCGTGAGGCCCTCCAGACCGATCATGGTGTCGCGGCCCCAGTCCGTGAACCAGGGATATCCGGCGATAACCGTGCGAATTCCGTCGTTCGAAGCTCGCCTTTTTGCTTCATCCTCCATTCGGCCGACAGGGGTGATGAGAAACTGATCGGCTGCGAGCACCAACTCCGCGGCCGGCCCTGTACGCGCTTCCGGCAAAGCGGCGTGTAACAGCAGCTTGCGGCGATCCAACTCCGCGCGGAATGCCGCTTCCGGTGCCAATGCGCGAATCGTGTTCCAATCCTCGGTAGACGCCACGAGCGTTGTACGGTCGCCCTCGCTCAGATCGGCGCGAAAGTAACCAGGACTCCAAAGAGATCCTTGCCACTCGTATCCGCGGTGACGCTCGGCGCTATAAGGAATAAGCGAGGTTTCCTTGCGATCAAAGGTAAAAGCCGTCGCTGGACCGTGAGCGATGAAGCGCAGCACGGGCAGGTTTTCATCGCACGTTATCTCGAACTGGTCCTCGCTGACGGTCAATCGGTATGACGTCGGGTTCGGCTGGGTGACAGGCGCGTCGTGCGAACGGAAATTCAGCGCCGGCCTGAGCCCTAACCTCAGCCTTCCTTTCCCCGAGAGTAGAAGATATGTCACGTGCACGGTATTCTGGCGGTATGGAAGGAAAAGTCGTTTTTCCAGAATATACCCGTCCACCTCGTAACGCCATACAGGCAGTCCGTCTTCCAACCTGAACTCACTTAATGCATGAGTCTCCCCGGTCGAGATGCTCCCTGATTCCTCCGCGCCTGTGTAAATCACGCGTCCGTCCGGCAGTCGCAGGCGCTCGGAGAGTCCGTTCAGCATCATCATGCGCCCCAGCGGATTGGGTAATGCGGCGATCAATAGCCCGTGATAGCGCCTTGTGAAGGCTCCATTCACCGTTCCCAACGCATATCCGCCGAGCCCGTTGGTGACCAGCCATTCCTCCATCAGGTGAGGGTCCGCTTGTGAATCGTACAAGTCGCAATTGTGAAGAACCCGAATCAGGTCAGTCATTGTCTTCTTGCTCCGACGATGCGGGATACAATGCCACGGCAGCATGCCCTGGGATACGCCAGTTGTCTTCCGAATCGATTCGCGGCATCCCGGTGCCGCCGTAGCGAGTATTTTCGCTTGACCACAAAGTCTGCCATGCTGTTCCAACAGGCGGCGCAAGCAGCGGCTCCGGTGCAGGGTCCAGATGCAGATCCGTTCCCAGGTTCACCACCAGCAGCCGGTCGTCGCCTGACTTGCCGAAATAACGGAGTATAAAGCACTCTTCCGCGAGCACGGCCCCGTCCACACCGCCCGGGGCTTGGGCACTGAAAACGGGATCATCGCGCCGCACACGCAGCAGATCCCTATGCAGGTCGTAGATTCGCAGATTACGTTCACGCTCGCTGAAATCAAGTTTGCACCGTTCGAATGTTGCAGGATCGGCCGGGTCAGCCAGAGAAGACTGCATTTCGCTTGTGGCCAGACTGCGGAACTGCGCCAAAAAATTCGCCCGCCCTTCTTCTATCAGTTTTGCAAGATCAGGCTTATGGTCCGCGAAATAAAGGAACGGACTTGTTGATGCGAACTCCTGCCCTTGAAAGAGCATGGGCGTTCCGGGCAAGAGCAGCAGGAGCGCAGTCATCGCTCTCAGCCGCCCTGGGCTTGTCAGAAAATGCACACGTTCACCACGACAGGAATTGGCAATCTGGTCGTGATTCTGGATGAACGTTACGAATTTTGCCGGTTCCAGCCCGAAAGCAGGCGTGCCGCGGCGCTTTTTCTGCCATTTGCACAGCTGCCCCTGGAAGAGATAGCCGTACTTCGCGATCGATATGAATTCCTGCGGCTTACCCAGGTAATCGGTGTAATAGGCTTCGTTGCGTCCGGTCATTGCGACCATGCTGCTGTGATGGAAGTCGTCGTTCCAGAGAGCGTCCAACCCGTAGCCGCCTCTCTCGATCGGTCTCACCAGCTTCGTGAATTGCGGCTCGTTCTCCGCCACGATAATTGTTTTCCGTCCGCGAGCCGCTTCCCGCACGCGTTTTCCGATGGTGGCCATGATGTTTTCCCGGGAGGCATCGTAAATCGCCTGGGTGGCGTCAAGCCGAAGACCGTCGAGGTGGAACTCCTCTATCCAGTAACCTGCATTCGAGAGGAAAAATTCGCGCACCGGACCTGCCTTCTTGCCATCATAGTTGATGGGCTCGCCCCAGTCGCTCTCATGCTTGTCGGTAAAATAATCGGGTGAAAACTCTTTCATGTAATTACCGTCGGGACCGAAATGGTTGTATACGACGTCAAGGATAACCCCCAGACCGAAGCTATGAGCCTCATCCACAAAACTACGAAAATCGTCTGGCTCGCCGTACAGGTGAGAGGGAGCAAACATCCCCACGCCATCGTAACCCCAGCCAAAACGGCCGGGAAACTCTGATACAGGCATTACTTCGAGCAAAGTGATTCCGCAATCAGCCAACTCTGCAAGTTCTTTCCGGGCGGCCTGCCATGTCCCCTCTTTCGTGAAGGTCCCGATATGGATTTCGTAAACAACCTGGCCCTTTAAGCCAACACCCTGCCAACCGCTGTCGCTCCACGCAAAACTCGAGGCATCCATAACCTGGGACGCTCCGGAGGGGCCGTCCGGCTGATACCGCGATGCCGGGTCAGGAAAACAACCGGCACCATCCAACCTGAAGCGATAGCGAGTTCCAAGAGCGGCCTGCGAGACCAAACCCGCAAAATATCCACTCTCCTGCATTTTCAGTTGTACGGCCGCCGGTGCCCCAGGACCGGCCTCCAGCAGCACTTCAACTCCCTTGGAACGTGGCGACCACACACGGAAATGCGTGCCGCCATTCGGCTGCAACTCTGCTCCGATAGGGTATTGTCGTTGCTGGATCATGGCAGCCCTCTTGGAGTGACATATCCTGTGATGGGGTGGTAAGGATTGAGAAGAGCTTGTATCAAATCTCCGAGAGCCGGGATTCTAGCCTGAAGAGGGCAGGGGAACCGTGAGCACCGGGCAATGCGCCCCACGAACGACGCGCTCGGCAGTGCTCCCAAAGACAAGCCGGCCAAAGCCGCTGCGGCCATGTGTGCCGAGCACAATCATCGCTGCCGCCGTTTCATCGGCCGTTCGAATGATCTCACTGAAAGGTGTGCCGGTTTCTATGGATGATGCGTAGCATGGAAAATCCTCCAATCTGGTTTCGCAAAATTTGGTCATCATTGCTTTTGCACCTTCCTCCAACTCTTTTCCCAACTGAACTGTATCTATAGATGAATATGGGTAAATGGATGGGTATGACATATACAAACCACCTTCATAAAACGTCAGGTTGTCTATGACATGCAGAACGACCAGCCTGGAGTTGAACGCAGTGGCTATGGTTACGGCGAGATTGAATGCATGATCCGAGTTCTCGGAAAAATCGATCGCAACGAGTATTGTCTTGAATGATTCCATTAAAAAATCACCTCTGCTCCCAGGATCGGGAACTTGGCTGGAAGTGACCTGCACCACGAATACTCAGGAATTGCGGTTACCTGCCCAGGCTCCCAACTCACCTGAGTTTGCACCATCAGCAAAGAGGGGTTTAAACGCAATCCTCGCGCCAGAGACAGCCGCTCTGATTGCATACATCCGATATGCCGGTTGAAAAACAACATATATTACCTTCTGCTGCCTGTATTTCCCGGATCATTTCGACTTTTTTGCCTTTTGGTTTATCGATCCCTTTGGCTGCCGCGATTTTTTTGATTTCAGACAGTGTCATATAGAACTCCTTCCGTGGATTTGTACTTTTCAACACATCATAAATGACCGTCTCACTCCCGATAAACAGTCCGACGTTATTAAACATATCATGCTTTTTCGGTTAATCAATGCATCATGGATCATGGTGCAGGGTCAATGCCTTTAGATCTTCTGCGGCTTAAGGTCTCAATGCATTTCCGGCTGCCTCCCCAGCCTCTCAAACGACAAAGGCCGCCCAAACATCTGGCGGCCATAAGGTATGTACACGAACGATGGAATAAGGTTAATCCTCTCCTTCGTCTCCTGCCCTTGAATCAAAATGACGGAAATCAATCTGCCTCTGGTTCCTTCCCCATACTGATTCGAGAAGCAAAACCGTTCCAAGAGTTAATACCAACATAGAGATTATCATATGCTTAGCCCCCTTTTCTCGGCATACTACCCCTTTACTAAATTATAAACCTCCGGATAGTTTGTGCATATAAAAAAGGCCTCTGTTTACCGACCAGACCCCTCCGGGGGATCTTGAGCAGGGGTTACAATGCTGGTGGCAAAAACATCAAACGTGCTCTGCAACTCCAATCTCCATAAGGTACAGGCGAATATCAATTGAATAGTTGTCGGCAAAATTGGAGAATAAAGTAACGATTTTTTCAAGAATCTCCCTTGCCAGAGAGTGTTTTGATGACAACCTGGGTTCGTTGCTACTGGCTAATATCTTGATTCTTATATCGGAACCAACGTCGCGAGCGCTCGCTTCTGAAAATTCCAAAGAAACCTGCTCGGGTTTGAGCAAAGCCATGTAACCACCCGGCACTTCCAGCAAACCTGAAATGATGGCCGGTAACTCCTTGGCCATGATGTCCAGTGCTTCTGATTTAACATTTGACTTGGTAATGACCGTAACATTCATAAGACTGTTCTCCTTTTGCGTTAGTGGCTTTGGGATCGTGTCCGACATACTACAGGATTGTCAGTTTCTATACGACATTTTTGTATATTTCAAACGCAATTTCAGCATGTTGAAAATTAGCACCTTTTCCGGGGAGATGTAATATCACCTTTGCGGGAGGGTTTCATTAACTCTCTTGATTTACACAGAAAAATCCCTTGAGTGGACAACGGCTTTTTCAAGGATAAAATAAAAAAGAAGGCCGGACCAAAATGGCGCCTCTCTTTTGATTGACAAAATAAATGCGGTTTGGTATAAAGCGTATTCCTGTTTCTGACCATCCACAAAGATCTTTGTGCTCCGTTTTGGGGTTGTAGCTCAGTCGGTTAGAGTGCCAGCCTGTCACGCTGGAAGTCGCGGGTTCGAGCCCCGTCAACCCCGCCATTCAAAAGGGTATCCTCCAAACGGATACCCTTTTCAAACATGGCAAGACACATATCCATCAATGGATCACACTGCTCTTCGCCTGTTGTCGAAGATGCCTCTTTCCAGGAAGGCCGCCACCTTCCAGAACCTTCCGTACCAAAAGCACAATTTTAAATAGTGGCCGACAACCCGACGTTCTCCCCTCCTCCTGACAAAGAGTAAGACCTTCCAACTGCGCTGTAAATATGTTACTGTTTTTTATCAATTTTACCAGAACTGCCACTTCATTATGACACTCTCGCAAATACACAATAATACCAACACTCCGGAAACGACTTCTATTCCAAGCAAACGCTGGATGGGAGGCGCCGCATTGGCTATCTCGCTCATGCTGCACCTTCTGGCGGTTGTCTTTATCATCGCGGCAGGGAGCACCGGCAGGAGCACCCCTGTCATAAGCGGCATGCTGGTCGAAAATGTTGCACTATCTCCGGCAATCCATCCGCCCGCACCGACGGAAACCTTGCTTGCCGCCGCACCACCCGAGGCAGAGCCACAATCCGATGCTTTACCGGCTGAAAAACAACTTCAAGCCTCCAATGCCGCGCAGCCATCCCCCACGAAAAAGGCTTCCGAGGAGATGAAAGGACTCATGGCCTCCCCGCTGGGGCTTGGTATGACCTACGGCTATGTCAGCACCCTGGCGGAAGGCAACTCGCTTCGGGAGGATATTCGCGAATATTATCTTGAATTGGTGGAGAAGATTAACCGTGAATGGTGGAAACGGGCAGAGGGACTGAAAGAGCCCATCCGCCAGGATGGAATCATAGAATTGCTATTGCGGCCCGATGGTTCGATCATCAGTCAAAGGATGTATCAAGGAACGGGATCAAGGGAAGCAGATAAGATCCTCAGGGACGTCATCGAAGCTGTGTCCCCACTACCGCCCCTACCGGCCAGCTTTGACCAGGAGATGTTCATGGCGCCGCTCCGGATAAAAGCTCCGACAAATCTTTTCCGTTTCAAAAGCTAGTGTCACGTGCGGTTGGTCGCGGGAAGTAATTCTGAGATATTTTGGCTGGTGCCAAGGCGCGGCGACGCAGGTGTAGCTGGGTCCACATCAAGGAGCCGCAACGACGGCAGCGGCCAAAAGAGCCGGAATTACAAGAACGAAATAACCGTACTGGACACTGATACCACGTGGCGGTTATTTCAGGTCAAAGTTCTGCAACTCTTCATCGGAAAAATCAAGGGAGCCGCCTGCATTCTCGAGTCGAGCGTGGACGTCGCGGAAGCCGGCATTAACCTCATCGATCTCCGCCATCAGCGCTGACGCCTTCTCTTCATGCCCCTGCGCCGCCAAAACCAACGCCAGTTCGTATTTAACGGAGCAGGCATCGTCAAGACTCAATCCTGGCTTCATCAGGGAATTCAGAACACCTTCGGCGGCGTCCAAATCCCCTCGCTCGCGCAGGCAGGCCGCTTGCAGTGCAAGACACTCCACCCTGCGGGCAGGGTCGGCGACAGCCTGTTGAAATTCAGTAATTGCCTCGTCATACAGTCCCATTTCTTTAAAAGCGACCCCCAAATCAAAATGGGACTGGGGATCGGAACCGTCCATACTGCTGCCGAACCTTACGCTGCGCGGATAACTGGCGATCAAGTCCGTGAGATCCCCAAAAGTTTCAGGGCACTCCACATCACGAGAGCCATCCTCCTCCCCCTCCACTCCGGCAGAAGGATCCTGAAACGGAAAGTCGTCGATGTCCAGCTCTATCTCGATTTCATACTCATCCGGCAGCGCTTCAACGACCCATTCCGCCTCAACATCGGCGTCAGCTGCAATTTCCGTATCCGGCTCGCTCTTTTCCGGCATATAGACGCCGGCGTCCATGCCCGCCGGTTTATCCGACAAGGCTGACGTAGCGGAGGCATGCTCGGCTTCTTCCGGGAGGTCCTCGCTGCCTACAGGAGGCTCATGTGGCGTTGGGAGTGACTCATCCCTTGACGAGAGTTTTTTCAACGTATGGATTCTGGGTTCCAGTTGGCGAGCCTCGTCAAGCAGGCCTGCCGCAATGCATGCCTTCAGGTATCCTTCAAGAACGCGGGGATTTATCGGATCAAGCTCGGTAAGCCTCCGATAGATTCCCACAAGTTCGCCGGCCGCTCCGGACGAGCTGACATCCTCTTCGAACCGGTCAAGCAGGATCAGCGCACCTTTAACGTCTTTTTGATCGGCATGGCACGCGATCAAACCGGTCTTGGCAGAAATCTCGTCGGGGAAATAGCGCAGATAATGCTGATAAACCCCAAAAAGCTGCTGGGGCAACTCAAGACGGCGGTACGCCTCTATGATCAGTTCCCATACCTTCTTCTCTTTGGGATTGTTCCTCAACAGCGCCTGAAGGCCGCTGAGCGCCTTGGCGACATTTCCTTCTTCCATCTGGTTGGCCAGCACCTCTATGACGAATCCCGTCTTTTCCGGAAATAGCTGCTGAATGCGCATGTTCAGATTGGCAAAAGGTTCGCCCCCCCCCCGCGCCTGCAAGAGCAGTGCAAGCTGCCCGAACAGGGCATACGATTCCTCTTTTTTGCCGGCGTGAAAATAAGTCTCGGCCAGCTTGAATTTGATGTTGGCGTTCTGCTGGTCAACATTGTGCATCTTTTCGAGTATCTTGAGCGATTCAGCCCCGTTTGATTCCCGCTCGTAATAATCATACGCCAGCTTGTATTCCGCGAGGGCATTGCCGACCAAACCGTGTTTCTCGTTCAGGCCGGCAAGGATCAGGGTAATGGCCATGTCACCGGGAAAAAGCTTCTGGACCTGCTTATACACAGCGATCGCCTTCTGGTAGAAACCGCTTGAGGCGTAATGTTTCCCTATGGTCTCATATTCGGTTCGCGCGCCATCAGGTTGCCCCGCCTTGACGAGAAGTTCGGCCAGTTTCTGGCGCAGGTTTATGGCGGAAGGTTCAAGGGACAGTACCTGCGCGTAGACCTTAACGGCCTTATCCAACTGGCCGCGCTGAATGAACTTTTGAGCCTCTTCTATCAACTTGTCCTTTTTAGTGCTCACCGCTTGTAATTCCTTTTGCCCCATCCGGAATGAGGCGGAAATCATTTGTAAACGTTCATAAATAGTTAATCAAAGGATTATGACATGTCAAGCATATTAAAGCCATACCCATTACATTCGCTCTCCCTTTATCCCGCTTTATCCCGGACAATTAATTTTGACATGATCATGGAAATACAGTAGGCTGAAATCTTAATCGAAAGGGACAAAAGCCTCGACCAGCCGCCATATTCATCTGAATCTTCGAGAACATACCGAGACAGAACCAATGTATGTGTTGCCGAGAGCAAACCCGCTGTATGAAAAGATTCCCGCCCACAAGATCGTGCTTCCCGATGTCCTGAAGAAGCTGGCCAAAGAAAGCTTTTCCGGCTATCTCAGTTACACCGGTAGTGATTTTGAGGCAGATTGCATCTTTGCCAATGGAATGCTGATCTGCATCGGCACCTGTGAAAAAGAGCGTTTGAGGACCGGTTTCGAAGCCTTCTCACTGTTGTTTGACAGAATCCTCTCTTCCAGCGGCGAAATCAACATCTATCGCATGACTCCCGGCCTGGCCGTGTGTTGCCATGCGCTGCTCCTCGGCGCCAGGCTGATAAACGGCAGCGAGGTTCGCCGGATAAGCATCAAGGAGACGCTGGCCCAACTCAGGAATCAGGGATTTAACGGCGTAGTCCGTTTTTACACGCCCGAACGCTCGGCCCTGATCTTCTACAAGGACGGCCGACCGATCGGCTATTACCACGACGATGCCCAAACATTCGTAACATCTCCCGTAGAATCCCGCAAGGTTGCCTCTCTGCCCGGGGCGCTTGTCGATGTCTGCTCCACCAAGCCGATGGAAGAGCTGCTGCAAAACGATCTGCTGCACATGGTCAACATCGAGAAACTGTGGGAAGCGGCAATGGCCCGTGAAGCGCTCACACGCATCAAGGAAGCTCCGGCTGCCCGAAAGATCGCTACAGCCGGCCTGGATGACGTGAGGTTGCTGGGGCTGTTGGAAGACCTCAAGGAAATCGCCGCGGCATACCTTTCCAAGGAAGGGCGCACTATAGTGGAAAAGTGCCTTCAAGAGGCCGGCGGCAGCCGGATTCTCCTTGAGGACGTGAAAACCGAGGCATTTCTCAAGCAGTTTGAAAAAGAGGCCCGAGGTATGGACAACGACGCCCGCATCGACGAAATGATCGACCTGATGAAATCGGAAATCGCGGGACGTCTGATGGCTTGAAAGGTGGCTGACGGGAGCGGAAGGTGCACTTTCAGCAATTGCTCAAAGATTATCTTCAATTCCACGGTTATTGGGTCCTGTTCGCCGGCACCTTTCTCGAAGGGGAGGCGGTCCTGATCATAGCGGGATTTCTCTCTTTCGAGGGTTATCTGAACGTGGTCGGCGTCATTCTCACCTCATGGGCCGGTTCCTTCATCGGCGATCAGTGCTACTTCTACCTCGGCCGTCTCAAGGGCAGGAGCCTGTTGCGGCGATTTCACCCTATTGCCCGCAAGTACCGCGAAGCTCTTCGCCTGATCGAAAGGTACGGATCGTTCGTGGCATTCTTTTCCCGCTACACCTACGGGTTGCGCATCGTGCTTCCCATTATCCTGGGCTTTACGGGCCTGGCGCCCCGGACATTTTTCCGGATCAACCTGCTCAGCGCCCTTTCCTGGGCGGTAGTATTCTCGCTGACCGGCTATCTGTTCGGCAAAAGCGCCTCGCTGGTGCTTACTGACGTCGGCAAATACGAGCAGTACCTGATGCTGGCGCTGGCAGGATTCATCATGATCGCCTGGTGTTTCCACGCCTACCACGTCTTCAAACTTAAAAGGCCGGCCCGGCAAAGGCTTGCACGCATGCGTGCCCGGCGAAAAATAAGGAAGGGTACCCCATGAAAGCCATCTTGGACAATATCTCCATCGTATTGGTGGAGCCGCAGTCTCCCGGCAATATCGGCATGGCATGCCGTGCCATGAAGAACATGGGACTGACCCGGCTGCGCCTGGTCAAGGGGTGCGACCGTTTTCATCCCGAATCCCTCAAGTTTGCAGTTACAGCCAAAAACCTGCTGGAGCAGGCGGAGCTGTTCCCCGACCTGGCCTCGGCCTTGGCCGACTGTACTCTGACCATCGGAACCACCCGCCGCCACGGCAAGTACCGTCAGGAGATCCTTTCGCCAACGGAGGTCGCAGCCAACTTAAGGGGAGAGGTCGGCCCGGGTTGCCGCGCGGCAATAGTCTTCGGGCGGGAGGACAGCGGGCTTACCACCGAGGAGTTGGCTCTCTGCCGCTGGCATGCAACCATCCCTTCGGCAGATGACTACGGTTCCCTCAACCTGGCCCAGGCGGTCCTGGTGTTCTGTTACGAACTGGGCAAGGCCGGCACCCCTCCCGGCGGCGGCCGCACTACACCGTTGGCGATCTCGGAGGAAATGGAGTCGTTTTTTGACCAATTGCGCTCCTGTCTTCTGAAGATCGGCTTTCTCAACGAGCAGAACCCGGAGCACATCATGCGATCGATGCGCCGGATATTTTTCCGTGCCGAGCTCGACAGCAGAGAAGTCTCAATCCTGCGGGGCGCGCTGTCGCAGATCGACTGGGCCAGCAGCGGTTTTGACGGGAGGAAGCGGCCGTGAGCCCGACACTCATCGGACTGGTTGCCGGCACGCTGACCGGAACAGCAGCCATCCCCCAGGTCGTCAAGACCCTGCGCACCCGCCATGCACGGGACATCTCGGTCTGGCAACCGCTCTTGCTCTCCATAGGCATTGCTCTCTGGATAGTTTACGGTATGCTTATCAGCAACCTGCCGCTGATCCTGACCAATCTCATCCCGCTTTTGTGCAACGCCCTGCTCGTAGGCCTGAAGCTCAACTCTCGGGACAACGGCGTTTAAACGGCGCCACCATTACATCACCAGGTGCAAACGGAGGAACAACCATGAAAAGAATCGTCGCCAAGCTGCCCATCCTGCTGCTGCTGGCCCTTTTGTCGGGCTGCGGATACAATTCCATGCAGGCAAACGAGGAAGCGGTCGTCGCCGCCTGGGGTAACGTGGAATCATCCTACCAGCGCCGGGCCGACCTGGTTCCCAACCTGGTGGAGGTGGTCAAGGGGTATGCCAAGCACGAGGCGGATACGCTCAAGGCGGTCACCGAAGCCCGGGCAAAGGTCGGCTCCATGCAGGTCAACAAGGATGTCCTCAACAATCCGGAAAGCCTGAACAAGTTCCAGCAGGCCCAGGGCGAACTCTCCGGCGCCCTCTCCCGCCTCATGGTCGTTGTGGAAAAATACCCGGACCTGAAGGCCAATGAGAACTTCATGGATCTGCAAAAGCAGCTTGAAGGGACCGAGAACCGCATTAACGTGGCCCGCGAACGCTACAACGAGGCGGTACAGGTGTTCAATACCAGCATCCGCACCTTCCCCAACTCCTTGACCAACTCGCTGCTTTTGCACCTGAACAGGAAAGAGGCGTTCAAGGCCGAAGAAGGGGCGAAAACAGCGCCCAAGATCAAGTTCTGAGCCGACTTGAGTCCCGCGGGGTAGACGCCGCGCGGGACGCTGATGACCAATAGGGGCATTCCCATGAGGGTACGACTAATCTTCATACTGGCGCTTCTGGTTCTTATGCCGCTTTCGTTGCAGGCCCTCGATGTGCCGCAGCTCAGCGGGCGCATCAACGACTATGCCCACCTGCTGTCGCCGGGAACCGTGCAACAACTGGAACAGAAACTTGCTGCCTTCGAGCGCGACCAATCCACCCAGATAGCCGTACTGACCGTTCCCTCGCTCCAGGGGGACGATATCGATCAATTCTCCATCCATGTGGCAGAGCGGTGGAAGCTTGGACAAAAGGGAAGGGACAACGGCGTGCTGCTGGTCATTGCCCAGGCCGAACACAAGGTACGCATCGAGGTCGGCATGGGGCTCCAGGGGGTGTTGCCGGACATAACCGCCGGTCGTATCATCCGGGACGTCATGCGCCCGTATCTCAAAACCGGCGACTTCGACCATGGCGTCACCGCCGGAATCGATGCCGTCATCTCCGCCACCAAGGGGGAATTCAAGGCATTGCCGGAGGGGTCGGGCAAAACGGCACCTAAAAGGACATCATCATTTCCAGTACTCCTTCTCCTGGTCGCCGTTGTCGTTGTCCTGCTCGGCGCGTTCTCCCGCTACCTGAGCGGCCTCGCCGGGGCGATCTGCCTGCCGCTGGCCGCGTTTCTGGCCTTTCCGGGCATGGGCATCACGATGCTCCTGATCCTGGCCGGAGCCGGACTTGTGGGGGGATTTCTGCTCAGCCTCCTGTTTTCAGGCATGTTCGGTGGTGGCGGCGGAGGCGGTTTTTACGGAGGGGGCTTTGGTGGCGGCGGCTTTTACGGCGGAGGGGGCGGCTCATCCGGCGACGACGGTTTTTCCGGCGGCGGTGGTGGTTTCGACGGCGGCGGATCGTCCGACGATTACTGATCCCTATTTCACAGCAAGGATTGAATCACCTTTAACTTTTAACTTTTAACTTTTAACTTTTAACCTTTAACCTTTAACTTTTAACCTTTCACGATTCACGCCCCTACTTCATCAATATCTTCAAGGCCTGCTTGAGCAACTCCTCCACCGTAGCGCCGGCCGCGGCGTCAAGTCCAGCCAGGGCCTTCCTTACCTGAGGTTCCTTGTAGCCCAGGTTGAGCAGCGCCGAGACGACATCGTCCATGACATCCTCTGTCGGGATTTCCCGCGCCTCGAAGGCGGGAAGAGAGGTAAGATCCAGCTTTCCGGCCTTGTCCTTGAGTTCCAGTACCAGGCGTTCAGCGGTCTTCTTGCCGATGCCGGGAATCGCGGAGAGTTTGTGGACATCCCCCTGGACAAGGGCCTGGGCAAGCGGGGCAGGCTGAATATTGGAAAGGATGTCGCGGGCCATCTTGGGACCTATGCCGGAGACCGAGATCAGCAGTTGAAAAAAGGATTTCTCCAGTCTGGTGCGAAAACCGTACAACAGGATGGCGTCCTCCCGAACGCTGGTATGGATATGGAGCGAGGCGGCGCCTCCTTCCCCTGGCAGATCGTAATAGGTGGAAAAAGGGATCAACACCCGATATCCGACGCCGTGCACGTCGAGAATGATGTGATCGGGTGATTTGTGGGCAATGACTCCCGTCAACAGGGCGATCATATCTTCATGTCCCTCCAGGAACCTGATTTCCGCGACATCGGTTTGGCCCCGCCGGTCCTCTGCTTCAAGGCGTAGGAGTTGATATGGCAGACCGCCACCGCCAAGGCATCAGAGGCATCTTCCTGGGCGATCTCCGGCAGCCCGAGGAGCACCTTGAGCATCTTCTGCACCTGCCCCTTTTCGGCCCTGCCCTGCCCCACCACGGCCTGTTTGACCTGCAGCGCCGTATATTCGGCCACCGGCAGGCATGCATGCACCGCTGCCACGATCGCTGCGCCCCGTGCTTGGCCCAGCTTGAGGGCGCTCTGTGCATTGGTCGAAAAGAAGATATTCTCCACCGCTACCTCGTCGGGCCTGAGTTCCGCGATGACGGCGCAGATACCGTCGAAGATCCTTTTCAGGCGGCCTGGAAAGTCAGCAGCGCTGTCGGTGAAGATCGCTCCGTTATCCACGTGAACGAGCCGGTTGCCCGCCTGTTCCACGATGCCGTAACCGGTGATGCGCGAACCCGGGTCGATCCCCAACACTCTCATGACAGCACCAGCCCATACCGATTCCAAATCAAGGTATCAGGCATTCAGTAGTCCGGCGATCCACACGGCATAAAACAGTGCCAGGACACATCCCCACACCATGGCGGGCCGTTTTTCGAAACGCCCCTGCTCTGGAAAAGATCTAAAAATAAAAATCAGGGTCGCCGCAAGCCATCCGGCAAAACCGACAACGGTAACAATGGCCCACACCTCACTCATGACGATGTTATCCTTTCCCGATCAGGCGCCTGAAGATCGTTCCCAGGCGGAGCTTCCAAACCATGGTGACCGCCTCCCTGACGATCCTGCCTGACATCTTTGAGGTGCCGGCATGACGGTCGATGAAGATGATCGGCACTTCCACGATCCTGAACCCCTTTTCCATGCAATGGTAGTTCATCTCGATCTGAAAGGAGTAACCATCGGATTTGATACTGTCCAGGTCAAAGGCCTCGATAACGGACCGGCGGAAGCATTTGAACCCGCTCGTGCAGTCATTGACCCGCAGGCCGGTCACAATCCGGGTATAGACACTGGCGAAGTAGCTGAGCATCAGGCGGCGGATGGGCCAGTTGACGACGCTGACGCCGTTCAGGTAGCGCGATCCTATGACCAGGTCGGCGTCCTTTATGGCTTCGAGGAAGAGCGGGAGCACATTAGGGGCATGGGAAAAATCCGCATCCATCTCGATCAGGTAATCGGCTCCCTCGGCAAGGGCCAACTTGAAGCCCGCCCGATAGGCCGAGCCCAGACCGAGCTTGCCTGAACGATGGAGCACAATGATCCGTTCATTTTCAGCGGCCAGTTCATCAGCCAGCTTACCGGTGCCGTCAGGAGAGTTGTCATCGACAAACAATATCCGCAGGTCGGGGTGTTGTGCGAGGATTTCTCCCGAAAGGCGGACGATGTTGTCCCGTTCGTTGTAGGTGGGAATGACAACGATAGCTTTCAAAATTCCAAATTCTCCAAGGCACGTGGAATAGGTGTGGGGTCACGCTTTGCAGTTGATGAATGTACGGCATTAGCAGCGTAAAAGTCAAGGCGGATAAGTCTGCCGCACAGACACGTATCGTCACGGGAGGCAGGAGACTTTCCCGACTGCCTGTTTCTCCTTCTACCGAAACCGGATTGCAAAGCACGGTTCAGATGAATATCCCGGGGAGTTCCGCAGCGCACTCGGGGCATGCGTTCTCGACGAGCCTGTTATCGATCATTTGAAACCCCGCACGCTTGATAACCGTTGCGCCGCATGCCGGACATTTCGTGCTTTCGCAGCCTCCGGCCACATTACCCACGTAGAGGAAAAGCAGTCCGGCCCGATGGCCTGCCTCGACCGCCCGTGCAAGGCTTGCGTGAGGGGTGGCTTCCCGTTCCGTCATCCGGTACTGGGGAAAGAAACGCGAGACATGCCACGGTACGTCACGGCCCAGTTCGTCGGCAATAAACCGCGCAATTCCGTTCAGTTGTTCATCAGTGTCATTCTCGCCCGGGATCACCAGCGTCGTGATCTCTATCCAGATCCCGTGGCGGCGGTAATCGCGAATACATGCCAGAACCTCATCCAGCCGCGCCCCGGCGACACGTTGGTAAAAATCGTTTGTAAAACCTTTCAAATCTATATTTGCGGCGTCCACAAAGGGGGCAAGCGCATCCAGCGCCTGGGTGGTGATATAGCCGTTGGTGACGAAGATATTTTTCAGGCCGGCAGCGGAAGCCAGCCGGGCGCAATCGAGCGCATATTCGCAGAAGATGGTCGGCTCGGTATAGGTATAAGAGATGGAGCGGCACCCGTTCCTGACAGCCTGTTCGACAATTTGTTCAGGAGTCCTGGGCTGGCCGGGGACCTCCGAGGCAGGACCAGGCTCGTATTGGGCAATGGAATGATTCTGACAGTGGAGGCAGTGGAAATTACACCCAACCGTGGCGATGGAGTAACTCGTCGTGCCGGGCAGCACGTGGAAGAGCGGTTTTTTTTCCACGGGGTCGACATGATCGGCCACGATCCGTCCGTATACCAGCGACATGAGCCGGCCGGAACGGTTTTCCCTTACGCGGCAGATGCCTCGCATACCCGGAGCAATCCGGCAGCGGTGCCGGCACAGATCGCATCTGACGGCATCGTGCGGCAATTTCTCGTAGAATAAAGCCTCGCGCATGACACACCTCCCATGCAGCGTCCGGATGCTGATGATATGGGGCTGACAAAAGCCGGCCAATCAGACAGTTTACGGTTCGGCAATATAACGGTTTTTACCGGCTTTCTTGGCCTTCTGCAATGCGTGTTCGGCCTTGCTGACGCATTCGAGCAGCGCCTGGCCCGGTTTATACTCGCTCAGCCCGATACTGATGGTGATACGGATGCCGGGCTTGTAGGCCTTGAATTCTGTCATGGCGACCGATTCATGGATCTTCTGGGCCACCGCAAGAGCGCCGTCAATCGTGGTTTCGGGGAGGAGAATGAGAAACTCCTCGCCGCCCCAACGGGCGCAGACATCCTCATTGCGGACGCACCCCTTGAAAACGCGCGCTATCTCCACCAGAACGTCGTCGCCGGCATTATAGCCGTAGGTGTCGTTGATCTTCTTGAAGCTGTCGATATCGGCCAGGATAATGGAAAATGTGCGCTCGTGACGCTCCGCGCGACTGTACTCCTGCTCGACCATTTCCCTGATGTGGCGACGGTTCGTCAGGCCGGTCATTGGATCTATCCTGGTTGCCAGGTCAAGCGAGCGGTCGAGTTCCTTAAGCCGCGTGTTCAGGACCCCATTCTCATGTGCCAGGTGTTCAGCGCGGCGTGTCAGCTTCTTATGGCTCTCCAGCAATAATTTGAACTTGGGGTACAGGGGGTTGCCGTCCGCGATGATATTTTCGAACTGACCTATGTCCACGTGCAATGCCGATCCCTGTGTTATTTTGTTCAAGACCATGATCCATCCTCCACAGTGACATTTCGAAGATCGCTGTCCGGAATTCCCTCGCATGGTTTGTAGGACGTGAGTTTAGCCCATAATATCCTGTTTGTCACGTAACATCACAGGCAAAGCGCGCCACGTCAGGCCATCAACGCAATGGCGCGCCTCAATCCTTGCGTCAGCTGATGAAATGTCGTAATAACATGGTTCATGATGAATGATCCCCCTTGTCTTGATACCGTGGCAGATGCAAGGTGAACCATGACGGAATCGGGTAACATGTACAGCAACATCCCCCCTTCCCTGCCCACAGAGTTGTTTGAGACCCTTTTTCAAAAGGGTACCGTCCGCATTGAGCGGATCCTGTCCCATGGCCAGGCCACGCCGGAGGGGGAATGGTACGACCAGGACCAGGACGAATGGGTACTCCTTTTGGCAGGCAGCGCCGGGCTGCTTTTCGAAGGAGAAGCCGAACCGCGCAGCCTCACGGCAGGCGATTACCTCATGATCCCTGCCCGCAGGCGGCACAGGGTCGCCTGGACCTCCCATGGCGAAACAACGGTCTGGCTGGCGGTGCATATTGGGTTGCAAGTACCGTGAAACTCAAAAGAAGGTCCTTGGCAATAGTTTCAGCAGACTGTTATGAAAGGATACCACATGACGGCAACTACGCTGCTCTACTTTCTCGGCGCCTCCGTTGCGCTTAGCCTGGCGCCCGGCCCCGACAACATCTTTGTCCTGACCCAGGGGATCGCCCGCGGCAGGAAAGCCGCCATCATCACGGCACTGGGCATGTGCAGCGGCGTCAGCGTTCATACCACGGCAGCTGCTTTCGGCATATCCGCCCTTTTCTATTCATCGATCGTTGCCTTCAATATCATCAAATACGCCGGCGCCCTCTACCTGCTCTACCTGGCCTTTAAGACACTCGCGGCGCGTTCCGCCATAAGCCTGGCAAAGGCCGACGACCGGTCCGGCTTTGCTCTGTTCCGGCGCGGTTTCATCATGAACGTGCTCAACCCCAAGGTGGCCATGTTCTTTTTGGCTTTCCTGCCCCAGTTCATCTCTCCAGGGACCAGCCATTTCACACTGCATATGCTGCTCCTGGGATTCATCTTCATGCTGCAGGCGATCATCGTCTTCTGCATGATCGGCTACTTTTCCGGCAGCATCGGCAACCTGATCCTTACAAGGCCCAGGATAGGCAAATACCTTGATTTCCTCACCGCTGGGATTTTTATATCGCTGGGAATCAGGCTGGCATTGGCGGAACGGTGAACCATACCCGCATCAAAACCATGGCAGGAAGTGAACCAAGATGAAACCCCATATCCATGTGGCCTGCGCTATCATCGAACATGACGGGATGATACTGGCCGCCCAGCGTAGCGAAACCATGAGTTTGCCGCTCAAATGGGAATTTCCCGGCGGGAAGCTGGAATCGGGCGAAACGCCCGAGGCTTGCCTTGTCCGCGAGGTCCGTGAGGAGCTTGGCATCGGCATCAGCCTGGACCGGCCCCTTCCGGTCACAACCCACTCCTATGAAACCTTCACGGTTACCCTGTATCCGTTTGTCTGCACGCAGGCCTGCGGCGTGATGACCCTGCACGAGCACCGGGCCATTGCCTGGATGGAGCCGGAACAGATGCCGGCCCTGGACTGGGCCGAGGCCGATCTGCCGATCATAGACTCTTATCTTGCCACCAGGGGCGATGGGGCTATGGGGAGCGCCAGCACATGAGCTCCACCCACAAGCCTGCCATGGGGCAGGTCTATTTTTTCCTGATCCTGACCACCTTCTTCTGGGGGGGCAGCTTTCTCTTCACCAAGATCGGCCTCCGCGAGATCCCGCCCCAGTTGTTCGTCCTGATGCGCTTCAGCCTGGCAACCCTGATCATGCTGCTCGTCTCCGGCCCGCGGCTCAGGCGTTTAAATCGCCGGATACTGCGGCGCGGCGCCACTGTCGGCCTCACACTGGGCCTGACCAACATCAGCTTTGTCTTCGGCGTCCAGGGTACCAGCATCTCGCGGGCCGGGATCCTCAACAACCTGTTTGTTCTCTTTATTCCGTTACTGGTCAAGATCGTTTGGGGCGATAAAATCGGGCGCATCAACCTGGCCGGCATCGTCATGGCTTCAGTCGGCATCTGGCTTTTGGCCACGGGCGGCAGCGAGGGTTTCAACCGGGGAGACCTGATCTCCACATTCTGCGCCCTGATGATCGCCTGCCAGATCATTACCGTTTCCAAGGTATTGAAGGACGACGACGTCTACCTGGTCTCGCTGGTGCAGTTCGCCACGGTCACACTGCTGGCCGGATGCATCGTCCTTTTGCTCCCGCCGCCGCATGTTTCCCTGTCCCGCCACGCCTACCTGTCGGTGGTCTACTGCGCGCTGCTTCCCACCGTGCTCTGTTTCACCCTCCAGAACACCTACCAACGTTACGTCACCGCCACCAGGGCCGGGCTGGTCTATACCCTTGACCCGGTTTGGAGCCTGATCGCCGGCTTCTTCGTCCTGGGCGAAAGCCTGAGTTTCAGGGAATGGCTGGGTTGCGGGATCATCTTCATGGCTGTTGTCATTCCACTCAGCGTGCGATATCTTACCGAACGAAGATTGGTGAGGAGGTATGCGGGAACGACCGACTGAAGGAACTGAGGGGATGGGATGGTGCGGTGACGCCTGAACAGCATTCAGACAACTAAATTCTTCATGCATTGCCGCAGGCGGCAATCAGGCTTTCTCAGGTACGATACGATAAGAACTAACCTTGCAGCACTAAGTTCGCTTATAGGCCTTGTCGGTGATATGACCTCGGGCTTAAAAGTAATTCCTAAAAAGCTGTCTTCGGAAAGCCTTAGCGTGCGTTTGCCTGGGGAGCTGCACTCTTGGTCTGGGCCTCTTTGCCGCTTCTGTTCTGCGTCCCGGCCTCTGCAGCCTTTGCCATGGCCTCTCGCGAGATGGTCACGGAGTCGCTTTTGGCCTTTTGCGTACTCTTCTGGGCCACGGTGCCAACGACTGCCGCCGTGACGGTGTTTTCCGACTGGGCCAGCGGATTAAGGTTGTTCGGGGTTCCTGTAACAACAACAGGTGAGAGTTGAGCCAGTTCCATTATGACCTCCAAGGGATGGACTTAATTATAACATCGGCAAGATAGAATTTTTATTAAGTGAAACTATCATCTTAAAATTCGTTACTTCCAGCGGCGCGAATCCCCGTCCGATCAAACACCGACATGGATCATCATACCTATCAGGCGATCTGTCAATTAAAACTTGCATGCTTGAGCCGCAGCGTCACAACACCCATCCGGTGGGGCCGCAAATGCGCCATTGACTATGAAACCGAATTACCATACCGAGCAACCGCACCGGACACTAACACTTGAGTTTTGGCTAAAAATGGGTTAAGGTGTGGGTTCATTTACGGAGAAGTGGCCGAGTGGTCGAAGGCGCTTGACTCGAAATCAAGTGTGGGGGTGACTCCACCTAGGGTTCGAATCCCTACTTCTCCGCCAGTGAAAACAAAGGGTTACAGCAACGACGCTGAAACCCTTTTTGTTTTATTTAGCTTGAAGCATCCCACTTATGTAGCAGATATGCAGCAAAGAAACTGGAACAGCCGTGGCACAAAGCCACTACTGTCAAACCAACTGCTAATTTTTCCAGGCTGATGGGTGATAGTGATGATATTTACATCTGCTTTGGCAGTAGCTACCTGTGATAATTTTTTGCATAGCCGATAAAGACATACCCCTCGACAGCCCCGCCCATAGCGTTCTGTGATTCGTATGTCCCGACAAAATATCCAGAGCAGGTCGCGCCCCTTCCTGATTTTATCTTGTCGGCTGACCCAGAACATATGCAATCGATGGTTGAGACCCCCAGAGCTGAATTTGGATTGTCGGCCAGCATAAGGATTTCTGACCATTGGCCATTCAGCCCTTTGGACGGCGGTAACTCTTCAGTCTTATATACCCTCCCGGAAATGCTATACAATTTACCAATAGCCGAATAAGGACTTTTGGATATAGATTCGGCGGATGTTTTCTTGATGCCGTCCCAAGACTGGTCTGTCTTAGTGTTCAGCACTTCGGCGGCGATCGCCACGTTGCCGTTAGATTCAATAGACTTGTCCGTGATGTTGAAATTCGCCTGTTTTGGCTGTTCAGGCGTGGAGACGGCCTCTGGGGTACTTATCGGGGCATTGTTGCTCTGTTCTGATTTTGCAGGAGTCTCAGTCTTTGATTTTGAATAGAGGCCATTGTCGCAACCTGCCAAAACGCCTACCATCACGATAAAAAATAAAACTTTCATCCCTTCCCCCCTTCATCCAACACGCTGACAGTATATTAAATTAGGAATAGAGGGACACCATACCAACTCAAATGGATTTGAGATGCTTTAGTGGCAACTATAAAAACACTCTGTAATCTACATTTAGCGCAGTTGCCAGTTTCTTTGCAGTCTCCTTGCCAATGGGCCGCTTGCCCCTTTCCATCTCTGAAATATGCCGCTGAGGAATTTCAGTCATTTCCGACAAGCGGGTCTGAGTAATCTCTGCTTTACCCCTTGCGCCGCGCAGGATAGATGCCGGAATGCTGCCGCGTCGCCCTGCCGCCTCACGCCAAGGAATAGAGTCAGAATTCTCCAGCGTCTCGACATATCTTTTGATGGTAGCGACGTTCGCCGGGTGCACCATCAGGTTCAAAGGAACCAAATTTTCAGTACGGGGCTTTTTCGTGAGTGCCTGCATATGTCACCTCTATCAGTTGCACAGTATCGTCAACTTCTTCCCATACGGCAACGTAGGTTGGTTTCCCTGTTTTTATATGGCAGTGATGTTTCTTACCTGTAAATTTTCCGTAGTTTTTCCAATTGCCACGGATAGGCCCCAATAGCTCAATCTCAGCAGTAAGCAGGTCAAGGCGGTCTTGCACAACGGATGGCAGACGGTCGTATTGTTTTGCGGCCTTCTTGCCGTATGTAACGGTCCAAGACATAAATCAAATTCTATACTAAAAAATAGTATAATGTCAATCCTGCGGAATCAGGCTTGAAAGAGACTCCCACAACCCTCCAAACGGTACAGGCCTCTCAACCGTCTCCTGCCGAGAGAGTTCGTGGGGTCAGAGAGTTCGTGGGGACGGCTTCCAAGTTGGCAACTTGCAAAAATGATCTAACAAAAAAGCTGGACAGAATTATTTTAAGCTTGCAAACTTGGTCATGTGATACGAGAAGACTATGTATACGAGAAGACTAATGCAGCACATGAGGAGATATGGTAGACTGGAATCGATTTACACCTACAGACTTCGAGTATGATTTCGACAAGGACAAGCTGCGCGCTCACCGGATAGCTTTTGAAGAGGCTGTAGAATGCTTCTTTTCCGATTTTGTTGTCTGGCGGAACAAGAAGTTTAAAGATCGTTTTCAACTTGAAGGCACGACCATAGGCGGACGGAATCTCAAAATTATATTTCAACTCAAACCAGGTCAGGTTGTCCGTATCATTACAGGGTGGGAGATATGATAACAAAAAAAACGATTATGACCGAAGATGAAATTGATGACGCCATAATAGCTCAGTCAGAAGATTTGACCACCTGGGAAGAACCGGTGCGCGTGAAAAGGGAAAAAGCCTCT
>Ga0316217_10001137_pt1 | contig 35727 bp, 24 predicted proteins | sample 1anoAmetaG_FD_203633 | JGI IMG/M metagenome (GOLD analysis project Ga0316217, IMG submission 203633) | Freshwater microbial communities from Trout Bog Lake, Wisconsin, USA - 1anoA | ecosystem: Environmental > Aquatic > Freshwater > Lake > Hypolimnion/Profundal zone | place: USA: Wisconsin...
ATCCGGACACCATGAATTCAGATGGTCTGAATAAATCATTGAGCGGCAGGCGCTTAAACAAGTGCTGGCGTGTGAATCCGCGGCGGCCAGGTTGGTTGAGGGCGCGGCACGTCGGAAAACCCCGCCCGTGCAAAATCACCCCTAGGGGTGATGGACGCATTGGCACACTGTTGGTATATTTGAATGATCATGACCATCAATCCATGGCAATAATAGCATATGGTTCAAATAGCCACTCTTTTACCATTCTTGGACTGGTTGTACCCGGCATGTGCGGGGTTCGGGCCGTTTTTCCTGATCATGGGTGTTCTCGCTCGTACGGCGGAAAATGCCAGACTAAGAAAGTCGGGGGTTGGCTGGCTGATCATCGGCGGAATCATGGTCGCATTTTGTTTGTGGCAAAATACGCCAATGGGCGTGCCAGCCCCCAAGTGACTTGGCCGTGCCTATCCACACAACCATCGCATGAACAGTTCATGATTTTGGCGGCATATTGGACAAGTGGCATCGCGTCATCGGTGCGTACGGGGGGAATGACTGCAAGTCGGCACTTGCCGGGGAATTGGCCTTGGCCATCAATGCCAGCTTGCTGGTGTTGCCCAACATCCTTGTTTCATTTGCGATCCAATTCTGCCAAAATACATTAAAATGAAATCCTTGCTTGCTGTCCAGACCCTGTTTTGCGTCGTTGCCGGTGTTCGCGCCCTGGCGGGAAATCCCATCGTGCCGGGTGCTGGCTTGGCCGATCCGCACGTCACCATCTACGGCGACCGCGCCTACCTTTATGCCACCCATGACGTTTCCGCCGATACCAAGAAATTCGTGATGACGAATTGGTGGGTGTGGTCCTCCGTGGATCTCGTGAACTGGAAACCGGAGGGCACGTTGAACCCGGTGGACACTTTTCTCCACCGGCCGTTCGCTGAATGCTGGGCTACTTTTGGCGCCAGCAAGCATGGCAAGTATTATTGGTATTTTTCCGCGGGCCCCACCGAAATCGGGGTGGTCGTGGCCGATGCGCCGGCGGGGCCTTGGAAGGATCCTTTGGGCAAACCGCTGGTGCCGAAAGGCCTCACGCCCACCGAAGAGCGCGATCCGGACATTCTGATGGACGATGACGGCCAGGCTTACATGGTTTATGGCACGTTTCACTATTTCCTCGTGCGGCTGAGTGACGACATGATTTCGCTGGCGGAAGCGCCGCGCCCCCTGCAACTGGACCGACAATTTGGCCCCTATGGCCAGGGCAAGACCGATGACAAGCCATCCCTGCACAAACGCAACGGCATTTATTATCTTTCCTGGTCAAGTTTCTACGCCATGTCCACGAATGTTTATGGGCCATACACCTACAAGGGCTCGGTGATTGTGCCGGAGCAGGTGGCTCCCGAATTCCAGGTGGATCAGGCCGTCCGCAAGTATGACCTTTGGCATGACCGGCATGGGAACTTCTTCACCTGGCACCACCAGTGGTATTATGCCTGCAATGACAAAAGCTTGCCCGGGCGGAACTCCCATTTTCGCGACAGTTGCCTGAGCTATGTGCATTACCGTGACAACGGCGAAATGGCTCCGATCCGCCTCGACCAGATTGGGGTCGGTCAATACGACGCGACGCAACCCCGCATTGAGGCCGAAGATTATTTCGACGCGGACAGGGCCGAGATCAGAGAAGGTCCCGCCGGCGGTTTTGAAGTGCGCGGCTTGGGTGAAGGCAGCCGTTTGGTTTATCCCAACGTGAGGAAGCTGCCGCCCAATGCCACGATTTCCTTTAGCGTGGCCTCGGGGCATGCGGGCGGTGGCACGATTGAAATCCACGATGGCACCGCGACGGGCAGGCTGCTGGGCGCTTGCGCGGTTCCCGGTACCGGTGGCTGGGACCAGTATCGGACGGTTTCCTGCGGGTTGAAAAATGAACCGGGCGCGGGAAACCTTTGTCTGTTGTTCAAAGGCGGGGCAGGGGAACTGCTGCGCATGGATTGGCTGAGCTTTTCAGCAAAGACACCATAATGATTTTCCCGGAGCGTTTTTAAGATGAAATTCAACCTGATCAACGATTGCTGCTTGTTGATGGTCGCTCTGGCCACGCAATCCGCAGGGGTGGGTGAAGTGCCGCATTGGGAGGACCAGACCATCGTGGTTCCCAACCGAGTTCCGGCCAAGGCGTACGCCTTTGACCTCAATCAGGTCCAGCTTCTGGAAGGGCCGTTCAAGCAAGCCCAGGCGTTGGATCGGGACAACCTGCTCAAGGCGGATTTGGATTTCCTTTATTACCCCTTTCGGCGCGAGGCCAGACTGCCGTCGCCGGTCAAGGGGAGTGATAAGTTGGGCTGGCCGGTTACCGGACACGCACTGGGCCACTATCTTTCGGCGTCGGCGTTATTATGGCGCAACACCGGGGATGCGGAGATCAAGCAGCGGGCGGATGCCGCCGTGGAGGTGTTGGCACAATGCCAGGCCGCCAACGGGGATGGTTATATCGGAGGATTTCCCGAACAGTCAATTTTGGAGTTGGAAGGATTAACTCAGGATAAATCGGTGCATGCCAGTGTGCCATGGTATTGCCTGCACAAGGTTTATGCCGGGCTGCTGGACATGTATGTCTTGACCGGCAACCAACAGGCGCTGGAGGTGCTGAAACTGGCCGCTGGCTGGGTGGAGAGCAACGTCAGCCATTTGACTGACCAGCAAATGGAGGAAATGCTCAAGACGGAGCAAGGAGGCATGAAGGAGTTGCTGGTGAACCTATACGCCGTGACGGGAAAGAAAGACTACCTTAAGTTGGCGGAGCGTTTCACGCACCACGCGGTCCTGGATCCGTTTCTTGCGGGGAAGGATCCGTTGGATGGATTGCACGCCAACACCCAGTTTCCGAAATTTATCGGCCTGGCCCGCCAATACGAGATTACCGGCGATGCCTCGCTAGCCAAGGTGGTGGCCGCATTTTGGAATAACGTCGTCCATGATCGTTCCTATGTGACGGGGGGCAACAGTGTGCGCGAACATTTCAGCCCCAAGGGGCATCTCTCGGAAAACGTCACCTTGAACACCTCCGAAACCTGCAACGAGTATAACATGCTCAAGCTGACCCGGCACCTGTTTTGTCTGGATCCGCAGGGGAAATATGCCGACTACTACGAACGGACCCTGTATAATCAAATCCTCTCGGCGCGGAATCCCGAGGACGGCGGGCAACTTTACTTCCAGCAACTCGAATCGGGTCGGTCAAAGGAGAAATGGGGCCTGATCTCCCAAGGCGCTTGTTCCTGCTGTTGCGGTACCGGCTTGGAGAGCGCGGCCAAATTTGCCGACAGCATCTATTTCCATGACGGCGGGCATGGATTATTCATCAATCTTTTCATGCCTTCCGTGCTGGATTGGAAACGTCAGGGTTTGAGCCTGCGTCAGGAAACCCATTATCCTGATGAAGGAAGGTCAAAATTGCTCTTTACTTGCCAGCGGCCCCTGGCTTTGACTGTAAATATCCGCCGCCCTTGGTGGTCGGTGTCGGGATTCCAAATCCTGATTAATGGCCAACCGCAGGAGATGGCCAGCCGTCCCGGGAGTTTTGTGCCAGTGCGGCGCACCTGGCGGAACGGCGACCAGATGGAGGTGCTGATGCCGATGACTCTCCGCTTGGAGGGGTTCCAAGACAACTCGAATCGGGTTGCGGTCATGTATGGTCCGCTGGTAATGGCCGCTGTGACCGAGGCGGGCAACCGTTATTCTGTGATTACAGCGGACTGGGATCATATTCTTGACAGCCTGAAGCCGGTGGCCGGACCGCATTTGGAGTTCGTCGCTGCTCCAGAGGTGTTTCGCACTTCCGCCGTTGCGGTCGCCGGCAACGCGGTCCATTTCAAGCCGCTGTTGAACATGGTGCCTGAGGCGTATGCTGTTTACTGGGATGTGCAAGCGCCTTGAAACAACCCGGGGTTCAAGCCATCCACCTTGCCGCCGGATCAAACCTGATCTGGGCTTTGGCGAATTGGCCAGGTGTACCGAATCAGTCGGGGGCATTAGGTGTTACCTGGAACTCATCGGCTGCGTCTTAATACCAATATGAAACCGTTAGGCACACTGCTCGCGCTTATTGCATTTGCTTGCGGTTCCTCTTTGGCTGCAACCAGCCAGCTCGCCAAGCCAAACCTCGTCCTCATTTTGGCGGATGACATGGGCTATTCCGATCTCGGTTGCTTTGGCTCCGAAATTCCCACGCCTAATCTTGACGCCTTGGCTGCCGGCGGACTGCGCCTGACTCAATTTTACAATACTGCCCGTTGCTCGCCGACGCGGGCGGCGTTGCAGACCGGCTTGCATCCGCATCAAGCCGGCATGGGGCGGTTAGCCGAAGAAAGAATTGGCGCGACCGCCAAGCTCCCCGCCGGTTACCTCGGTTATTTGAACAACCACTGCGTGACGCTGGCGGAAGTTCTTCACACTGCTGGCTATCACACCTTTCTGGCCGGCAAGTGGCATCTCGGGATGCGGGATGAATCCAAGTGGCCGCTGCAGCGCGGCTATGACCACTTTTACGGAATCCTGACCGGGGCCGCCAACTATCTGCGTCCTTCCGGCGAGCGCGGCCTCACGCTTGACAACCAACAATTGCCGACACCAACCAATGCCGATTATTACACGAGCGACGCCTTCACGGACTTCGCCATCAAGAATGTCCAAGCTACGAAACCTGAGGAACCATTTTTTCTGTATCTCGCCTTCAACGCTCCGCACTGGCCGTTGAATGCCAAAGCGGAGGATGTCGCCAAGTTTGTGGGCAAATATCGCATGGGCTGGGACCAGCTTCGCGAGGAACGGCACGCGAAACAAATCCAACTGGGCATCGTCAGTAAAGATTGGCCACTATCCGTGCGTGATCCCGGGGCCCGTGCTTGGGACGCGCTCACGCAGGAACAAAAGACCAATCTTGACTACCGCATGGCGGTCTATGCCGCGCAGGTGTATCGCCTGGATTGGAATGTTGGCCGCCTGATCGCCACGTTGAGCGAACGCGGGCAGCTTGAAAACACCCTGATTGTGTTTCTCTCCGATAATGGCGCCTGCGCGGAACCGTACACCGATCTCGGTGGTGGCAAACAAGCGCAAATCAATAATCCCAACGCCTTTGGCCCAATTTCTTATGGGCAGGGCTGGGCGAATGTTTCCGACACCCCGTTTCGCCGATTTAAATCCATGCTGCATGAAGGCGGCATTGCCGCGCCGTTCATCGTGCATTGGCCCGCCGGTTTGAAAACCAAGCCCGGCGCGCTCGACGCCACGCCCGGCTACATCGCCGACCTCATGCCCACGTTTCTTGAAGTCAGCGGTGCGACTTATCCCAAGGAATACAACGGCCAGGCCATCACTCCCTTCATTGGCCAGAGCCTGGTCCCGCTTTTCTCCGCCTCGTCCCCACCGCTGCCGCCCCGAGTTTTATATTGGGAGCAGTACGGTTTCAAAGCCGTGCGCGACGGTGACCTTAAAGCCGTGTTCTCACCCAAGGAAATGTACGACCATCACGGCAGCGGCAGATGGGAACTTTATGATGAAGCCAAAGACCGCACCGAGCAGCACGACTTGGCCGCCGAGCGGGCCGGGGAACTGAAGAAGCTCCAGGATGAATGGATGGCGTGGGCGGATCGTTCGCAAGTGTTTCCCGCTCCCGGGGGGCCTAAAAAGGACGAAGCCAAAACCAAGGCGGCGCCTGACGATAAAGAATAGCCAGCGATTCGAACAGCCACAGATAGCCAAGCAAAACGCCATGTCATTAACCTTAATCAGAAAGTATTTGCCGGCCGGTTTCGTTTTGATCGCCCTTACGCTGCCGGCGGCGGACGTTTTGGTAAAGGATGTGTTGACACCCGCCGGACCGGCGGCGGTGCATATCGGTGGACGTCTGGGAGAGAAGCTCGACCGCTGCGTCACCAACCGCATCTTGGCGCAGGATATCGAGGATCTCGTCGCGCCATTTCGGACGAAGACGGAAACCACGGGGTGGGACAGTGAGTTTTGGGGCAAATGGTTCACGTCGTTGACGCTGGCTGACGCCTATCAGTCAACGCCAGCCACGCGGTCCAGGCGCGAGGAAGCGGTTCAAGCGTTGATTGCGACGGCGGCCCCGGATGGATATATCGGCACGCATGCGCCGCAAAACCGATTGCAAGGTTGGGACGTCTGGGGTTGCAAATATGTCTTGCTTGGGTTGGTGGCGGACTATGACCAGACGCATGATCCAAAGGTGCTGGAGGCGGCGCGTCGGCATACGGATGTCCTGATTGCCGAACTTGGTCCGGGCAAAATCAGCGTCGCCGATGTCGGCGAACACAACGGTTTGGCGGCTTCGTCGGTGTTGGAGCCGGTGGTGTTGCTTTATGAACGGACGGGCGAGAAGAAATACTTGGACTTTGCCGAGCACATAGTCGCCTGCTGGGAGGCGCCGTCGAAACGGGTGCCGGCTGGCATGCGGCTGGTCGAAGATGCCATGGCCGGGAAAAAGCCGGCGCAGATGTGCGCGCCAAAAGCCTACGAAATGATGTCCTGCTTCGAAGGGTTGTGTGAACTCTACCGCGTGACCGGCCGGCGCGACTATCTCGACGCCGGCGTGAAACTGGCCGAGGGCATCCAGCGCGAAGAGGCGACCTTGGTGGGTGTCGGCACGAGAAATGAAGTGTGGTTTGGCGGGGCGCGGCAACAAACGGGGTTGGTGGACAAGCCGATGGAAACCTGCGTGACGGTGACGTGGATGAAACTTTGTGACCAACTCCTGCGGTTGACCGGCGACGCGCGTTACGCCGATGAGTTGGAAAAGAATCTCTATAACGGACTCCTCAGCGGAATGATGCCGGATGGACGATGGTGGGCCTACTTCGGCGGCTTGATGGGGTTTCGCGTGCCAAGTTATACGCAATGTGATCTGCCATTGAGTTGCTGCGTGGCCAATGGTCCACGCGCCCTGATGCTAACTCCCTTTTGGGCATTCATGCAAAGTGTGGACGGCCCGGTGGTAAATCTTTACGCGCCTGGCACTGCCCGGATTGGGGCGGTAAGGCTGGAAGTTGCGGGCGATTATCCTCTCAGCAATCAGGTTGAGCTGGTCGTGACGCCGGACAAACCCGAAAAGTTTACCCTGTCACTTCGGATTCCGGCTTGGAGCGAGCGGACGAAGTTGAAGGTGAATGGCCAGGAGCAACCGGTGCAACCCGGTTATACCAAGCTTAGCCGGATTTGGCGCCAAGGCGATCGGGTGGAAATCACGTTCGATATGCGCGCCAGGGTTGTGGAGTGCAACGGGCAGGTTGCGCTCCAGCGCGGGCCGGTGGTATTGTCGCTGGACAATCGTCTTTCGCCGCCGGGCGCCGGGCAGTGGACGCTTGGCCGGCAGCCCCAATTGGAATCCAATCCGGCGGCAGCGAAGCAGATCGGCGCCTGGATGGCGTTCGAGGTTCAAGGGCTGACTTTTTGTGACTATGCCTCCGCTGGCAACGCCTTCAGCGAGCAGAACATATTTCGAACCTGGCTGCCGCAACCATTGGACCGGGCGACGGTTTATGACACCGGCTACACGGTGCCAACTTTGTCGCATCGAAAAGAGTGGACCAATCCCCCCAAGCCCAGGCCAAGGGTGGAAAACCGGCAGGAGGATCTGGCGCTCGCCGCCAACGGCGCCCGCGCCATTTCGGACAGCGAGTACGCCAAGGAACCGGGTTGCACGGGCAAAGTGATTGACGGCGTGATCGCAACTCCAGAGAACTTCTTGAACCGTTGGCATTCGTCCGTGGACCAGCCACACCCGCATTGGATCGAGGTGCAACTGGCCAGACCGTCGAGGATTTCCACGGTTGTGATCCATTTTGCGGACCCGGCGGGCTACCCGGTCAGTTTCGCGGGCAGCGTGCGCTCCAACGGTCAGGAACGCCAGGTTTTCGACGTGACCGACAACCAAGAGACGCGTCTTTACCGGGCCAAAATTGAGCCGGTCATGGCTGATTCATTCCGGTTGGTTGTCCGCGCCTCGGCCAATCCGCGATATCCCAATGCGGCGCAAATCAGCGAGATCGAAATTTACCGCTGAATAAATAAACCAAACGACCAGATGTGCCAGTCAATTTTAACCATGAAAGAAAATGCGCTATGAAGAAACTCACTTGTCTCCTGATCTCATCTTGTTTCCTCGTTGGCCCCCTTGCCAAGGCCGGGAATGCCAACGCCAAACCCAACATCCTGATCATTCTCGCCGATGACATGGGCTTTTCGGACCCCGGATGTTATGGCAGTGAGATTCACACGCCGAACTTGGACAACCTCGCCGCCGACGGATTGCGCTTTACCCAATTTTACAACACGGCGCGGTGCTGGTCGTCACGGTCGTGCATTCTCACCGGCTATTACGCCCAGTCCATCCGCCGCGACGCTTTTGCCGGCAATTTCGGGGTGAACACCGGCGGCGGCGCCGGCGGCATTCGCCCGCGCTGGGCGGAACTGCTGCCCGTGTTTTTGCGGCCGCTGGGCTATCGCTCCTATCATTCCGGCAAGTGGCATGTGGATGGCAAACCGTTGAATAACGGTTTCGACCATTCCTATTTTGAGATGAATGGGCAAAGTTATTTCAACCAGGTCGGAGCCAACGAGGACGACGTGCCATTGCCGAAGATCGAGGTCGGCGGCGGTTATTACAATACCATTGCCGTGGCTGATTACGCCATCAAGTATCTGAAGGAGCACGCCGCCAAATATGCCAGCCAGCCGTTTTTTGAATACGTTGCTTTCCATAGTCCGCATTTTCCGATCCAGGCCTTGCCGGAGGACATCGCGGTGTACAAGGACCGTTACCAAGCCGGCTGGGACGCGATTCGTGCAGAACGCTTCGAGCGCATGAAGAAAATGGGCATCGTCAATTGTGAGCTGTCCAAACTCGACCCCTTGACCATACCGCATTGGAATTTGCCGGAAGCCGAGTTGAAAAAGAGAATCGGCCCGGATGAGGTTGGCTATGCCGTGCCCTGGAACACGCTGACTGAGGGGCAAAAGGAGTTTCAGGCCGCCAAGATGTCGGTTCATGCGGCCATGATCCATCGCATGGACATCGAGATCGGCCGCATCCTCGATCAAGTCAAGGCGATGGGCGCATTCAATAATACGATTGTGCTGTTCATGTCCGACAACGGTGCGTCCGCCGAGCAAATCATCCGTGGTCTGGGCGAGGATCCGAAAGCGCCGATCGGTTCGGCCTACAGTTATCTGGGCATTGGGCCGGGTTGGGCCAGCGCGGCGAATACCCCTTTCCGGCTTTACAAGTCGTGGGAGCATGAAGGCGGCAATTGCACCCCGCTCATTGTCCACTGGCCCGCCGGCATTCGGGCGCGCGGCGAACTGCGCGACAATCCCGGCCACATGATTGATATCGTTCCGACCCTTTTGGAAATTGTTGGAGGGCAGCGACCGGAGATGGTGGCAGGCCTGCCCGTGCCGCCGCTGCCGGGCAAGAGTCTGGTGCCCGTGTTTGCCAAGGACCACACCGTGCAGCATGATTTCCTATGGTGGGATCACGACGGCAACCGTGCCATCCGCATCGGGGATTGGAAGCTGGTGGATGACCATGCCAAACCGTGGGAGCTTTTCGATCTGAGCAAAGATCGCTCTGAAACCAAGGATCTGGCGTCGGTTTACCCGGATAAGGTCAAGGAAATGGAACAAGCCTGGCTCAAACATGCGCAGGAGCTTCACGATCTGGCCAGCCAAGACATGCCGCCAAACGGACCGGGCAAACAGAACCGGGGCAAGCCGGCCGCCAGCCGACCGGAGGTGGATTGACTGGCGCGCGGGTTTTGCTGTCTTGCGGAAGCATCTATGTGCTGGATTTCATGATCAGAATTATTATTACCGCTGCAATATTACCTGCCGCTCTGCTTGCTTGTCTGCCGATTTTCGCGCAATCGAACACTGCCGTGAATCCCGCTAAGCCGAATGTCATCGTCATGATTGCCGATGATCTTGGTTACCAAGACGTGGGGTGTTATTCCAACGTGGTCAAGACGCCCAACATTGACCGCCTGGCGCAGACGGGGGTGAGGTCTAGCACAAAATGAAAATGAATCTTGCAAACCTCGGCCGCATATTGCTGCCGTTCTGTGTGGCCGCACTCCCTCCGCTCCACGCCGCGGAACCCGCAAAACCGAATATTCTCGTCATTTACACGGACGACCACGGCTGGGCTGATCTTGGTGTGCAAGGCGTGGATAAAGACATTCGCACGCCGAATATTGACATGCTGGCCCAGGCTGGCATCCGATTTTTTCGGGGCTATGTCTGCGCGCCACAGTGTGTGCCCTCGCGCGCCGGGCTCATTACGGGGCGTTATCAGGAGAAGTTTGGTGTCGAGGACAATACCAAAGGCCCGCTGCCGCTGGATGAAATGACCATTCCCAAACGCTTGAAAGCCGCGGGTTATATTTCCGGGCAAGTCGGAAAGTGGCATCTTGCCGGCGAAGGCACTGAAGATGCGGCCTCTCAAAAGGGTCACTTGCCACCCAACGTGGGGTTCGATGAATACTGGTGTGGAACGATGCGGCAGTATTGGGCCTCACACGATTTGGCCGGCCACGTCTTTGCCGATGCGCCTCACTCAGTGAGCGATAACCGCTTTCGTGTTATCGTGCAGACAGAGGCAGCCTTGAGTTTTCTCGATCGGCGCGCGGCGAAACCGCCGCAGCCGTGGTTTTTGTATCTCGCTTTTTTTGCGCCACACGTGCCGCTCGAATCACCTGAGCCGTGGTTTTCCAAAACGCCTACGAATCTTGCCGTTGAACGTCGTCAGGCACTCGCCATGATTGCCTGCATGGACGATGGCGTGGGTCGGATTCGCGCCAAGCTGTGCGCGATGGGCGTGGAGACCAACACGCTGATCTTCTGCATCAGCGACAATGGCGCGCCGTTGAAACCAGGCGCTTGGGACGGATCGCTGAATTTGCCGCTCATTGGCGAAAAAGGCATGCTCACCGATGGCGGCGTGCGCACGCCATTTGTGGCCGCGTGGCCAGGCACCTTCCCGGCGGGAAAAGTTTATGACTGGCCGGTGATTAATTTGGATGTCGCTGCCACGGCCAACGCGCTTGCCGGTTTGCCGCACGACGACAAGCTGGATGGTGTGAATCTCATGCCCTTTCTCACCGGCACCAATCCGGCCGCTCCTCACGATTATCTTTATTGGCGCTGGCGCTCCCAATCGTCGGTCTTGGAATATCCGTGGAAACTCATTCACCTGGGCAAGAATGAAAGCTACCTTTTCAATGTCACCCAGCCCGAAGGCGAGTTGACCAATCTCATGGCCAGCCATCCCGACATCGTCGCGCGGTTGGATGGCAGGTTGAAAACGTGGTGCGACTCCTTGAAACCACCCGGTCCGGCGATTCCAGATAATAAACAAGACAATGAGTTTTACGCTGCGCATGTGGACAGGACCATCGACAGTTCGCTTTACGGCAAGCATGTGGACACCGCGAAAAATGGTGCCGCGAAGGCGGATGCGGCCGGCGGTGTTCAAGGTTGGCTGTATCGCAATGGCACACTGTCCGTCAAAGATGGCGCGCTGGCGCTCACCCCCAAGAACGCGGCGGCATTTCTCACGCATCCGGGCTTGAATGTTCCTGGCCCGGTCACGGTGGTGATGCGCGTGCGCGCCAAAGCAGGCGGAGCCAGTTCGTTTGCGTGGCGCACGAAATCCAACGCTGACTTTGTTCCGGAAAACACTGCGATTTTTGCCTGGCCGACATCCTCCGAGTGGCAGGAAGTGAAAACCGAACTGCCTCTTTTGGACAGTCTCATCCATCTTCGCATCAACCCAGGCAAAGATTGCACCGGTGTGGAAATCCAGTCCATTCAACTGCTGGGCAAAGAAGCTAAACCGCAAATCTGGCATTTCGGCTCCCTCGAATGATTTATTTATGAAACCAAAAACAACTGGTGTGCTGTTCCTGTTCGCAGTCCTGTTCGCTGTTCTCCCTTGCACCGCAGGTGTCTCGGTGGCCGAGCTCCGCTGCGAATATCGCGAGAATCCGCTCGGGATTGATGACCTCGCGCCGCGCTTATGCTGGCAGTTGAAATCCGACGAACGCGGCCAGCGCCAGACCGCGTATCGCATTCTCGTCGCCAGTTCCGCGGATTTTTTGCTGCGCGGGCAGGGTGACTTGTGGGATTCCGGCAAAGTGGATTCCGATCAATCTCTGCACGTGCGTTACGCTGGCAAATCGCTCGGCTCGCGCGAGCAATGTTTTTGGAAAGTGAAAACGTGGGATAAAGATGGGGCGGAGGGCCAATGGTCGCCGATGGCGAAGTGGGAAATCGGGTTGCCCGCGCCAGGTGACTGGAGCGGCGCAAGCTGGATCCGGCCCCCGCAGGACACGCGCCATTCACCGCTCACGCGGCGTCCCGTTCAAACCAAAGGCATGGCCAAGCCGCGTCTGGCCGAGGCTTTTCCGTCGCCGCTATTCCGTCGCGAATTCCAAGTCAAACCGGGCGTGGTGCGCGCCCGCGCCTACATTTGCGGCGTCGGCTACAACGAAGTTTACCTCAATGGTCAACGCTGCGGAGACGCCGTACTTGATCCGGGCCAGACGACTTACGACGTGCGCGCCTTTTATGTGACGCATGACATCACGGAGTTGCTCCACCCCGGTGCAAACGCCGTTGGCGTCATGCTTGGCAACGGCTTCTTTGGCCAGAATGTCGGCTTCAACGCTGCTGGTTTGTGCTATGGCCAGCCCGCGTTGATTGGGAAAATCATCGTGGACTATGCGGATGGCACCACCGATGTCATCAACACGGACGCCGCGTGGACAGCGGACACCGGCCCGATTTTGTTCGATAATGTTTATGCGGGTGAAACCTACGATGCGCGCCTGGAAAAAGCCGGCTGGAACCAAGCTGGCTATGACGATTCGAAGTGGCTGGCGGCGATGCCAGTGGCTTCGCCCACGCGGCAGCTCCAGGCGCAAATGGTGCCGCCGATCCGGGCCATCAAAACCCTGCCGGTGCGGCACATTATCGCGGGCAAGGATGGCAAATGGATTCTTGATATCGGCCAGAATATTGCTGGCTGGGCGCAAATCCACGTGCAAGCGCCGGCGGGCACGCAACTGACGCTAAAATTTGCAGAAACGCTTGCGCCAGGCGGCCAGCAGCTTGATTTCGGCACGACCGGTTGTTTTGCGACCGGCGTGGAGCAGACGGAGATTTACGTTTGCAAAGGCGGCGGCCTGGAAACCTGGTCGCCGCGTTTCACCTATCACGGCTTCCGCTATGTTGAGGTCGCAGGATTGAAGACGAAACCGCACCGGGACTTTTTGGACGGCGTGCTGGTGCATACCGACGTGACGCCGCAGGGTTCATTTAGCAGTTCAGACGCATTATTAAACCGGATTTATCGCACGTCGCTCTGGACCATCGAGGACAACATGCACAGCGTCATGGAGGATTGTCCGCACCGTGAGAAATGCGGATGGCTGGGCGACGCGCATGCCGTCGGCGAGACGACGATGTTTAATTACGATATGGCGCAGTTCTGGACGAAATTCGTGGACGACATTGGGACGACGCTTGGCCGGGGCGGCGAGACGTATTGGGGGGAAAAGGCCACCCCGGGCATTCCGTGCAATATCGCCGTCGGCAAACGGCTCTGTCAGCAAGCTCGTCCGGATTGGGGCGCGGCTTATGTGTTGTTGCCGTGGTATCTTTACAACTTTTACGGCGACACCGAGGTTTTTAAGCGACATTACGAACATCTCCAGAACTGGATCAATTACGTTCGAGGCTTGCGCGAAGACGGAATTGTCGTGCGCGGCTATGGTGATTGGTGTCCCCCCGGCGGCAATGCCAACATGGAATGTCCTCCGCCTTTGACGTCCACCGCGTTCTTCTACGGCACGTTGAACATCATGGCAAATTTTGCGCAGCAACTTGGCCGGGCGGGGGACGCGGCGGCCTATGCGCAGTTGGCGGAAGAAACCAGAACGGCCTTCAATAAAAAATTCTTGAAGGCCGAAACCGGCGGCTACGGTTCGCAAACGGCGGATGCGGTGGCGTTGCGCTTTGGCCTTGCTCCCGCCGAGCAGGAGAGCCGGGTGGCGGATTCGCTGCGGAATGAAATCGTGGATCAGCACCAGGGCCACGCCTTTGTGGGCATTCATGGTGGCAAGCCGCTTTATACCCAGCTTTGCGAGCACGGCGATGAGGATATTGCGTTCTCCGCCATGCGGCAGAAAACCTGGCCGGGCTTTGCTTCCACACTGGCGCAGGGATTAACCACCTGGCCGGAGGAGGCGGATCAATTCAGCCCCGCGGATCGCATCACCAATCGTTCGTTGAACCATCCGATGCAGAGTGGTTTCGCCGTCTGGTTTCACGAGAGCGTCGGCGGCATCCGGCCAGCCGCGCCCGGCTTCAAGCACATCACCCTCAAGCCCCACGGCTATGCCCAACTCGCGTGGGCCAAAGTGGAATATGATTCGCTGTATGGGCCCATCAAGAGCGGCTGGCGCTCCAACAATGGAAAATTCGCCTGGCAAATTTCCATTCCTCCCAATACCACAGCGACGGTTTATGTGCCGGTGAAAGACGCTGGCGTGGTGACGGAAAACGGCAAACGGGCTGAAACACAGCGCGGCATCAAACACCTCCGGACCGAAAATGCCCGCGCCATTTATGAAATCGAATCCGGCGCCTATGATTTTCAATCTTCGTTTGAGTGATATCTTTGCGTGAACGTGATCATATTTGTGGGGGTGAGGGAGTCACTTGAGTTGTTGATAAGCCGCCCAATCAAAGGTGGCCTTGGCGGGCGACGGCGCGAATGCATACAGTCCAAAATAGGCCCCTACAAAACCGCCGGCAACTTTAGTGCTAAGCTGCTGGCCATCCAGGGCTGCGCCCGCCGCCGTCCATGCTTCGTTGTCCAAGCTATACTCGCATTTAAATTCGCGCGCGCGCGCCTGCATTCGCAGATAAACCAAGGCTCCCGGCTTGAATTCTTTAAGCTCGATTCGGAACCACTCCGCCGCGGCCGACGCCAGCGACAAGTAGTATTTCTGCGCGGATTGCATCAGCACGAATTTGTAGTAAAACTTTTCGTTTTGAAACGCCACCAATCCCGCTTCCAGGTCTTGGTCTGGTTCCAGACTGACGGCGGCGCCGAATTGACAATTCGCATGTTGCAGCCTTCTGCCGATGAAGGAGGGATTGCCCTTTTCTCCAATGCTCACGGGCCGGGCGCTCATGGTTAGCTTGTGCGGGCTCAACTCATACCATTTTTCTTTCGGAGTGCGGATGAAATTCCAATCCAGCTTCAGTTCCGATTGGTCGAAATCATCTCGCCAATTGGCTGAATAGTCCGAGAAAGCCGCTTGGCCCGCCTCAGCTTTGATTGGGGATTTAACCTCCGCCGGAACTGCTTTTCCTTTTTCCAGAATGATTGGCCATTCGCCACGCCAATCCACTTGGTTGAAGAATGTTTGTCGTCCGGTGTTGAAGTAATCTGCGGCATAGGGCTGGCAGCCGAGGAAGACCGCCACCCAATCACCTTCGGCCGTCTGCACCATATCGGCATGGCCCGTGCAGGTGACCGGAGCTGGACGGTCAGCCGGGAGATCGCGCTGGGTCAAAATGGGATTGCCGGCGAATACCTCATAGGGCCCCCAGATGTTCTTGCTGCGAAACATGACTTCCGAATGTTGCATTCCGGTGCCACCTTCCGCCGCCATCAGATAATACCAGCCGTTCTTCTGGAAAAGATGCGGACCCTCGATCCAGATTGGCTTTTTCGCCAGGTCAGTTCCGTCGTTGACGATAATCTTGCGGTCGCCGATGAGTTTTTGGGTTTGCCGATCAAACTCTTGAAGCCAGAGTGCGCGGTGCCCGCTATAGGCGGGTTGGTTGTCCGGCGGCGGGCCGTTGTTGATGATGTAAGCCTGGCCGTTGTCCGCGAAGAAAAATGACGGATCAATGCCGTTGATCTCCGGCAGCCAGTTTGGATCGGACCACGGACCGGCCGGGTTCTTGGCGGTCACAAAGAAGTTGTGGGCTCCGCCGCCCATCAACGTGGTGATCATATAATAAATTCCTTGGTTGAAGCGAATGGACGGAGCATAAATTCCTTCCGAAATGCCCTGATGCACCAGGTTCAACTGTGAGGGACGAGCCAGCACATGCCCGATTTGTTGCCAATGAACCAAGTCCGTGCTGTGAAAAATCGGCACGCCGGGAAAATAGGAGAACGAGGAATTGACCAGGTAATAGTCGTGGTCAACCCGGCAAATGCTCGGGTCGGGATAAAATCCGGGCAGGATCGGATTCTTGACCTGGGCGCGGCAGTTGGTGGCCGATAAGCAGGCGATGGCGGTCAGACCGGCGAGTGCGAGTTTTGTCAGTGGCATGGTATTAATGCTGGGGATAATAATGCTGGGGATAATTATGGTGTGGTTGGTTGAATGTTAACCTTGCATGTCCTCCAATTCAATGCCTTTGGTTTCATGAACGCCCTTTAAGACGAAGAACAATGAAATGAACGCGCAGCCCGCGTAAATAAAATAGGCTCCGCCGAGTCCAATGCCGGTTAGCAGTACCGGGAAGGTCATGGTGATGCCGAAATTCGCGATCCATTGGGCAAAGCCGCTGATGGCCAGCGCCGAGCCGCGGAACTGATTCGGAAACATTTCCCCCAGCAACACCGACATGACCGGCCCCCAGGAAAAATTGAAGAACGCCACAAATAAATTTGCCGCCACCAAGGCGATGGGACCGCTGCTGCCCGCAAGCACAAGCTTGCCCGCCGCGTCCGTACCCGCCGCGCTGAAGACCGCCGCCATGACTCCCAGTGTGACCGCCATCCCGATGGAGCCGATGGCCAGCATCGGCTTACGACCGAGCCGATCGATCACCAGCATTGCGAGGATGCTGGCACCAATGCTGACCGCGCCGCTGATGACATTAATCAACAGCGCATGACTTTCGGTAAATCCAACGGATTCCCACAGCACCGCGCCGTAGTAGAAAACCACATTGATGCCGGAAAGTTGTTGAAACACCGCCAACCCGATCCCAACCCAAACAATCGGCCGGAATCCAAATGGTCCCAGCACGTCGTGAAAGGAGGGCCGATGATGGTCGGAGGCCAGGGAATTGACAATTTCAGTGTATTTGGTTTCCGCCGCATCGCCCATCAGTTTGTGGAGCACTTTCATCGCCCGTTCGCGCTTGCCCGAGGCCACGAGATACCGCGGACTTTCCGGGATCAAGAGCAGGGCAAAGAAAAAAGTCACCGACGGCAGCAGGCCCACCCAAAACATCCACCGCCACGCCTCATAGCCGCAGGCAAATTGGTTCTGCGCGCTGCCCGCGTGGCCAGCAATCAAATAATTGCTCAAAAACGAACCCACCAAACCGGTGAGAATGGAAACCTGTTGGATCGCGGAGAGCATCCCGCGAAATTTGGCCGGCGCCACTTCACTGATGTAAGCCGGCGCCAAAACCGAAGCTGCGCCGATCGCAAATCCGCCGAGCACCCGAAAGAACACAAACTGCATTGAGTCTTTGGCCATGCCGGACCCGAAGGCGCTGACCGAGAAGCACACCGCAGCCACCATGAGAATGTTCCGCCGGCCAAACCGATCGGCCAATCGGCCGGCGGCGAACGCGCCGACCGCGCAACCAAGCAGCATGGACGCCACGTTGAATCCGGTGCCGAAGCTGTCGCCAAAAGTCTAAAGTGCGTGCGGGAAAACGGAAAGTCCAAAATAGCGCTCAAACGCCTCCTCCAGCGCCGATCCGACGGAACCGCGCGTGAGCGCGACATGGTGCGGAAAATGGCGGAGGAGTATATCACGATAAAGGCTGGATAGATCTTCAATCCGGCACCAGCCATAGGAGCCGCCGGTGGCAGCGGCGTTGTTTTCGATACGCCCTTGGGCAACGAGCACTTTCCAGTTGCCGTTGGCGTCGTGGGTGACGCGGGCGAGCGTGACCGGCATCTCGGCGAGCAGGATTTCCACAATGCCGCCGGCCTTTTCCGCTGGCACGGCGCCGCTGTCGCGGAGGATGGGATGGGTTTCCAGCTTGGGGCGCGACTGGCCAAGGCTCTTGGGAAAAACCCCACAATGCCAGAGGTTCACCAGATTTTGGTCGCCATTGTGCCGGTTGTTCCAGTCGGCGAGCGCGGCGGCATGGCCCGAAGCGAGTTGGAGCGCATGCATGGACAGTGCGCCGGGAATGTCGGCCTCGCAGGCGGCGGGAAGCCCCAAATCGGTCAACCGGCTCATGGTGGTGCAGGCACAAACCCCGTAATTATGCTGGAGCGAAGTCCAGCATTGCACGGCCAGCGCGTCGAGCTCCTGTTCCCTGGCCCAGCGGCGAATAAAGGCTTCCAGCTTGGCAATCCGCAACAACGAACCTGCGGCCAAGGCTGAAGTGTCGGCGTAGCCCGGCAAGCTTTCGAGCACCGTGGTGACTTCCGGCGCGTCGTCCTTGATTTTTTCCGCCCCGCCTATCACTTCTGAAAGATCCAGCGTCACCGTGGTCGGCCCGATTCTTTGCAGCGCTTTTTCATCAAAACGACAGGTCCAAAACGCATCGGGGCGCGCGCCGATCTGGCCATAGCGGGCACGCCGCACGCCGCGCACCACGCGGCACACGGCGGCAAACCAATTCAGGTCGGCGGCAAAATCTTCCTCACCCGGAACGCAGACCGGATGGCGGCCTACGCTGTAGGCCAAACCCATCTGGCGCAGCGCTTCGGCAATGGAAAGCAGGCCACAGAACGAATCACGCCGTTCGCCGCCGGGACGCAAAGCGCATTCTTCCTGCGCGGCGAAAAGTAAAATTGGCACCTTCAGTTCCATGTCGCGCAACGCCAGCGCCACCGCCTGCTCATCGCCAAAATTGACCGCGCAGACGACCACGCCATCCACGCGTTGTTCGCGAAAAAGCTGGGCGCAGAAGCGTGCCTCGGCGCGGGTTTCCACGCAGCCTTCGTTGGTCTGGCCCGCCTCCGGCACAATCACCTCATAGCCGGTGTTCCGCAGCGTGGAGATGGTTTGCGCCCGCATCTCGCGGGCGAGCCGCTTGCTGAAGAAACCGCGGCTGGCCGGCAGAAATCCAAGTTTCAATGGCTGGGAGAAGCATGGTTGGCTCATAAATGTTGATTTCAAACGGCGGATTGCGGTATTGTATTCGTTCAAGTCGGCTTGCGTGGTCTAACCTTTCAGGCTCTCCAATGCTCTTCGGTATCGTCAGTTGAGCTTCTTCACCCAGATGTTCCGGACATAGAGCTTGGTGATTGATTCAAGCTCGATGCCGAACAAGCCGGTTTGATTGTTTGAAGAGGCTGGATCGTCATCCACCAGGACTGCCATCACCTGCCCATTCAAGATATGGATAAAAGTGCCGCCGCGGGCGATCACGGTGTATTCATTCCAATCCTCCATCTTAACCAGTTCACCCAGAGCTTTTCGGTCGCCGATGTTGCCCATGAGCCGCTTCTTTGCCAGACCGTAGCTCTCCACCACTTGGCCGCGCCACGCGATGATGCGCATGGGAGTGTTCTCGGAATAAAATTGTCCCGAGTAAACCTGGCTTGGCCAGAAATCCGCCTGCGGACCGGTCATCATCCAGGCGAGATTATAGGGACCAACATTCGAGACGACCTCGGGACGCTCCGGCGCCAACCACGGAATGCCGGTCTGGCTGCGATATTGAAAACCGCTGCCGCCTTTGCCGACAATCTTCATCGCGAACTTCAAAGTGAAATCCTTGGCCTGTAGGTCACGATAAACGAGATAAGTGTTGCCGCAGGGATTTTGCGGAGTGGCTTCGCCGACGATGGCACCGTCTTCAACGCGCCAGAATTTTGGATTGCCGTCCCAGCCCTTGAGGCTCACACCATCGAAGAGCGAAACGTAGCCGTCGTGATCATTGAAATCAAGCGGATCAGGCTCCGTGAAATGCATTGGCCGTTTTGCCCCCACCGGCTTGCTTGCATTCTTAACCACGCTGCTGGGGTTGGCTGCCGCTGGAATCTGCCCGATGATGGGGGAGTTGGTTTCCGCAGCCATCAAGGCCAGCGCGCAGATCGTCAGGCTCAAACCAGGGCCAATCACTTTCTTCAAGATCATAATTTTTCCAGAACCGTCAGGTTGCCATGGGAATTTTACCGATCAACGGCCATCCCGGCTATCACCCCTGGGGGGTGATTTTGGCCCGCATCAAATCGTGAACAATGCATTGCTTTTTGCGTGGCTCCGCAGTCGCACCCGATCACGCTTGCAGTGGCTCAAACTGCCTCGCCGCCGATTCCCTATGGAACTTTTGCGTTCGGAGTTGGCTCACTTGATGGCAAAGGCGGCGCTTAATTCCGCTATGATTGCCTCTGACATGGGGACCACTTTGCCCAGCGGACGGCTGTTGATCAGCGCCTCAGCGGTGGTCTCCAGCACTTCCAGCCGGTCAAAGGCATCCAGCACACTAGTGCCACAGACGAGCACCCCGTCGTTTTCGATCAGTGCCACCGGATTATCGAGGGACAGCCGTTCTGCCACGGCGTGGCCGTCCTGGAATTGTTCGCCAAACGGCACGCGGGCCACATCCTTGAGAAACAGATAGCTTTCCGGGATGGTGCGACTGTCGAGGGGCTGGTCCGTGACACTAAAGGCCGTGGCGTTGACGGGCAACGCGTTGACGATGGCCCGTACCGCCGGATGCCGCTGGTAAATTGCGGCGTGCAGCCGGGTCGCCCGACTCGGCAAACGGCCGGCCTCCACCGCGCCGGCGTGAACGAGCACCATGTCTCCGATGCCGATGGCGCTGCGGTCAACGCGCGAGGGCGTGATGAGCATGGAGTCATTTGCGAGCCGCGCCGAGAAACTGCCTTCGGTGCTGATGAGCAACCGTTGCCGGTAGCCGCGCTGCAGGAAATCGGCCAGTTGACGGCGCAGTTCATTTTCCTCCACCCCTGCGGGACCGGGGTTGAACTCTGGCAGCACAATGCCCTGTCGTTGCGCCACCTGCTCGTCGCTCAGATACCGCACCTCGCCCAGTTGGCTTGCCTTGATGATGGTCTTGGCCGTGAATTCCAACGTTTCAAACCGCTCAAAGGCGCGCTGAAGATTTTCGCCGCCGCACACGACTCCGTGGTTTTCCAACACCACGCAGTTGAATCCCTTGGCAAAAGTGTTGGCGATGTTCTGCCCGAGCGCCTGGCTGCCGGGCAGGGCGTAAGGCGCAAAACCGGACGCGCCACAGACGTGACGCGCCTGCGGGAATAACCGCGTGTCCGGCACGCGGGCGCAGACGCTGAACGCCACCAACGCAACCGCATGCGCATGCACAATGCCGCCCAGCTCCGGTCGGCGCTGATAGATGGCCTGATGGAATGGCAATTCGCTCGATGGTGGATGCAACCCCTCACGCCGGCCGTCCGCGTGGACGTGGACGATGTCCTCGCGGCGCAAACTGCCCTTGTCCACACGGGCGGGAGTGATCCAGATGTCGCCGTTGGCATCGCGAATGGAGAGATTGCCCCCGGAGGTGGTGGTCATCCGGTAGCGATAGATGCGCTCCATCGTGCGCATGATTTCATCCCGCGGATGGAGGAATGATCGCACTGTGGTCGGGGTGGTGTTCATCGTGGAGTTTTTTCTAAAGTCTCCGTTACCGACTGGCCGCTCAGGTTAGGCTTGCGGTGCCGGCGTCGCGGTGGTTGCCGGGGTCCCCGGGGCTTTCGTCGCCGCCTGTTGGCCGAGCTTGCCGCTGTAGCCGGCGATGAAGGCCGAGCCGAGCAACACGAGCAGACCGGCGAATAACAGGCTGCGCGTCCGGCTGCTGGTGCCTTTCCATTCGCCGAGGAGCAGCCCGAGGGCGCCGCTGAACATGATCGAGCTGGCCATCAGCACCGCCCAGCCGACATAACTCTGACTGCCCATCTGCGGTTCGCCCGTCTTGAAGGCGACGAACTGGCAGACCCAAATGGCCCCGGCGATGGCTCCGAAGAGGATGTTAGGAATGATCGGCGCGCCCTTTTTGGTGTAGTCGCCGAAGGTTTTGTTTTTGGCATTCAGGAACAGGCACCAGAGGACGTTCACCGTGCCGCCGCCCAGCAGGGCCACCACCAGCACCGGCATGCCTTTCCAGGCATTCGCGGTGTACGGCTGCGTGGTGAGCGCCAGTTGCTCCATGGTGTGGCCGCCTTGCAATCCAAAGCTGAGCGCGGCGCTCATCAAACCCGAGAAGAGGGCGACCAGCATGCCCTTGCCAAAATTATATTCCGCCACGGATTTCTTCTTCACTTCTTCGGGCAATTCCTTTTCCTTGGACATGCCCGCCATGCCGACCAGCACAATGCCGGTGATGGAAACGAGCACGCCGATGAGCGACGTGAGGCCCGCGCCGGGCTGGAGCAATTCACCGAACTTGCCGGTGATGAGCTTCGGAATCAGCGTGCCCGCCGCCGAGCAAAGCCCGCAACCGATCGCCAGGCCGAGGCCGACGCCCAGGTAGCGAATCATCAAGCCCCACGTCAAGCCGCCAAAACCCCAGGCGGCACCGCAGAGGTAACAATAGATGATTTCCTTGCCGGGAGTGGCCTGCAGCACGGCAAACGTGTTCGGCGATTTGATCATCGCCAGCGTGATCGGCACGATGAACAGCGCAAATAGCGCGTAAAAGAGCCAATAGCTTTCCCACGCCCACTGTTTCACGTTTTTGAGCGGCAGGTAAAACACGGCTCCGGCCAGGCCGCCCATCACAAAGATGGTGATGCCCAGGGCGGGATTGGTGGTGGTTGGCAGCAGGTCGTTCATTTTTTTGTTCTTTCGAAAAAGCCACGGAGCAAAACCGCGGCGGCAGTCTTGCCGTCCGCCGCCAGCTCCGTGGCCGGTTAACCGGATTTATTTGCGCTGCGACAGGACATTTTGCTCGTACTTTTTGACTTCGGCCAGCCACTGTTCGCCCACCGGCGCGCCCTGCTGGAGACAATGATAGTCCCACACCGCCGCAAAGGGCATGGACTTGGCTTCCTCCATCAACGCCAGGCGCGAGGTGTAGTCGCCCGCCAATTCGAGCTGCTTGAATTTGTCCATGGGCTCGAGCATGGCCAGGCAGAGGGCGCGCAGCATGTTGCGCGCGCCGATGGTCCAGGCGGCGACGCGGTTGATGCTGGCGTCAAAGTAGTCCAAGCCGATGTGCGTGCGGCCCAGATAATCGCCGCGCACCAGTTCCTGCGCGATGGCCAGCAGGTCGTCGTTGAGAATCACCACGTGGTCGCTGTCCCACCGGACGCCGCGGCTGACGTGCAGCAGGATTTCCGGCACGAAACAGAGCACCGAGGAAATCTTGTCCGACATGTTTTCCGTGGGATGAAAATGGCCGGCGTCCAGGCAGACCAGCTTCTGATTCTTCACCGCGTAGCCCAGGTAAAATTCATGCATGCCCACCGTGTAGCTCTCCGCGCCGATGCCAAACAGCTTGCCTTCGATGGCGTCCAGGTGGTGTTTGGGATTCAGCGGCTTCTTGAACACCTCATCCAGCGCGCCCACCAGCCGTTCGCGCGGCCCGCGGCGATCCGCCGGCGAGTCTTTCATGCCGTCGGGAATCCACACATTGGTGACGGTGGTGGAGCCGAGCGCCTTGCCCATTGCCGCGCCGATTTCGCGGCTGGCCTGGCAGTGCTTGATCCAGAACTGGCGGATGGCCTTGTCCGGATGCGACAGCGTGAAACCGCTGGCGGCGTTGGGATGCGAGAAACAGGTGGGGTTGAAGTCCAGACCGATGCCGATGGATTTGGCCCAGTCAATCCAGCTCGTGAAATGCTCCGGTTTGATTTCGGTGCGGTCCACTTTCTTGCCGCCAAAATCGCCGTAGAACGCGTGCAGATTGAAGCGGTGCTTGCCGGGGATGAGCGACAGCGCCTTTTCGGCGTCGGCCCGGAGTTCGGCGGGGGTGCGCGCCTTGCCGGGATAATTGCCGGTGGCCACCAGCCCGCCGCCCAGCGTGCCGCCGAAATTTTCGAAGCCGCCCACGTCGTCCCCCTGCCAGCAATGCAGGGAAACGGGGACCTTCGCCAGATGGGTTAATGCGCGTTCGGCATCCACGCCGATTTCCGCGTAACGTTGCTTGGCCAGTTGGTAGGCGGCTTCGAGGTTGTTTTTTTTAGCCATAATATGCGTTTGTTGTTCTTGGTGAATTGACTTGATGGTTACTCTAGCGAAGAAAGGCCTGCGCAACCTTGACAATAACGCCAAATATTAGCATTATCTGGCCAAACTGAAGATGCCGGGCCAAGCACACCATCAGCTTACAGCGCGCCATGCCACACCCAACGCTTAAACGGAAAGACTGGTTCCATCCGGACGGATTTCCGATCTCGGTCGAACGTCGTGATCCACAAGAACCATTTGGGCTGCATGCCCATGAATTCGCGGAAATCGTCATCATCACCGCCGGACGCGGCGTGCATGTCACGGGCACGGAATCGTATCCACTGAATACGGGTGATACTTTCGTGATTGGCGGCTCGCGCCAGCATGATTATCACAGCATGGACAAGTTGTGCCTGGTGAATGTGCTGTTTCAACCGAAGAAGATCAACCTGCGCACTTACGATCTTCGCACGTTGCCCGGGTACCACGCGCTCTTCACGCTGGAACCGGCCTGGCGGCGGCGGCATCAATTCAACAGCCGGCTGCGTCTGACGCCCCAGGAGTTAAGCGTGGTCATGGGGTTCGTGGACCAGTTGGACGAGGAATTGCGCCAGCGTGCGAGCGGCTTCAAATTCATGGCCACGGCGGCGTTCATGCAGATTGTCGGCTATCTGTCGCGGTGCTATGGCCGGGCCAAGAACCCCGATTCGCGGGCTCTCCTGCGCATTGGTGAAGCCATCAGTTGCCTCGAAACCAATTATCAGGACACCATTGACCTCGACCGCTTGGCCCGCATTGCCCACATGTCGAAACGGAATTTCATGCGGAGTTTTCAGGCGGCCATGGGAAGTTCGCCGATTGCTCACCTCGTCCAACTGCGCGTCAATCGGGGGGCGGCACTCTTGCGCCGCACGGGACAAAGCGTGACCGAAATTGCGTTTGCGGTGGGTTTCACTGACAGCAACTATTTTGCCCGCCAATTTCGCAAACTGCTCGGGGTCACCCCCAGTCAATACCGGAAACAACATGACCGGTGAGCTTGACCGAAGGGGCGGCTTTAACGCAGTGCGCCGACCTGATATCGCAGATTGGCTTGTTGAATCTGAACGCCGTAGCGCGCGCCGGCCTCGGCGATTTGCGCGGAGGTGAGATTCAATTGCGCCTCGCTCAACTCCACGATGGAGCTGATGCCGTTTTTGTAACGCGCCTCCGCCAGCGTGAACGCCTCGGCGGCATTGCGGACCAGGTCTTCGGTGGTCTGAAGCTGCTGGAGCGCGGTGTTGACATTCAACCAGGCAATCCGCACGTCGCGAATCAAGTTGCCTTCCAGTACCCGGATCAATTCGTTGTCCGACTGCGCCCGCAATTCCGCTTCGTGCTGGCGGGCAGTGTACAGTCCGCCGGCGAAGAGCGGCAGGCTGATTTGCAATCCACCGGCGGCATAGTCGTCCATCAAATGCACGTCGTGCGTCGGTGCGTCACCGGCCACGCCCACCGCTTCCACTACCGGAAGCCGCGCATCGCGCTGGGCCCGGGCAAAGCGTCGGGCGGCGTCGCGTTGATTGCGCAAGCTTAACAATTCCGGGCGTTGCGACAGCGCGGTTTGTACTAGATCGGCAATGTTGGTGGCGGCGGGGGTTGCCGACCACGCTTCGGCCAGTTGGAATTGGTGAAACTCGCGATAACCCAAAGCCGTGGAGAGCGTCGCCATCGCGGCATCGGCATTGTTCTGCGCGGTTTCCAGCAGCAGCCGGGCTTGTTGCAGTTGCACTTCGGCGAAACTCACATCCAATTGCGACCGCAACTTGTTAGTAGCCAATTCGGCAACCTGGTCGAGCAGTAATTGCCGGGTTTCCAACGTTTGCTGGGCCACGTGGAGCACGGCTTGCGCACCGAGCGCGCCAAAATAGCCGGTGTCCACTTGCAATAAGACCTGCTCGCGGGTGCCTTCCAGGTTTTGATTCTCCGCCTCCGCCTGCAATTTGGAACTCGCCGTGAGGTTGGCGGTGCGTCCAAAGTCAGTGATGAGCTGGTTGACTTGCAAGCCGCCAGCGGCGCGGTCATAGATGCTCGGATTGTTCAAGCCGCCAGCCAGAATGCGCGTGCCTTCCTGGTTAGCCCCCACGGCGGTGCCATAAAGATTGACTCGCGGAAAATAGCCGGAGCGCGCTTCCTTGACGACCTCCTGCGCCGCCAGCAACAGGTAGTTCGCCGAAGCAATCTGCGGATGCAGGCGCAGCGCCAATGCCTGCGCGTTCGTGAGCGTCAGCGCCGGCAAGGAGTTGGTTCCGTCCGCCAAAGCGGCGGCGGACCAAAACGCGCCCGTGATTAAGGTCAGAAAAGTTCGTTTCATCGGAAGAATTGTCATGGCATCATCGCATTGGTTGCCGCCACCTTTCGCCGGTAAAGGAGGTAATACGCGCACGGCACGATAAACACTGTCAGCACCACGGACACCGCCAACCCGCCGATAATGGCGCGGGCCAGCGGCGCATACGCTTCGCTGCCCGTGCCGAGTTTCAGCGCCATTGGAATCAGGCCCATGAGCGTGGCGAGCGAAGTCATCAGCACCGGCCGCAATCGCACCCGGCAAGCCAGCGAGACGGCTTCCCGCAATGGCCGGCCTTCCGCGCGCAACCGGTTGGTGAATTCAACGATAAGAATACTGTTCGACACGACGATGCCCACCATCATCACCACGCCCATCAACGACATGATGTTGAGCGTGGTGCCGGTGGCAAAAAGAATGATCAGCACGCCGGTCAGTCCGGTCGGGACGGCCAACAGTATCAGCAGTGGGTCGAGAAATGACTTAAATTGCGCCACCAGAATCAAATAAACCAGCACGGTGGCCAGAATCAGGCCGAGGCCGAAGCTCCGGAAGGACACCTGCATGGCGTGGGCCGAACCGCGCACCACCACGCGGACGTTGGACGGCAGTTGCAAGCCGGCAACAACTTTTTGGACGCCTTTCAAAACTTTGCCGAGGTCTTCGCCCGTGGGCGAAACATAAACATCCATGATGCGTAAAAGCTGGTAATGATCCACCTCGGTCGGCGAATTCCGGTGGGTGACACGACTGACGGTGTCCAACCGCGTCGGCAGCCGCGAGCTGGCGCCGCGCAGCGGGATGGACGACAGGTCGGCAAGGTTTTTTACGGAACCTTCGGGGTACTGGACGGTCAGGAAGTAATCGTTGCCGCTCTTGGGATCCACCCAGTAACTCGGCGCAATCATCTGGTCGGAAGTCAGCGCCGTGATGACGTCACCAACGACTTCTTTTTCGTTCAAGCCCAGCTCGGAAGTGCGCAGGCGGTCAATGTCCAGTTGCAACGCCGGATAATCAACGTCTTGCGGAATGAGCACGTCGCTGACCCCCGGCAGCGCCTTGACCTTTTTGGCGATATCCACCGCAATGCTGTGCGTGTTGTCCTGGTTTTTGCCGGTGACTTGAATATCCAGCGGTGCCGGCAGGCCCAGATTCAGGATTGCGTCCACGAGTCCTCCAGTCTGAAAATAGGCGGTCACCTGCGGCATCTCCTTCTTCAGCCGTGCTCGCACCAGATCCATGTAGTGAAAGCTGCTCAACTGATGGCCGGCATTGAGGCCGACTTGGACGAATGCCGTATGCGGCCCGGAGTTAGGGGTGTAAATCGAGGAAAATCCAGGCGTCACGCCAATGTTGGAGACGATGATTTTCAGGTCATTGGTGGACACGGTTTCGCGCACGATTTGCTCCACCTGCTGCACCAACTGGTCAGTAAATTCGATGCGCGTGCCGGTCGTGGCCTTAAGATTAATGACAAACTGGCTGGGGTCCGTGCGCGGGAAATACGCTTCACCGATGAGGGGATACAGGGCGAAACTCAAAACAAAGATGCCCGTGATGCCGAACACCGTCGCCAGCGGACGCACCAACGCCAGACTCAAGCTACTTTCGTAGCGGTCTAGCATCTGGTTGAATTTGTGATTGAACCAGAAGTTGAATCGCTGCAGCCAGCCATGCGATTGCGGTTGGCCAGCTTCTGAATGTCCGACTTCCTTTTGTTCTTGATGGCCGCGGATCAACTTGGCGCAAAACAAGGGTACGACCGTCATGGCGACCAGATACGAGGCAAACAAGGATAGAATCACCGCCAGGGCAAGGGCTGTGAAAAGAAATTTGCTCACGCCGTAGAGGAAGGTGACCGGAAAAAAGACCACGACCGTGGCCAGCGTCGCCGCGAGCACCGGCAGCGCGACTTCGCGGCCACCGCGTTCGGCGGCGACTGCCGGCGATTCGCCCATTTCCATGTGCCGGAAAATGTTTTCCAACACGACGACAGAATTGTCAATCAGCCGGGAAAATGCCAGCGCCAGCCCGCCGAGGATCATCGCATTGATTGTGCTGTGGCCTAGTTGCAGCGCGATGAAGGCAGCCAGGGCCGAAAGCGGGATGGACAGAAACACCGCCACCGTGGCCCTCATACTTCCCAAAAACACGAGGATCATAATGCCCGTCAGCACCAGGCCAATCAGACCTTCGTGAATCAGGTTTTCAATGGCGTTGCGCACGAAAACGGATTGGTCGAAGACGACTTTGGTCACGAGCTGCTTGGGCAAGTCAAACAGGTGCGAAATCGCCGCTTTGATGCCGTCCACCACGGCGATGGTGTTCGCGTCGCCGCCTTGTTTCAGCACCGGCAGATAGACCGACGGCTGGCCGTCCACGCGCACGACGTTGTATTGGATTTCCGAACCGTCTTCCGCGTGGCCCACGTCGCCAACGAGCACGGAAGCATTGCCGATGGTTTTCAAAGGCACCTGGTTGATATCCTTCATGTCGTTGATCTGGCTGTTGACATAAAGATTGTAATCAAAAGGTCCGATTTTGACATCGCCGGCGGGCAGAATCAAATTCGCCTCGTTCACGGTGCGCACCACGTCCATGACGCTCAACTGATGCGCCTCCAGTTTGAGCGGGTCCACATAAACCATGATTTGACGGTAGCGTCCGCCGAAGGGCTGCGGCACGGACGCGCCCGGCACGTTGGCGACCTGATTGCGCACGTCATACTGGCCGAGATCGCGGAGCTTGGCCTCGTTCAAACCTTCCCCTTTCAATGTAATCAGGCAGACTGGCAGGCTGGACGCGTCGAATTGCAGCACGACTGGCGGCAAGGTGCCGGGTGGCAATTTCCTCAAATCGGCCATCGCCAAATTCGCGATGCTGGTGACGGCGGAATCAGCGTTGAAACCCGGTTGAAAATAGATCTTGATCAGGCTGACGCCCGGCAGCGAGCGCGATTCAATGTGGTCCACGCCGCTGGCGAGGGTGAAGAAACGTTCAAAGCGTCCAGTGATGTCAGTTTCAATCTGCTCCGGCGGCATGCCATTGAAAAAGGTCGCCACAACCACGACCGGGATTTTGATGGGCGGAAACAAATCCACCGGCATGCGGACCAGGCTCGTCACCCCGACGACGCAGGTGATGAGACAGATGACGATAATGAGATACGGCAGACGGATGGCAAAGCGTGACATGAATCAAAAATGAGGTTACGGATTTTTACCGCCGACGGCGGCGCGCAGTTTATCAAGAGAAACATCCTTCGACTGGCAAAGCATGATCATTTCCTGGTCCCGGGCAACGATTTCCGCCGCGGCCGCCGGAATCCTGCCGGCAAGCTCGAGTGGAATGGACTGGACGCCATGCATATCGCCGTGCAGCAGGTCGCCGGACTGGACTTTCAACCCGCCGACCTCGACCGGAGTGCCGAATTCGATGATATGCACATAGGCGTGAGAAACCGAAACGCTCCCGGCAAAAAGTTGGAACCCCAGTTTTTCCGCCGCCGGCAGGCCGCGCACCGCGCCATTCGTCACCGCGCCCGCGCAGCCCAGCGCCCGCAGGATGTTGACATGCACCGCGCCCAGCAAGGAGCCGAGTCCGGGTTTGGAGGCCATGTCCTGCACCACGACCACCCGAGGTGCGGGCAAAGATAAAACATAGTCCCACCAATCGGTGCGCTCCGCATACGGTCTCGCCGCCGTCGGTGGCGCGGAACCGCGGATTTTTACAGTGGCGGCGTAACCCAGCATCGGCGGCAGGTGCGGAAACAGACAACGCACCGAATTGTCCGCAAAACCTTCGTTGCGCAGCCGCTCGTGAAACGTCTCAATGGCGTTGGCCACGGTGCAGGCATCGAGCCGGCGCAGAATTTCGATTTGTTCGGCAGTTAATACGGCGTTCATGATTCTAAATGGTTGCTTGGACGGCAATCTTCCAGCATCCGACCTGATTACTCGGGCACGCATTTCGATCTCCCCGTAATTTCCAGACGCACAAAAACCAGGCGAATGCGGGCCAGTTTGGTTCAGCCGGACCGTCGAACGGTTTCATTTCAATTTTCATCGTGCTTGGAAACTTGGACGAGCTTGGTCTCAACTTTCTGGCCGGACTGAAAAGCCGCTCGATTGCCGATTATCACGAGGTCGCCCTCCTGCAAGCCGGATAACACCTCGTAGTTGTCGGATGTTTCCAGGCCGAGCTTGACGGCGCGTTCTTCAATTTGATGATCGCGGTTGACCAGCAGGACCAGCGGTGTCTTTCCGCTGGAAACCGCTTCCACAGGAACCGCGAGCGTGCGGGGGCGTTTCGCAACCTTCAAGACCACGGTGGCATACATGCCCGGCTTGAGTTCTAAATCGGGATTCGGCACTTCGATTTCCGTGATCATCGTGCGGGTGGTGTCATCCACGTCCTGGGTGAATCGGGCAATGTTCCCCTTCAGCGCCCTATTGTTGAGCGACTCAACCTTCACCGTGACCGGATCGCCGAGTTGAACGTCTTTGACGTTATCCACCGAGACGGGAAAATCCAGCCGCAGCCGGTAGTTGTCCGAAATCCGCACCAGCGGCCGGCCGGAAGCCGTGCCTGCTTGAATCAACTGGCCGGGATCCACATAGCGCCGGGTGACAATGCCGTCGAATGGCGCGATGATGTTCGTGTAGCTGACGAGCGTCTGGTATTTTTCCACGTCGGCCTTGGCCGCCGCGATGGTCGCCGCCGTGGCGTGAGCGTTGGCTTCCGCCGTGTCCAGTTCCTGCTGCGCCACGAGATTAGGGTGTGACTGGTTGACCGTCTTCAGCCGCGTGTAAATCAGGTTCGCATTGGTGTAGTCGGCCTCGGCTTTCTGTTCAACGGCCTGCGCGTTGACCAATTGCGCCTGCAACTCCGGTACCTCGATCGTGGCCAGCAGTTGGCCCGCCTTGACCTTGTCGCCAAAATCCACGTTCATCCGACTGAGATAGCCGGAAACTTTCGCGTTCAACTCCGCCTCCACATAGGGCCGAAATTCAGCCGCATACGTCACCTCCGTGAACAAGTCTTGGCGCGTCACCGGGGCCACACCGGCCACCACCGTCGGAGTGGCGTCATGGCTGACGGAAGTTTGCGCCGCCGCGTGCCGCGAGGACCACAGCGCGAAGCTGACGGCGACCACCACCAACGCCGCCGCGCCCAGGAACGTACGTTTAAAATAGGTTTGATTTAGGATTTTGAAGCTCATGACTTGATGACAATTTTTCAGTTTTTTGCAAAGGCAATTTGACGGTAAAACGGCTGCCCGCGTTGGGCACACTAAATCCTTCCACTTCCGCGCCGTGGGCCGCGCAAATGGATTTGACGATGGCCAGGCCCAAACCGGCGCTCTCGGCCTCGGCTGAACGGGTTTTGTCCACCCGATAAAACCGCTCAAACACGTGCGGCAAGGCGTCCGGTGGAATGCCAATGCCGGTGTCTTCCACCTCCAAAATGGCCGTGCCGTTGACGCCGTCCACGCGCGCCAGCACCCTCCCTTGGGGCGGGGTATATTTGATGGCGTTGTCCAGCAGGTTGACGATGACTTGCTTGATCCGTGAACGGTCGCCCAGCACGCAAATCGGCTGGTCTGCCGCGCAGATCAGGGTGATGTTTTTGTCCTCCGCCAACAGGCTCATCTGGTCGGCGGTGGTACGAGCTAGTTCGGCCAGGTCAAAGCGCTGCCACTCGCCGCGCGATTCGCCGCTGTCGAGTTGCGTCAGAATGAACAGTTGCTCCACGATTTTGCTCAGGTGGATGGCTTCCTCCAACAGTCCGGCCAGCCGCTCGCGCAACGCCGCGTCCTGCTGCGGGTCATCCACCAGGTTTTCCAATTCACCCCGCAGGATCGTCAGCGGCGTGCGCAAATCATGCGAGGCGTCCGCCGCGAACCGTCTGGAATTCTGAAAGGCCTCATCCAGCCGCGCAATCATCCGGTTGAGAGCCACGGACAACTGCTCCAGCTCGTCACCAGAATTGGCCACGGGCAGGCGGTCGCTCAAGTTCAATTGCGTGATCCGTTCAGCCGCATGGGTAATGCGCTCGACCGGCCGCAAGGCCCGGAGAACCAGCCAATAGCCGCCCGCCGTGATGATGCCCACCGCCAGCGGCAGCCCTAAAGCGAGCTGCAAAAACAAATGGTTCAACATGCGCTCCACCGGATCGAGCAATTCCCCAAATTCGACGAAATAATCCGGATTGCCGGCGGATTTGAACCTCAAGCTGGCGATGAGCAGGGTGTCGCCGCCCGATAATTTCTGGGTGCGCGAAGTTTCCACTTCGGGCGGCGGCGGGAAAATGGGCACCTCCGCCGGATCAAAAGCCCCGTCTTTGGGCGCGGCGGAAACGTACACCAGGGTGCCGTCGGCACGCGTGATCCGGATGAACCGGTCATTGCTTTCCGGCGCATACCAGTCCTTGATCTGGCTCGTCACGTACGGCTCGCCGGTCTGTGGGACATGGGCCAGCAGGGCGTTCGCCACCTGGCGTGCCCGTCGCGCCTGCGTTTCGCGCAACCCGTTTTCTAAAAAGTTCCGCAAGTCCAGATACAGCGACGCGCAGAGCAGGACGAAGATACCGGTCAAAAGCCCGGCATACCAAGCCACGAGGCGGAATTTGATCGAGCGCACATTCACGCGGCGGCCTCGTCGCTCAAGCTGTAGCCCACGCCGCGGACCGTGTGCAGGAGCTTGTTTTCAAACGGATCATCCAGCTTCTCGCGCAAATGCCGGACATAAACGTCCACGATGTTCGTCAGCCCCTGGAAACTCTGGTCCCAGACGTGCTCGATGATCATGGTCCGGGAAAAGACCCGGCCCGGATGGGTGGCCAGATATTCCAGCAGAGAGTATTCCTTACCGGTCAGTTCGATCTTTTTGCCGGCGCGTTTAACCTTTTGCGATAGCCGGTCAATTTCCAAGTCGCCGACGCGGAGCGCGCTGGAGCGATCCACCGGCCCGCGCCGCAGCAGGGCCTTGACGCGCACCAGCAGTTCCGCAAAAGCAAACGGTTTGGTCAGGTAATCATCCGCTCCCTTTTCAAAATTCGACACTTTGTCTTCCATGTGGTCCCGCGCTGTGAGGATAAGAATCGGCACCTGGGTGTTTTTGCGGCGGACGCGTTCGAGAATCTCTGTGCCGCTCAAGCCCGGCAGCATCAGGTCCAGAATGATCAGATCGTAATCGTTGGTGTTGGCGGTGTCCCAGCCCTGCTGGCCGTCGTGGCAGACATCCACGGCATAGCGCTCCGCCTTGAGGCCGCGCGCGATGATGTCGGCCACCTTCTTTTCATCTTCCACCAAGAGTATTCGCATACATTTTGTGCAAGAGAATAGACCAGATAGACATTAAAATATCGCTGATGATTCATTAAAAATCATTCAGAAACTTTGCGCCGCAGCGCAGTGGTGCCAAAGTGGATGCATGAGAAGATTGATTGTTTTGAGCATGACGGTGGCTGGCGCCTGGTTGTCCGGTTGTGTGAGCAACCATGACGGTATGGTCCTCGACCCCGTCGGTCCAGCCCCCGTGCAAATTTCCGCCTCAAATTCGGCGAATGGCGCCTTGGTGGTTTATTCCGCCTACGAGGTCAATGCCGATTTCAACGCCCGCGATCCTCGTCGCCCCGAGTATTCCGATTACCGGATTTTTACCGCCGACGGGAATTTGCACTAGCGGGTCCACAACAATTCGGGAACCATTCTGCAAAAACCGCAGCGAGTGGCGTTGCCAGCCGGAACCTATCGCGTGGCAGCGCAAGCCAATGGCTATGGCTTGGTGACCGTGCCGGTGGTGATCGAGCCCGGTCGGGACACCGTTTTGCATTTGGAAGGTGGGGCCAGTTGGCCGGCCCAGTCTGGCTTCAATCGAACCAACGCGGTCCGTTTGCCGGATGGTGAATATGTCGGCTGGAAAGCCGCCCCGGCCTTGTAGTTTTCCAGCCCACGCTGAGCAAGATGCCCGTGGCCGTCCGCGCAAGCCGTGGTTCGCGCCCCGGCTCCAGCCGCATTGTGAGCAACTCTGGCATTATTGAGCTTTTCGATCAAAGACAAATCTACAATTTCGGCTGCGCCACTCGGAGGAAAAAAGCTCCAAGCCCTGCGCCTTGAGCGCGGCAACGGTGGTGGGCCACGCCGGCAAGGTCAGGGATTGATTTGTGCCGGCAAATATTTTTGGTCCGAAGCCGAGCGCGAACGGCTGACCGTCAACCGGACCATTCGGCAGGCGCTGGCCACGCCGGCCTTCCGCATAAACGCCGCCGACATAAGCAAATTCCACGCTCGCCACCGGTTTTTCAGTGGCGCAATAATCATTCTTGATGATCAAGGGCAAGGCCGAGCCATCGGCGGCGATCGCCGTAACTGAATCCGCCCATTGCGGCCGGTGTATCCGGACCACGCTGGCAGGCAACCCGTTCAGTTGAATCCGCTGGCGCATCGCCTCGCCCGCCGAGGCGCCGGCGCTCAAACTGGATTTCACCGTGCCGGCAGAACCCTGGGCGGTAAATTCCAGAGCCAGGTTGCAAGTCAAACCTCCAGCGTTGCTCTCCAGCAAGTGCGAGCGTAGATTCACAAAGCCAATCTGACCGTGGTAGTCGCAGCACCAGGTTGATTCCAGGAGGTTGCTGCCGAAGCCACGAACCCCGTCCTTGTCACAGAGGATGGTGTGGTGTCCAAAGCCGCCATCGGCCGCCTGATTTTGTAGAAATTGATTATTTAAAAGACGCTCGGCCATGTCCCAGTAGCGGGATTGGTGAGTCACGCGGCCCAATTCCAGATTCAGGCGCAGCCAGTCGGCTTCGGCACAGCCTTCATCACGTCCGTCAGCCACCTGGCATTTCTCCAGAATGCCGCCGGCCGGATTGATGTAGCCGCCCTGCACCAGTTCATCCCAGCGTCTCTCGACGCGTTCCAAGTAGGACGCATCTTTCGTGGCTTCGAACAGGAGCAGCAGCGATACCTGACAGCAGAGCATACCGTGGGAATGGTCAACGGGAATACGATCCAGGGATTGGTAGAACCGGGCGATGGTCTTGGCGGCAGCCAGATATTTCTCATCACCGGTGAGGGTGGATAACTTCACCAGACCTTCCATGGCCGGGAACCAGCAGGTAATATAGCCGGAAGCATAGCTGGTGCCGTTGGTATATTCCATCATGCGTGCCGGGTCGGTGAACCGGGGAACGATGCCAACATAAAAATCGCCGAGCTTTTTT
>Ga0316217_10001138_pt1 | contig 35699 bp, 29 predicted proteins | sample 1anoAmetaG_FD_203633 | JGI IMG/M metagenome (GOLD analysis project Ga0316217, IMG submission 203633) | Freshwater microbial communities from Trout Bog Lake, Wisconsin, USA - 1anoA | ecosystem: Environmental > Aquatic > Freshwater > Lake > Hypolimnion/Profundal zone | place: USA: Wisconsin...
CCCGCCAGGCCGTTCAGGCCTGCGGAGTAGGCGTAGTACGGGTCGGAGAGCGCGGAGTGCACCAGGTGCGTGGTGTGAGCCGAAACGTTGCCGGACTCGTGGTCGGAGTGCAGGATGAAGTACATCCTTGCCACGTCCTTGTACTGCTCGCTCTGGCCGATCATCTGGGCGAAGTTGGCGCCCAGGTCGAGCTTCGGGTCGATCGGGTTCTGCTTGTCGCCGCGATACTTCAGGTTGTAGATGAAGGCCGCGATGACCGGGATGCGGGCCACGATGTCGCTGGCGTCCTCGTAGACGTATTCCCAGGCGTCCATCTTGTTGAACTTGCCGGAGTTGTAGAAGCCGGCAAACTTGGAGTCCTTCTGCAGCGCCAGGATGCCGACGGAGAGCATGACCATCGGGTGGCTGTCTCTTGGCAGGGCGCGGATTGCGGTGAAGACGTACTCGGGGACGACCTGACGGGTCTTGAACTCTGCCTCAACGCCTGCTACCTGCTCGGCGTTGGGGACTTCGCCGGTCAGCAGGAAATACCAGAAGCTCTCGACGGTCGGGTACTCGGAACCGGCTGCCTTGGGGAGCGCTTCGAAGGTCTCGGGGATGGTTTTGCCCCTGAAGCGGATCCCTTCCTGCGGGTCGAGATAGGAGATGTCGGTGACCAGGCTCCTGATGTCGCGGGCACCGCCGATGCACTGGCCGATGTCGACCTTGTCGATGATCACGGAGCTGAACTCCTTGGTCAGGCGGGTGATGCGGGGGCGGTGAGCTTGAATCTTCTCAAACAACTTGTCTCTTAATTGCGTCATGTGTCAGGTCTCCTTTTTCTGGTTGGGGTTAACTGCACTCTGATAGCAATGCCTACCATTTTACTGCCGTTACCGCACTGGCTAAGCCTGGCTCCAAGGCTCAGAAACTGCGTTATAACAAGGCGTATACTTTATGCTCGTTAATGTATACCATGTCATGGTAATGTTGCAAGGTGAAAAAGATCACATTTTAGAATATAGGCGTTTTTTTAAGGGTGGGACAGACCGGGTTCCATGTCACCAGGAATACGTGTCACAGTCATGGCCCAGATCTGGCCCTAGTAGGTAGGTGACGGGGCGCCCGGGGGATCAAAAAAAGGCAGACCATTGCAAGAAACCAGTGGCTGTATGACAGCGTTTGCCCTGATTTTACCTGCATGCATCCAACAAAACGCTGGAACCGCTCCGGTTTGTGCAGTGCAGGCGAGTGCGGCGCAGAGAGGCTCCCGGAGAAGGTGACCGTTGGACGATAGGAAGGGGGTAGCGAGGGTTTCTCTGATCAGATGATGCGGGTGAACTTTTCCTTTGGGTAGATGGTCCTCGCGAAAAAGTCGTTGAAGTCGTCGACCACCTGCTCGATGAACGCATCGTCCAGCACTTCTGCGGGAGCGTTACCGGCCGCGCGTTCGAATTGCAGGGTGAATTTCCTTTTTCTGTACTCAGCGGTCAAAACCGCACCGTCAAGGCCGGTCCCGGTAGGTTCCTTCTCCCAGTAAACGAGGGAACCCGGTAAGGAGATGCGCACTCGCTCTGCGAGTTGTTCTACTATTCCATTCATCGCTTGTCTCCCGCAGCAGGCCAGGCAAACCTCTCCCTCACCTGGTCGATGCCTCCTTTGCGGCTGTCTGCCGTTCCGGGTAGGTTAGCGGATTATAACTGCCCTGACCCAAAAACGCAACCTTGCCGTTTTTTCAGTGCGGGTTCCGATCCGGCTGCAAGGGGAGCATTTACCGGCGAGCATGTTTGTGGTGCGCAAAGCGTAGCGCCAACCGGGTAACAGGATATACTTCTTCTCGATGAGCACCAATCTCCCGCTGAACCAACTCATCCTCCCCTCGCAGACAGGGAATTCAATATGAGGGAGACCAAGGACAAAGGAGCATTTCGCATGATGCGCGCCATGGTATTGCGTGAAAAAGGAACTCCACTGAAGCTCGAAGAGCTGCCGATCTCCCCGCCGGGCCAGGGCGAATTGCTGCTGCGGGTGGCCGCCTGTGGCATCTGCCGCACCGATCTGCATATCATCGACGGAGAGTTGACCGAGCCTAAGCTGCCCCTTATTCCCGGTCACCAGATCGTCGGGCGCGTCGCAGCCCTGGGAGATGGCGACAGCGCCTTTCGGGTCGGGGACCGGGTCGGTATCCCCTGGCTGGGCGCCACCTGCGGCAGTTGTGAGCAGTGCCGCGCAGGGAGGGAAAATCTCTGCGAGACGGCACGCTTCACCGGTTATCACCTGGACGGCGGCTTCGCCCAGTATGCCAGGGCGAACCAGCGCTTCTGCTTCGCGATTCCCGAAAGCTTCTCCGACGTTCAGGCGGCGCCTCTACTCTGCGCCGGGCTGATCGGCTACCGGTCCCTGCTCCTGGCGGGAGACGGACACCGGCTCGGCATTTACGGTTTCGGCGCGGCCGCGCACCTCGTCACCCAGGTGGCGCGCTGGCAGGGACGCGAGGTCTATGCCTTCACCCGCTCGGGCGATTCCGAAGGGCAGGGCTTCGCACGGCAACTCGGCGCGGTCTGGGCCGGCGCTTCCGACCAGGCCCCGCCCGAGGAACTCCATGCCGCGATCATCTTCGCGCCGGCGGGCGCCCTGGTGCCTACGGCGCTCAAGGCGGTTCGCATGGGAGGGACCGTGGTCTGCGCCGGCATTCACATGAGCGACATCCCGAGTTTCCCCTATGAACTCCTCTGGGGGGAGCGCGTGCTCCGCTCGGTCGCGAACCTGACACGCCGGGACGGCGAGGAGTTTCTTGACCTGGCACAGCGCATCCCGGTGCATACCGAGGTGCGGACCTATCCACTGGCTGAGGCTAACCGGGCGCTCGCCGACCTGAGGGGTGGCAGGATCCAGGGGGCTGGAGTGCTGGAGGTAGGTTAGAACGGGTAGCCCAGCCCCACGAACACCGCCGGCCCGTCCTTTCCCACACCGACATCGATGCGCCCGACGATGTTGGGACGCACCACGGCCCTGAGCCCCACCCCTGGATTGAACTCGAAGCTGGTCGTCTTCGCCGTGACCAGGTTGGACATGACGGAACCCAGGTCGACAAAGGGGGCCAGTTCCCAGTCGGCCTTCACGTTGAAAACCTCCCACCTGAAAACCCTGATGCGCTCCTCCAGGTTCAACAGCAGAAAGCTTTTGTCAATGAACCTGTTCTGGCCATAACCCCGCAGTGTGGTCTCTCCGCCGAGGATACTCTGTTCCAGAAAGGGAACCCGGGTGCCGATGGTCTGGTTGACGGCAAAGCGCAACACCGAGACGTAACGCCCTTCTTGCCTCGGATAGTAGAGCTTCGCTTCGCCTTCCACCCCTTGGAAAACCGCCTCGCTGCCGAGTGCCCTCGAGTTGTTTTCCACGCTAAACCTGTAGTATTCCCCTGAAGTCGGCATGTCCTGCGAGTCGAGGATACTGTAGACCAGGGAAAGCTTCTGGGTATGGACCTGGTAGCCGTCGACTCCGGGAACCGCCCCGCCGGGGAAGACGTCGGTTATGAAGGGGACCCTGGTGACCGCTCCCCTCTTGATGTCTACCTTTTTGTAACGGTCCCCCAGGACCAGTTCGAAGTTCGGATCCAGCCGGTACCCGATGGCGAGCCCCACCCCCAGCTCCTGGTCGGTATAATTGGTCTCGTTTTGGGTCGACGAATTGGACTGGAACCCGAAGAACCTCGCCGAGCCGTCGGCGTACTCAAAGGCCGTGAGATTGAATTCCAGGCGCTCCGCCAGGAATTTCCGGTCCAGGTAGCGTACCCGGAATTCCTCGTTGATGGTGGTTGCTTTGGAGAGGTTTACTCTGAGACTTTGTTCCGGGGTCGGGTAGAACGCTCCGTACAGTGTGGTGGTGATGCCGAAATACTGGTTGTAGTTTTGCTGCGGGACGATGAGCGTGCTTACTTCGTCCTTGGCATTGTGCAACAGGAAAGCGACCAGCCCGCCATAGGTGACACCTTCGTTGGGACTTGCCGCGATGACCGGCAGCGGGATGGCCACCATCTTGGCCGGGTCGGTGAAGCTGTCGGTGGATACCGGATACGGCAGGTATTGCCTCGGGACCTGGTAGGTGCAGGAGGAAAGCAGAACGGCCCCAAGCAGCGCCGTGAGGGAGATCAGCCTGCGCGTGAACACCTGCCGGAGGCGCCGCATCGCCTATTTTTCCCGCGCCGCTACCAGCAGACCGAGGAGGAGCCAGAAGGCCTCCCGGAAGCGCCGCATTATGCTGAACCCGGCACCAAGCGTCGAGCCGAGATTGAATCCAAGCGACAAGAGGATATTGCCGCTGTCCTGCACGCCGAACGACAGGGGGATCATGAAACCAAGCCCTGCTATCAGCTGGGACAGCGCATCCAGGCAGAGGGCGAGGCCGAAACGTATCGGGTGCCCGAGAAGCCAGAAGATGAGACAGACCTCCACCGTGTGCACCAGCCAGCCCAGAAAGGAAAATGCCAGGGCCATGAGCCCGGCTCCGGTGTGGTCCCGGTAAAAGACGGCGAGAGCCCCGTCCAAGGCGGCAAGGTCGACCTCCCTGGCCTTGAGGGGTGCGGGGCAGATGCCTAGGTTCCCTAACATCCTGAGCAGCGAGGTGCAGGGGTTGCGGCGCTGCATTACCACGAATACCACCCCGGTTCCTGCCAGAACCAGGGTACCGAGCCAGCTGAAGAGCTTCAGATCGTGCGAAATGCCGGGAAGCGCTGCGGGCACCAGAACCAGACAGAGGAAAATGTACAGGACCAGGCCCAGCACTGTCAATGCCTTGTTAATCACCAAAGAGGCGGTCGCCTCGTGCCAGGCGACTCCTAGCTCGTGCAGGCGCAGGGCCTTGAAGGGTTCCCCCCCAAGGGAGGCGGTCGGAGTCAGCTGGTTCAGCGCGTCTCCGGCCAGGCGCAGGAAAAATAGGCGCCGCATGGGTGGACATCCGGCAGAACCGGCCAGGATACAATTCCAGGAGACCGTCCAAAAGTAGCAGGTTATGCCGTAGGGGACCAACAGCAGCGGGCAGTAGCGCACCCCCTTTAGGAAGGAGTGCATGAGGGTGGACCAGTCGATTCCTCTCAGAGTCAGGATCAGGACCACCGAGGCAACCGCCAGGAGCATCAGGTTGAATCGGCGCATGGGGCTCACGCCAGCTTTGGAAGACTCTGATGGCATCAGTCGCTCCGAACATCATGGAAATTGCCGTGGTAGCAGTCAATAGCAGCAAGGAGGAGCTGCCTGCGGCAGGCAGCAACGTTACCGACTCAAACCGTCATAGTTCCGGCGCAATGTCGAAATACTCCGTGTACTTTTTGAAATTGCTTCTCTCCGTCGCCGCGTCCAATCCGAACTCCTCCAGGGAATAAAGGTGCGCCCCCCTGCCGTCCTTATGGTGTTGCGCCACGAAGAGCCGCATGGCAGCTTCGGCCTCGGGGCTCAACTCCCTGTCGAAATGGCTGTAGATGCCCTGCACCGCCGCCAGGGGATCCCGGATCAGCTCAGGATACCCCACATCGAAAAAATTATACCTGAGCGCTTTTTGCTCCGAGCGCATCCGGGTCAGAGAATCGGCACTCTCCGTCCAGCGCCGGCTCACCTCCGCGCCCAGCTTTTCCAGGTCGATCGGCCCGGTAAACGGCGCGCGCAGCACCTTGGCAAAACTGGCACACGACGGCAACACCTTCAGGGGATCGCGGTGGGTCAGCACAACCTGCGCGTCGGGATAAACCTGAAAAAGGGCCTCCAGTGCCATGAGGTGGCTCGGGGCCTTGAGCACCCAGAAAGCCCCAGGGCAGCGCCATTGCAGCTGCTGCAGGAAGCGCCGGTGAAATTCATAGGCCGGGCGCTTGTCCTGACGGTCATGCCAGCTGCGGTAGGAGGTAACGAAATACATCGACTCGAAGACGTAGCTCAAAAACGAGTGATCGGTCATCGCGATGCACTCCTGGGGGAGGCTCGCGCTGATGGTGTGACACTTGTCGAAATCGGGCATCAGGACATCGATCCAGCTCAGCTGCCTGCGGGTGTGCTCGATGCGCGGGTCGATCCGATAGGTCGCGGTCTCCGGCGGCGGTGAGGGGTGCATCACCTCCCAGACCCGGGGGGCACGACAGGCGGGGTCCTGAGCCAAAAGGGCATGCAGGAAGGTGGTGCCACTTCGGGGCAGCCCGGTGATGAAGATGGGCCGGGTGATTTTTTCCCGGGCGATGGCTGGGAAGTCCTTGCCATCGCGCTGCATGCGCAGACGGTTGCACAGTACCCGCACCACTTCGGAGTGCACGGTGATGCGCCCGACCAGGTTGAGCCGTGCGTCCTCTTCAAAGGAGCGTAACAGAATCCCCAGGGGGGTGCGAAAAGAGGGCTCCCCGAAGTCGTGCAGCCCGGTCAGCTTGCAACTTTTTTCCAACAGGGCGTCCTGGTCCAGCGTCACCAGGAAGCGGCCGTCATTGAGCGTCAGGCGGCTTACGGCGTTGAGTCCGCCGAGCAAACGGGAGCCGAAGGCAGCCAAGCCGCGCGGCAGATGTGATTTTCCCCCTTCGCTTCGGGGAGGCCCGGCCGGTACACTATCCCATGCCGCACCAGGTTCCGGCGCCCCGGGCACGCGGTCGCGTTCTTGGACATCTTCCGGCGACCTGGTCTCGATTCTATCCTGTATCACAAGCTTCTCCTTCTCGGGTGTGACTGGATACCGCTGGTTTTGCCAGGTCAAAGCTCCGGGATGCTCGCGCGCGGCGGGTTGTCGGGGCTCGTTTCCGGTGCCTGTGGCGCGCTCCTCGGGGAGCCAACTTTCCCTCGAGGTGCTGCTGAATCATAAGACAAAGGGGGCACCGCTATTAATCACCACCAATATTAGCCCGACGCGCCCGGATTGCAACCGAATTCCTTGGCATTTCTTAACCGCAGGGAGCCCGGGAAAGCGCTGCAGAGGGGCAAGCGGGACGATCCCGCCGCAATTGATCGGACAGTGACCTAAAAAGCAGGTGCCCGGCACCGCCTTGAACCGGTGGGTCCCCGATCCGCCCACAGGGCAACGGGAGAGTCCCGGCTGGGGGATGGGAAAAAAGATCCGCCGTGGCTTCCCTTCCCATGATTATCCTTGATCTCATGAGCGCTTAAAGTGTACATTAGGGCGCCTGCAGCAGCGGCCCGGCACCTTTTTGGGAGGTCTCCGATTACCATATCCCAGTTGCTCATTTTTACCCTTGAAGGTCAGCGCTACGCTTTGCAGCTGGCTTCCGTGTCGAGGGTCGTCAGGGCGGCGGCGATCACCCCCCTCCCCCGGGCCCCGGAGATCGTGCTCGGCGTCCTGGATCTCCAGGGGGAGGTGATTCCCGTCATCAACCTGCGCCAGCGGTTCAGGCTCCCGTCTCGCGAGATCCGCACTTCGGACCTGTACCTGATCGCCCGCGCCAACGCCCTGACCGTCGCGTTGGTGGTGGATGGCGTGGAGAGCGTTCTTGAGGCGAGCGCCCAGGCGATCATCGCGCCGGACGACATCCTCTCCGGCACCGGTTTCCTGCTCGGGGTGACCAGGACCGCGGACGGCCTGGTCCTGATCCACGATCTGGCCACCATGCTCTTCCCGGAAGAGGAGCAGCTCCTGGCGCAGGCACTTGAGCGGTGCGAGCGCTGATGCAGGGGGCGGGCACGCTGGCGCTCTTCGCCAAGTTCATAGCAGGGACCATGGGCCTGTATTTCAGCGCGGAGCGTCTCTTCGAGCTGGAGCAGAAGATGGTTGCCATGTCCCGGGAAGCGGGACATGCCGATGTCGAGCAGTATCTGCTCTGGCTCATGTCGGCGCCCCTTTCCCGGGAACAGCTGGAGAACCTGGCCCGCGCCCTCACCATTGGCGAGACCTACTTCCTGCGCGACCCGAAAAGCTACCAGGTGCTGGAAGAGCATTTGATTCCCGAGCTGGTGGCCAGGCGGCGCGGCACGGACAAGACGCTGAGGATCTGGAGCGCAGGCTGTTCCTCCGGGGAAGAACCGTACACCCTGGCGATCCTCCTGTGCCGGACCATTCCCGACCTGGAAACCTGGAACGTCTCGCTTATTGCCACCGACATCAACCCGCAGGCGCTGGAGCGCGGGCGCCAGGGAATCTACAGCCAATGGTCCTTCCGCAACGCCCCCGCCTGGCTCATGGACTACTTCACCATACGCGAGGAAGGGCGGTTCGAGATTATTCCGCGCCTGCGCGCCATGGTGCGCTTTGACCACCTGAACCTCGCCGACGACCGGGCCCTAGACGAGTGTGGCGGCACCGATTCTCTCGACATCATCTTCTGCCGCAACGTGATGCTCTACTTCGGAGCGGAGCAGGTAGAACGCACCACGGCCAGGTTCCAGGCGGCGCTGCGCGAGGGAGGCTGGCTCTTCGTAGGGCCTACCGAGGTCGACCAGCGCTTCCTGAAGGGGTTTACCTGCCAGCGCTTCGACGGCGCCTTCGTGCTCAGGAAAACGGCGGGCAAAAGGGAGGACGGGCACTCCCCGTGCCGGCTACCCTCCCCCGCCCCCGCCCCCAAGCAGGTCCCCGCAAGCGTCCTCCCCCGCCCCGAACCGACCGCCGCGTCTCCGGCTCTCCACCCCGTTGCGGTTGTCTCCGAGGATTCCCCCGGAGCCGACCCGCGGCAGGGCGGGCCGCAAGGTTCCGTGTCGGACTGCTATGGCGAGGCGCTTGCCATGTACCGGGCCGGCTGTTACGAGCAGGCGGCAGACAGCGTGCGGCGCGCCCTGGATGCCGGAGCGCAGCCTGCCGACACTCTGGCGCTCGGCGCCCGGGCCTATGCCAACCTTGGCAGGTTTTCCGAGGCGCGCCAGTTTTGCGAGCAGGCCATCGCCGCGGACCGGCTCTCCCCCCAGAACCACTACCTGCTCTCCATGATCCTGGAGCAGCAGGGAGACCTCGCGGCTGCCGCCACCTCGCTGCAACACGTGCTCTTCATAGACCACGATTTCCTGCTCGCCTATTTTGCCCTGGGGAATCTGTTTAGGCAGGCCGGCGACCGCGGGGAGTCGGAACGAAACTTTGCCAACGCCCTTAGGCTTCTGGAGCGGCGGGATCCCCATGAAGTGCTCCCCGAGGCCGAGGGGATGACGGCGGGGGGACTGGCCCACATGATCCGGGGCATGAGCAAGGGAAGGAGCGAGCATGAAGAGGGATAAGCGCGAGGGGTCCCGGGAGCCCGGCGGCATTGACTGGCCCCAGCGGCTCAGGCGCCAGCAGGAAGCCTCTGCGGCCTGCTCGGAGGGGCGCGCCTTGAACCCGGAGGAGACCCGGGCCATCCTGAAGGAGCGCGCCCGCCTGCTGGCCGCTCCTGTCGAGGTGGCAGCCGACGCCGGGACCAGGCTCGACTGCCTGGAGTTTCTGCTTTCGGGCGAAAGCTACGCGGTTGAGATGTCGTACATCACCCAGACCCTGCCACTTGCCGATTTCACGCCGCTATTTTGCACCCCGGGTTTCGTGCTCGGCATTACCAACCTGCGCGGCAGGATCATCTCCATCGTCGACCTGAGGCGCTTTTTCGAACTCCCCGAGGTCGGCCTCAGCGACCTGAACCGGGTGATCGTGGTAAGCAACGGGACCATGGAGTTCGGCATCTTGGCTGACAGCGTCACCGGCATGGTTTCGCTCCACCTCGGGGAACTGCTCCCCCCGCCCGGCGCCCTTGCCGGCCTCAGGGAGGAGTTCCTGGCGGGGGTCACCGCCGGGCGGCTCGCCCTCCTCGATATCGGGAAGATCCTGAGCGACCCGAGGATCGTGGTCCACGAAGAGGTGATGTAATTTAAGGCACAGTCCTCTTTGCCAAGGGGAGAGAGTTCACCGGTGAGATGGCATTGCACTAATCGTACATTCAAAAGGAATTCGGAGGCTTCATGCTGAATAATCTAAAAATCAGGTCAAGATTGATTGCAGGCTTCGGTGTTATCGTGCTCTTTCTCGTTTTTATCGGGGCGATTTCACTCAGAAACCTCTCGGCTCAGGGTGAACTGCTGACAGATTTCTACGACCACCCCTTCACCGTCACCTACGCCATCAGCAACGTCCAGGAGCACATCCTCAGAATGCACCGCAGCATGAAGGATGTCGTTCTCTACGGAAACGAGGGGCGGGAACTGGAGGCTGCACTGCGGGATATCGACACCTCCGAGCAGATCGTGTACCGGGATCTCGCCCTGGCACGGGACCATTTCCTGGGCGAGAAGTCCAAGATGGACCGGATCAGGGAACTCATGGACCAGTGGAAGCCGGTGCGCGCCCGGACCGTCGAACTGGTCCGGCAGGGGAAGATGACCGAGGCTGCCGTGCACCACCGGGACTTCGCCCGGCAGTTGGTGGCCAAAATCGACGCCGAGGTGCAGGAGGTGCAGAAATTCTCCACGGCCAAAGCGCAGAGTTTCGTGACCCAGTCCCAGACCAGCGCGCGCTCGACTTATGCCGTCACGGCGGTCCTGGTCGCCCTTGCAGCTCTTTTTGCCGCCGCCACCGCGCTCGCCATCACCGCTTCCATTGTTGGTCCGCTCAGGAAGGCAGTCGATGCGGCGGACCGGCTCGCCCTTGGCGACGTCAAGGTGGAGATAGGAAGCGAGTGCCAGGACGAGATCGGGCAGCTGCTGCGCGCCATGGGAACCATGGTCGCCTCGCTCAGGCACCTGGGGGATAGCGCCAGCCGGATCGCCCTTGGTGACCTGCAGGTGGTAGTCACACCCAACTCGGAGCGGGACGTCTTCGGCGTCGCCATGCAGAGCATGGTGGCCTCCCTGAAAAGGCTCGCGACCAGCGCAGACCGGATCGCGGCCGGTGACCTCACGGTGGAGGTGCTCCCCGCCTCCGACAAGGACCAGCTCGGTCTCTCCTTCCAGTCCATGGCGAAAAACCTGAGGGACCTGAACCTGGAGATCCGCGAAGTGGTCGGTGTGCTCGCCTCCTCGGCGGGCGAGATCATGACGACGGTGAGCGAGCTGGCCTCGAGTTCCGCGGAAACCGCCTCCTCGGTAAGCGAGACCAACGCGACAGTGCAGGAGGTCCGGCAGACAACCGACCTCACCTCGCAGAAATCAAGGCAGGTCTATGACAACTCCCACAAGTCGGTGCAGATCGCCAAGAACGGACGGCAGTCGGTCGAAGAGGCTATCGTGGGGATGCGGGGGATCGACGAGCGGATGGGGTTTATCGCCGAGCGGATCGTCAACCTGAGCGAGCAGAGCCAGGCGATCGGCGACGTCATCGCCACGGTCAACGACCTGGCCGAGCAGTCCAACCTGCTCGCGGTAAACGCCGCCATCGAGGCTGCCAAGGCCGGGGAGCACGGCAAGGGCTTCGCCGTAGTGGCGCAGGAGGTAAAGAACCTGGCGACCCAGTCCAAGCAGGCGACCGCGCAGGTTCGCGGCATCCTCGGCGTGATACAGAAGGCGACTACGGCGGCGGTGCTTGCTACCGAGCAGGGGAGCAAGGCGGTCGAGGCGGGGGTGAAACAGTCGGGTGCCGCGGGCGAGGCGATCAGCCTGCTCGCAGCGAGCATCGAGGACTCCTCCAACGCCACCCTGCAGATCGCCACCTCCACCCAGGAACAGGCGATCGGCATGGACCAGATAGCCATCGCAATCCAGAGCATCAACCAGGCGAGCGGCCAGAACCTCGAGGGGTCGCGCCAGATTGAGGCCGCGGCGCGCAGCCTCTACGAGCTGAACCAGAAACTCCAGCTGCTGGTGAGCCGGTACCGGGTGGCATGAGGGTGCAAGTGACACGCCATAACGCCGGGTGGCTCCCCGGCGCCCGCGCCCGCAAAGGTGGCATCCGCCATGGGTGACTGCGAGGCTTTGTTCCAGGAACTCCTGGAGACCTTCCGCCTCGAGGCGCAGGACCACATCGACGCGCTCTGCGCCCGGCTGGTCGCGCTGGAACACGAGGAGGAGCCCGCCAGGCGCCGCGAGCAGGTGGAGGGGATTTTTCGCCACATGCATACCCTGAAGGGGGCGGCCCATGCGGTGAACCTCATCGACGTCGCCGCCCGGTGCCAGGAACTGGAAAGCCTCCTCTCGGACCTAAAGCGCGGCGACATCCCCCTGGAGCTCGGCCTCTTCGACCGGCTGCACCGCGACATCGACCTCCTTTCGGCCCGCATCTTCGCCCGGTCCGAAAGCGCCGTGCAGGAGACGGGCCAGGGAAGCCCCGCAGGCCTGCTGCCGCAGGGAGCGCCCGGCGCCGCCTCAGCACACGAGCGCCGCGACACCCCTGCGGAAAAGTTCGCGGCGGCTGAGCTAAGAGCCGCAGGAATGCGACCAGGCGAACTGCCTGCAGCGCCAACGCCCGCTGCCAAGACAGCTGTGCACCAGGCACCTGCCGGTTACGCCGCTGCGGACCAGGTGGTTTCAGAGAGGACAGCCCTCGAGAAATCGCCCGCTCAGGAGACGGTACGGGTTCCCACCCGGCTGCTCGAATCGCTGCTGCTCCAGGCCGAGGAACTGGTCTCCGCAAAGCTCGCCGCTTCGGTGCTAGTCGAGGAACTATCCAGCGCGGCGGGCGAGCGGGAGGGGCGCGCCACGGCCCGCTCCCGTGCGCAGGAGCTCGCGGGTGCCGCGCTCAGAAAGTCCGGTCCGGACCTCGATGCCGCCCGGCTCGCCCTCTTGGTCCAGGAGTTCTGCGCTTCCGAGCGGCGCACCGAGGTGCGCCTGCGCTCCCTGGAGAAGAGAGCCGAGCGGAACCTGCGGGCACTTTCCGGCCTAATCAATCCCCTTTTGGAGGAGATGAAAAACCTGCACCTGCTCCCGTTCGCCACCCTCAGCGACCCCTTTCCCAAGGTGGTCCGCGACCTGGCCCGCGAACTTGGCAAGGAGGCGGAGCTGGCACTATCGGGAGAAGATCTTGAGATAGACCGGCGCATCCTGGCCGAACTCAAGGAACCCCTGCTGCACATCATTCGCAACGTGATGGACCATGGCATCGAAACCGCTGCCGAGCGCGCGGCAGCAGGAAAACCGCCACGCGGCAGGATCGGCATATCCCTGAGGCTGCAGGATGCCAACCGCGCCGAACTCTCGGTGAGTGACGACGGCCGGGGCATCGACCCGGCCCAAGTGAAGCAGAGGGCGCTGGAACTCGACCTGGTCACTGCCGAGGCGGCCGGTCGCCTGGACGACGCAGAAGCGCTCCAGTTGATCTTTGAATCGGGTTTTTCCACCAGCCCGATGATCACCTCCCTGTCCGGGTGCGGGGTTGGCCTTGCCATCGCCCGCGACTCCCTGGAGCGGCTGGGAGGGGGCGTGAGGGTGGAATCCCGTCCGGGATCGGGCGCCTGTTTTCGCCTGATGCTCCCCTTGAGCTTCGCCCTGATCCGCGGCCTGCAGGTGGAGGCCGGAGGTCGCGTCTGCATCCTTCCCGCGGCGAATGTGGAGTCGACCGCGCTCTTGCCCCGCGGTGAGGTCAGGCGCGTTGAGCACCGGGACACCGTCCTTCTGGATGGTGAGCTCTTCTCCCTGGTTAGCCTCGCCGCTGTGCTGGGGCTTGGCGAGCGGGGACGGAGGGAGGGGGAGGCACGCCAGCAGGTCGTGCTGCTGCGGGCGACCGACAAGCGAATCGCCTTCGCGGTCGACCAAGTGGTCGGGGTGCAGGAGGTCCTGGTGAAGCCCCTGGGAAGCCAGCTCTCCCGGGTACGCAACGTGGCGGGCGCCACGGTGCTCGGTAACGGCAGCGTCGTGCCGATCCTCAACATAAACGACCTGATGCGATCGGCGCTGCTTCCCCCCGCCCGCGGGATTCCCCGGGCCGGAGAGGGGTCCCGGGCCAAGCCGAAGCGACTCTGCGTGCTGGTTGCCGAGGACTCCATCACCTCGCGCACCCTGCTGAAGAACATCCTGGAGTCCTCCGGGTACCAGGTTTCAACCGCCATCGACGGCTCCGACGCCCTGTCCCAGCTCAAAACCGGCAGTTTCGACATCGTGGTCTCGGACGTGGAGATGCCGCGCCTGGACGGTTTCGGGCTCACCGCCGCCATCCGGGGCGACGACAGGTGGGCCGGCCTCCCGGTGATCCTGGTGACCGGCCTGGAGTCCCGGACCGACCGCGAGCGAGGCATCGAGGTGGGAGCCAATGCCTATGTCGTCAAGAGCAGTTTCGATCAGGGGAGTCTCGTCGAGGTGATTCAGAAACTGACCGGCACAGGATACGACCAGCCATGATCAGACTTCTCGTGGTAGAGGATTCGAAAACGGTCCAGAAGCTGCTGGTGGCGGCCTTTGCAGCCGACCCGCAGATCCAGGTGGTCGGCACCGCGGAAAGCGGCGAGGCCGCGGTGAGTGCCGCCGTCAGCCTCAGGCCGGACATCATCACCATGGACATCAACCTCCCCGGCATAGACGGCTTCCAGGCGACCCGGTCCATCATGTGCAACTGCCCGACCCCGATCGTCATCGTGACCGGCAAACTCGACCCCAAGGACTCCGCGACCCTTTTCCGGGTCATGGAGGCCGGCGCCCTCATGGTACTCGCCAAACCCGACCCGGTCGGCAGCGCCGGGCACGACGCGTCGGTGGCGCGGCTGGTACACCACGTAAAGCTCATGTCCGAGATCAAGGTGGTGCGCCGGGTGTTTACCGAGACTCCCCTTGGAGGGTTCCGTCCCCAGCCCCTTGAGCCTCCGCCTCCTCTTGCGCTCCGCCAGCCGATCCGGGTGGTCGCCCTCGGCGCCTCCACGGGGGGTCCGCCGCTCTTGCAGCAGATCCTCGCTGCGCTCCCGGCCGATTTCGGCGCGGCCGTGCTGGTGGTTCAGCACATGGCGGAGGGGTTCACCGAGAATTTCGTGGCCTGGCTGAACCAGAACTCCCGCCTCAAGGTAATGCTGGCCGAAAACGGCATGCCGATCACCCCGGGACAGGTTCTGGTGGCTCCGGACGGCTACCACCTGGAGCTTGGCCCGGGCGAGAGGGTCATTCTCAGCCAAGCGCCCCCCGCGAACGGGCTCAGGCCCTCGGTCTCCGCGCTGTTCCGCTCGCTCGCCGCCCGTTGCGCTCCCCAGTGCGCCGGGGTGCTTTTGACCGGCATGGGGAGTGACGGTGCCCGGGAACTCAAGCTCTTGAGGGATCGTGGTGCCGTAACCATCGCCCAGGACCGCGAGAGTTCGGTGGTCTTCGGCATGCCCGGTGAGGCGATCCGGCTCGATGCGGCGACCTACATCCTCCCCCCGGAGGGGATCATCGAGCTGCTGATACGGCTGGTGCCGGCCCAGCAGTCAGCCGTCCCGCCAGCACCGCCCTTGCCGGAGCCGTAAAAGCGGCAATCCTGCCGCGCATTTTTTCGCGCCCAGGAGGACGCTTCCCAGGGGTAATGAAAGGACTGAATTTCCCCGCCGCAAACAACGGGGTATCAACTACCGTACCGCATCGCTGATGCGATGCAGAGCAACAATCGCCCCAAGGGGCGGGGAATATGACCCGGAGAGACTCAAGAGATGCCGGAGCTGGAGCCAGGTCAGACAAAGGAAACCGCACATGCACGAACAGCAAGAGCCAAAAACCGCTAGGATACTGATCGTCGACGACTCCCCTACCCAGGCGATGCTCCTGGAGCAGGTGCTCAGGGCCCATGGCTACCTGGTATCCGTCGCCAGAAACGGCGCCGAGGCGCTGGAGCAGATCCTCGCCCGGCAACCCGACCTCGTCATAAGCGATATCCTGATGCCCGAGATGGACGGCTTCGAGCTCTGCCGGCGGGTTCGAGGGGTCGCAGCTCTACGCGGCCTGCCGGTCATCCTGCTCACCCATCTGAACGACCCGGCGGACGTGCTGCACAGCCTCGAGGCCGGCGCAGATTACTTCATCTCCAAACCGTACAACAACAAGCTGCTCCTCTCCCGGATCTGCGCCATCCTGCAAAGGGAGGGGGCCTGCTACCAGGAGGAGAGTAACGGGGCTATCACCCTGAGCTACCACGACCAGGGATACCGGATCGGCGCCAGCAAGGCGCAGATCATCGACCTGCTGCTCGCCACTTACGAGCTTGCCGCCGAGAAAAACCAGGAGCTTTTGAACGCGAAACAGGCGCTCTCGGAGCTGAACCAGGAGCTGGAGGCCCGCGTGCAGCAGCGTACCGCGGACCTGGTGGCCGAGACCGCTGAGCGGGTCCGCGCCGTCGAGGAACTGGCAAAAAAGGACGAGATACTGATGCGGCAAAGCCGTCAGGCCGCCCTGGGCGAGATGATCGGCAACATCGCCCACCAGTGGAGGCAGCCGCTCAACGCGGTCGGCCTCCTGGTCCAGGACATCTCCCTTTGCTACGGATACGACAGTTTCAGCAAAGAGTACCTTGATGCCAGCACCCACAAGATCATGAAACTGGTGCGCCACATGTCACAGACCATCGACGACTTCAGGAACTTCTTCACCCCCGAAAAGGACAAGATACCGTTCGATTTGGCCAAGACGGTCGAGAAGATCCTGCTCTTGGTCGAGGGGAGCCTCTCCGACAAGGGGATCAAGGTCCGGGTGAGCGCACAGGAGGTCCCGCTCCTGACCGGTTACCCCAACGAGTTCTCCCAGGTGCTGCTCAACATCCTCAACAACGCCAAAGACGCCTTTTCCGGACGGCAAGTCGAGGAACCCAGCGTTTCGGTGCAGATCGGGACGGAGCACGGCAGGTCGTTCGTGACCATAACGGACAACGCAGGGGGAATTCCCGAAGGGATACTGGACCGGATCTTCGAGCCGTACTTCACCACCAAGGAACAGGGGAAGGGAACCGGGATCGGGCTCTACATGTCGAAAAAAATCGTGGAGAAAACCATGAACGGCTCCCTCACGGTGCGCAACACCGAGCTGGGCGCCGAATTCAGGATTGAGGTGTAGCATGTCAGCTGATGCGACGGCGGGGGCACCGTTTTCCCTGCTCTATGTGGAGGACGAGTCGGTCAACCGGGATGCGGTCGTCACCATGCTGGAGCGACGCTTCCCGGAACTGGTCATCCTGGTGGCGGAAGACGGCGCACACGGGCTGCAGCGTTTCCGCGAGCAGGGAGCCGACCTGGTCATCACCGACCTCAAGATGCCGGTCATGCACGGCATCGAGATGTCGCGGCAGATCCTGGCTCTCAAGGGAACCACTACCATCATCGTCACCAGCGCCCACTCCGACATGGACCTCTTCATCGAGTCGATCGAGATCGGGGTCAGCCGGTACGTGATGAAACCGATCGACATGGAAAAGCTGTTCGCGGCGGTCGAGGAGGCCCTAGCCAGGCTCAGGCTGAAAAGGGAGCTGCAGGCCCAGCAGGATGCCGTCGTGACGCTGAACCGGCATCTCTTGGCGCGCGCCAGCGAGTTGGAAGTCGCCAACCGCGACCTGGAAGCCTTCAGCTACACGGTGTCCCACGACCTGCGCAATCCGCTCACCAACATCAACGGCTATTGCCAGGTGATCCTGGAGATCTTCGGAGCCGGCCTGGATCCCAAGTGCAAGGAGTTCATCGAGGTCATCTACCACGAGACCATCGCCATGAACGAGCTGATCAGGACGCTGCTTGATTTCGCGCGCCTGACGCGCAGGGAGGTCTCCCGGGAGGACACAGACCTAAGCGAGCTGGCGCAGTTGTCGGCCTCCACGCTTTTGATGCGCGAACCGCGGGAAAATGTGAGCTTCCGCATCGCCCCGGGGCTGGTCGCCTTCTGCGACACGGACCTGATACGGGTGGTACTGGACAACCTTTTGGGCAATGCGTACAAATACACCGGGAAGAAGGAGCAGTCGCTCATCGAATTCGGCGTCCTGGAGAACTCCGGCGAGCAGGTCTACTTCGTCCGGGATAACGGCGTCGGTTTCGATATGGCACAGACAGAAAAGCTTTTCTCCGCCTTTCAACGGCTCCACTCTGCGCACGAATTCAGCGGTTTCGGCATCGGGCTTGCGACCGTGCAAAGGGTAATTCAGCGCCACGGCGGCCGGATCTGGGCCGAGGGTGCGGTAGGCAAAGGGGCGTGCTTCTACTTCACCCTCTCCTAGAGGCTCACTGCCCAACCTCGCGCTAACCTAAGTTCCCCTAAGCTTCGCAAGGACGATCAACCACCGGTTATTTTTTGTTCATTGGAAATGTCTAGTTTCGTGCTATCCCAGGTCTCGATAATTTTCATTCGGGAGGGGAGCCCGATACGGGTAGGGCTTCCTCCTCCCTTCCCTGCCGCCACTCACGATACCACGACAGGCGGGCAGTTGGCCAAAGGACTATCCCAAAGTCCACAAACCGATCACCTGAGAAACAGGGTCTTTACCTCGCGGAGGCGGAGCACGACGCCTGCGGCGTCGGCTTTGTGGCCAACCTCTCCGGGGAAAAATCGCACCGCATGGTGCGCCAGGCGCTCGACATCCTGGTCAACCTGGACACCGCGGCGGCCGCGGTTGCGAGCCGAACACCGGCGACGGCGCGGGGATACTGCTGCAGCTTCCGGACCGCTTCCTGCGCCGGGTCTGCGCCTCCCTGGGATTTGTGCTCCCCCCGGCCACCTGCCACGGCGTGGCGATGGTCTTCACCCCGCCCGAAACCGCAGCGCGCGCCCAGGCCCAAAGCGCCATCGAGGCCATTGTCGCCGGCGAGGGGCTGACCGTTCTCGGCTGGCGCGACATCCCGACCGACAACGCCTCGCTGGGCGCCATGGCTCGGGATGCCGAGCCGTTCATGCGTCAGCTCTTCATCGGACGCCCCGAGGGGTGCACAGACCAACCCGCCTTCGAAGGCAGGCTCTATCTGGTACCCAAGCGCTCCGCCCTGGGCCCCTTCTGGTACGTGGCGAGCATTTCCAGCCGGACCATGATCTACAAGGGGATGCTCACCACCTCTCAGCTGGAGAGCTACTACCCGGACCGGATTTGCCACGGAGCCACGGAGCACACGGAAGACAAGTCAAAAGCGAAAAAACATCTTTGATTCTGGTTTTCCTCAGGTTTTAGGGAAATGCGCCGCGACGATCCCTTGTGCCAGATCCATGGAGGAGGTGAAGGCCGGCGAGATCGGGTTCAGCACGTGGAGCGCAGTGCCGTCCGCCACCACCATGAAGTCCATGACCATCTGCCTGGTCTCCCAGTCCACCAGCTGCGGGCGGATACCGACCTTGGTGGCCGACACCAAGTCGGCGGGCGCCAGCTGCTTGACCAGGCGGGCCGCATCCCGATAGAAGCAGGATGACAAATACTTTTTCGGCTCGCTTAAGGCGACGCTCCTGAATTGGGGGTTCGCCAGGAAAAGGATCAGATCCTCGTAGGCGATGGCGAAACCCTCCGCATCGATGCCGGCAAGCACGCCGTAATTTTCGCGCCCAAAGGCAGGGATGGCGGTCGGCCCCAGGTAAACGTCACCATACACGCTGCGGGTGAAATGGATGCCCAGGAAGGGATTGCGGATATCCGGAACCGGATAGATGCTGGAGTTCACCGTGAACGGCGCCTCCTTCCGGAGCAGCCGGTACACCCCCTTGAAGGGTATCAGACGGTACTTGCCGCCGATCCCGAACATCTGCGCCACCTTGTCGCAGAAAGCCCCCGACGCATTGACGAAACGGTTGAACGCGATCTCGCCCCTGTTGGTTACTGCAAGTCCGCTCCCGCCCAGGCCGGTCAGCCGGCAATCCAGATGGAACTTCACCCGTCCGCTTTGTTCCAGATCCTCCTTGAGGCTCTTCAGCACCGCCTTCGGGTCGACCACCGCGGTGTAGTGGGAAAAGAGCGCCCGCTCAACCGTTTTGGCGTTGGGTTCGATTTCAGCCAACTGCCGCTCGTCGATCATCTCCACCTTGGCGCCGTTGGCGACCGCCCTGCGGTACAGCTCGTTGAGCACCGGAAGTTCCTCGGCGCAGCGGGTCACGATCACCTTGCCGTTCTCCAGAATCGGCAGCCCCTTTTCCTTGCAGTAGCCGCGCATCAGGAAGTTGCCGTTCAGGCAGGACTTGGCCTTCAGGCTGTCCGGAGCATAGTAAATTCCTGCGTGCAGCACGCCCGAGTTGCGCCCCGAGGCGTGCCGGCCAAGTTCCGGCTCCTTCTCGATGATCACGATGTCGCCATGGCCGGTCCGCACCAGTTCCCGGGCAAGGGTGAGCCCGATGATACCGGCTCCAACGATAAGAATTTCCGCACTGTCGAAGGTCATTAGCTCTCCCACTTTTACCGTAGTGTATGCGCCGTAGCAACACGGCAAAGTATGCCTCATTATCTAACTTTGCCAATGGGGAGCGATTGCCGCGGGTACCAAATGGCGCCACCCCGGGTCACGCCTTCGCCTTAGCGCCGCACACCAGGCAACCCTGCATGGAGAGCGGTTTTTCCAGCCGGCACTCGGATAAGAGCGCCTCGTCCTGAAAAATCTCCCGAGTCGCCCCGTCGGCACGTACCTCGCCATCCTTCAGTATGATGGTGCGGTCGCAAAGCTCCAGCACCATATCGAGATCGTGGCTGGTGAAGATGCGGGTGTGGTGGAAATCCCGCAAGAGAGCGATCAGCTGCCGGCGGGCATAGGGGTCGAGCCCGTTAGTCGGCTCATCCATGACCAGGATATCAGGCGACATGGAGAGCACGGTGGCGATGGCCACCCGCTTCTTTTCGCCACCGGAGAGATGATAGGGCGCCTTTTTCACCAGATGCCCCGCACCTACCCGCTCCAGCGCATCGGCCACGCAGCGGTCCAGATCGGCTCCGGTCAGCCCGAGATTCGAGGGGCCAAAGGCGACGTCGTCGTACACCGTCGGCATGAAGAGCTGATCGTCGGGGTCCTGGAACACCATTCCCACCGTGCGCCTGATCTGCGGCAGGGTCCCCTTGTTGAGGGGAAAATCCCCGATCTGTATCTCGCCGGAGGTGGGCGCAAGGTAGCCGTTCAGGTGCAACAGAAGGGTCGACTTACCTGCCCCGTTGGCGCCGATGATGGCGATCGACTCGCCATGGGTGATCCGGAAGGAGACATCGCGCAGGGCCGCAGTGCCGTCGGGATAGACGTGACGGAGGTTTTTCACTGCCACGATATGATGACTCATGAAAATAATCCCGTGACCAGCGACCCGAGGAGTTGCGTGGCGTTATGGAGACGCAGGGTGATGAAAAGCGTGGACCAGCCGAGCAGGTAGCAAAATGCCGCCCACCCGAAGCGGAATTCCTGGCGGGTCGGGAAACTGCCGGCGAAGCCTCGAGCCAGCATCGCCATGTGGACCCGTTCGGCACGCAGCCAGGTTCTCAGCAGCAGGGTCCCGAGCAGGGAGCCGTAGGAATTAAGGCCAAGCCCTTTATTCCCAAAGGAACGGAGCTCACGCGCGCGCGCGGCGCGTCCCCCCTCCTCGGTCAGCACGAAGATGTAGCGGTAGAGAAAGATGAGCTGGACCGCGAAGGCGTTGGGCATGCCGAGACGCTCCATGGCCCGGCAGATGGCGGGGAACCCGGTGACCGCCACCAGGACGAGCGCCGCGGCGACGGTAAGGGCCGCCCGCACCACGATCGAGGCGCAGGAGATCCAGCCGCCGGAGACCGCCAGCGGCCCCAGGTGCACCAGCACGGCGCGGTCCAACAGGGGGTTCAACACGCCGACGGCCAGGGCAAAGGGACAGAGGAGCGCAATCTTTCTGGCGAGGTAGCCGGCCGGCAGATCGCCGACACCTACCAGGACTGCGGGAAAGATGAGGAAGGGGATCAGGGCGGAAAGCTCGTACCTGCCGAAGGAGACGACGGAAACGATGAAGACGAGGGTCGCCAGCACCTTGGCCCGGGGGTCGAGCCGGTGCAGCGCGGTCTCCCCGGCTGCCAGCCGGTCCAGGCGCTTGAAGTCCAGTAACGCCCCGTCAATGGACGCCATACACCTTGCGCGCGCTCCGTTTTTTCAGGATAAAACCGCTCATGAAGGCGAGCAGCAGGGTAACCAGGGTCCCGACGATCCCGGCGACGCAGGTTCCCGTATTGAAGCTTTCTTCCTGTTTCGGTTTGTCCGGGAGCGCCACCCCACCCTTCTCGGCAGTCCTTTTGAAATCGTAATCGGGCAAAATGGCGATACTCTGTTGCAACTGTGCCAGCGTCCTGTGCAGGCCCAACTGCGGCACCTTCAGCTGCGGATTCCCGGTTACCCGGGCGATGGCCCATTCCAGGCCGTCCGGGTCCTTGGAGGCAAAGGCGGAGATCACCCCGCCGGTGACGACGGCGAGCAGCAAAAAGACAAGCAGCACCTGCCGCACCGGATGGTTCCCGATGGGACGGGCCTCCAGGGCGCCCTGGAGGATCTCCGGGCGGGCCTGCCGCACGAAGGAGACCACGGCCACGGTGACCAGACCCTCGACTACGCCGATCGCCAGGTGGATCGGCTGCATCAGAAGAAGGAAGGTGGTAAACGGCAGGGAGGAGATGCCGGAGGCGAGGGTTTCCAGCACCACGGCAAAGGGCCCCAACTGCAGCCCGATCAGGGCCGAGATCATGGTCACCGATACCAGGCGCGCCCTGCTCGGGGAGGAGCCGATCAGTTTCTTGTAGAAAAAGGGGAACACGATAAAGGCGGGGAAAAAACCCATGTTGAAGATGTTGCAGCCCAAGGCGAGCAGGCCGCCGTCGGCGAAGAAAAACGCCTGAACCACCAGTACGGAGGCGATGGTGAGAAAGGCGGCGCTGGGGCCGAGCAGGATCGCCAGCAGCAACCCCCCGCCCAGATGCCCGCTCGATCCGGTCCCCGGGATGGAAAAGTTGATCATCTGCGCGGCAAACAGGAAGGCGCCCAGCACCCCCATGAGAGGCACCTTGCGGTCATCGAGTTCACGGCGCACCTTGGCAGAGCAGTAGGCGATGGTCCCCGCTGAAAATGCCCACATTCCCCCTCCGACTGCCGGCGACAGCAGCGCGTCCGCCATGTGCATGATGAGACCTCCCGGTGATCCGGACGCGCATCCGGCATTACAGTAGCACGATTAGTGATTTCGTGTTACTGAACAAATACCCCATGGTCACCGCGCTGTCAAGCGGGTTTTTTCCCTCTTCCGGTATACACAGGAATCTGTTCTTCGGATCGGGTCGGTAAGGAGAGAGGCCGACAAACACCCCAAAACGACTTTTACTGTCGATTTTATGCCGACAAGGAAAACCGGAAAAAGACAACTGCGGTATACTTCATCTTTAGCGGTGCAAAACCAACCCGGAGGGGAAAGGAGAACCGAGATGGATAAGGAGAGCAAGTGTCCGGTAACGGGCAGATCTGACAATCCCACTGCCGGCAGAGGCAGGTCGAACCGGGACTGGTGGCCGAACCAGTTGAACCTGAAGATTCTTCATCAGAATTCTCCCGCGGGCAACCCGATGGGCGGGAAGTTCAACTACGCCGAGGAATTCAAGAAACTCGACCTGGAGGCACTTAAGAAGGACCTCTACGCGCTGATGACCGAATCCAAGAAGTGGTGGCCGGCTGACTACGGTCACTATGGACCGCTCTTCATCAGGATGGCGTGGCACAGCGCAGGCACCTACCGCACCGGCGACGGCCGCGGCGGCGCCTCCTCGGGTGCGCAGCGTTTCGCGCCGCTCAACAGCTGGCCGGACAATGTCAACCTGGACAAGGCGCGCCGCTTGCTTTGGCCGATCAAGCAGAAATACGGCAAGAAAATCTCCTGGTCCGATCTGCTGATCCTCACCGGCAACTGCGCTCTGGAGTCGATGGGTTTCAAGACCTTCGGCTTCGGCGGCGGGCGCGAAGACATCTGGGAGCCCCAAGAAGACATTTACTGGGGGGGTGAGGACACCTGGCTGGGAGACAAGCGCTACACCGGAGAGCGCAATCTGGAGAATCCACTCGCCGCCGTGCAGATGGGCCTCATCTACGTGAACCCGGAAGGCCCCAACGGCAACCCGGACCCGGTCGCCTCCGGCCGTGACATTCGCGTGACCTTCGCGCGCATGGCCATGAACGACGCGGAGACCGTCGCGCTCATCGCGGGCGGGCACACCTTCGGCAAGTGCCATGGGGCCGGCGATGCCGCCCACGTCGGTCTCGAACCGGAGGGCGCAGGCATCGAGGAGCAGGGACTGGGCTGGAAGTGCAGCTTGGGCAGCGGCTGTGGCAGCGATACCATCGGCAGCGGCATCGAGGGAGCCTGGAAAGCGAACCCGACCAAATGGGACATGGGCTATCTGAACACCCTGTTCAAATACGAGTGGGAACTGGTAAAGAGCCCGGCTGGCGCGCATCAGTGGCTGGCCAAGGACGTGGCCCAAGAGGACATGGTGGTTGACGCGCATGACCCCTCGAAGACGCACCGGCCAATGATGACCACGGCGGACCTCTCCTTACGCCACGACCCGATCTACGAGCCGATCGCGCGGCGCTACCAGCAGAACCCCGGGGAATTCGCGGACGCCTTCGCCAGGGCGTGGTTCAAGCTGACCCACCGCGACATGGGCCCGCGCTCGCGCTATCTCGGTCCGGAAGTGCCCAAAGAAGATCTGCTGTGGCAGGACCCCGTCCCCGCGGTCACTCATCCCTTGATTGACGAAAAGGACATCACCCTTCTCAAAGGGAAGATCCTGGCTTCAGGACTCTCTGTCTCCCAACTGGTCTCGACAGCCTGGGCTGCAGCGTCCACGTTCCGCGGCTCCGACAGGCGTGGCGGGGCGAACGGCGCACGCATCCGTCTCGCGCCGCAAAAGGATTGGGAAGTCAACCAGCCTGCCAGACTGGCGACCGTTCTGCAGGCCATCGAGGAGATTCAACAGCAGTTCAACAGCGCTCGGTCCGACGGGAAGCTGGTTTCCCTCGCCGACCTGATTGTTCTGGGCGGCTGCGCAGGCGTCGAACAGGCGGCGAAGAATGCCGGTTACGAGGTGACCGTTCCCTTTACGCCGGGACGCACGGATGCGTCTCAGGGGCAGACTGACGTGGAGGCGTTCGCCGTACTTGAGCCGGTTGCAGACGGATTCCGCAACTACCTCAAAACCCAATACACCGTATCGGCAGAGGGGCTCTTGGTCGATCGGGCGCAATTGCTGACGCTGACCGCCCCTGAGATGACGGTTCTCCTGGGCGGTATGCGCGTCCTGAATGCCAACTTCGGACAGTCCCGGCACGGCGTCTTCACCAGGCGGCCAGAGATGCTCACCAATGACTTTTTCGTGAATCTGCTCGACATGGGGACCAGGTGGCAGGCGTCCCCGCAAGCCGACGACGTTTTCCAGGGGCGTGATCGTGCAACGGGCGAAGTCAGGTGGACCGGCACCCGTGTCGACCTCATCTTCGGTTCGAATTCCCAGCTCCGGGCTCTGGCTGAAGTCTACGGATGTGAGGATTGCCAGGAGAAGTTCCTGCATGACTTTGTGCAGGTGTGGAATAAAGTAATGAACCTTGACCGTTTCGATCTAGCCTGATCCTAGCCTGGAAAAAAGCAGATCCGGCCTCGTCTTTCTTTTTAGAGAGATGGGGCCTTTTTCTGTGGACCTTGCGACTCCAGGGCACCCAAGGTGCCCCAACAGAGTGTGGTATACTGGCTGCCAAACGTTTTCCTAGAATTACCGGAGAGAAGCGATGCAACTGACACCGATCGGACTTGCCCTCATCCGCCTGTGCGCAGGTGCGCTCTCCTGCCAGGGAAAGGATGCGCGGGCACCCGAGCAGTCGCACCGTAAGCTGACCGTCGGGACGACCCTGTTCCCGCTCTGCGATTTCGCCAGGGCCGTCGCGGGAGACCAGGCCGAGATCAGACTGCTGCTCCCCCCCGGAGTCGAGCCGCACAGCTTCGAGCCAAAACCCGAGGACATGGTCCGCATGTCGAAGGCAGATCTGGTGGTGTACACCAACGAGTACATGGAGCCGTGGGCGGTAACGATGCTGCAGACACTCGCCTTCAAGGAGGTAGTGGTCGATGCCAGCGAGGGGATCGCATAGCTCAGGGCGGGTTTCTAGGAGGAAGCTGAGCAGGCACACGAGCCAGGGCATGTATAGGGGAATGGATCCCCATATCTGGCTCGACTTTGACAATGCCGGGGTCATGGTGCAAAACATCGCGGACGGCTTGATCGCCAAGGATCCGGCCAATCAGGATTTCTTCCTGGCCCACGCGCGCCTACCAGCAGGAGTTGCTGAATACCGCACGGGCCTCGCCAACGCGGGCAAGGATTGCCGAACTGATAGGGGAAATGCGGGAAAACGGCCTCAAGTATGTCTACTGCGAGGAGCTTCTTTCACCCGCCACCGCCAAAAATTATTGCCAAGGAAACCGGTGCCACGGTGCTCCTTTTAAACGGTGCCCACAACATCAGCAAAGCGGATTTCGACAAAAAAGGTGAGTTTCATTTCGCTCATGCGCCAAAACCTGGCGAACCTGCTGTTAGGGTTGCTGCCCCTAGGACCATCATTACGCGCGACAGCACGAGGCGCTGGGGCCCGACGCTGGTACCATCTTAACCATCCAAGGACTACGAGAGCATGTTGAGCACAAAACCGTATTGCCGTTCTCTGGCTAAACCGATCACCTGCATATTATTGATCACCACGATCCTGATCTCTCCTCCCGAGACCCGGGCAGAGTTCAAGGTAGCGAAGGAGTCGGAGGTTTTCGGCATCCTGGCCCAAATGGATGCAGCCTATGCGCAGGTAGAGAGCTATCAGACGGAGATGGAGGTGCGCGAATACCGGAAGGGAAAATACCTCGAGTCCAAGCGGTTCCTTTACACCTTCAGAAAACCCAACCAGCTGCGCATCGACATGCGAGCCCCGCGGCCGGGCACCGTCCTTTGCTATCCCGACCGGCAGGGCAAGGTTACCCTGCGCTCCGGCGGATGGACCGGGTTCGTGGCACTCCACCTGGCGCCCGATAACGCACTGCTTGCCTCCGGTTCGGGGCAGCGCATCGACCAGTCAGATTTTGGCCTGCTGTTGCGCAATATTCGTCACAGCCTAAGCGACCACCGGCGCGGGGAAATCGCTTTTTCCGAAGCAAAGGGACGGATCTCCATCGAGGTCCCGGCTGACGACCACTTCCTGCCCGGCGTGCAGACCCTGTACCGCTTTGTCATCGACGCCACAAGCTTTCTTCCGCTGGAGGTGCATGAATGCACCGTGCAGGGCTCCCCCAAGAGAATATCGATATTCGGTAACCTGAGGACCTCCAGCGCGGGAGGCGACGTTTTTGGAGCTGGGAAAGATAAATAAGCCATGAAGGCCAGGCGGGAGTGGGAGTTTTAGAGGCCTGGTGCCAATTTGGACACTGCCGGCCGGCATTGAAAATCTTTTTTAATCATGCTACAAAGGATCGTCATGGCACAAGGAGACCGCATGAAACGATTCCTGATCATTCTATCTCTGTTCATCGCATTCTCTTGTGTCACGGCCTTGGCACATGACAAGGTTGAAGCACCCGCGTCATGCAAACAGTGCGGCATGAACCGCGCCATGTTCGCTCAAAGCAGAATGGTCATCATCTACACAGATGGTGAGCGCGTCGGCACCTGTAGCCTGCACTGTGCCGCCACCGAATTGAGAGAGAACTCCGGCAAGCAGATAAAGTCTCTGCAGGTCGCAGATCTCAATAGCCGGGCGCTGATCGATGCCAGAAGCGCGATTTGGGTCATAGGCGGCAAAAAGAGCGGTGTCATGACCGAACTGCCCAAATGGGCCTTCGCCAAAAAGGGAGCTGCCGAAGCCTTCATCAAGGAAAACGGCGGGAAACTTGCCAGCTTTGACGAAGCGATGGCACTGGCCGAGAAAGAACCGAACTGAGCTCCCCGGCGTCAAACGTAGCGCCGGGGAGCTTTCTTCCTCCCCGTAGGAGCGGCCCTCCAGGACGCGAATTCGCGACAGGAATGCCGCCCAACGCGCCCACCTACCGGCAAGCCGGTAAATACCGGTTTACCGGCACCGGCCCCCAACAAGGAACCTGCCCGATGCCTGCATTCAAAAAATCAGCAGCCGGACGCTTTGGTCTGGCGACCATCCTTTTGTTAACCTTGCTCTGCTCCCTTGTCCTTGCCGGGTCCGCCCTGGCGGCTCAGAAGGGTTTCAGCGCTCCCCCCAAGGACGCCAAATGTCCGGTGTGCGGCATGCTGGTGGCTAAATATCCGGACTGGAACGCGACGCTTGTCTACCGTGACGGCACGACAACTTATTTCGACGGGCCGAAGGATCTCTTCAGCTACTATCTCAATCCGCGCAAGTACGATTCTGCCAAAAAAAGCTCTGACATCGCCACCGTGACGGTGAAAGACTACTATTCCCTTGCCGCAATCGACGCACGGCAGGCATACTTCGTGGTCGGCAGCAACGTGCTCGGGCCGATGGGAAAGGAACTGGTACCGTTTGCCAAAAAGTCCGAGGCGGAGGGATTCCGGGCCGACCATCTGGGGCGAAGAATCCTGCGTTTCCCTGAGGTGACCCTGGAGCTTTTGAAGACGCTGGAGTAACTCGCAGGGATTCCTGGACGCATCCCCCTATCACCTCAGAGGAAATCTGAACCGTGCGCAAATCGACCCTGTTCCTGACCATCACCTCCCTGAACCTGATTTTTTGCGCGCTACTCGCCCTGCATGCGCGGATCTGCGCAAGCGGCCCCGGCGCGCTGCGTGCACCCAGCCGGGAGCTGGTCAGAAGACTTAAACTTACCGATCTCTGCCTCTTCACCGAGGCGCGCTATACGAGGAACCCCGCCATGGCAGACCGGCACGCCCCCTTTCAGGACCACCCGATGGCCCTGGAGCATTTCCCGACCGGCAGCCTGGTGACGCCGCCATCCGTGCACCGGGAGACGCCATGAAGCGCTCCCTGGAACGGCACCGCAATATCCTCGACTTCGCCCTTTCCTCCCTGTCGCGGCGCAAGGGCAAAAACCTGTCACTGCTCGCGGTCTACTCGCTCATTGTTTTCATCATCGCCTCGATTGTCTTCTTCACCCAAGCGCTCAAGCGGGAAGCTGGCCTCGTGCTGCAAGACGCCCCCGATCTCGTGGTGCAACGCATGGTCGCCGGCCGGCACGACCCGATTCCGGTCGCCTACGCCGAAAAGATCAGCGCCATCAGGGGAGTGAGCGAGGTGAAGCCTCGATTCTGGGGCTATTACTACGACGCGGTCACCGGCGCAAACTTCACCCTGGTAGCCTGCGACGATCCGCCGCCCGCCGCGGAATCCATTTTCATAGGCTCCGGCGTGGCACGCACCTGCCGCCTGAGCGAGGGAGACTTCCTGCCGCTTAGGGACCTGAATGGCGCCCCGGCCCTCTTTTCGGTACAGGAGATCCTCCCTGCCGCCTCCGAACTGGTGGCAGCCGACCTGATCCAGATGAGAGGGGACGACTTCCGCCGGCTCTTCGATTTCCCGCGGGGGCGCGCCACGGACCTCGCAGTCGGGGCCGCAAACCAGAACGAGTTGAAGACCATCGCGGCAAAGATCGTGCGTGAATTCCCCGACACCCGCCCCATCCTGAAGAGCGAGATGCTGCGGACCTACGATGCAGTTTTTGACTGGCGCTCGGGCATGGTGCTCGTGGTCCTCGCGGTCGCCGTGCTCTCCTTCATCATCTTCGCCTGGGACAAAGCGACCGGCCTGTCGGCCGAGGAGAGAAAGGAGATCGGCATCCTGAAGTCGATCGGCTGGGAGACCGGCGATGTGCTGCTCTTGAAAACCTGGGAGGGGGTGGTGATTTCGCTTTCGGCCTACTTTTCCGGGGTGATCCTCGGCTACCTGCACGTATTTTTCTTCTCCGCCTCGCTCTTCGAGCATGCGCTCAAGGGGTGGAGCGTGCTTTATCCGGAATTCAGGCTGACCCCAGTGATCGACCCGTACCTGCTTTGCGTGCTGTTCCTGCTCACCGTCGGCCCCTACGTCGTCGCGACCGTGGTCCCTTCCTGGCTCGCGGCGACTGTGGACCCCGATGCCGCCATGAGGTCGTGACCATGATCGAACTTAGCGAGGTGAGCAAATCGTTCCATGTCGGCAAGGTGAACCAGTGCGACGCGGTGCAGCGGGTGAGCTGCAGAGTTGCCACGGGAGAGGTCACCATCCTGAAGGGGCCCAGCGGCTCGGGAAAGACCACGCTCCTAACCCTGATCGGCTGCATGGCGCGCCCCAGCTCGGGCCGCATCCTGCTGCACGGCATCGCGCAAGGCGCGCTCCCCGGCCTGGACTCCGCCGGGCCACTGGAGATCACCAGCCTACCGGAGCGCTTCCTCACCGGGATCAGGCGCAACGCCTTCGGCTTCATCTTCCAGCAGTTCAACCTGGTGCGCGGCATAACGGTGCTGGAAAACGTCATGCTCCCCGGCTACCCCACCGGGGAAAGCCAGCTGGCAGTGCGCGCGCGAGCCAGTGAACTGCTGGAGCTTTTCAACATCGCGCGCCACAGCGCCTCCCAGGTAGATCTCCTCTCCGGGGGCGAGATGCAGCGGGTCGCCATCGCGCGCGCGCTGATCAACAACCCCGAGGTCATCATCGCCGACGAGCCGACCGCCCACCTGGACTCGCGGCTGTCGCGCGAATTCATGGAGATCATTGCCACCTTCAAGGCCCGCGGCAAGACGGTGCTGATCGCGAGCCACGACCCGGTCGTCTTCGACTCCCCCCTCGCCGACCAGGTGATCGAGATGCGCGACGGCGCCGTGATATCCCACGGGTTCAGGGCATGATCATGCACCCGGGCATCCTCGCCCTTCTCACCGGTTCGATCTTTACCTCCCTCATGATCCTTTACGCCGGGTGGTACGGCGTGCGCATCCTTAGGAACTGGGATCTTTCCAGCGGCAGCGAACTGCAGCTCTTTCTGGAAAAAGATACCTACCTGGTCTCGACCCTCTTGAGCTACGCACTCGCCTTCGAACTGGTCTCACTGTTTCTTTTCATCTTCACCGCGGACCGGCTTCACCTGCTTTTCTCCGGGGCCATGTGCGCTGCGGGGACCCTCAACGCCAACGGCTTCGGCTACCCTCTGATGATCCTCAAGCTGGTCAATTTCCTTTTTGCCGGGACCTGGCTCGTCATCAACCATGCCGACAACCAGGGATACGACTACCCGCTTATCAAATTAAAGTACACCCTGCTGCTTCCCCTGATGCCGCTGGCGCTTTTGGAACTTAGCTACATGCTCGCCTATTTCTCCGGGCTGCATGCCGACATCATCACTTCGTGCTGCGGCAGCCTTTTCAGCATGGAGCGCCCCGGGATCGCCGGCGACCTCGCGGCCCTGCCGGGCGCCCCGATGCGGCTCGCCTTTTACGCCTCCATGGCAACCACGCTTCTGAGCGGCATTTTTGCCTTATTCAGGGGAAAGGGATACTGCCTCTTCTCGGCCGTGAGTTCGCTCAGCTTCCTGGTCGCCCTCGCCTCGCTGATCTCCTTCATCTGTCTCTACATTTATGAGCTTCCGACCCACCACTGTCCCTTCTGTATCCTCCAGAAGCAATACGGTTATATCGGCTATCCGCTCTACGCGGCGCTGCTGGGAGGCGCGCTGACGGGGCTTGGGGCCGGTGCCCTGGCGCCCTTTCGAAACCGCGGCAGCATGGCGCGGGTGGTTCCGGCGCTGCAGCGTCGCCTGACGGGAACCACGGTGGTGCTGTATGCGATCTTCACCTTGATCGCCAGCTACAAGCTGGTTTTTTCATCGTTCAGGCTGGGGATGAATTAGCGTTCTCAGACTATTACGGTGCGTGATCAGAGCCGATCTCCGGATCTTGGCTTTCTAGCCGCGTCCTTCTGAACACGAAATTCGCGGCAGGGATGCCGCTGCTACGAAAGTTGTAAACTTCTAAATGGCGAAAACGACATGAGGCGCTCCGGCGTTAGCCGCAGCGCCTCACGATATTTCAGGATGGAGGTGATTCGTCGTGTATTTGACTGGCCTCACTGCCACGCAGCGGAGCTTAAAGTTCGCCAGGCAGGGTCAGCGTCTCTCAGAATTTCTGGCGGCAAGCCGCCGGACCTCCCAACGTTTTGCTGCGGCGTTGTAAACAGGTGTCTCTCCGCGGCCGAAAGCTGGGAGCGCGATAGCCGTTGCGTCCGACAGAATCGCATGGCTACCTGGTTTCATCGGCATTGGATCGGCGAAATCCTCGCCCTGGTAGACTCCGGTTTCCGGATTGAAGAGATAGATTTCCATGGTTACACTGACTGGCAGAATCTCTGTAGTACCTGAGTAGAACCATAGCGTCTTCCCGCTAAAGATGGTGTCAAGATGCGGGGCGATGCTGTTCATAAGTCATAAAGACCGCAAAAATGGGCCCCTAGCCGATCGGCAGGGTCACGATCACGGACAGCCCTCCCCCCTCCCGGTTCTCCGCCCGGATGCTTCCGCCGTGGGCCTGAACGATCCCCTTGCAGATGGAAAGACCAAGCCCCGTGCCCCCCGCCCCCTCGGGGACAGGCACACGGTAGAACTTGTCGAAGATTTGCCCCAGGTTGACCGGGGAGACCCCGGGTCCGCGGTCGGCCACCTCAAGTTCCAGGGTGGCGCCGGCTACCCGTGCGGCGATCTCGATGGCACTGTCGGATGGCGCGTACTTCAGGGCGTTGTCGACCAGGTTCACCAGCACTTGCGTCATCAGGACCATGTCCATACTGACCTCGGGAAGCTCCGGGGGAAGCTGCACCTCGACGGTCCTGGAGCCGATCTGCTGTTCCAGTGCCACCAGGGCGCAGCCGACCAGGTCCTGCACGTCGCAGGGGTCCTGCTTCAACTTGAGCGCGCCTGCCTCCAGGCGGGTCATGTCGAGGAGGTTCCCGACAAAACGGTTCAGCCGCTCGGCTTCCTCCCAGGCGGCGTCGAGCAGCTCGGTGCGGGACCTGTCCGACAGGTGGTTCGCCGTATCCCGCAGCGCCCCCAGGGCACCCGTTATGGAGACCAGAGGGGTCCGCAGGTCGTGGGAGACCGAGTTCAAAAGCGCCCGTTCCAGGCTCTCGCGGGCCTGAAGAATCTGGGCCTGCTCGGCCTGCTTTCCCAGGTGCACCCGGTCGATCGCCAGGGCGGTCTGGGTGGCGAACGCCTGGAGCAGCATGCGGCTTTGCGGCGAGGCATAGTCGGACTCATCGGCAAGCTCCACACCGAGGATACCGAGCACCTCCCCGGTGGTCTGTAGCGGCAGATAGAGCAGCCGCGCCGAGCCGAGGGTTTCCGTGCCCCGGCCGGCCACCGTGCGGTTCCTGAATGCCCAGTCGGCTACCGCGAGTTCCTTCACTCCCAGCGCCAGGTCGCTGCTCGCCCCCCTCACCTCCAGCCGCTCGCCGTCGGGGAGCAGCACAGCCAGCCGCGCCCGCAGGCTCTCCTCGATGTTCCGGATCACCGCGTCCAGTATCCCCTTGAGGTCGGAAGCGACCGTCAGGTCACGGCTTAGGTAGTAGAGGCTCGCCGTCTGAACCTCGCGCACCCGGATCGCCTCGGCACGCTCGCGGGCCTGGGACACCAGCGTGCTGATCACCACACCGACCGTGAAGAGGGCGGCGAAGGTAACCAGGTACTCCGAGTCGGATACCGCCAGGGAAAAGCGCGGTGGCACCAGGGAAAAGTCAAAGGCGAGGACGCTCAAAAATGCGGTCAGCACCGCCGGCCGGCGCCCAAAGCGGGTCGCCGCCAGCACGACCGCCAGGAGATAGATCATGACCAGGTTGGTCGGCCCCAGGAAGCGGTGGGCCGGCTGGCACATCAGCGTGGTCGCCAGAACCAGCAGCAGGCTTTTCAGGTAGCCAACCCAGAAGGCGGCAGGTTTTTTCTGCCGCGGCAGGGCCGGACCGGGCTTGACATCGGTGCGCTCAGCGGAGTCTATACTCACCACGTAGACGTCGATGGTGGCAGAGAGCCGGATGATCTGGTCCACCAGGGGCTGGCGCAGAAACTCGCGCCAGCGCGACTTGGCAGGCTTGCCGACCACGATCTTGGTGACGTTGTTTTTCAAGGCGTAATCGATCAACGTCTCGGCGACCGAGGCTCCCGAGACGCTTGCCACCTGGGACCCCAGGCTCTCGGCCTGACGCAGGTAGCGCCAGACCTGTTCCCTGTTCTCCCTTTCATGCCTGCCGCTTCCCGGCGTCTCGATATACACGGTGTGCCAGGGGGCCTTCATCTCGTCGGCAAGCCTGCGGGTGGTGCGGATCAGCCGCTCGGAGAAGGGGCTGCCGCTCACGCAGACCAGCAGTTTTTCGGAGACCGGCCAGGGCCCCGGGATGGAGCGGGACTCCATGTAGGCGCGCATCTGGTCGTCCACGCGGGAGGCGGCACGGCGCAGCGAGAGTTCGCGCAGCGCCATCAGGTTCCCCGGCTTGAAGAACTGCTCGGCGGCGAGTGCCGCCTGTTCCGGGATGTAGATTTTACCTTCCTGCAACCGCTGCAGCAGCTCTTCGGGCGGAATGTCGACCAGCCGCATCTCGACCGCGAGATCGAGCAGGCTGTCGGGAACGGTTTCCCGCATGACCACCCCGGTGATCTGCGCCACCACGTCGTTCAAGCTCTCGAAGTGCTGGATGTTCACCGTCGTGTAGACGTCTATTGCAGCAGCGAGCAGTTCCTCCACGTCCTGCCAGCGTTTCTGATGGCGCACCCCCGGGGGGTTACTGTGGGCAAGTTCGTCCACCAGGGCGATGTCGGGCTTGCGCGCCAGCACCGCATCCAGGTCCATCTCCTGGAGCAGCATCCCCTGGTACTCCACCCGGGCGCGCGGCATCACCTCGAGCGCCTCCAGGAGGCAATCGGTTTCGGCTCGCCCGTGGCACTCCACGTAGGCGGCCACCACGTCCCGGCCGTCGCGTCTTCTCTGCTGAGCGGCCTCCAGCATGGCGTAGGTCTTGCCGACTCCCGCGGCGTAGCCCAGGAATATCTTCAGTTTGCCCCGCAGGCTCTCGGCTTCCTCGGCCTTGGCCGCCCTCAGGAGCGAATCGGGTGAAGGCCGGTTCTCGTCGTCTGTCATGATTGCCTTGTGACTGCTAAGTGCCATTCAGGTACAGGTATCTATCGTGTACCACATTACGGGGTGAATGGCTAATTCCCGTTTCTGATTTCAGCCAGTTTGATGTGACAGAAAAAAACCGCTCCCCCAAAAGACTGGGAGACCGGCGATTGCCTGACATCACTCTCTTTAGAGTAAGCCTTAGAAACCCACGTCCTCCGGCGTGGTCAGAGACAAATGGCTTTGCCTGAAGCGGCCCATCTGCTAGACCTAAATCCGAGTTGTCTCCACAATTCAGAGGAAGGTACATCTACTGCTGTTTGTACCACCCAAGGTCTCAATCTCTGATTTGATGGGAACCTTTGGGCGTGGATTGAGCCGCAGGTTACTTGCTGGACTCGCATTTGCCCCGCACCCATCCCCAATTTCAGTTGAGCGTCTTATTAAACTTGGCGTATTTCTGCGCCGCTAGATGCAGGTCTGCGACAGTTTGGTCTCCCGGGTGTTGATCTCCTCGACTCGACCGCCAGCATTCGCAGCTTTGCGGGTGAGTTGGCCGACAAACATCCCGGGAGCGTGTACTGCCACGCTGCGGCCGAAATTCTTCTGCAGCGATTTGTCTGACAGCTTTTCCAGTTTGACGATGGTGCCCAGTGCCAGAACTTTGTTGCAGAGCTGGCCGTGCTGCTTCTTCCTGGTTGCCGCCAGCTTGCGCTGGGTTTCGGCGATGCGGGCCTGCAGCTTTTGGTACCGGTTGGACCGGTGCCACTTGCGGGTCCCCTTCTTGACGCTGCCGTCGGGGTTGTAGTTATCCGGGTTGGTGGCCCGGCGGCTCCGGTCCAGCCCGCGTTGGTCGCGCCTGATCGCCC
>Ga0316217_10001140_pt1 | contig 35693 bp, 20 predicted proteins | sample 1anoAmetaG_FD_203633 | JGI IMG/M metagenome (GOLD analysis project Ga0316217, IMG submission 203633) | Freshwater microbial communities from Trout Bog Lake, Wisconsin, USA - 1anoA | ecosystem: Environmental > Aquatic > Freshwater > Lake > Hypolimnion/Profundal zone | place: USA: Wisconsin...
AGCGTCTCGCCGCGGTCATGGGGCGTCCACGTTCCGCGCCACCAATGCGCGCCAATCCACCCCACCTACCTTTCGTGCAATTTCGTGCCTTTCGTGGTTCCACTTTCTTCAGCGTTCACCGCTTAGCGTTCAGCGTTTGTGGTGGTCAACATCGCCAAATCCCGCGAAATCCCGCACGGTTTCCGCGAGGCACCGGGTGGTAACGTTCGTGGGCGAATTCGTGATAAGGCGCCCCCGATTCCCACCCACCCTCGACCCCTTGGCCCCTTGACCCCACGACCCCTTCTCAGAGTGGTAAACATCGCTGGTTTTCCCGAAATCCCGCACGGTTTCTCTGGTCGAGTTGGTGGTAAACATCGTCCGTTGACTGGTGCGGCAAGGCTGGTCCATTCACCGGAAAATGTCTTCTTCGCGTCTTCGAGTCTTGGCGTCGTGTTAAATCCGTGGCAGCGCCCTCCAACCAGATCAACTCCCGGAACCGCGCAGCACGCTGGTCAACATCGATGATTTCCCCGGAAATAAGCTCCTTTTCCGTGGTTGGGATCGTGGCAAACTTCGCGGTCACGATCACCAGTGGGCACCACCTTCAGGGTTCCGCGTTCCAAGTTGCAATACGACTGCCTGCCACTTGTTATACAATTGGCAATTAAGTTACATCCCAGACGCGTCAGGCTAAGGAGTAGATATGAAACGTATTAAGTGGATTCTCCTGATCCTCTGCGCCATGGGCGCCAGCGGTTGCACGCGATTGGCGCCAGCGCCCGATTGGCTCCTGAACCCCGCACCCTACAAGGCCGCGATCACGCAGGATGCCGCCACCGGACAGGTCACCCTCGATAATGGCCTGCTGCGCCGCATCATTCGCACGCAGAACGGCTGTGCCACTATCGCGCTGGACAACCTGATGACCGGCCAGCAGATGTTGCGCTCCGTGCGCCCCGAGGCGCTGGTGGAACTCGATGGCGCCCCCTACCGGATCGGCGGCCTCGATGGCCAGCCGGTGCACAATTACCTGAACCCCGCCTGGCTTAAAACCATGACGCCCACGCCGGGTTCCTATGAATTCGATCACCTGGAAATCGGCGTCACCCAGGCCCGCTTCCCCTGGAAAAAACGCCTGGAATGGATGCCGCAGGACCTGCCCTGGCCGCCGCCGGGCAAGGCGCTGACGCTGTTCTTCCGCCCGCCGGCAACCCCACCAGCCAAGGCCGTGGCCCGCGACGATCTGCCCACATTCCAGGTGCATTACGAACTCTACGATGGCATTCCGTTGCTCTGCAAATGGGTCACCGCGACGGGCGCAGCGCACAAAACCGTCTGCCTCAATACGATGGTCTCGGAAATCCTGGCGGTCGTGGAACCCGAGTCGATTGTCGATCCCACACCCGCGTGGCAGATGCCGAACCTGGCGGTGGAGACCGATTACACGTTTGGCGGCATGTCCGTGCCCAACCACAGCGCCGGGGTGCACTGGGGGCCCGATCCGCTCTACGCCACGCAGGTTAACTACGAACGGCTGGCACCCTGCCTCCTGCAATGCCACCCGCCGATCGGGCCGGAGCAGAACCTTGAACCCGGCGGAACGTTTGCCTCCATCCGGGCCTTTGAACTGCTGCAAGACTCCACGGAGCGCGAACGCCAGGGCCTCTCAGCGCGGCGGATGTACCGCACCGTAGCCCCCTGGGTGACGGAAAACCCGATCCTGATGCACGTGCGCGGGGCCGATGAAAAGTCCGTCCGGGTGGCCATCGACCAGTGCGCGGACGTGGGCTTCCAGATGCTGATCATGACCTTCGGCAGCGGGTTTAACTTCGAGAGCCGCGATCCGGCCTACCAGGCCAGATATAAAACGCTCGCGGACTACGCGCGGAGCAAGGGGATTGCCCTGGGCGCCTATTCCCTGCTGGCCAGCCGCGGCGCCGCCACCGGCGCGGACAACACGCAAGGCGCGCCCCCGCGTTTTGGCGTGATGCCCTGCCTGGGGGCCCAGTGGGGTCACGACTACCTCGCACAGATCCAAAGCATGTGCCAGAACGCCGGCTTGGAGGTCTTTGAGAACGACGGCTCGTATCCCGGCGACCTGTGCGCCGCCACCAACCACCCGTTCCACCACGGGCTTAAGGATTCGCAATGGGTGCAGTGGCAGGCGATCACGGGGCTCTACCAGTGGTGCTGCGGCCATGGCGTTTACCTCAATATTCCCGACTGGTACTTTATGAACGGGGCCACCAAGACCGGGATGGGCTACCGCGAGACCAACTGGTCCCTGCCGCGGGAATACCAGGAAATCATCGAGCGCCAGAACATCTTCGACGGCACGTGGGAAAAAACGCCCAGCATGGGCTGGATGTTCGTCCCGCTCACCCAATACCACGGCGGCGGGGCCGCCGCCACCATTGAACCGCTCCAGGAACACCTGCCGCATTACGGCCAGCGCCTGGCCAATCTCTTTGGCGCCGGCGTGCAGGCCTGCTATCGCGGCCCGCGCCTCTACGATGCCCCCGAAACGCGCAACTTGGTCAAGAAGTGGGTGGACTTCTATACCCGGCACCGGCTGATCCTGAACTCCGATATCATCCACCTGCGGCGCGCCGATGGCCGCGGCCTGGATTACATCCTGCACGTCAACCCCGCCGGCAAGGAAAAAGGGATGCTGCTGGTGTATAACCCGCTGGCCGAACCGGTCAGCCAGACATTAACCATCCCGCTGTATTACACGGGCCTGACGGACACCGCCCGGATTGCCGAGCAGGATGGCCCTGTCAAAGAATACAAACTCGACCGGCAATACAAAGTAGAATTGCCCGTCACCGTTCCGGCCAAGAGTACGACGTGGCTGGCCATCGAATAATCTCCCCGGGTTTCGCTTCGCTTTGAGTCTTCGTGTCTTGGTGTTCAAATCAACATGGGTCAGGAAAAACCAATCATGCACCGAATCCGTAAGATCATCGCCTGTACCGCCATAGCCCTGGCCTGCCTGAGCGCCTGCGCGCCGGCCCAGGAATCTGCCGCCCCCGGCGCCGCATCCCAGCCCGCCCTGGCCGTGCCCACCGCCAACCAGCGCCAGTGGCAGGATATGGCCTTCGGCCTGTTCTTCCATTGGGCGCCCAACGTTTACCAGAGCGGCGAGGGGGACAACCGCTCCACCCCGCGCGCCAAGATCAATCCCGACCGCTTTAATGCCGAGCGTTGGGTCGATGCCGCCCAGGCCGCCCACGCGGGCTACATTATCTTTGTTGCCAAGCATGTCGGCGGGTATTGCTGCTGGCAGACCAAAACCACCGACTATTCGCTCAAAACGTCCCCCTGGAAGGATGGCCAGGGCGACATGGTCGGCGAACTGGCCAAAGCCTGCGCAGCGCGGGGCATCAAGTTCGGCGTCTATCTTTCGCCGCGCGATGATGAACATGGCATTGGCAACGGGGGCCATGCCGGCACCGCCGAAAAACAGAAGGAATATAATGAACTCTACCGGCAGCAGCTCACCGAGATGCTCACCAATTACGGGACGATGTGTGAAATCTGGTTTGACGGCGGCAACCGCGTGCCGGTCAACGACCTGCTGGATCAGCATGCGCCGGGCATCGTGACGTTCCAGGGGCGGCGGACCGGCGGCAGCCGCTGGGTGGGCACGGAATACGGCCATGCCCCCTATCCCTGCTGGAACACCATCGACTGGCAGCCCGGCCAGGTGCCGCACGAAGGTGCCGGCACCCCCACCGGCAACCTGTGGTGCCCGGCGGAATGCGACGTGTCGATCATCCGCCCACGGTGGTTCTGGTCCCCCGGCTGCGACAAGGCCATCCTGGGCCACGCCGCCTTGCTCCAGATTTATTACCTCTCCGTCGGGCGCGGGGCCAACCTGCTGCTGAACCTGACGCCGGATGACCATGGCGAAGTTCCCGCGGCCCAGATGCAACGCCTGACCGACTTTGGCGCGGATATCGCGGCGCGCTTTGCCCAGCCGCTGGCCACGACCAAGGGCGAAGGCAACACCCTGACCCTCGACCTGCATGGCCCCCAGAGCGTCGACCATGTGCGGCTGCGCGAAGATACCACCGGCGGTGAGCGCGTGCGCAATTTCCGGGTGCAAGGCCACCTCCCGGACGGGCACTGGAACACGCTGCTGGCCGGCACGCAGATCGGCAATCGGCAGATCCTCCCGTTCCATGCGGTAACGGTGACGGAATTGCGCCTGACCGTCCAGGAGGCGGCCGCCGCGCCGGTTACGATCCGCGAATTTTCCGCCTTCCACGTGGATAAGCCGGTGCCGGCCCTCGCATACCACGAAGGTGCCACGCCGGCCCTGCGTCTGCCGCAGATTTCCCGCAGCAAGGATGGCATCTTCGCCATCGACTGTCCCACGCCCGACTGGGAAGTCCGCTACACGCTCGACGGCACGGAACCCACACGCCAATCCACGCTGTACCACGAACCCCAGCCGTTGCCGCTGGGCGGCCTGCTTAAGACACGCTATTTTGAACACGACGATCCGGCGGCCGCCGGCGGGCCGGTCGCCACGCGCTACCTGGGGCTGGCCCAGGGGCAAATCAAGGTGGTGCGGGCCAGTTCACAGGAAGACAATACGCCGGCCACCGCCGCGTTCGATGGCGACCCCAAGACCATGTGGCACACCGCCTGGCGCAAAGGCCCGGTGCCACCGCCGCACGAAATTGTGGTGGACCTCGGCCAGAGCTACGCCGTCAACGGCATTGCCTACCTGGCGCGGCAGGATGCGGTGGGCAATTTCCCGCTGGGCATCCAGGTGTGGGTGAGCGATAAATCGGACGCGTTTGCCGCCCAGCCGCAGTTTTCCGGAGATTTCGGGGACTTTACGAAGGAACCCCACGCTTGGCACCAGGTGCTGTTCGGCCAGGCCACCACCGGCCGCTATGTGCGACTGGTCTACCTCGACGAGTTGCGCCACACCAAATGCGTGGCCTCCGCGGAAATTGAAATTCTGGTGCACCCCGCAGACAATCGTGCGGCGGGTGGAAAATAAGGCCCCCTGCCCCGGGCGCGTGGCCGGGGAAAGTCGCGGAAAGGAGAACCCCATGGCGGCCAAGAAGAAGTCGTGGCAGGAAAAACTGGCCCTGGCCAAAGCCAAGCCGGATTTGCCCAAGGTCTTCTTCTGCGAACAGGCCCAGCAGCGTTTTGTGGTGCCCGCGCCGACGGAAATCGAACAGATCATCCAGCAGGTGCCGCGGAAGAAGTTGATCACCATCGCACAAATTGGCGACCGCCTGCGCGCCGCGCATAACGTGGATAGCGCCTGCCCCATGACCACGGGGATTTTTACGTGGATCCTGGCCCACGCCGCAGACGAAGCGGCCGCCCAGGGCCGCAAGAAGGTGCTCCCGTGGTGGCGTGTGCTCAAAACCGGCGGCACTCTGAACCCCAAGTATCCCGGGCAGGGCCGGACCCAGAAAAGGTTTCTGGAAGCCGAAGGCCATCCGGTGATAGCCAAAGGCAACGCCCTGCGCGTGGCGGATTATCAGCAGGCGCTGGTGCCGCCACGGTAGCGGCCACAACCTGCGGCGTTCCGGTCTTCCTGCCCCGACCATCGCGAATAAGCGGCGTCAGTATATAATGGTCCTATCGATTCACGGTCCTGACCCTTTGGTGTGGAGAAATCGTTGACGATGAAGATCCAACTGCGCCGCGGCCTGTTCGTAACCGCCTTGGCCACCGCCCTGGGGACCGGGGCGACGCAGGCGGCGACGCCCGAACAAATTGACCAGGCAGTTGAAAAGGCCACGGCCTTTCTTTATTCCGTGCAGAAGGATGGGCACTGGGAAGGGTGGCCGGAGTTTCATGCCACGCCCGCCAAGCCCGGACACGACAACGCCTTGCAGGCGGGAGATTTTGGCGGCGTCACGGCCATGGCGGTCCATGCCCTGCTGGCAGCGGGGGAAAATGCCAATGATCCAAAGTTAAAACCCGCGGTCGATCTGCTCCAGAAATGGCCGATGCGCATCTGCCCGTATGCCCTGTGCCAGCGCGACCAGGTGCTCGAAATGCTGCCCCGGAACACGCTGGCCCGCGACACCGCCCGCCTCGATGGCGAATACCTGTACAAGAGCATGCGTTCGAAAGACCAGGCCAAGGGTTTGTATTACTATTTCCCCGGTCCCGGCGGCGAGTACGACCATAGCGTCAGCCAGTTTGGCGTCTTGGGCATGTGGGCCTGCGGCGAAACCGGCTACGAAGTGCCCGGCGGGTATTGGGGTGCTGTGGAACAGGCCTGGCAGAACCATCAGGATGCCAGCGGCGGTTGGTCCTACCAGTACAAGGGCGGCGGCGGGGCCGGTGCCATTACCGCCTCCATGACCGCGGCCGGCGTGGCCACCCTGTTTATCACCCAGGATTATGTGCATTCCAACGAGGGGCTCGAGCCGCACGGCAATATCAACAGCCCGGCGATCGAAAAAGGCATGGCCTGGCTGGGCAATAATTTCCCCGCGGTACTCGGCGGCTCTTCGATTATCGGCGGAGCCCACACCTACATCCTGTATGGTATCGAGCGCATTGGCGTGGCCGGCGGCTACAAGTATTTCGGCACCCACGACTGGTTCAAGGAAGGCGCCGATTGGCTCGTGCGCGCGCAGAATGGCAACGGCTCCTGGGGAGATGGCGGCTGGCTGGCCGGCTTCAACCACAACAATGTCCCGGCCACGGCCTTTGCGATGTTCTTCCTGACCCGCGGCCGCGCCCCCCTGGCTTTCAACAAGCTGCGCTACGAGGTTACCGTCAACAATAAACACGAAGAGGGGCACTGGAACCAGCGCCCGCGCGATATCGCCAAGATCCTCCGCTGGATCGAGAAGAAGACCGAACGCAATCTCAACTGGCATGTCGTGGCCCTGCAAAGCACCCCCGCCGATGAACTCCAGGATGCCCCCATCGCCTATCTCGCCGGGGATCTGCCCCTGCACCTGAACGCGGAAGATGAAGCCAAGCTGAAGGCTTTTGTCGAAGATGGCGGCCTGATCCTGGGCAACCCCGACGGCAATTCCAAAGTGTTTTCCGACAGTTTCCGGGCCCTGGCCACCAAACTGTTTCCCTCCTACGAAATGCGCCCCCTGCCGCCCGACCATCCCATTTACACCCATGGGCAATTCCGCGCCGGCGATATCCGCAAGAAGGACGTGCTGCTGGGCCTGAGCAATGGCGTGCGCGAGTTGATGCTGCTGCCCACCTACGACTGGGCCAAGGCCTGGCAGGGCGACATGTTCGCCAGGGAAGACATCTACTTTCTGAGCAGCAATATTTACCTCTATGCCGTCGGGCGCACCGCCTTCCGCCAGGGGGAACTCCATGTGGTACGGCCCAATCCGGGCGTCGCCGCCACGGCCACCATCAAGGTGGCACGTTTGGATGACGGCGGCAATCCCAATCCCGAACCGGGCGGCTGGCGCCGTTTGGCGGCGCTGCTGCACAACAACGACAAGATCGATCTGGATATCCAGATGGTCAAACCCGGCACCGGCAGTCTGGTCGATCCGCCGCCACCCCCGCCGCCGGCCGGCGCACCACGACCCACCGCCGCGGAAATCCGGCAGCTGGCCACCAAGCGCGTCACCCCGGACGAATTCCAGGCTACCGGCGGCGATCCGGTCAAAATGCAGGCGCTGATCGATACCAAGATCAAGCAAATCGCGGCCGAGCTGGCCGCCGGAGCAGCCCCGGGACCGGCCGCGAATGCCAAGTTCAAGTTGGCGCTGTTCAGCGGGACCACCAAATTCACCTGGAACGCCGCCCAGGCGGCGGAGATCAAGCGCTTTATCGCCGGCGGCGGCACCCTGCTGGTCGAAGCCGCCGGCGGCAGCCCGGCCTTTGCCGATTCCGCCGAGCGCGAACTCCTGGCCCTGTTTCCCACCGAAGCGGTGGGATTGTCCACGGCCATTCCCGCGGATGATGCCCTGTATCAGGGCATTCCCGTCCAAGACTGGCTGTACCGGCGCTATGTCCATGAAGGCGACCGGCGGCCCCACGGCCCGGGCCTGCGCGGCATGAAGATCCAGGGCCGCTGGGCCGTGCTGCTCAGCCATGAAGATCTCAGCAATGCCCTGCTGGGGCGCGATACCGACGGCGTGGTCGGCTACACCGCCGATACCGGAACGGCCCTGGCGGCATTCCTGGTCAAGAAGCTGGGAAAATAAGGACCCCCGCCCATGACGCAACCGGTTACCCTGGCTATTGTTGGCGCCGGCAAACGCGGGCAGGCGTATGGCGAGTATGCCCAAAAACATCCCGACCTGGCCCGGGTGGTGGCCGTGGCCGAGCCGCGTGATCTGCTGCGCCAGCGTATGGCCGAGCAATTTTCCATCCCCCCGGAACGCTGTTTTCGCGGCTGGGAAGACCTGGCACGCCAAAGCCGCCTGGCCGATGCCGCCCTGATCTGCACCCAGGATCGCATGCACTGGCCGCCGGTGAAAGTCATGGCGCCCCAGGGCTACGCGCTCCTGCTGGAAAAACCCATGTCGCCGGACCTGGAGGAATGTGAGCAGATCATTGCCTGCGTCAAAAAATACGGCAATCTTTTTGCGGTCGGCCACGTATTGCTCTACACGGAAGTGACCAGGAAGCTGCGCGAGATTTTGCGCGGCGGTGCCATCGGCGATATCGTAAGCATGCAGCACCTGGAGCCGGTGGCCTGGTGGCACCAGGCACATTCCTTTGTCCGCGGCAATTGGCGCAACGCCGCGGAATCCAGTTCCATGCTGCTGGCCAAATCCTGCCACGATATGGACTGGATGCGCCACCTGATCAACCGCCGCTGCCGGCGCGTCGCCAGCTTCGGCAGCCTGCGCCACTTCAAGGCGTCGGAACGCCCCGCCGGCGCCACCGACCGCTGCCTGGACTGCCCGGTGGAAAGCACCTGCCCCTATTCGGCCAAGCGGATCTACCTGACCCATTTCCAGCGCGACCGCAGCAATGATTACGTGGTGGACGTGATTACCGCCGGCCACGGCACGCGGGAAAACGTGGAAAAAGCCCTGCGCGAAGGACCGTACGGCCGCTGTGTTTACGCCTGTGATAATGATGTCGTCGATAACCAGACGGTGATGCTGGAATACGAGGGCCCGGTCACCGCCAACTTCACCATGACCGCCTTTACCCCCACCCTGCACCGGCAGTGCCGCATCTTCGGCACGCGCGGCTATATCGAAACGGATTTTGTCCGGATCAAGGTGTTCGACTTCCTGACCGAAACGCAGGCGCTGTACGACACGAGCGTCGATCCCGACTCGGCCACGGCGGCGGCCGGCCATGGTGGCGGCGATTATTACCTCATGCAGGCGTTCGTCCACGCGGTGGACACGGGCGATACCTCCGTCATCCATTCCGGCCCGGATGCCACACTGGAAAGCCACCGAATTGTATTTGCCGCCGAACAGGCCCGCGCCACGGGACGCATCGTGGAACTCTAGGGCATCTTTCAAACGCCCGTAGCGGGCCATCAGCGCCGCGATCGGCAGAGCGACCGTGGGCCGGTCAGATTTGGTGCGTCCAGACCTTGAATTGCTGCAGCGTGGTGGGGCCGAAGGAGGTGGTCAGGGCCGTGTCACTGGCGTCGTGGCCGTAAGCCATGACGATGCGGCCAATCCGCGGGTGGTTGTGGCGGGCGTCGAAGGTGTACCACGTGCCGGAGAGGTAGACTTCGAACCAGGCGGAAAAGTCCATTGGCGCCGGATCGCTGGGCACGCCGATATCGCCGAGGTAACCGGTGGCGTAGCGTGCCGGCATACCCAGGCAGCGGCACAGCGCGATGCCGAGGTGCGCGAAATCACGGCAGACACCCTGGCGGGCATGGAACACGTCATAGGCCGATTTGCTTGCGTGTGCAAACTGATAGCCGAACTGGATATGGTTATGCACGAAGTTGCAGACCGCCTGGGCCCGCAGGTAGCCCGTGGGCCCCTGGCCGAATTGCTGCCAGGCGAATTCGGAGAGGCGATCGACTTCACAGTATCGGGACGCCGACAGGTAGGACAGGGTATCCAGCGGCAGTTCCTGGATCTGGTGTTGCACGGCATTGTAGTTGACGGCATCGGGGAGACCATCGACTTCGACGACACCATTGTTGGCCAGGATCAGCGGACCGCTGGCGGCCACCATGCGCGTGCAGCGATTGCCGTAGCGATCGACAAACATTTCGAAAGGTGTGGCCGGCGAAATCGTGAGTTGTTCGGGCTGGGGCATGCCGTACCGTCCCGGATAGACATGCAGCAACAGCAGCATGGGCGTGGGCGCCGGGACGGCAAAGTGCAGTTCGTAGCCAATGGCGATGCGCATAAAACACGACCCCCTGTCCAAGCCCGGCCGAACCGCCCTCCGGCCGCAGCGTTGCTCCACGTCACCCGGAAACTCTCACACGCGGGGCATTGTAGCAGGTTTCACGGCACACCAGGCGGATGGCGGAATCCGGCCAATACTGCTCCACGGTACCGCGCCGGTGCCGCGGCACACTAAAGGGGCAGTACGGTCACAGCCTGCGCAAACTTCGGGCAGCCGCGCCTGGCACCCATACGCCGCGGTGTAGCCGTGCCTGTTTAAGTTGCATGCATGCTGCGTTCGGCGGCGTATTTACCCACCAAAACTTAACCAATACCCCTTGAAATCAAGTGTTTTTCTGGTATTATTGAGTTTCGTTATCTATATTTCTAGTTTTCGTTTCAGGGAGGAAACTTTAATGTTTTCCAAAAAAAATCGCCCCGCGTCCCAAATCGACAAACCCGTCACCACCGCCAAGGGCAGCCTGCCCGCCGGCGTGCGCGCTGACAAGCCGGCCACTCGCGAGCCGCAGCCGTGCGTCGTGCCGGCCCCGGTCGTCGTGGTCGCCGCCTCGCCGGCGGCACCCGTAACGGCCGCAGCGGTGGCCCCGGCGCTACCCGCCGTTCTACCCGCAACCGTCCAGCCCGCCGCGGCCCCCGTGGCGCCACCCGCCCGCGAACGCTCCGCCATCATCGCCCTGATCACCAAACTCCGTGATGCCGATGCCGACACGGCGCGCGACGCCGCCACCACCTTGGGCAATCTCTCCGTGGACACCGAGGCCGTGATGGCCTTGGCGACGGTCGTACAGAATCAGGCGGGCTACTTCCATGCCGTGGTGCGGGCCGCCGCCGCCGAAGCCCTGGGCAAGCTCGGCGATCGCCGGGCGCTCGATGCCCTGCTCCACGCGACGCAGGACACCATGGCCGAGGCCAGCCACCAGGCTATTGGCGCCCTGGGCCGGCTGGGGGATCCCCGCGCCCTGCCGGTACTTGAAGCCATCGTGCGCAATGAAAACGGCTTCTTCCTTGACTATATCCGCCAGGCCGCCACCAGCGCCAGCGCCGCCATTAAGAAGGCTACGCCCGCCACAAAGATCTAAGATCCAAATGCGGCGGCCCGCCGACAGGTGGGCCGCGTATTCCGTCCTTTCCCAAGGCCACGCCCACGCGTGGCCTTTTTCATGCGCACACCGGACCACGGTGCGCTGCGGCGGCGCCCCGGGGTGTGGCCGGGTTTTGTGGCATTTCAGAGCCGCGACCGTCAGGGAGCGACCGCGCTGCGTTCGAACATCGATTGGTCGCGCCCTTACGGTCGCGGCTCGGCTGATGTTTCGGTAGCACACGATTGCCACACAAATCTGGCCACAGCCGCGCCCCGGCACGGGGGTTTATGGCAGAGCTTCCACGCGCCCGATCGCCAGGGCCATCCGCAGGCCTTTGCCCTCCGCACTGGCCCGCATGCCCACCGGTTGGCCGTCGGCATCCACATCCACCCAAATGGTGCCGCGGCCAACGCCATTGGTGCCGGCGGGCCGGGTATCATTGGCGTGCGGTCGCGATGTCGAATCGATCACGACCACGCGCAGGCGTCCGGGTCTTTCCTCCACGGGCAGGGCGTCGATGATCATGACATGGCCGGTGCTTTCGCCCGGCACGATTTCCTTGTTGCGCCGGGCCAGCACATCCCCGGGCAGGGCGTCGCACAGGCGCCGGATGGCCCGCCATCCCGGGACGGGTTTTGTGTCCGCCTGGTGGAAAGTTTCGTAAAACTCCCAGGCACGCTGCCGTGACTTGTCTTCCTCGATGGCGACAGCCGCCAGTTGCCGCGGGGCCACCTGGCGCAAAATCCGGCAAACCAATCCCGAACAATCCAGGGCATAGGCGCCGCGGGCTTCATCCACCTGCGTCTTATGCTGGTAGGAGGTGGTTTTGACATTCGCCAAAATCCGCCGGGCTTCGGCGGTTACCTGGGCATTGAGGCTGGCTGGCGCCGTGGCGGGGGCCGGGGCGGTGGGTGTGGCCCCATAGCCCGGCCATGCGGGAAGGACCAGCAGCGCCGCAACCAGACAGACTTGTACGATCCTTGCCATAGGAATTTTCCGAAGTAACAGTTCCTGCCAACAAACGCAGCGAGACCGTCGCAACGATAATAAATTAGCCACAAATGAACACGAATGAACACAAATTCAAAAGATGCCAGAAACAAATTCCCGCGCTTCACAAACAGCCACGATGACTACTTATCCCCATTTGTGTTTATTAGTGTTCATTTGTGGCTCATTTACGTCACCCCGTCAGGGATCGACCCGGCCGCTACATAATTCAACGCAACCAGGATTTTTTCGTTGGCGCTAACCGGGCATTTCATACCGAACGCCCGTCACGGCTTGGCGGGCTTGCTCCAACTCAAAACCTGCTTGCCCGCCACCAGGGCGGCACGGAGTTTTTCGTAATCGACTTGCTGCACGCTCACGCCGTCATCGATGGCCAGACAGGCGGCGGTGGCAGCGCTTTGGCCCAGGATCATGAAGACCGGTTCCATGCGGATGGAACCATAGGCAATGTGCGAACTGGAAACACAGACCGGCACCACCAGGTTCGCGCACTGCCCCGCCTGCGGCACCAGCGCCCCGTAGGCGATGGCGTAGGGCCCCTTGGTCGAGACGCCAATGTCCCCCTCGTTCTGCACGTAGCCCTCAGGCGTGATGTAGCGCTGCACATTGTGCGAATCCATCCCATAGGATCCCATGCCGACCGGCTCGGGTGTCGGGCGGCGTTTGAGCAGTTCGTTCTCGGTCATCACGTAGCGGCCAATCATACGCCGGGCTTCGCGCACGTAGATCTGGTGCGGCCAGTGGCCGTTGTCGGCGAATTCATCCTTGGGCAGGCCCCAGCGCTGCATTTTCTGCTGCACATCCGCCGGGACGCGCGGGTCGTGGGCAATAAAGTACAGCCAGCCTTTCTGGTAGGTCTCGTGCTCCTGGAGGATTTCACGCCGGCGCTCATAGGAGGCCTCGGGATAATCGTAGTTGTAGCCGATATTGTCGGTGCTGAAGGGGCCGTGGTTGTTGGTGTCGGTCTTGTGGTTCGGTATGGCATCGAATTTATCGAATGTCTGCCGCCAGCCGGCGTGGAAGATGCGCAGGAGCAACTCGTACTGTTTAGGGTCGTAACCTTCGGGCTGGGTGAATTCGATCCGGTTCTCCGGTACATCGGTCAGGCACAGGCGATAACAATACGCCTGCACCCGCTTATCGGCCGCGCCATATTCCCCGGGCGGCGTGGTGCTGATGCGCGGCAGCACGCCGCTGGCCGGATCCCCCGGCACCACGTAGGGGCTAATCTTCTCCTTGACGGCGGCAAAATTGTGCGGGTGCTGCAACACGCCCACCTGCACGCCGTTCCATTTTTCGTCGTACGTGCTTTGGGCCTCGCGTCCCACATGATAGGCCACGCCGGCGGCCGCCATCAGGTCGCCCTCGTACGTGGCGTCAATGAACATCTTGCCTTCGTAGGTCTGGCCGCCCAGCGTGGTGATGGCGGTGATGCGGGCGCCGTCTTTCTTGACGCCAGCGGCGCGGTCCAGCCATTGGCCACGGAAGACGGGAATGTGTTGTTCGGTAATAAGATCTTCAAAGACCTGCTCGGCCACGTGCGGCTCGAAGATCCACATCGTGCGTTCGGCCCCATCCATGGCCGGTGTGCCCTGGCCTTTGTTGCCGTACTCGGCGCGTTTCTGCCAGCGCCAGGCCTCGGGCTCCTGGTAATGCTGCCAGATACGGTGATAAAACTCCCGGGCCAGCCCGCCGATCACCGACTTGTCTCCGGTGTCCGTGAACCCCAGCCCGCCGCTGGAAAGGCCCCCGAGATGCTTATCCGGGCAAACGATGACCACCGACTTGCCCATCCGCGCCGTCTGCACCGCCGCCGTAACGCCCGCACTGGTGCCGCCGTAGATGACCACATCATAGGCCGGCGCCGGCGCAACCAGCGCCAATACCGCTAACAAACCGAAAATCTTCATGCGCCGATCGTAATCCGCGCCGGCGGGCGAAGCAAGAATGCGATGGGCCGCCGGTCGAAGAGTACCGTCGAAGATTGCCAAGTGGCGGGGGCGGGGTTGGCGTACTTCGATTGCATTGTTTGTGCGGCGTGGTGGTCGCTATCGCGCTCTACAAGTGCGCACGTGGCTGAGGTCATCGAGAGGCAAGGGAGATCCGCGGAACGCGTCCTGCAGTCCACTACATACGACCCGAGTGGGGGCTAGTTTTGACGGGTCGTGTCTTCCATGAACATACTCAGCTCAGCATCGTATTAATGATATGAAAAAGAGATTCTTCAGCAGGCAAGAAGTGCGAGCGGTATTCTGCGCTGCCTTTTCGACATTGTTTGCGTTCGAATTAGTACGACCGCGTCTGAGTCCTCCTTACGATCCATATGATTTGTATGGCCAATCAATTGAACTGGGGCTCATTGTGATGTCGGCGGCAATTGCCTTGGTTCTGGGATTCATTGGTTTACGTAGCAAATCTCGTCTATGCTACCTGCTCTCACTGTTTGGCGTCACACTCACGATCGTGTTTGTGGTTGTTTTGATGGTAGCTAGGCCACATTGAGTCGTGATGTATTTGATCGGGCAATTGCACCCCATAATTTGTACGGAACGTCTGGAGTTGCGCTCTGGTTACCCCCGCAGGCCTGCGTCTCTTTGGGATATGGGGAGTTGCTTTCCAGAATATCGTCCCGTCAACAACCATTGAAACGATTCCACGAAAGTTTGGGGCCGCGCCGTCACGACCCCACAAAGTCAATCAAGGACGCCCCGGATCATCTGAATCGCATCAAAGACCCCAATGGCTTACCGGCGCCTATTCTTTCGCGTCCGGCACGACCAACGGCAAGGGAAGCCAGGCCAGACCGATGTCGCGTTGCATGTGGCTCTTGCTTTGGCCACCGGGGGCGTCGTAGAGGACGGCCAGTTTGGTGCCCACCTTCATTACGCCGGGCAGGCCGATGCACTTTTTGCTCCACCGGCAGTTGTGCCCATCCAACACCACGGCCTTGTGCGTCGCGTCCCAATGATTCAGATCCTTGGACCAGTAAACCCAGACGGCATCGGTATATTCAAAGCCTTCCATCCCGATGTGATTGGTGAACAAGAACCACGTCTGGTTCTGTGGTTCAAAATACAACGACGTATTCTCGATCTGCTCGGCCGGGGGCACAATCGGCTGGGGATCAACCTGCCACGAGCCGTCCAGGTTTTTGGTGCGGGCAATGCTGATGGTGCGGTGCGTGCCGTGGCTGTCATTGGCGGCAGCGCTGAAGAACATTAGGTACTCATCGCCCTGCTTGATGATATGGCCGGGGCTGGCGGTCACGTCATAGTACGTATGGGGTGTGCAACGAAACGGCACCACGTCCCGCTGCTTGATCCACGGCCCGGACGGTGACGCGCCGTGGGCTTTGAGGGTGAGATACGGAAATGAAGGGATCAGATCCGGCGCCGGCGAGGTATGCGGCGTGCCGAGGTAGAACATGTGCCAGGTCTGGCCATCAAAATAGGTGACGCCGTAAGAGGCGGAGGCGGAATCGTCCTGGCCGGGTTGGCCGAAATCCAACGCCGGCCCCTTTTTGGTCCAATGCACCAGGTCGGGACTGGTGGCCAGGCAGGCCAGCCAGCCCTTGGGGCCGGCGCCATCATAGTGCATGTAATAAGAGCCGCCGGCCTCGAAGACCCACAGGTCGCGGGCGCCGCGCTGGTCGCAGCCCGCCGGGCCGTCGCCGTGTTTCAGGACCACGCCCTGATCCTGCGCATCCATCCGCAGGGTCGCCGCGGGTCGGCCATCGGGATAGGCCGCGCCGCAGAGTGCCGGTGCGGCCAGGACAACGATCATGGCGAGCAATTTATTCATAACGCATCCTTCCATAAGGGCCGTCCACCGGGGACACACCGGACGCAGTATACTACGACGCGGGGCAGGCGCACATTGTTCGGAGTTCACGCTTCAGCGTGCGTTGAATGACGAGTTTGTCCCCGACCCACGCTGAAGCGTGAACTCCAAACTGTTACACGCCGCGCGGGTGACCAGACTTGTGGCAATCGTGTGCTACCGGAGCGTCAACCGAGCCGCGACCGTCAGGGAGCGACCGCGCTGCATTCGAACGTCGATTGGTCGCTCCCTCACGGTCGCGGCTCTGAAATGCCAACAAATCTGGCCACGCTCCGCGTCTGTGCACCGGCGGCTTGCCAGTGCCGGATACATGATGTACAAACAACGTTGAAACATGCCTTACACCATCGCGGCGACGCGCCGTCTCGTCCGCAAATCAAACCTAATGGAGGAAGTTTATGATCGCCCTGTTGCGTGCAGCCTTGGCCGTTGGCCTGGTTGGTATCCTCGCGGGCGCGGCATGTGCCGCTGAAACTGCCACCCCTGCCATTGTGCCTTTACCAGTGAAGATGGAGGTCGGCACCGGCACCTTTACCATCACCGCCGAAACCCCCATCGTCACCGACGAGGCCAGCGCCGTCACCGCGCAGCAACTGGTTGATTACCTCAAGCCCGCCACAGGCTTTGCCTTGCACATTGCCGCCCCGGCGCCGGCTGGGGCCAAGAGTGCCATCACGCTGACCCAGGATGCCGGCCTGGCGCGACTGGGCAAGGAAGGCTACCAACTCACGGTCACAGCGGAGGGGGTCCGCATCGCCGCCGCCGAGCAGGCCGGCGTCTTCTACGGCGTGCAAACCCTGCGGCAATTGCTGCCGGCTAAAATCTTTGCCGCCGCCCCGGTCAGCGATGTCACCTGGACCGTCCCGTGCGTCACGATTGAAGACCAGCCGCGGTTTTCCTGGCGCGGGCTGATGCTCGATTCCGGCCACGACTTCCAGCACCTGCCTTTTGTCCTGCGTTTCATCGATCTGATGGCGGTACACAAGCTCAACTTGTTCCACTGGCACCTGACCGACCTGGGCACCTGGAGCATCGAAATCAACGGCCGGCCCAAGCTGCTGGACCCCGCCACGCGCGGCCCGGGCGTCAAGCCGGGCTTCTACACCCAGGATGAAATCCGCCAGGTGGTGCGCTATGCCGCCGCGCGGCACATTACCATCCTGCCGGAAATCGACATGCCTGGCCATGAGCCGCCGGCCCTGCTGGCCTATCCCGAGTTGGATTGCCCGCTGACCCACACCGATAAAAACGGCAAGACCAGCCGTCCCTGGGAATTCTGCGTGGGCAACGAAAAGACTTACGAATTCCTGCAGGAAGTGCTGAGCCAGATTGTGGACCTGTTCCCCGGGCCGTTTGTCCACGTCGGCGGCGATGAATGCCCCAAGGGCCGCTGGCTGCGCTGCCCGATATGCCAGGCCAAGATGAAGGCCGAGAATCTCAAGACCGGTGAAGAGCTGCAAAGTTATTTCATCGGGCGTATCGAGAAGTTCCTGACCTCCAAGAACCGCCGCCTCATCGGCTGGGATGAAATCCTGGAAGGCGGCCTGGCGCCCAACGCCACCGTCATGTCCTGGCGCGGCATGGGCGGGGGCATTGCCGCCGCCAAGGCCGCTCATGATGTGGTCATGGCCCCTACCGCCTGGACCTACTTCGACTACCCCGACACCCCGGTGGAAAAAGTTTACAGCTTTGAACCGGTGCCCGCGGAACTTTCCGCCGATCAGGCGAAGCACATTTTAGGCGCCCAGGCACAAATGTGGGCCGACCGTCACCCCACGGAAGACCGCATCGACGCCCTGGTCTACCCGCGCGCCGCGGCCTTGGCCGAGGTGGTCTGGTCGCCAGTCGCCAGCCGCAACTACGACGCCTTTGTGGTGCGTCTCCAGGCCCACCTGCCGCGCCTGGCGGCGCTGGGCGTGCACTACCAACCGCTGGCGGGCGCCGGCACGGTCATCGGCCATTGGGCGACCGAGCAAACGTCCCCAACGCCCAAGGTAGTGGAATGGCCGCTGACCAAGGGAATCAAAGGTCCGGGCGCCTACAACATCACCTTCCAATACGAGCACGGCAAGAGCCGCTACCAGATCCACGCCGTGGAAATTGTGCAGGACGGTACGGTGCTGGCCACCGACAAACATTTCGGGGCATCGGGCGGCAGCAATCAAAACAATGTCTACCACGTGGAACTGCCCAAACTCTCCACCGCCCCGCTGACCCTGCGCGCCACCGTCAGCACCGATTGGGGCCCGGATTCCCATGGGCGGATCAGTATTGAGAAGCAGCCGTAACGGCCGGTCCCACCGTTATCGCATGTTGATAGCCGGCCAATGACGAAATTCGAATGACGAATGACGAAACAATTTCCAACGACCAATGAACCAATGACGAAACGACACGGAAACGCGCGACGTTTGTGGCTTCGAACATTGGTTATTGAAATTTGATTCGTCATTAGTCATTCGTCATTACGGCTGAAAGCTAAATGGCGAAGTCGTCTAATCCGCCTAGCCACCCGTCGTGATGGGCGCGGCGCGGAAGGAAGTTGGTTTCCAGCCGTTCTCCGGGTATTCTGGCGGCTTGTGGCCCGAAGATTTCCTGACTCTAACCATGAGGACTGTGCATGCAGGTCGGCGACAAAAAAGTAGTAACCATCGATTACACGTTGACCGACCCGGCGGGTAAGGTCATCGACAGTTCCAAGGGCCGCGGGCCGCTGGCGTACATCCATGGCGGCGGCGGGCTGATTCCCGGCCTCGAAAGCGCATTGGCCGGCAAGGTCAAGGGCGATGCCCTGCAAGTGGATGTGGCCCCCGAACAGGCCTATGGCCACCGCGACGCGACACTGGTCGAAGCCGTGCCGCGCGACCGTTTTCCCAAGGAAATGGCCATCACCGTGGGCATGCAGTTCCAGGCACATACCCCGCAGGGCCATCGCGTGGTCACGGTGGTCGGCGTGGAAACCGATACCGTCAAGGTGGATGCCAACCATCCGCTGGCCGGCGTGCCGCTGCATTTTGATGTGACCATCGTGGATGTGCGTGAGGCCACGACCGAAGAGATCAGTCACGGCCACGTGCATGGTCCCGGCGGCCACCACCACCATTAAATTCTAACGCTGATAAATCGGCAGATAGCCCAGCGGGACCGCCAGCGCCAGAATGGACATGGCGGTGGCGTACGTATCGCCGCCCTGGAGTTCCGGGCCATCCCCGGCGGGCCAGGAACCATCGGGGCGCTGGCGGCCCAGGGCCGCCGTACACCAGGGCTGGTAAATCCCGGTCCAGTATTTTCCGCCGAGCTGATGGGCCGCCTGGGTGCAGTAGTACAGGGCGTAATAGTAATGTTGCTCCCGCCGGCCCGGGGCGGCGCGCAGCAGGTAATCGCCGCCGGCCAGGGCTTCCCGGGATTCATGCTCTCCGAGCAACTCCAGCGACAGAATGCCCGTCCCGGTGCGGGCGGCATTGGAATCGCGGGCACCGCCGGCCGAACAGTACGAGAAGCCGCCGGTGATCGTGGCGCGCCGGCGGATGTAGGCCACCCCGTCGGCGATACATTGCCGCGGCACCGCAGCGCCGATGTTGGCCGCGCCGCGCAGGGCCATGAGCTGCCAGCCGGAAACGGAGATATCGGAATCCGTGGAATCGGTGCGGTAGCGCCAACCGCCCTGGTCGTTGGCGTCCTTGGGCACCCGCTGGGCATCAATAATCAGTTTGACCGCCTTGGCCACCGCAGCATCTATCTTGTTGCGCCGCGGCGGATCGACCATGCCATAGGCTTCGCAGAGCATCATGGTGGAAATGCCATGGTCGTACATGGGGGTACCGCCGGAATTGAGCGAGAGCAGGCCGCTCTCCCGCTGACTGGCTAGCAGGAAATCAATGCTGCGGTTGACGGTCGCGCCATAGGGGCCCTGGCCGGGCACATGGCCGCGGGCCAAAAACGCCATGGTGGCCAGGCTGGTAATGGCGGTCGAACGGCTCAGGTTGCAGGGATACATGCCGTTGGGCTGCTGCTTGCCGGCCAGGAATTCCAGGCCGCGATCGATCGCGGAAAGGGCCTGGGGGGATAGGGTATCGTCGGCGCGGACGGCGGGCAGGGCGAGGGCGCAGAGGGTAAAGACGAAAGACAAAAGACGAAAGACGAAATGACGGATGGGCGCAGGTACGAAAAGGAGCCGGCGCAAAATACTTTCCGGCGGTTGTAACGAACGTTCAACGTTCAACGCCCAACATTCAACGTCCAATGACGGGTCGTTGTTGAACGTTGAACGTTGAACGTTGGACGTTGGACGTTTTTCGGTCCCGTTTCTCCGGAACACGCGTCTCATTTGCCCTCCTGCGCCTGGAGGCGGGCAATGCGGACGTAATAATTCTTGATCATTTCCTGGTAGCCCGGCGGACCTTTTTGCTGGGCGGCGTTGAGGAGTTGCTGCTGCATCTGCGGTGGCAGCCGGGCCCAATCGCCGGGGGCAATGCCGACCTCCTTGACCGCTGCGGGCCGGCCATCGGCCGATGCGGTGGCCTGCACCTGCACGCCCCCACCGCTGCCGCCTTTAGCGACCGGTTGCCCGGGCTGCGCCCCGGCCATGCCGGCGGATTGACCGGTTCCGGGCGGACCAGAGCCCGGCTGGCCACCCGGCGTGCCCGGTGTGGACCCGGCGGATGCCTGCCCCTGGCCGGTGCCGGATTTACCGGATTGGCCTGCCTGGCCCTGACCTGTTCCCGGTTCCTGCTCTGCCGCAACGCCGCCTGGTTCGGTGCCCCCCAAGGCACCGGCGGCATCCGCGAGCGCCTCGGCCGCCTTGCCCGCCGCCATCGCATCGCCCTTGGCGGCCTGCTGCGCCGCGGCGTGCGCCTTCTGCACGTCCTGGGCGACGCGATCCATGGCACCGGGCGCCGCGCTACCCGTGCCGGTGGCCGGCGTGCCCGCAGCCGATGCAGTGCCCGGTGCACTCTGCGCTTGGCCGCTTTGGGCCGAACCATTCTGCGCCTGGCCGCTTTGGGCTTGACCCGCTGGCGGTTGCCCACTCTGGCCGGGACTCGGCGGCTGAGCCTCCGGCGTGCCCGGTGCTGGTGCCCCGGTTGGCGGACGGGGCGATCCCTGGGCCAGTTGCTGGATACCGCGCAGGGCCTCGGCGGCACGAGCCAGCGCCTCGGTGGCGGCGTGCTGGGCTTTATTGGCGGCAGGGACATCATTCTTCTGCCCGGCATCGGCAGCGTGGCGCTGGGCGGCCGCCGCCGACTGCATTTCGTGGGCGGCCGTGCCGGCATCCTGCGCCACCTGCGGCGCGGTGCCCTGGGTTTGCTGCCGCAGCGCGGCGGCGGCCTGGGCATCCTGTTCGATCTGCCCGGCCACCTGGCGCTGCTGGGACTGCGCCGCGGCATCGCGCTGCGGATCGGGTTTGGTTTGCTCGAGCGCACGGGCCGCCGCGCGCGTGGCCTGGGCCAGTTGGCGCTGCCGCTGGGCCAAGTCCTGGGCCTGTGCGGCCGGTTGCCCCTGGGGTCCCTGGGCCCGCGCGATGGCCTCCTGCGCTGCGGCGGCTTGCCGGCCGGCCGCTTCCTCCAGTTTTTTCGCAGCGCTGCTTAATGCATGCTGGGCCCGCGCCGCCTGCCCGTCGGCGGCGTCCTGTTTGGCATCCGCCGCCTGCTGCGCTGCGGCCGCCGCCTCGGCCTTGGCGGCGGGATTTTGCCGGGCCAATTCCTCCGCCGCCTTCGCCACCGCGTCGGCCAACTGCCCGGCGTGCTGATTGGCCGGGTCGCCCGGGCGCGTCGGCGGCTGGTTCTGCCGGTGCGCCTCCTTGATTTCCTGGGACAACTCCCGGGCCTTTTCCTGCAACTCCTGGGTCCGCGCCGCCAACTGCTGCGCCCTGGGCAAATCCGCCTGGGCCTTCTGGGCCGCGCCTTGCGCCGCCTGCTGGGCCGGCGCCAGGCGGGAACCGGTTTCGGTCAGCGTCTTGGCCGCCTGCTCCTGGTGCGCCGCGGCAGCGTCAAACTTGCCCTGCGCCAGATCCCGGCTGATGGCCTCGAGATCTTCCTTCGCGGGCGCCGCGGCCGCTGCGGGCTTGCGCGCCTCGGCACTTTGCCGGGCAAACGTGCCGATAGCGCCATTGAGCTTCTCCTGCTGCTTAAGCAGATCGCGATACGCCTCCTGGGCATCGGCCCGGGCCTGCGTGCGCTCGGCCAGGGGACGCTGCTTATCCTGAATTTCCGCCAGGCGCTTGAGCAGTTCATCGACCTGCGGCTGGGCGCCCTGGGCCACCGGTTTTTGCAGTTCGGGATTGTGCTGGATCACCGCGTCGAGTTTCTGCTGCACCTCCTGCTGCTGCTGGGCAAGTTTACCCGCTTCGCCGGGGCGACCGGCACGCAGCGCATCGGCCAGGGCCTTTTGCTGCGCTGCCAGGTCGCGCAGAGCATCGGTCAGGTCGGTCTGTTGCTGCTGCCCGCGCAGTTGCTGCTGGAGTTCGTCGAGGGCCTGGCGCGCCTGGGCCAGTTGCCGCGCCGCATCTTCCAGCGGCTCCCGGCGGGCCGCAGGTTCATCGGCGGAAAGTTGGGCGCGGGCCAGGTCATCCGTGGCGCGGTGGACGGGCTTTTCGGCAATATCCTGGAGCTTGGCGGCCGCATCCTTATACGAGGTCTCCTGCTTGTCTTTGGCCGCCGCAGTCAATTGCTTCTGAAGTTCCTCCAGACCCTTGGTCGTGGCCCGGGCCTGCTGGCGCTGCTCGGGGGTCAGGGGATAATTTTTGTCGGCGCGGGACAGTTCCTGCACCCGGCGCTGGGCGTCGGCGATCTGCTCCCGCGCCTTGGCCAGGGCCTCCTGGAGATCCCACGCCGCCGCTTTGTCCTGGCGCGTGGCCAAGGAATCGGCCGCCATGTCGATCCGCAGAATCTGCCGCGCCGAAAGGGCCGTGTGCGGCGTCGGGCAGTTGTCGGTCGCCTTAAGCTGATAGGCAATCTGGTAGCCGCGCCACAGGCCGTGGCGGGTGAGTTGCCGCTGGACGTCAATGACAAACTCGCCGCCGGCCTTGGTCGGATCGGTGGTCGTAAAAGGGACATCGGGTGTTTCGGTGTCGCGGTGATCCACTTCAATAAGCATCTGCACGCGGGCCAGGCCAAAATCATCGCCGGCCTGCCACTTGATCGGCACCAGATCCGTAGGCCGCACGTGCAGTTTGTCCGCCGGGGATAAAATCGCAATGCTCGGCGGCAAATCCGGCTGGGCCACAAGGGGACGGGGCTGGTCGTCCTTGTTGGTCAAGGGCTTTTCCACAGTGCCCTCGTGATACCGGTTCTGGCTGATCAGGCGGATGACATACGGCATGGAACGTTCCACGGTAAAGGTGGCCTGGTAATCGTTGCCGGCGGCAGTGGGGGTCAGGGGAAGGGCCGCCGGGCCGGTTGCGCCGAGCCCCAGGATCAGGCAGGATTCGGGTGTCAGTTTTTGCGTGGCATGCACCACCAGTTTCACCTGCGTGCCCACGACGGCGGTGATGGCGCCATCACGGGAGAGCTCGGTACGGTTAACCAGCCGGGTGTAGGGTGGATAGGAATAGCTGATCTCCAGACCCGCCACCGCTGGACGCGGCAGCACCTGTACGTGATAGGTTTCCGACTCGGCCAGCGGCGTGCTGATGCGATAATCAAAATCCTGCTGGGTATTGTCGATGACGTGATGAAAGGTCCGCGTGGCCGGATCGACCAGCTCCATAGCGCGGCTGACCGTCTGGCCGCCGTAGCGCGTCAGCAGGGTAACACGGTCGATGGGGTGGCGGCGCGTCAGGCCATCGGGATCGTCGATGCCTACACTAATTTCCAACGGATCGCCGGCGGGCATTTCCAGCGCACCGGGCGTCACCTGGAGCACAATGCCCGGCGGCGGGATGAATTTCCAGGGCTGGATGGCGCCGGCCAGGCCACGCGATACGGTGCCCGGCATCAAGGCCCACACCATCAGCCACAGAGCCCCCACCGGCGCGAGCATAGCCAGCCACAGGAGCACCTGCCGGCCGGAGACCACTTGTTCCGGGGCAATGTTGGCCGCCTGACGTTCGGCCTGCCGGGTAAGCTGGGCGATGAGCACCGGTGAGCCGCGGAAGCGTGCATCGGGTTCCTGGGCCAGTTCCACCGCTGACGACAGGCGTTCTTCGAGTTCGGGCAGCGCCCGCTCGGCATGGCGGGCCGCACCGGCCAGGGTGGTTTTGCCGAACGCATGGCGCAGCGCCTGCCAAGCCGTTGTGCCCATGGCGGCATAGCCTAAAGCGGCCAGGCCCACGCGCAGCGCCACGGGCATTCCCGGGAACATTCCCAACAGCACCACCGTCAGCAGCAGCAGGCAAAGTGCCAGCACGCCAAATTGCAGCAACCCCTTGCACACGCGCGTGCGCCGCCGGCGGGATGCCACCTGACGCAGCGGCAACAGGATCCCTTCCGACACGGGCGGCGGCCCGGCCGGGGGTGGTGTGCCAGAAGATGGCTCTACGGAGGTCATGGGCTCTCCAGCGCACTGAACGCATTATTATCATACCGCCGGCGCGGCGAAGAAGGCAGTAGGCCCAACAACAGGAAAGAAGGGGGTAGCACGAAAGAACCATCCGACCGATCGGACCGATCCATTATTCCCGCCACGCTAATGCGGGCGTGCCGTCACGCGCCTGGTATTCCGGCACGGTTGCTGATCGGGGACCCGTGATGCCGCTGGTGCATCGGCCGGACCCGATGTGGTATCATCGGACACGGTGGCCTGCGGTGCGGCGCGGAATGGATCGGGAATTGCAAGCGCGTTTATGAACAAGACCAACGTTATCAGTTTCAGTCTCTACGGCGATATTCCCCGCTACTGCATCGGGGCCTTGGCCAACCTTGAGTTGGCACCAGTAATCTACCCCGGCTGGCAATGCCGGTTTTATGTCGATTCCTCCGTGCCGCCATCGTGCCTCAAGGACATCGAATCTCACGGCGGGGAACTGGTATGGGGCAACAAAAACCTGGGGCCCATGTATGGCCGGTACTGGCGCTGCTTCGTCGCGTGCGATGCGACCGTGGGCCGCTTCATCGTCCGCGATGTCGATTCGCGCCTCAATACCCGGGAAAAGGCCGCCGTCGACGCGTGGATTCAATCCGGAAAAACCTTCCATTTGATGCGCGATTCGGCCTACCACGTCAAGCCGGCCCTGGCCGGGATGTGGGGCGCCCTGGGCGGCGTGTTTCCGCAAATCCATGCGCTGGTCGATGCCTGGGGGCAGTATGACCAACAGGGCCAAAACGACAGTTTTGTGTCCCAGGTCCTTTTCCCACTGATGGCCAACGACTACCTCTGCCATGACGATTCCGGAAACCATTCCGATGGCATCCCGTTTCCCCTGCACCCCCCGCTCTCCGGCACCAGCCATGTCGGCGAAATTGTCGATCCGCAATGGCACCCGACCGACATCTGGCGGCGCGCCGGCGAGCTGGGAAACATTGTCCGCAGACAAGAACTCGCGCTGGCCGAACTCCAACGCGAGCTGGCATTACTCCGGCAAAGCAAGGGCGCTAAAGGCGCAGCGCCGCTGCGCATGCTCCGAGGGCTATTTCGTCGCCGGTGAGGTGCGACGCTGGCGGATCGGACGGATCCGACCGATCGCTCCGATGTTTCTTCCCGGGACGCCGCCCGAACGCACGACCCCGCGGCTACACCATGCCCGCATACTTGCGCACCGCCCATTCGGTGGTAATAACTACGCAGAACAGCAGCAGGAAACCAAAGTGGAAGAAATACGTAAACCGATCCTTGGGATCGCCGAAGAAACCGATTTGTTCGACATGGGTTAGCGTGCGGCTGATCTGCGGCAGATGGGCGGCAAGCACGTCGGCGTAGGGGCCGTCGAGGGCCAGGCCGCCGCCGAGCTGGGCCAGGTTGGCCAGCATCTCCGGATCGGTGTTCATGTTGCGCCGTTCGGCATCCAACTGCGGCAGCAGCTTGATCACGATGGTTTTCTGCGTGACCGATGGATCATCGGCCAGGAGATGCTCGACCTCCGCACCTTCCAAGGACAGTTCAATATCGCCGGCCGGCAGGCTGCCCAGCGAGGCCTTGTAATAGCCCGGGGCGCTCCCTCCCTGGGCCTCCACCATAACGGCACTGCCAACAATAGGCCCGGGGGCGGTGCCGGGGCGCATGGGCCGGGCCACCACGCGAATCGCCTGGCCAGTGTTGGGCGTCAGATCCGTGTGCAACACATGCGCGGTCACCTGTACCGGGTCCTGCGGATCGCCCTGCTGGTAGCGCGGGCGGTTGGTGCCAAAACGCACAAAGCGCCCGCCGGCCGGCAAGTCGCTGCCGGCCGCCCAGCGGATCACCTGGCCCCAGAAACGGTCCTGCACATTTTCGCCGCCCACCTGGCGCAGGCGCCACGTCTGATCAGAAGCCAGGTAAAGCACGCGGCCCAGGCCCAGCGTCATCGTGGACAGCAGAGCCCGCCGCCGGGCGAGCGAAAAATCGCCCAACTCGTCATTGGTGCCGACCAACCGGCCTTCCGGCTCGCCGATGTACCACACCACGTTGGCGCCGGGCTTGGCCACCGTTTGCTCCGAATGCCAGTACCACGGCGGCACGCGCGACCACAGGGCGGTATTGGTGGCCTCATCGGCGGCAAAACGCGCCAGCACCGCCGCCCCGCCTTCCCCGCCGCCCGGGGCCACCGCCAGGCGAAAGCCTTCCTTCATGTGCGCCTGGAGTACGCCGGCCGCCCAGGTGTTGCCCAGACTCACCGGCAACAGATCGGCCAGCGGAGTGCCGGCATATTGGTCCGGCATGTGATTGGGACCCGCGAGCACCACCAAGGTGGCACCCCGATCGCGCACCGCCGTGGCCAGGTATTGCTGCTGGGCATTGTTGAGCGTTTCGGGCGGCAGATCGCCGAGCACAATTAAATCGAACGCCTGCCACTGGGCGGCGGTTTCAGGCAGGAGCTGGGCCTCCACCTTCGGATTATCCACCGACGCCATGACCGGCGGCGGGCGATCGATATTTTCCACCCGCGCCGGATGCAGCAGCACGCTTTGGAGCTTGACGCGCGGGTCGCGCCCCAGGCCCGCCGCCAGGTAACGGAACTCCCACCGCGGCTGATCGTCGATCACCAGCACGGCGAGCTTGTCCTTTTTGACCGCCACGCGGAACGTCTGGCGATTGTTTTCGTGGTTGATCTCGCCGGGGACATCTTCCACGCGCACCTGGTATTCATAGCCCGGGCCTTCCGGCGGCTTATCGGTAAAGGCCAGCGTTTGCGTTTCGGCCTTCGTGGCGGCGGCAACGTACTGCGTGTCCAGCACGTCGGCGCCGCGCAGAAACTCCACCTTGATGCGCCGGCCAGAGAGGCCGTCGAGCCGGATACGGGCGCTGGCCCGCAGCGTGTCGTCCTTGTAGATCCATTCCGGGGCGTCGATCTGATCGACGGCGGCATCGGGCGATACTTCGCGGGAGCCGATCAGCAACGTGTGAACTTTTATGCCGCGACTGGCCAACAGACGCACCGGCTCCGCCGGGTCGTCCTTGACGGTTTGGCGCCCATCGGAAAGCACGATGACGCTGGCCGGTTCATCGCTGCTGACCTGCTGGCCGATGAGCGAAAAACCCGCCGCCAGGTTGGTCGATTCGGTGGTGGGGGCAAGGGCGTTGTGCAGCGCGGTGGCGTAGTCCGCACGCTCCACATTGTCCACCGCATGGGCCCCGTTGCCGATGATCGCCAGGCGGAATTGATAGGATCCAACCAGGTCGGAGAGATTTTTGGCGGTGCGCTTGGCCGTGGCGGTGAGCAGGCGATAGGTCAGCTCAGCGCGGCTCATTTTGCCCACTTGCGCCAATGCCGCTTGCACATCGCTATCCGTGCCATGCGTGCGCAGAAACTCGTCGTCAACCCGATCCGCCACACTACCCAGGTCGCGCAGACCGGCATCCATATTGTTCTGGATGTAACTCCAGCGCACCACGCCGGAGGCCGCACGTAAGTTGGATTGCCCAGCGGCGGCCCCGCGATCGGCCGCCACCATGGTTTCGGCCATTTGCAGGGCATGCAGCACCGCCGGCAACGAACGAGCGGCCGGATCGCGGGTCAGCTCGGCCAGCGCCGGCTGGTATTGGCGCTGCCATGTTTCCAAAGCCGCGGCAAACTTTTGCACGGCGGCGGCATCGCCGGGCGCGCCCAGGCTATCGAGGGTCCAGGCCGCGGGCCGGAGCGCCAGGAACTCCTGGCGCAAGGCTGCCAGGTGCGCCGCATGGAAATCCACGCGGCTGGCGCGCAGACCATCCGGCAGCAAACCCAGGGCATCGGACCAACGCAGGCGTTCGAGGGGGTTGGCCTGGGGATCGGTCATGGTCATGGATTGGGAATCATCGAGCAGGAGCCATAGGGTGCCGGCAGTGGTGGTCGAGCGCGTCCAGCGGAGGGCCGGTTGCAGCAGCACGGCCAGCAGCAGCAAGAGCAAGATGATGCGGATAGCGGTGAGCGTATGCACCACCCCGCGTGATGCGATGCGCTGCTGCGCATGGTACAGGTAGACGACCAGGGCCGCGGCCATGACAAACAGCAACAGCAGCAGGCCGGGGCTCCAGGCCGGATGAATGGAGAGCGCCATCAGGCGTGCCCTCCGGTCAGAATCGTCGCCGGGAGATCTTCCTGCACTTGCAACCGCACAATGCGCCGCGTCAGCAACGTCTCGACCACCAGCAGCAAGAGCACGGCCAGGGCCAGGTGGGGCCACAATTCCGTGCCGCGGTTTTGCGCCCCCAGGGCGGCCGCCAATCCGGCCTCGGTAATGCGCTCCTTGAGATACCCTTGCTCCTTAAGCCAGGCCAGGTCGGTGGCGCCCAGGACAGCCGGATCCAGTTCCCGCCGGTCGATGTTTACGCTGTAATAGACCGGCTGCGGAATTTCCGGCGGCGCAAAGTGCAGTTCGTACAGGCCCGGCGTGGAGGTGTCCGAATAGTTGATGATCCATCGGCCGGCGCTCGAGAGCAGCGCGGTGGCCGGGTGAACGCTGGCATCCGGATGGGTGATGCGGGCCGCCGTCAGGGCCGGGGTGATCGGGCCGCTCCAGAATATGCTTTCTCCGGATTCCAGCCGCCGATTCAGGCCCTTGGCCGACCCGCCCGCCAGGTCGTAAAGTGTTTCGTATACCAGCGGCAGGAAGTTGATCACCAGCGGCAGGTTGTTCCATTGCCCCTCGACCGACGTGGTCCACAGCACCACTTTGCCGGCCCCGGCGGCATGTTCCACCACCAGCGGATCGCCATTGGCGGCCGCCAGCACAACGTGTTGGTCGCCCCCGAGTAAATCCACCGCCCACCACTGGTTGAGTGCCACACCGGTAAAGGCGTTGCGCTCGGCCGCCGTCAGCAACGCCACCAGGGGCGAGGCGGGATCTTTGACATCCACCGCCGATGCCGGCCGGGCGGTGCGCCGCTCCCGCAGCGTCACCGGCAGCAAAGCGGTTTTGGCCAGCGTGTTGTTGAAGAACGCCGGCGTCGCCCGTGGCCCGAGGATAAACCAGACGCCATGGCCCGCAGTGACAAACTCGTGCAGGTGCCCGACCAATTCGCGGGAAAGTTCCGGCACATCGTTAACGATGACGACAAAGTAATTGTCCAGCGGCTCGCCGGCCGCCTCCGACACGCTGACCACCTTACTGGCCACCAGCGCGCCGCCATCCGCCGGTTCCAGCGCCGCCTGCAAAAACATGGAGGCCGGAAAGGAACCCGCGCCGGTCAATTGGCCGTCGATGATCAGCACCGGCAGCCGCGGCCACACATGCACGGCCGCCAAGGCCGCGTTGTCCGCCTCCAGGGCATCAACCACATCGGCGGCGATGCGCACCCAGTGGGCGCCGGCCGTGGTGAACGTGTGATCGAAACGGATCGTCTGCGCCTGGCCGGCCTCCAGCGCGGCGATCTGCTGGCTGGCCACCGCCTTCCCATCCACCGTCAGCGTCAGCGGAATGGTTCCCATGGCGCCGGGGCCGACGTTGGCGACCGTGGCTGTGACCTGCACCGGCCGCCCCACGCCCAGGAAGGCCGGCGTCAGGTTCACGCCCGAGACGGTAATGTTCGGGCTGGCAAGCGCCAGGTTCACCGGCAGAGAAAACACCTCCACCGAGCGATCCAGGCCCGCCAAGCCTCCCAAGGCCGAGTGCCAGACGGTTTGATTGTCGATAAGCCAGCCGGAGCGCTGTTCGTCGGAGATGACGAAGATCAGTTTGCGAATATTGCCGCCGTGGTTGATCAGCCGCCGGGCCGCCTGGAGCGCCTCGGGAATGGCGGCATCGGTCAGGCCGGTGTTGGGCTTATCCTCATGGTGCAGCGTCTCCAGCAGCGCTGCGATCGCACTGGTGCCGGCCACGGGGCGCTCGACCAGCCGCCGCGGCGTGTGCTCGGCCAGCACAATGCTCAGCGAATCGTCCGGGCGCATCAGGCCCGCGATCTTCTGGACCTGGTTGATGCCCTGGGCAAACAGCGTCGTCTCCCCGCTGCGCCGGCCCATGGATAGCGAATGATCGAGCACGACGGCAATATCAGCCGCGGTATTCGTGGCCAGCGGGTTGTACTTGGAAGCCAACACCAGCGGCCGGGCCAGCATCAGCGCCAGCAGAATCAACAGCGCCATGCGGCAAAGCAGCAGCAGCCAATAATCCAGCCGCGCCTTACGCCGTTGCTGGCGCGGCGCTTCGAGCAAAAACTGCATCGCCCCCCACGCGACGGGCGTGGTCTTCTGCCGGTGCATCAAATGCACAATGATCGGGATGATTCCCGCGGCGGCACCGACAGCGATAAGAGGCATCATCAGCATGCGCCGCACCATGGGATTGGTGGCAACGTGACGAATGACGAATGACGAATGATCCCGATCGGTATCGGGAACGAATCAATGTTCAATAACCAATGAATAAATGACGAAACGATGCCCGCGTCGGCAGTTTGGTGCTTCGAACATTGATCATTGGAATTTGTTTCGTCATTCGTCATTCGTCATTCGTCATTTACTAACGTCCTCCCATTCTACGCGACAAATACGCCGCCAACGCCTCATCAAAGGGCTCACTGGTATTGAACAGCGCGTGGCTCATGGCCATGCGGCCGGCGCCTTCGCGCAGTGCCTTCAGGTGCGCGGCGACGTTTTGCAGGTAGGTGCTGCGCATGGTGGCGGGATCCAGCCGCACTTTCTGGGTGGCAATTTCCAAGGATTCAAACAAAGAAAAGCGGCGGAACGGAAAACTCAGCTCGTCGTCGGCCATGATTTGCAGCAGGATTACTTCGTGCCGCTTGTGTTTGAGGTGATGGAGGGCTTCCATCAGGTCGGGCACCTTGTCGAAAAAGTCGGAGATGATGATGACCAGCCCGCGATGGCCGATGCGCTCGGCGATGTCGTGGAGGATCGGGGCAATGGCCGATTCGCCGCCGGGTTGTATCTGATCGAGCGCCTTGGTGATGTTGAGCAGGTGCGACCCGGCGGAGCGCGGCGGGATGTTTTCGCGAATCTTGTTGTCAAAAACCACCAAGCCGGCGGAATCCTGCTGGTGGAGCACCAGGTAGGTGAGGCACGCGGTGACAAACTGGGCATAGCGGAACTTGGACATGGCATCGCCGGCGCCCTGGTATTTCATGGAGCCGGAAGCATCGAGCACCAGGTGAGCCCGCAGGTTGGTGGTAACCTCGTACTGCTTGATGTAATACCGATCCGCCTTGGCGTACACGCGCCAGTCGATGCGCTTGACATCATCGCCCGGCACATACTGGCGATGCTGGGCAAAATCCAGGGCGAACCCAATGTGCGGACTGCGGTGCATGCCTTGGACGTAGCCGTCCATGACCTGCCGGGCGACGAGCTCCATGCGCGCGATTTTAGCCAGCGCCGGCGGCGCCAGCAGTTCGGTCGGAGAAAGATGTGTCGTGCCCGTGGCCATGAAAAAACTTCACCGTCTTTATAGCCGTCGCCGTAGCGGCGACGTTTGAGGTCTTATATTAAAGACTGTTTTAACCACAGAGGTCGCGGAGATCGCAGAGAAGAGGCAGATTATTTCTTGTCATTATTTGTGTTCATTCGTGTTCATTTGTGGCTAATTTACGTCGTCTCTGTGTCCTCTGTGCCTCGGGGTTTCAAAACCCTTCGGCAGCGCCGCCGGAAACGTCGCCGCTACGGCGACGGCTATAGTTGCTCACGCGCCGGCGGCCGTGCGCGGCACTTCCTTGATCAGCCGATCGATCACCTTGTCGCTGGTAATGCCCGCCGCTTCGGCGCTGAAGGTCGTCAAAATTCTATGCCGCAGCACCGGGTAGGCCACGTGCATGATGTCTTCGGTGGTCACATGCACGCGGCCGTGCAAAATCGCCCGCGCCTTGCCCGCCAATATCAGGTAGATGCTCGCCCGCGGCCCGGCGCCCCATTGCACCAGTTCGTTGATCCACGCCGGCACGCCCGGTTCGTTGGGGCGGGTGGCGCGCACCAGGTCGCGGGCGTATTGGTAAACATGCTCGGCCACCGGCACACGGCGCACGATTTCCTGCAGACGCTGGATGGCCGGGCCGTCCAGCATGCGCTGCACGTTGGCCTTGTAGCTGCTGCTGGCCTGCTTCATGATCTGGATTTCCTCGGCCGGCGAGGGGTAGCGCACAATGGTCATGAACATGAAGCGATCGAGCTGGGCCTCCGGCAGCGGGTAGGTGCCTTCCTGCTCGATGGGGTTCTGCGTGGCCAGCACAAAAAACGGCTCAGGCAGGTCGTAGGTCTGGTCGCCGGTGGTCACGCGGTGTTCCTGCATGGCCTCGAGCAGCGCCGCCTGGGTCTTGGGCGGCGTGCGGTTGATTTCATCGGCCAGCACGATATTGGCAAACAGCGGCCCACGCACAAAGCGGAAAGCCCGTTTCCCGGTGGTGCGGTCTTCCTCCAGCACGTCGGTGCCGGTGATGTCCGAAGGCATCAGGTCCGGGGTGAACTGCACGCGCTTGAACGATAGGGCCAGCACGTCCGCAATGGTCTTGACCAGCAAGGTCTTGGCCAGGCCCGGCACGCCCACCAGCAGGATATGCCCCTGGCAGAACATGGCGGTGAGCACCTGTTCGATCACCTCGGCCTGGCCGACGACCACCTTGGCCAGTTGCCCGGTCATCTGCCGATAGGCCCCGGCGAGTTGCTCGACCGCCTGCAAGTCCCCGGCGGGCGGGGACTTGGGGACCAGCGGTGGCGGCAGCGGAATAGGGGCCGGCATATCGGGCATAAAGAGCCTCCAAACGAGAACCTGAAGGTGGTAATTGTCGAGGGAAATGCCCCCCGCCACAAGCGTCCGCGAACATGTCCACGAACATGTCCAGCCGGGCCCCTGCCCCCTTGGACATGGCACCCCGGAGACTTGTGTGGCGACCAAAGGCTGGCGATCCATGGGCGTGGAATACGCGGATCCCGGCAAAATTAAATCGCTAACTGCTTGAACGCCCGGCACCACCATTCTAAACTAATGGTTTCGGCTATTCCGCAGACTTTACCCGTACCTGATCGTTCCCATGCATGGAGTCACTATGCGTCTCTCGGACATTCTCAAGGTCAACGACATCAAAGTCCCGCTGACCGCCACGGATAAAAAGGGCGCCATTACCGAACTGGTACAGGTGCTCGATGAGGCCCACGAGCTGAAAGATTCCAAAGTACTCCTGGCCAGCGTGCTGGAGCGCGAAGCCACCCGCACCACCGGCATTGGTAACGGCCTGGCCATCCCCCACGGCAAGTGCACGGGCGTCGATCACCTGGTCGTCGCCATCGGCAAGCCCGAGAAGCCCATTGACTTTGAATCCATTGATGGCCGGCCAGTCAACCTGATCGTGCTGCTGGCCAGCCCGCCGGATCAAACCGGCCCGCATATCCAGGCCCTGGCCCGCATCAGCCGCCTGATGACGGTCGAAGTGTTCCGCGCCGCCCTGCGCAACGCCACGACCGCCCAGCAGATTTACGATGCCGTGGTCAGCCAGGAAAACGCCATGGGCGGAACCTGAGCGGATTGTCGATGGGCGATTTTCGATGGCCGATTGCTTAGAGGCCGGGATCTTTAATGGCTTGGTGCCTTGGTGTTAATTAATTCTGGCAGCAATTCGTAGCAATCCACGCCGCGGATGGCGTAGGTGCGGTTGGCTGGTTGCAGGCCCAGGGGGATCAGGGAATGCACCAGGTCGGGCGTAAAGAGCGGGTCGAAGCCGTAGGTGCTGCGTAAACGGGTCACTTCGTTCCAGTCGATAACGACAAAGTTATAGCCCTGCTGGCGCAGCCACGCCATGCCGTGCGCTGGCGAGCACCGCAATTGCTCCGCCCATGCGTTGGTATCCCAGACGCTGTTGTAGCCCAGCCGCCCTTCCAGATACAGCGGCGTGCCCATGGGCGGGCCGATCAGATACGTTTTCAAGTGCTCCACGGTGCTTTCCGGAAAGGCCCCGGGAATGGTGCTCCATTCGGCGGGAAAAAAATAAAACTGGCCGATGCGCAGACCTGGCGGGCCCCCGGCAAACAGGCGGGTCTCCGGCAGCAGCAGAAACGCGCACAAAGCGGCCTGCAAGGCGACAATGCCGACAATTACCGCCCGGGGGATGATGAAGCGCTCGGCCGCCAGGCCAAAGAGCAACGCCATGGGAATAATGGCCGGTAATAAAAACCGCGCCTGCAAATGGGTACAGAACAACCAGCCCGCCACTTGCAGGGCCAGCACCAGCAGCAGCTGCCAGGCCGCCAGGCTGCGCGTGGCCGCCAGCAGCAGCACCAGCGGCACCGCCAGCCAGAGCAGGCCGATACGCGTCCACAGGGGCACGGGCGCTTCGGCCATGTCGTGATCCTGCGCCCAGCGGGCCAGGCGCCACAGGCCCGGCGACCATTGCGGATCCAGCAACGTTTCGTGCACCAGCGCCGCCAGCCGCCCGCCCAGCCCCAACGGAACGTGCACGACGGTTCCATCGGCCTGCACGATCCGCTGCTGGGGACTGTGGCCCCGGTTCCAGCGCTCCACCTGCTCCGGGGACCAGTGCCCGCGGCCGAGCACATTGGCGGCGATCGGAAACAGGGGATTGCCCACCTGCCCGGGGCCTTGGGTATAGACCATGGCGCGCGCCGCCCACGGCAAATAGAGCACCACCGCCACCGCGCCGACGACCAGCAGGCCGCGCCACCGTCGGTGCAGCGCCAGCAGGCCGGCCACCGGCAGGGCCAGCATGACGCCGGCCGTCATTTTGCAGCCCACCGCCAGCCCCAGCAGCACGCCGATGGTGATCATCTGCCGCCCGGAGAACGGCAGCAGCGCCAGCCCAATGGCCAGCGCCCCATAAAGCAGCACCGCACCATCGTTATACGCCAGCGAACCGACCACCAGCGTCCAGGGAATGCCCAGCACCAGCGTAAAGGCCACCACCCGCGCCAATGCCCCGCAGCGCAGCGGCGCCAGCGCCACCGCCGCCGCCGCCA
>Ga0316217_10001141_pt1 | contig 35692 bp, 28 predicted proteins | sample 1anoAmetaG_FD_203633 | JGI IMG/M metagenome (GOLD analysis project Ga0316217, IMG submission 203633) | Freshwater microbial communities from Trout Bog Lake, Wisconsin, USA - 1anoA | ecosystem: Environmental > Aquatic > Freshwater > Lake > Hypolimnion/Profundal zone | place: USA: Wisconsin...
GATTGAAAACCCCAGTAACCTGCCTGTGCTGGAGCATGATATTATCAGGATATTGCTGGAGTTTGGCTCGTGGAAAACAACGGATGAGGACCAGGAAATAAGCGTGGTGCAATACGTAATTAACGAGCTTGACGGGCAGGAAATTGAAACGCCGAAATACAAAGTAATTTACGATTTGATACTGCGCGATTTTGCCGATGGCGTAGTGCATGAGGAAAGCTTTTTTAGCGCGCATGACGATGAGCAGATTAGGAATGTAGCCATTGATATTTTAACCCAGCCTTATACACTAAGCGAAAACTGGTGGATTAAATACAAAGTGCAGATAGCCGAAAAGAAAGACCGGTTTGTAAAGGATGTGCTATCAACCATTATCAGGTTTAAGCAATTTAAAAACATGGCCGAACTGCGCAAAATTGAAAAGCGGATGAAAGAAGCCAAAGATGATGATGAACTTATAAGATTGATTAAGCTGCACAAACTTTTAATGGAGCAGAAAAAAGAGTTTGCCCGTACCATAGGCAATGTTGTTTACCGGCCCAACACCTGAGCATCAAAAGGCAAAAACGTAGGTACCTTTGCTATCGCGGTATGTATAATTTACCACGCGCGGCCAAAGCGGTTTCACCATTTCTTTTTCCCAGTCGTCCAGGCTACGTTCAAGGTCTTTCACTACTTCGGGCTTTGCACTGTAAAGGTTGTTCGACTCAATGCTATCCACCTTCAGGTTATATAACTGATTGGTGTTATCGTACTCGTTTACAATCAGTTTCCAGTCGCCTTTGCGCACGGCTTTATTAAAATCGCTGCGCCAGTAAAGGGCTTCGTGAGGAATTGAATTAATGTCGCCATTTACATAAGGTATCAGGTTAACGCCATCATATTTTCTGTCGGCTGGCAAATCAATACCAATGGCCGCAGCCACCGTGCTGAAAATATCCAACGAAATTACCGGGTTGGTATATTTAGCGCCGGCTTTAATTTTGCCCTTCCACTCCATCATAAACGGCACCTTAATACCGCCTTCAAAGTTGGTTAGTTTGCCGCCACGGTAAGGTGCGTTATCGGTGGTGCCATTGTAAGTAGCGCCGCCGTTATCGCTTAAAAAGAAGATAAGCGTGTTATCGTCCAGGCCCAGGCTGTCAACATGTTTTAAAACGCGGCCCACCTGGTCGTCCAGGCATTTTATCATGGCGGCGTAAGTACGCTTAACCGGGTCCTTAATTTTTGAAAACTGGTTGTAGTAAGATTTTGGCACCTGCAACGGCGCGTGGGGCGCGTTAAAAGGTAAATACAGGAAAAACGGCTGGTCCTTACTGCGGTCAATAAAGCTAATGGCCTCATCGCTCAGCACACCGGTCAGGTACCGGTCCTCTTCCTGGCGTTCCTCGCAATTGCGCAAAATTGCGCAATTGCCTTTGCGGCCCTCGGCAGTTTCCCACTCGTGGTGGTCCATAAAGTCGCGCTTGATGGGGCAGTTCACTATGTCGGCATTTGTTTTGGGCGCGTACATGGTAAAGGCCTCATAAAAGCCATATTGGTAATCGAAACCGCGGGCGCAGGGCTTGGCAAAATCAGCGGCGCCTAAATGCCACTTACCAATAATAGCGGTGGTATAGTCGTACTTTTTTAAAAGCTCGGCCAGGGTAATTTCAGAAGGTGGAAGACCTTGCCTTAACCGGTCTTCAGTACTGGGCACTTCAAGCTCTTTAAGTGGCGACAAGGGTTTAAACTTAGGCAGCATTTTAAAACCCACGTACTCGGCCATGTTTTTTAAATAGCGCTGCTGCGGTTGAAATTCGTGACCAAATCTTTGCTGATACCTGCCGGTTATTAAACCCGCCCGCGATGGCGAGCACACCGGTGAAGAAATATAACCCTCAGTAAACATCACCCCGTTTTTACCAATGGCGTCAATATTAGGTGTGGTCACATTTTTATTACCGTACGAAGCGAGGTCGCTAATACCCAGGTCGTCGGCCAGTATAATAATAACGTTAGGACGTTTTAAGCGAGATGCATTGGGAATAGGCGTAGCCAGGTACTCTGCTTTACCCTTAATAAGCCGTTGGTCGAAATATATTTTATACCGGTCAGTATTAAACGACCGGAATAAAAAGGCCGAGCAACCAATAACCAGCGTTAAAATAACAACTGCAGCGGTAACCAGCTTTTTAATGCGCATATTCAAATTTAAGGATTTATAGCCGGATTGCAGTGTAAAAGCCTTTTAATGAACTGCTTTTAACGAATAAACGAAACCAACCTAAGCCCCACCTACACCAAAATGCTTGATTTAAGCTACCTGCCCAACGGCCTCGCAGCTATTTACGTTAAGAAAAAAATCAAGGGAAGCCAAAAGCAAAGAAAATGGTGTATGAAGGCAACCTACCCAACAATCGAAGCGACCGATAGCCGTACCCAATTGAAGAAGCACGACCGGTAGCGCCGAGTTCGTTTTCTTTCTTGCGTAACGATTTTTTTTAGTAAATAACTGCAAGCCTTGATCTTTTGCTTCTTTTGGATCAAGCCAAAAGAAGGAGACACAAACACACTAAACACAAATACAATTTTTCAACCGCAAAGGCGCAAAGCCGCTAAGAAAAGCAAAAGGAAATGGGAAATGCGAAACCCGCAACTGTTTCGGCCTTCATTTTTCCGGCGCTCGCTTGAAAAAAAGATGCACAGATTTTCACCTCAACCGGTTTTGCTGTATTTCCCCAAACCTCAACTTCGTTAAGGTATATTCTTATTTTCGGCCGCGTAAATAAAAAGAAGATTGGGGTATGGTTTCGGTAGGCATAGATTTTGGAACATCGAACACGGGTATTGCCATTTGTAAAAACGGCGTTACCCGCATGCTTAAATATGAGCAATCGGGCCTTAAAAGCCTGGGTTCTTACATCTATTTTCCGCCTAACAATGCTACCCTCCCGGTTATTGGTTTGCCGGGCAAAGACCTGTTTTACCAGGAGGGTGTAAAGGGAAGATTGATACGGGGTATTAAACGCGCCCTGCCCCGAAAGTCTATCGCTAAAATTAAAATTTACAGGCATACCTATACGCTGGAAGATTTGATAGCTTTTATTTTACGCGAGGTGGTGCAACTGCTGGATAGCAATGAACTACTGGATAAGGATACCCGCATTTTTGCCGGCCGCCCCAGTGTTTTTAGCGATGAGCGGCTGGATAATGATTTAGCGCTTGAAAGGCTAAAGAAGGCGTACTCTTTGGTGGGACTGGATAACGTAACGTTTGTGGAAGAACCGGTGGCGGCTGCCTGGTTTTACCGGAGCGAACTGAAGCCTGACAGTACCGTTTTGTTTGTGGATGCAGGTGGCGGAACAACCGATTTTTCGCTGGTAACTTATCATGGCACCAGGAAAGACCAGTTTGTTTTACATGGCACCGGTGGTATTGCCATAGCAGGCCAAAGTGTTGACGGCGACATTGTGTACGAAAAAGTGGGTCCGGTACTGGGGCGCGACATTGAGTACGAAACCTATCCCGGTAAAACCGGTCACCTTTCAAAAAATTTTTACACGGCCATCCGCGACCCCGATGAAATTATGCGGTATATCAAACCCCGCACTTTTATGGAAATAAGTTATGCGCGCCATAAAAGTAACCGGCCCGAGCCGTTTCAAAACCTGGAATATATTTTCAATCACCATCTGTCTACTTACTTATTAGACCAGGCCGAAGCGGCGAAAGTGGAGGTTTCAGAAAAACCGGAAGCGAAGATTTCGGTAGACAAAGTGCCATGGCCCTTTACAGCTCAGTTAGCCGGCAACGAACTAACACAAGTGGCAGAGCTGTCTTTAACCTCCATCCATAAATCGCTAACTCAATTTTTGGAACAACACCAGGCCCACAGTCAAAAAATTGGATTCGTGGTTTTAACCGGGGGGTTATCAAAATCGCCCATCATAAAAGAGCTTATTCAGAAGTCTCTGCCTGATGCCGTTTATCTTACCAAGTCTACTGATTGCATTACACAAGGCCTTGCCCAATGGGGTGAGGGCGCAAGCTGATTTTTTTCATGCATTCAGGCTGTTGAGCCGGGTATCTTTGGAAAAAAACTGTATGAACAAAGCATGGCACGATAAACACCCAATGCCCGAAAATGCAAGTACGAAACAGCGCATTGCCTGGCATTTGGAGCACGCTAAAAACTGCGGTTGCCGGCCCATACCCGAAAAACTGAAGCAAGAGATGCGTAAGTTGAATATCAAAACAGAATAAACAAAAAGACCGGAGTTGTAGCTCCGGTCTTTATAGATTATTGAAAGATTACAGTTGCTTAGAAATGGCTAATAATTTCATCACCAAACTCGCTGCATTTAATTTCAGTAGCGCCTTCCATTAAGCGGGCGAAATCGTAAGTAACGCGTTTGTTGTGTATGGCAGCTTCTAATCCTTTGTGAATAAGCTGGGCTGCTTTATCCCAGCCTAAGTATTCAAACATCATAGCGCCTGAAAGAATAACCGAACCCGGATTAACCTTATCGAGGTCGGCGTATTTTGGAGCAGTGCCGTGGGTAGCTTCAAAAATTGCGTGACCGGTAACATAATTAATGTTGGCGCCCGGTGCAATACCAATACCACCAACTTGTGCAGCCAGTGCATCGCTCAGGTAATCACCGTTCAGGTTTAAAGTAGCAATTACATCAAAATCTTCAGGACGGGTTAAAACCTGCTGTAGGGTAATATCTGCAATGGAGTCTTTAATAATCAGTTTGCCTGCATCGCTGGCGGCTTTCATCTCTGCATTGGCGACCGTTTCACCGTGGGCTTTTTTGGTTTTTTCCCAGGTATTCCAGGTATAAGTTTTATCTGCATACTCGGTTTCAGCTAACTGGTAACCCCAATCGCGGAAAGCACCTTCAGTGTATTTCATGATGTTACCTTTGTGAACCAGGGTAACCGATTTGCTGTTGTTCAACAACGCATATTCAATAGCTGCGCGGATTAAGCGCTGTGACCCGATTTTTGAAACCGGTTTAATACCAATACCCACTGCAAGCTCAGCATCGTGGTCTTTCAGCTTAGCGGCTTTCAAATATTCTTTCCCTTTTTTCTTGTCGCTAAAACGGATCTTTCCAAAGTCCTTTTCAAAAGTCTTCTTTAAAAATTTAAGAAGCTTCAAAGCATCTTCGCTACCGCTGGCATATTCAATACCTGCGTAAATGTCCTCTGTATTTTCGCGGAAGATGACCATTTTCACTTTCTCAGGTGCTTTAACCGGGCTTGGAGTGCCTGCGTAATAACGCACAGGGCGAAGGCACACATACAAATCAAGTATCTGGCGCAGCGCTACGTTTAACGAGCGGATGCCGCCACCAACCGGAGTTGTAAGAGGTCCTTTGATACCTACCAGGTATTCTTTAAAAGCGTCCAGGGTTTCGTCGGGCAGCCAGCTTCCGGTTTTATCGAAGCTTTTTTGACCTGCCAACACCTCTTTCCATTCAATTTTCTTTTTGCCTTTGTATGCATGTTCAACTGCTGCGTCAAGTACCCGCACCGATGCGTGCCAGATATCGGGACCCGTTCCATCGCCAATAATAAATGGGATGATGGGGTTTTCAGGCACTTTCAACTTGCCTCTGCTGATGGTTATTTTCTCTGCCATAAAATGTTTATATTGATTAGTTTAAAAATTCTGAGCGACAAATTTATCCGAATTTACAAGAACCCAAAATCAATTAATTCTTAAGGATAAGGGCGCAATTTGAATAATTTCTGATAATAAAATGCTGATTTCCGTAATTTTAATGGGTTTAGTGGTATTAAATGGCAACCGGAAGCTTTAGTGGCATTAGCAAGTAAAAAGGCTCAAAACAGCGAGGCCGGTGATAAAAACAAGAGCCGTTCCAAAAAGAACGGCTCTTGTTTTTATCACGTACCAGCCATAACGCTACTCTTTTTTCAGAATTTCAATTTCAACCCGGCGGTTTTTAGCCCGGCCTTCCTCAGTATTGTTATCAGCAATAGGTACCCGTTTACCGAAGCCGATGTAATCCATACGCTCTGCCGGAATGTTTCTTTCCAAAAGGTAGTCATAAACCCGTTTCGCACGTCTGTCCGAAAGCCATTGATTGTACTCGTCCGAAGCCAGGGCATCGGTATGCCCGTTGATACGGATTTTCATATCGCGGTTGTTCTTCATAAAGTCTGCCACTTTATTTAATTCAGTGTACGAGTCATCGGTTAAATAACTGCTGTTGTGCTGGAAGTTTACATTACTCAACCTGAACACATCACCCTTTTTGGCCGTGGTTTCCTTGCCAATTTTGGTAGGGAAGTTTTTAGCAGGGCTTTTGGCTATGGTCTTTTTGTAATTGTCTACAACGTTTTCGAAACTATCGATGTGTTGTTTCATTTCATTAATCTGCTGCTGCTGTTGTTGCTCCTGAGTTTGCAGGTCGCTGTTCGATTTTTGAAGCGAACCGTTTACTTTCAGTAACGAGTCGGTAGCGTGTTGTAATGAATCGGTAGCCAGCTGAACCGAATCCAGTTGTTTTTGCATTTTGGCAATGGCGCTATCCACATCGCTCTTTTTAGCAAAGTCCTCTTTGGTTTCTTTGTCCGACTTCTTCTTCATCCATTTATCGAAGTTGATGCCGAGTATCACTTCATGGGTTCCCTTAGTCTGGCTGTACGATACCTGGCTCATAACCGGTATATCGTAAGCATAGCCAATAGTTACTATTTTACCAATGCGCACTGAGCCCATAACTGCAATGCCATAGTCGAGACTGTAACCTACGCCCAGGTATGCAATGCGCTTGTAATTGGCCATCACGCTGGCGTCTACCTGTAAAGGTGTAACAGCTTCTTTTTTAACCTGCACCATGGGCTCAATGTTATACTTCTCGTCTGCAATGCTTATTTCGTAGCTGGCATTGCCAATGTAAGCCCGCTGCATGCCGTAAGTGGCATAATTCAATTGGGTAGTGATAGGCGTATATGTGTTTAGTACCTGCGGAACCGAAAATCCTACTGTCAGTTTTTTCCATTGGTAAGCCAGGCCCACATTCATATTAAATGCAATACCACTTTTACCGTTCAGTAATAAATGGGGGTCGTTCGGGTCGTTAATAACGGCGTTGTTGAAATCGATATAGGTTTGCGCAATACCCAGGGTAACACCCAGCGAGATAACATGGTCTTTGGCAATACGCACCTTTTGCGCATAATGCAAGTCTGCATGGAACCGGTGGATGATATCGGTATTATCGCTGTACAAATCAAACCCCACACCCGAGCGGTCTTTCCATAGGCTGATGTCACCAACGGCCCCTGTTGTAACCGGATGGCCCGGCATGTTGACCCACTGGTTGCGATAGAAACCATACAGGTTGGTGCTTCCGTTATAACCGGTTAATGCCGGGTTGTATAACAGGCGCATAAAATACAGTTCGCTGAACATGGGCACCTGTTGCGCCTGCATGCGCGCAAAAAGCACCAGCATAGTGAAGAGTATCGTTATTTTTTTCATATTGAAAATTTTGACGTTAGTATTTTTTTGTTGCTCTTATTTTGTGTTGCCGCTAATGATGTTAATAGGTCCTTCGTAAACATGATTGTTTTGAGCAGGCACTTTTAACACGTAGTAATAAGTATCATCTGGTAGTACCTTGCCGGTTCCTTTATAAGTTCCGCCCCAGTTGTTGGCATAATTTTCTGTTTCGTAAACCACCATGCCCCAGCGGTCAAAAATTACCAGGTGCGAACCATCCAGGTCAATTTTTGAATTCAGTTTCCAAACGTCGTTAAATCCATCTCCGTTGGGTGTAATAACGGTTGGCAGTAAAACGTTATCAGGCACAAACACATAAACACTTACCTGCGCGCTGTCAGCACAACCATAATGATCGGTTGCTTTAAACGTAAATGTGATTGAATCGGAACCCGAATATGTAGGATTGGGAACATTGATAAAGTTGAGACCATTGCCCGGTGTCCACAGGTATGTAAGGCTACCGGTGCCGGTGGCTACACCATGCAGCTCAACGGTCTGGCCCAAATTGATGGTAGTATCGCCGCCGGCACTAACCACCGGTGGTGTTATAACGTCAATTACCATCAGTTCGCTGGTATCGGTTGAACAAGGATTACTGCCCACCACATAAATGGTGGAGTGATTACTTAATGTGGTTGTGGTGAACGTGCTGTCGGTTGTAGGTGCGCCCTGGGCCGAATCATTGACAAAAAACTGGTAGAACTCAGCCCCGCCGGATGTAAACGTAATGGCCTGGTTTTGGCAAATCGTAAAATCAGCTACCGATGAAGTAAGCGTTACATGCACCGGTTCGTGCACCCGAATGGGATAAGCCAGGGTATCCATGCATCCGAAGCTATCGGTGTAAACATCAACAATGGTATCCAAACCCGCCTGAACCAGATTGGGATAGAAATAGTTGCCGCTAATCCCCCTGCCGGTGTAAATTCCATTTGAAGGAGTGATGTAATCGTTAACGTTCAACTCGGCCGAAGTGGTGCAGATATACGGCGGGGTAACCGAAGTAAGCAGCGGCTGCGGACGAACAACAATAAGCGCACTGTCTGAATCCATACAGCCATAAATATTGGCAAACACATAAGTAATTACATGAGGACCTATGCCCTGCGGTACCGGTGAAAAGGTGGTAATAGCGGTATCTGCTTCAAAGTAGGTTCCACCTGCCGGCATACCCCCGAACAGCGCAAATGGAGCTGCCGTCATGCAAACATTGTAAGGCGCAGGCAATGACATGGTAACTACGGGTATAGGATTGATAGTGACCGTAATTGAACCTGTAGCGGTGCAACCATTGCTGTTTGTTACAGTAACACGGTAAGTGCCGCTAATCGAAACCAGCAATGAATCGGCGATGGTATTATCAGACCATAAATAGGTGGAACCTCCATTACCGGCAAGTAAGGTAACCGTGCCTCCGCATTGTGTGGTATCGTGGCCCAGGTTCACCACCGGTAATGTATCAATGGTAACATTAATAGTATCAGCAGCACTACAGCCATTGGCAAGGCTGGTTACCGTAACACTGTAAGCACTGGTTGAATCTACCTGTATTGTTTGAGTGGTAGCTGTTGTGCTCCAGGCAAAGGTATAACCCTCGGGATTACCGGCATCAAGGGTTGTGCTTCCACCGCATTGAGTAATATCGGGTCCCAGGTAAACGGAAGGCACGGTGTTTATATAAACTTCAACCGAAGATGAAGCTGTACATACAAACTCACCTGCGCTAACTGTAACGATATATGTTCCGCTGGTGGCAACGGTTATAGTTTCGGTGGTTGCTCCATTGCTCCAAACATAACTGCCGGTGTTTCCCGCGTCTAAAGTTACTTGTCCGCCGCACTGGGTAATGCCTGGCCCCAGGTTAACCACCGGAACCGGATAAATACCTACAAATAGACTGCTGCTGGCACTGCAACCGCCATTTGGGTCGGTCACGGTTACGCTGTAGTTATTGCCATTGCTTACCGTAATAGTTTGTGTGGTTTCCCCGCCACTCCATATGTAGTTGTCTCCCGGATTGCCTGCATCCAGGGTTATGGTTCCTCCGCATTGGTTCGTATCTGGGCCCAGGTTTACAAAAGGCTGGGTTTGAATGTAAATTTGAACCGAACCGGTGGCTGAGCAGGTAGACGGGTCAGTAACGGTAACGATGTACGTGCCACTTGTAGTGGCGGTGTCCAACTGGTTTGTTGAACCGGTAGACCATACATAAGTATCGCCATTGTTACCCGCGCTTAGCGGAACAAAACCACCGCACTGGTTTACATCGGGTCCAAGGTTAACTACCGGTGTGTTGGGAAGCGCAACCACTGATTGCGCGGAGGCTGAGCAACTGTAACTATTTGTAACAGTTACAGTATAGGTTCCCGCTGTTTTGGCCGTATCGGTTTGCCCGGTGCTTTCGTCTTGCCATAAATAGGTGTATCCGGGTCCTGCGCCTGCGTTCAGCACTACCAGGTTGCCGCAGGCTGTAGTATCAGCCGGCAGATATACGGATGGAACCGGATTGATGGTAACATTAGCCGCGCCGGAGGCACTGCAATTGCCGGCATTGGTTACGGTAACTTCATAATAACCCGTGCGCGATGCAATTAAAGTTGCGTTTGTTGAGCCGTTAGACCAGGCGTAGGTGCTTCCGGCCTGTTGGGCATTAAGCGTAACGGTTCCTCCGCATTGCGTGTACGGACCGCCAAGTGTTACAACAGGAACTGCATCTATGCTAACCAGCACCGAACCGGTGGCCGAACAGTGATTTACCGGATCAGTTACCGTTACATGATAGGTGTTGGTGTTTGAAACTATCGTTGTTTGGGTTGTTTGACTATTGCTCCACAAATAGGTATCGCCGGGGTTCGCGGCATCCAGCGTTACATTGCCGCCACACTGGCTAACAGGTGTGCCCAGGTAAACAGTAGGCAGCGTTTGCAGGTAAACATTTACCGAACCTGCTACAGAGCAAGTGGTTGCATTGGTAACAGTTACAGTGTATTGCCCTGGTGTTGTGGCGATGGTTGAATCTGCTGTTGAACCGTTACTCCAGGCGTAAGTCGCACCCGGGTTACCCGCAAATAAAGTAACGCTACTTCCGCAATGGGTAGTGTCGTTACCCAGGGTTACAACAGGTATGGCCAGTTGAAATGCACCGGCATCACGGACCCCTCCGGCAACAACTCCACGCGCATCGGCGCTTGTTGCACCGGGACAGGTAGCATGGTTAATGGCAACGCTGGTGCAGCCAATAGGTATAGTTGGCACGCAGCCTCCGTAATATCCCAGGGTGCCCAGCTGAGGGTCGGTTCCCTGTATGTCGCCTGCAACCGTGTTGAAATTCTGGTCGTTACCCGCGGCCTGTAAAATATTGCAGCCCGAAGAGGTAACACTACCGTTATTGACCCATACTTCGCCCGGGGTTTCGATTCCGTTGTTATTCCAGAAAATGTTGTTGTCGATAGTAGAAACTGAGGGGCCTCCGTTAAGGTTTAAGTAGAGCGCACCTCCGCCAAAAAAGGAATTAGCTACCGAACCGTTATTGATAAATGTGCAGTTAACAATGCTATCGCCTAAAACATTATTACCATATACGGCGCCGCCCAGGTTATCGGTTTGGTTGTTATTAAATGTACAGTTGTACAAACCCGCCAGAAAATTAAAGTACACCGCTCCTCCAAGCGCCGCAGGACCGTCACCCGAATTGTTACCCACGCTGTTGCTGTCGAAAGTACAGCTGGTAATGCGGGTGTAATTAGCAGCAACGGCTCCTCCATCGCTTAAGTCGTTATTGCTGTTATCAATAGCGCTATTGCCATGGAAATAGCAGTAATTTAAATACAGGAAACCGGCATTAATGGCACCGCCGCTTGCAAATGCCGACACGTTATTGCAATACAGAAAATTGATATAGTTAACCGTTAGCGGAATTGTGGCGCTTGCTACGTTTAACGCCGCATTACCCAAAGTTACCTGGCCACCATTAATTGTGGGGTTATTACAAGCCTGGCCGGTAATGATAAGGCTATCGGTAATGTTATCAAGTGCGCTTTGCAGGTAAATGACACTGGCACTGCTCAGGTTAAGTATGATACTATCCTGACCGGGATTTGCATTGGCACTGTCAATAGCCGCTCTTAATGAACCCAGTCCGGCATCAGCGGTTATTGAAACCGTGTAGGTTTTGCTTGTCGCAGTAAAGGTGGTAAGCAGTGCAACTGCAGTGAGTAGAGCGATTTTCTTCATATATAGTGATATGTATTATAATAATGTGTGGCCTTCCGAGGTAAAAAGGCAATTCGGCAGTACAGGCAGCATTCTTTCATCCGCAAACAATCATATGCGCAAAATGCAGGTAAATCCTGTTACTTGCACGTGTCAAATATCTGATATTGTAATTGGTTTGCAATAACATATCAAACAGTATTCTCATTTTGTTCCTCTTTATTAGACACAAAACCCAGGTCTCAAATACGGCAAATTCTGAGTCTGTAAAAGGGTTTTGCTTCAAATTTCTTTCTTCATAGCCCAGGATGTAATACCACTGCTTTTCACTACCATTTCGTTTATGAGGCTAAAACCCAGCTTTTGGTAAATGGTAACGTTTTTAGCATCCTCTGTTTTGAGCCAGCATTCTGTTAAACCCAACCTGCGCATTTGTTCAATACTTTGGTCTATTAATAAACGGCTGTAACCTTTGCCCTGCGAACCTGGTAATACACCTACGCACCAGATATAGCCCATGTTAACACCTGCGTTTTTGGCTATCCATCCCTCCGATTCGCCATCATGCCGCATCAACCGCAACGTAGGAATTATGCCAATCTGAACTGGGATGAGTGCCATACCCGAGCGGATTTCCATGGAAAGTGTAACAGGAAAATGCTTTCCGGGAAGCCAGATGAGGGCACCCTGGCTATCGCGCGTTGTTATTACCCCACCGTAAATACTTGCCGCTGCAACGCATTTGCCATGTAGTTTTGTTAATAAAGCGGCTCGTTGTTGTTCCGGTTTTCCACTAAAGGCGTATGCCATCAGCGGATAATTCTGGAAGGCCCGGGCTATAATATCTGTGGCTGTTTTATTGGGTAAATTCACTGTATTTGGGTTATGATGCTAAGGTAAATTAAATTGGCGATGGCGGGCGTTGACCAAATTAGACGAGATGTTCAAAACATTGTCGATATGATTTTTTTGGATTTATTATGCGGATGTTGTTTAACTGCATATATTTGACGCAACGAAAATAGTAAGGAAGTTATTTTTTAATCAAAACATTCATTTTATGAGGAAACCTCTTAAAAAAGAACGCGCGATATTAACCCGCGACGTAACACTCAGATTTTTAGTGGTTATGCACGAAATTATTGCTGTGCATAAGCGTAATGGCGGACCATGCCGTAATATTAAAGCCTTTGCGGCCAGTATTAAGGCAAATGCCAGCGTTTTTAGTCAGTACGACGACAAAAACTACAACCGCAACATTACTATGGAAATGGCCTGCGAAATATTCCATGTTCACAAAGTAAATATGAACTGGATGATTGGCGGCAAAGGAGAAAGATTCTATTCGGGCGACCCTGCCGATCGTCTCGCTACTTTGGAGGGACGTCTGGAGAGATTGGTTGAACAACTGGAGCCGGCAAAGCCAGTGGAAGTTGAGCCGGTTGTTGCTCCTAAGGTAGAAAAACGCGGTAGGAAGGCTAAAAAGAAGTAATTCGTTTTTACTTATTACCTGATGAAAAAACCGGTAACCCGCCTTGATTACCTTGTGTAATAAAGATTGGTTACCGGTTTTTTTATGCAGCATTATTTTTGCCAGCCACCGGTGGTGTAAATTTGAAGTAATTCAGACCTGGCCATCAGCGAGTCGCCAACCAAACCGGCTATAACGTTATAACCCGTTCCATTAAAGTGTTTGTCGTGTTCGTACGTAAAATAAGGCCATGGCTTATTTTTAAGCCTGGCACTTAATCCCTCAGATATATCCAGTGTTTGCGCCCCACGTTTCTTAACCGTGCTGTTAAGTTCTATAAATCCATTGCGGATAATTGCGTTTACGCCTCCTTCGCCGAACAAAATTTCAGTCGGCACCCGGTGAATCAGGAATATAAATTTCGAGCCATTCTTCTGCGCCGCATTGTTATAGTTTGCAATTACACCCGAAAAATCCTTGTTGGCCAGGGCAACAAACGGGATAAATTCAGGCGTAGTTAAGTACACACCCAAAAATGGCTGATCCCTCATTTGGTTAAAGTACCGGTAAATGAAAGAGTAATGGAATAAATATTCTCTGATGGGTGGATTGCGATAGTGTACCTGGCTATCGGCTCTAAACCGCTCCATTCCTCCGCGGTAATAATAATCAATATAGTCGCTGCAATTCATCGATGCGATAACAATATCGGGATGATAATCCTTCAACTTATCGCGGTACAAAACATAGTCGTAAATAATATCACTTCCTGCTATACCGGCATCAATTACCTCTGCCGGTATATTTTTTTCCCGCAGATATTTTTCGAGTAGCCGGGGCCAGGTACTGTCGTAGGGTGCTCCAACCCCTTGCGCAAACGAATCACCGGTAACAAGAATTCTGATTGTGGAGTCAGTTTTATGCCGGGGATAATTTCTTTCGCGTAAGCCCAAAGCATTGGTTATTACCTGATATTGGTAGTCGCCGTTGTTGGTGGTAAAAGTATCATTGGCCGTGTTAATATGATACCACCCCTTGTCATTAGGCGAAGTGTAGGGCGATACGTAACCATTACCCATGTGCTCGTTATAATCCCTTTGCCATCCGGCAATCCGCAAAAATATTTCGATACAGGCGACAGTGAAAACAAAAACAAAGAGCAAATATTTTATTCGGTTTATCATGCAATTTCAGGCACACGCATAGTTAACTTAATTTTTCCGGTAACAGCTTTCATCCGGGTAGTGCATTGGCGCATGCCACACCATCCATGGCCGCGCTTACTATACCCCCCGCATAACCTGCACCTTCACCACAGGGAAAAAGATTACTTAGCTGCGGGTGTTGCAGGGTTTCCTTATCGCGGGGAATGCGTACCGGGCTGCTGGTACGGCTTTCAACACCCACCAATACAGCATCGTTGGTGCGGTAGCCGCGCATTTTATTTCCAAAATCAATCAGCCCCTGCCTTAAACTTTCGGTTACAAATACCGGCAAAACTTGCTGCAATTCCGCAGCAATGATGCCCGGTATGTACGAACAAGCAGGTAAATTCTGCGAAGGTTTATTTTGAATAAAATCTTCCATACGCTGTGCCGGTGCTTTTATGCTACCGGTTAACTGAAAGGCTTTCTGCTCCACTTCCCTTTGAAACTGCAATGCTGCCAGGGGACCAAGATGACTAAACTGCTTCCAGTTTTCGGGGTTTACAGATACCACAATGCCGCTATTGGCAGAGCGGCCATTGCGTTTGCTGGGGCTCCATCCGTTAACCACCGTTTCGCCGGGGCTGGTGGCTGCGGGAGCAATAATTCCACCGGGACACATACAGAACGAAAACACCCCGCGACCATAGGCTTGCGTAACTAAACTGTAGCTGCTGGGCGGAAGGTAATCGCCCCGGCTGCTGCGCTTGTATTGTATGCTGTCAATAAGGGTTTGCTGATGTTCAATTCTTACGCCTAAAGCAAAGGGTTTGGCTTCAATTAAAATACCCTGCCGGTGCAACATTTCAAAAATATCGCGACTGCTGTGTCCGGTGGCCAGTATAACCTGCTGGCAGGCCGTTTCGCTGCCATCTGCAAATACAAGGCTCGCTATTTTACCATCGCTGATATTAAGTTGAGAGAGTTTCTTACTAAAATGTATTTCTCCGCCGTGTTGCAAAATAGTGGCGCGCATGTTTTCGATAATAGCGGGCAGCTTGTTAGTGCCTATGTGTGGATGCGCCTCATATCCAATATTTTCATTAGCGCCGTGTTCAATAAACACATCCAGTATTTTTTTTACATCGCCACGTTTACTGCTGCGGGTATATAATTTGCCATCGCTGTAGGTACCAGCCCCGCCTTCACCAAAGCAATAATTGCTTTCGGGGTTTACAATTAAATGGCGGTTAATAGCTGCCAGGTCGCGGCGGCGTTCCTTTACGTTTTTGCCGCGTTCAATAATAATGGGTTTAATACCCCGTTCAAGTAATTGAAAAGCGGCGTATATACCAGCGGGCCCAAAGCCGATAACGTGACAGGTTTTTTTATCAGACACCGGTTGAAACTGAAACGTCCGTAATTTATTTTCCACAGGTTCGCCGTGAACATAAATATCAAGTTTCAGTAAAACGAGAATTTGCGGCTTGCGTGCATCGAGCGATTTACGGATTAATCTTATTTCAGCAATGCGCTCAATCCTTATTTGCGATTCCTGCGCGGCAAGTTCCTTAATGGTTTCGGTAGAGGCCGCCTGCTCGGGCGTCATTTTTAATTCGATAGTAACGGGCATGGTTAGGTTTTTATCCTACAAAGCGCGGTGAAGATAGGAGATTAATTAAAAGCAGAACGACGGCTTGAATTTCAACCGGTCCTCGTGCTTTCCGTACGTAGTTACGACGCAGTGGAGGTTTCGTAACCCGATAACCCCAAAACGGCTGCGGTCATTGACCTGGTTTCACGGCATAGTTTTTCGTCATCAGCCAGGGCATGACCGTAAGACGGAATCATTGTTTTTAGTTTTGAAGTCCAGTTTTCACTGTTCATTTCATCCTTAAAGCAGCGGTGCAGTAAATCGAGGATAATGGAAACCGAAGTTGATGCACCGGGCGAAGCACCAAGCAAAGCAGCGATGGTTCCGTCTTCAGCGCTTACCACTTCGGTGCCAAACTCGAGGGCGCCCCAGTGTTTGGCATCCTTTTTAATTACCTGAACGCGCTGACCGGCAATGGCCAGTTCCCAATCTTCAATTTTAGCCTGCGGAAAAAACTCCTGCATGGCTTTAAACTTATCTTCAAACGATAAAAGCAGTTGTTCTACTAAATATTTGGTGAGTGGTATGTTATCAAAACCGGCGCCCAACATAGATAATATGTTATCGGCATGAATGGAGTGCGGCAGGTCCATCAGTGAGCCTTCTTTCAAAAACTTTGTTGAAAACCCGGCAAAGGGACCAAATAGTAATTGTCTTTCACCATCAATCAATCGTGTATCTAAGTGAGGTACCGACATAGGCGGCGAGCCAACCGCTGCTTTACCATATACTTTGGCATGATGTTTTTCAATCACCTCCCGGTTTTTGCATCTCAGCCACTGTCCACCCACCGGAAAACCTCCAAACCCTTTTCCTTCTTTGATGTGCGATTTTTCCAGAAGCGGTAACGACCCTCCACCGGCGCCTATAAAAACAAACTTTGCATGTAGCTCCTTTTTTTCTCCGGTGGTTTCGTCCTTCACACTCACTCTCCAGCGTTTATCGTTTTCCTGGTGCAGGTGTTCAACTTCATGTTTTAAGTAAACTTCTACATCGTGCTCTTCCTTTAAATGATTAAAGAGACTGCGGGTAAGCGCACCAAAATTTACATCGGTGCCAATGGGCATATAAGTGGCGGCAATTTTCTGCTGCGGGTCGCGGCCCTGCATTACCAGGGGTATCCATTCATTCAGTTGCTGGGTCTGGTGCGAGTATTGCATACCTTTAAACAGGTGGCTTTGTTGCATGGCCTTATATCTCTTTTCCAGGTAGGTTACATTTTCTTCGCCCCAAACCAGGCTCATGTGTGGGGTACTATTGATAAAACTTTTTGCCGAGCCGAAAAAACCACGCTGCAGCAAATGCGCCCAAAACTGTTTGGACACTTCAAACTGCTCCACAATTTTTATAGCTTTCGAAATATCTACGGTACCATCCTCCATCTCGGGCGTGTAATTCAATTCGCACAGGGCTGAGTGGCCGGTGCCGGCATTATTCCACGCATCCGAACTTTCGCCGGCAATTCTGTCTAAGCGCTCAAATATTTCCACTTTCAAGCCCGGTTGAAGCTCCTTTAAGAACACACCGAGGGTTGCGCTCATTACTCCTGCCCCTATTAATACTACATCACAATCGTGCAGGTTGTTGTTTTGATTACTCATAATTTTTTGGCTTAAAAATCAAAGATAAACCCCAGGCGGGGAATGTCAAAATGGAAAGCCTGTTTTATAAATGCCCCGATTAATTAATCATGAAAACCGGTATTCCATTGTGCATTATGAACAAAAAACAAAAAATGCGGTTACTTTAGTTCGTTAAATATTCAGCTTATGCGAAAACTTGTTCAACTTCTTTTTGTAGCAACACTTTTGGCGGCCTGCAATAACAATAAGCCCGGCGTACCGGTAATCGGTTTTGCCGATGCATTTGAGGACAATACGATTGCACAGGCCAAGCAAGGTTTTTTCGATGCACTTAAAAAGAATGGCTATTCGGAAGAGCAAAAAAATATTGAAGTTATTTATCGCAATGCCCAGGGAGATATACCCAAGCTAACACTTTCTGTCAAATATTTTATTTCGAAGAAGGTAACGCTGATAGCTACCAACCCGTCCTTATCTACTATTACAGCCGTTCAGAATACAAAAGATATACCGGTTTTTATGATGGTATCACCCTCGCCTGAGTTGATGAAAGTAGCGGATAGCAGTGGCAAGGCCCCGGCCAATTTATTTGGCGTGGGCGAGTCGCTGGGATATATAGATACCTCGTTTTCGCTGATACCGAAACTGGTAAAGCCCAAAGAAGGGAAATTAAAAGTGGGCATGTTGTTTAACCAGAGTGAACCACAGAGCAGGGAAGCGCTGTCGCGTATACAACAACTGGCTACACAATTGGATGTTGAATTGATTTCGTTACCGGTTGCCAGCACGGCCGATGTGCAATTGGTTACCCAATCGCTGTTATCCAAAAATATTGATGCATTTTTTGCAAACCCCGATAACACTATTTTCGGCTCGTTCGAAACTATTGTAAAAGCCTGCAATGATGCCAAAGTGCCCGTTTTTACCAGCGAGGCGGGCCTGGTTTCGAGGGGTGCTGTAGCTGCATACGGAGCCGATATTTACCAGTGGGGTTACCAGGCGGGCGAACAGGCGGCTGCATTTTTGAAGAATAAAAGCACGGATGGCTTAAAATGGGAAATGGTGAAATTGCGCAAACGCGTTTATAACGCTGATGCGGCTAAACAATTTAATATTGCCATACCTGAGGGTTTTGAGGCAGTGAAATAATTGTGTTGATGTGCGCATGTGTTCGGATTTGAAAAAGAATCATTTTTGAATTTTTAATGGACGTCTAAAACATGCGCACGTGAGCACCTGAACACGTGTACACCAAAAATGGAATTCTATTTAACCGCCATCATGTTGGGTTTGTGCCTCTCGGCTATGGCGCTGGGTATTTTCATTACGATGAAGATATTTAGCATACCCGACATTACCACCGACGGCAGTTACACATTGGGTGCAGTTATTACCGCCGTTTTATTAACCGCTCATTGGTCGGCCTGGGCCATTATTCCGGTGGTGATGTTGGCCGGGGCACTGGCTGGTTCGTTAACAGGGCTTATTCATACCCGCTTAAAAATTGATGCGCTGCTGGCGGGTATTTTAGTTATGACCGGCTTGTACTCAGTTAACCTTACCATTTTGGGCCGAAGTAACGTGCCGCTGCTGAATGTGCAAACCATATTCGCTTATATACATCCGTTTGGTAACAGTATTTATAATGATGCTTTAACGGGCTTTCTTTTTATCGTGCTTATATCCACCGTTTTAGGTTATGTGTTAAAGACTGATTTTGGGATTGCCATGCGGGCCACAGGTAATAGCGCTTCCATGACCCGTGCCCTTGGTGTAAATAATAATGCCATGAAAATAACCGGCCTGGCCATAGCCAATGGCTTAACGGCCTTGAGCGGTTACCTGGTGGCCCAATACCAAAATTTTACCGATATTAATATGGGCATAGGCATTGTTATTACCGGGCTAGGCTCGGTATTGATTGGCGACGCCTTAATTAAATGGTGGAACCTGCGTTCCATAGCGGCACAAATATTAGTGGTGCTGGCAGGCAGCATTGTTTTTCAACTGGTGCTTGCGTTTACACTTTCGGTTGGGGTGGACCCCAACCTTTTGAAACTGGTTACTTCGGTAATGGTGTTGTTAATTGTTAGTATTCCAAGGCTAAGAGCGAACCCGTCATGATAGCATTGCAAAATATAGAGAAGGTCTTTAATAAGGGCCAGGTGAATGAGGTGAATGCGCTCAATGACATTTCATTGAATATTCAAAGCGGAGATTACCTCGTGATTGTTGGTTCGAATGGTTCAGGTAAAACAACTTTGCTCAATATCATTTCAGGCGCTGAAACTCCAGGTTCGGGTAAAGTGTTTTTAAATAAAGAGGACGTAACCACATTGCCCGAGTACCGGCGCAGTAAGTGGATTGCCCGTGTTTTTCAAAATCCGCTGAGTGGAACGGCACCCGACCTGAGCATACTGGATAACTTTAGGCTGGCGGCTTTGCGCACGCAGCGAAAAACTTTGCGCATAGGCATTAACCCTGCTTTTAAAAAACTGGTGCAGGAGCGCATTGCCACTTTAGGTATGGGCCTTGAAAACAAGGTTGAGCAGGCCATGGGTACTTTATCGGGCGGACAAAGGCAGGCCCTTACCTTATTAATGAGCGTGATGGACCACACCGATGTGTTACTGCTTGATGAACCAACCGCCGCCCTTGACCCACGCAGTGCCGATACTGTTTTAAAAGCTGCAGACGCTATTATTAAAGAATATAAGCTGACCGCAGTGCTCATTACCCATAACCTTAAAGATGCACATCAATACGGAAACCGGTTGATACAAATGGCCGGCGGAAAAATACTCCGCGACCTGGATGCCACAGAGAAAGCAAAACTGCTGTTGCCTGATATGTTTGGCTGGTTTAGCTAAAGGCTGATATATGTTAGCTTCAATACTAAACCGGTTAAATGAAAAAATAATTTTCATTTAGTTTTTCGGAATCTGCAAATAATTACTACCTTCCGTTCGGACTCCCTTGACACAAGGATATTATTGTATTAAATTATGGTTAACAATTACGACACCCTTAAGGATGTGGCTCTAAACCCATCTTTAAATCGTATTAAAACAACTTATTCACTATGAAAAGAAATTTACTCTTTTTAGCATTTATGCTATTTGTTGCCCTGGGCCTTCAGGCACAGGCCCCCCAGCAGGTTAATTACCAGGCTATCGTTCGAAATGCATCGGGCCAGCCACTAGCAGCCAACTCCAACGTGAGTGTGAAATTCCAGATTCATGATGTGAGCCCTACCGGTACCGTGGTTTATACCGAGACCGGAACCGCTGTAACTAACCAGTTCGGACTGATTACCTACGAAATTGGTAGCGGAGGAAACATGTCGGTGGTTAACTGGGCATCAGGTTCTAAATACCTGCAGGTTTTAATTGACCCCGCGGGCGGTTCAAACTATTCAGATATGGGTGTGTCGCAATTGCTGAGCGTGCCCTATGCATTATTTGCTGCCAACACGGCTCCCGGCCCGGCCGGTCCTACAGGACCACAGGGTCTTGCCGGTGCTAACGGTGCAGTAGGTGCTACAGGTGCACAGGGTGTTGCCGGTGCCATGGGTGCTACGGGCGCACAAGGTATACAGGGAGTTACCGGTGCTACCGGAAACACGGGTCCACAAGGAGCCCAGGGCCCAACCGGATTACAAGGTGCTACAGGCGCTGCTGGCGTAGATGGTACTAATGGCGTTACAGGTGCTCCGGGTCCAAGTGGTGCTGATGGAACAAACGGTACTAATGGAGTTACCGGCCCAACCGGTCCGAGTGGTGCGGATGGAACAAACGGAACCAATGGAGCGAACGGAGCTACCGGGCCTACTGGTCCAAGTGGTGCTGATGGAACGGATGGTACCAATGGAACGAATGGTGTTACCGGTGCCACTGGCCCCAGCGGTGCGGATGGAACAAACGGAACAAACGGAGTTACTGGTCCTACAGGTCCGAATGGCGCTGATGGTACGAATGGAACCAATGGTGTAACAGGCCCTACCGGACCAAGTGGCGCTGATGGAACCAATGGTACTAACGGAACAAACGGTGCAAATGGAGTTACCGGTGCAACGGGACCAAGCGGTGCCGATGGAACAAATGGCACTAATGGAGTTACCGGCCCAACTGGTCCAAGCGGTGCTGATGGAACAAACGGTACCAACGGTGTTACTGGTCCTACCGGCCCAAGCGGCGCTGATGGCGCTGATGGAACAAATGGTACGAATGGAGTTACAGGCCCAACGGGTCCGAGCGGTGCAGATGGAACGAATGGTACGAACGGTACCAATGGCACGAACGGCGTTACCGGCCCGACTGGTCCAAGTGGTGCTGACGGTACCAACGGAACCAATGGGGTAACCGGTCCAACAGGCCCTAGTGGTGCAGATGGAACGAATGGTACTAACGGAACAAACGGCACCAATGGCGTAACCGGACCTACCGGCCCAACCGGGGCTGCCGGAACCAACGGCACCAACGGTACGAATGGAACCAATGGCACCAACGGTATAGTCGGAACAAATGGTACTAATGGAACGAATGGCGCCACCGGACCTACAGGCCCTACCGGAGCTAATGGCACCAATGGTACGAATGGCACCAATGGAACAAACGGCACCAATGGAACAAATGGTGCTACCGGGCCCACTGGCCCTACCGGTTCAGCCGGTAGCTCGAATCAGGTAGTAAGTGGCAGTAATAACAACCTTAGCTGGAACTGGACGAATTTAAGGAAGGTAACCATTACCAAACAATCGTCAACTACCCGTTTGGTTATTACTTCATTTGCCAGTATGGCCACAGGCAATTATATTTTCTCGGCGGGCAGAATTGCCTATGTATCGGGCAGCACCTATTCGGTTGGCAGTGCAACCATGGTTACCTGGGGTGAGGCTGGTGCTTATTCAACAGGCGCTGCTAGTGGATACTCTATTAACACCTTTATTAGTGGATTGGCTGCGGGTACTTATACTATAGGCCTGGACAATTTTGATTCAGCAGCTACTATAGATAATTCGACCCTGATTGTTACTGAATATTAATACTCAAATTAAAATTAAAAATATTATGAAATCAATAAAATCAGTTTTGTCCGTGGGCTTTGTGGCAGTTATCGTGATGCTTTCGCTAAATACATTGAATGCCCAAAGCGCCCAAAGTAATCCTCAGTTAATTTCGCAGGAAAGAATTTTAACAGTTCAGGCGGGTACTGCACAATTGGTAAATGGCAGTTTAACTGTAACACTCAATGCAGCTGCCCTGAAACAACTATCAGGTAAAGATGCCAGTTACTATGTTTCTTTAACACCCATTGGTGAAACCGGTTCTTTAAAACTGAAGGAAAAATCAGGTAATCAGTTTACCGTGCAGGAAATAGCTCAACAGGGTTCAAACGGTACTTTCGATTATGTGGTGTTGGTTAAAAAGACTGCCATTACAGGCATTAAGCCCGATAGCATGCCGAAATAATCAGGGCAATTTTATAATAAAAGAGGCTACCCGGTTTTTAAGGTAGCCTCTTTTTTTTTGTGCAACAGCGGGTATTTTATGCCGGCCTGGTTATAGCTTCTTACAGCTTAATTCGTATTCGGTTTCGCTTACTTTGGTGTATTTCCAACTGCATTTTTTGGCGGCATTTATCCAGCTATTGGTTTTTTCGTCGTATTGAAGGTCGCGGTTTTCGTTCAGGTCTATGCGCTTCTTATCCAGTTCGGCGGCTGGTATCGTGGTTGTAAATTCCACGCAAATTTTCTTCTGAAAACTGCAAAAGGTAGTGCCGTTCACCACCAGCAAATCTTCATTATCATTTATCTGGTCGGCGGGCACCGTTTTTTGCCAGTATTCCAGTACCTGCTTATGGGTAAGGCCCACTAAATCCTGGGCAACAAGGTTTGACTTAAAACCGGCTAAAACAAATACGAAGAGGATGCAGGCAAAGTTTTTCATGTTATCAATTGATTTATAGGTTACTGTAAAAATAATGGATTCAGCCAAAAATTACCAAAGGCTTTAAGGGCAGGTGGAATTTGAAGGTATATTTGCGTTGTTTAATTTAGAATATAAAGTCGAAAAATATGCCAAAAGGTATTTCCAGCCCGCAAGTTGATATATACATCGGCAAACTCAAAAAATGGCAGGAAGAGACGGAACAACTACGAAGTATCCTTCTCGGCTGCGGACTTACAGAAGATTTGAAATGGGGAAAACCCTGTTATTCGCATGAGGAAAACAACATAGCCATTATACAGGGGTTTAAAGAATACTTCGCGCTGCTGTTTTTTAAAGGTGTTTTATTGAAAGACCCTAAAAGCGTTTTGGTAAAGACCGGTGAAAATACCCATGTGGGCAGGCAGTTGCGCTTTAGTAATGTTGGCGAAATAGTAAAGATGAAAGCCGTTGTGAAGGCTTATGTGCATGAAGCCGTTGAAATAGAAAAGGCCGGTTTGAAAGTAGCGCCTAAAAAGACTTTTGAGCTTGCCGTGCCTGAAGAATTTCAGCTTAGATTAAAGAAGGATGCAACGCTTAAGGCAGCTTTTAACGCGTTAACGCCGGGCAGGCAAAAGGGGTATATTTTTTATTTCTCGCAAGCCAAACAGTCGCAAACACGTGCTGCAAGGATTGAAAAATGTATATCGCAAATTTTGGAGGGAAAGGGTTTGAACGAGTATTAGTGCGTGCTAACAGGGTAATGAAACGATGCTGGAACAGTTGAGAAAGAAATTTGGAATTAAAGAAGAGCACTGGGCTGCGTACGCCGATTACTTTAAACGTATTGAACTACCTGCTAAAACGGTGTTACTGAAAGAAGGAGAGATTGCGAAGAAGGCCTATTTTGTAGAGCAGGGCTGTTTGCGGGTGTGGTTCAATAATCATGGCAAAGATGTGACCTTCCATTTTTTTTTCGAAGGCGACCGGGTTTCATCCAGCGAAAGTTTTAAGAAGAATATTCCCAGCATGGTGACTATAGAAACCTTAGAACCCTCGGTAGTATGGGCTATTGATAAGCGGAATATGGATAAAATAACAGGCGAGGCGATTGAAGACCCAAAAATGCGCGATAAGTTTATCGACACGCTGTACGAAAGAACGTTTCATTACATCAGGCACTGTGTTTCGTTTATCCGCGATACGCCTGCACAACGGTATCTCAGCCTGATTAACGAAAACCCGCAAATTGTAAAGCGGGTGCCGCAACATTACATTGCTTCGTACCTGGGCATAAGCACGGTGCATTTGAGCCGGGTAAAAAGCGGACTCCGCAAAAAGCCAAAGTAGCAGCGTTTATTATTCAATAACAAATGTTATCGTGACCCGGTGTCATGGTTTCTACTTTTGTAATAAAAAATTGAAACACATGAAAGCAGCCGTAATTTTTAAGCAGGGCGAGTTACCACAATATGTCGATTTTAAGGAACCGGTGGCTAAAGGCGATGAAGAATTGCTGGTATCTGTTAGGGCAGTTGCGCTCAAACATTTTGATAAGAGCAGAGCCACAGGTAAGCATTACAGCGACACTACTGATTTACAGCATGCCAAAGTACCCGGTGGCGATGGCGTTTGTGTACTGGCCGACGGCCGAAGAGTGTATGCCATGGGTATAAGCGGGATGCTGGCAGAACGTGCACTTGTGGAGAGAGACAGAATGGTATTATTGCCCGAAGCGCTGGACGATGTAACGGCAGCGGCCTTGCCCAATGCCGTTATTGGCTCGGCCATGGCTTTGCGCTTCAGGGCCTGCATTCAACCGGGTGAAACGGTGCTTATTAACGGTGCAACCGGTTTTATAGGACGTGTTGCAGTGCAGATAGCAAAACATTATGGAGCGGGAAAAGTTATTGCCACCGGTAGAAATCAGGAATCATTAAAAGCGCTCTTACTGTTGGGAGCCGATGAAATAATCTCTACGCAGCAGGAAGACGCCTTGTTTGCGGCTCAACTGGGCGAAGCCCATGCTGCAAAACCTATTGATGTGGTGATTGATTATTTATGGGGACATTCTGCCGAGCACATCTTATCTGTACTGAAAGGAAACGGCGCATTTACCCATAAAACGCGCTATGTTTCGGTAGGTAGTGTTACCGGTGATACAATACAGCTTTCGGCTGCCATATTACGAAGTGTAAATTTGCAGCTTTCGGGTTCGGGGCTGGGCAGTTGGACGAAAGATGATGTAAGCAAACTCTTCGCCGAAATTTTGCCCGAGATGTTTCAACTGGCCGCAGCCGGAAAACTGAAGATAGAAACGGCCAAAATAAGCCTAAGGGATATTGAAACCCTGTGGAATTTGGAGGTACCCGATGGCAAGCGCCTGGTGGTAGTTATCGAATAGATGATAGAAAACAGGTTACAGCGATTTTTGTACCTTTAACCTACTTTGAGAATTTTAGCAAAAGTAAATAGCAGATAAAACCTATGAGCAGCCAGGTAAACGCCTTTGAATATGTAGCTATGCTGGTATCTATCATTCTGGGTCTGGGAATTACGCATATATTATCATCCCTCAGCGATTTGCTTTACAACTATAAAAAAGTAAAATTTTACTGGCCCCATATTTTGTGGATAGTGTTTATTTTTTTCCTGATAATACAAGACTGGTTTATTACCTTTTTATTAAAGGACAAAAAGATATGGCTGCTGCCCGAGGTGATGTTTGTGCTGCTATACCCGGTTATGCTTTTTGTTATTGCGCGTATGTTGCTGCCCACCAACCAGAAAGAAGAACACAATGACATGAAGATATTTTACTTCAATCAGTACCGGGTCATATTTTTTATAGTGGCCATCAGCATTATTATTTCCATTGTTTTTAATGTTATGCTGCTAAACGAAGGCTGGGTGGAGCAAGCAATGCTACTGGTGTTTCTGGTAGTTATGCTCTTTGTATCCCTCACAAAAACCGAAAACGAAAAGGTGCACCAGGTTATAGCCGTGCTTATAACAACTTCGGCTATCATATCTGCTATTGTGTTACGGAACGTTTGGGTTATTAAATAGCTTCATTTGGCGATAATCCTTCATTACGCAAATACATTGAGCAGTGGGCTCTTAAATTTGGGCGTTGTAGAAATTCTATTGAACATTAATTTGGTGTTTTAACGCTAAAAATAACTTCCATGTATCGTCCGCGCGCAGTTATTACCAAGGTTATTTCCCGGTATCTGAGTCCTGAAGCGTTTAAAGCTTTTATGAAGGAGCTTTCCATTTACGAGGAGGTGCCCGATACGCTTTACGTCGAAATAATGAAAAAGCATTTCGACATAGAAAAGTGGCAAACCGCTCCTATCATCAGGCAGGATGTATGGCTTTACAACTATTTTGTGTTTGAATATGAAGACAAATTAAAATACACGAAGCTGCTTCGCAAATACATTGATACCGTTTTTATTTATGATGATGCCCAGTTTTATATGGAAATGGAATACATCAACATGCAGGCACCCAAACTGCCCAAAGGGGTAGAGTTTATTCCGAATAAAGAGCCCAGGGCGGAGGCCGCTAATCATAAACTGACGGATAACCTGGAGCCGCATGTGAGACCGGGGAAGTAGTGAAAATGCCCTTATAAGCGGCACAGCGAATTTAACAGCTGGACTCACCCATCTACCTTCGGCATCTTCCCTCTCTTCCAAAAAACCAAGCTTCGCAAGGTTATTTGGCAAAGAGGGAAGAACCGGTTTGATGGGTTTGTCTGTCACTTTTGGATTGATGAATGCCTGGGGCTATAGGTCCCCTCTTTGTCGATTGCTTTGCGAAGCTTAGCTTTCGAAAGAGAGGGGATGCCGACAGGCAGGGGTGAGTTTGGCCGTTTTTCTGCTTTTACCATTTTAACAAACTAATAACTTTTTTAAAATTAAATTTGATTATCTTGTGGCTTAATATGGGAATGATTCCCGTATAATTGTTCTTTGACAGATTGTTTAATGAGGTTTTCTGAAATTGCCTCAGAACAGATAAAAAGGCAGCAAAACCCTTCGATGGTAAATTAGGCCATGTTAAGCCCAAAACCCTTAGCATTCCTTAATATTCCTTAGCATTTCTTAGCATTCCTTAGCATGACCGGCCGGAACAGGGGGGTTACCCTTTTTGACCACTTTACCATACATGTAAACGCGTTATTTATTGAAATTTAATGCTTTATAAAAAGTGTTACCATAAAAAAGTGTAACCCCACTGTAACCCCCCTTTGGCATCAAATTGCGGCTTACGAGGCTTATATTAAACTAAATGGGCGATTCATTGTTATTTTCGCAGCTATAAACCAAAACGTGGAAACCATGGAAACCAGGCAGAGAATTTCGAAGTTTTTATATCCGGCCATTATGAGTCTTTCAAAACTGACGGGTAAAAATGCAGATGTAACGGGTAATAAGGGCAACAAAGAACCGCTGGTTCCTTTTTACAACCTTAAGTTTAATACTACTGATGGTAAAGAGGTTTCGTTTCAGCAATTTAAGGGCAAAAAAGTGGTGCTGGTAAATGTGGCTTCGTTTTGCGGCTATACCAACCAGTATGATGCCCTTGAAAAATTGCACCAGGAGCATGGCGATAAGGTTGCAGTGTTGGGTTTTCCGGCCAATAACTTTGGCGCGCAGGAGCCGGGTAAGGATGAAGAGATAGCCAGTTTTTGCCGCCTCGATTACGGGGTTACTTTCCCGATATTTAAAAAATCATCAGTGTTACAGCCCGACCAAAACCCTGTTTACCAGTGGTTGAGCGACCCGCAGCAAAACGGCTGGAACAAGAAGGCCCCGGTTTGGAATTTCTGCAAATATGTGGTGGACGAAAAAGGTAAACTGACCTACTTCTTCGGTTCGGCCATTGCCCCGGATAGTAAGGAGATGATGGATGCGCTGAAATAGATTCGGGCTTTGGGTGCCATTTGGCAAAATTTTTGCTATATATTAGTGGTTGATGGCCGGTGAGTTTTGGATAGCCGGTTTGTTTGAAGGTGGTACCAGGTGATTTTGAGCGGCTTGTGTTTGTGTGGTGAAAGCAGAATGAAAACATGTAGTAGCCGATAGTGCGGAAATTGGACTTAAACCTGTACGCTGCCTGTACCATTTAGTATACCACCACAACTATACACTATGGACCTGCTACCCGTTTTTCTCGCCATTGCAGCCGTGCTGCTGCTTTATCAGGTATTTATTTACAAAGACCCTGACCAGTTGGACAAAACCGGCCATCCGGTTAAGCACAGAAAGCGAAATTAATTTGAATGTGATAATTTGATAATTAGCCAATGTGATAATTAAAGGCAGGGTGTTGCAATAATTATCACATTATTACATTGGCTACCTTACCAGCATCACTATACCTTTTCTTTGTATAGGCGTACCGTCGGCGGCAATAAACTCAATCAGATAAGCGTAACCACCCATTTCGGCTTCTTTCCCGTGGTCGGTTCCGTCCCAGCCTGTTGCCAGGTTGTTGCTTTCAAATACCTTACCACCCCAGCGGTTAAATATGCTGAGCGTGTAATTAGTGGGGGCACCATAAATAATGGTGGGTTTAAAAGTCATGTTTTCGGGCACACCGCCGTTGGGTGCAAAAGCATTGGGCACATAAATAACCGGGCGCGATATTACGCACAGGTGGTTTGATGAACTGATTAAAGTATCGTGGTAACCGCTGGGTGCAGGCAGGTTGAGATAATACACAGCCTGTATGACATAGCAAAAAGTTCCATCCTCATTCAAAAACGCCTGCAGCGAATCAAAGTACTGGTTTACACCCGGCTGAAAGGTTTTGAGCAACTGAAAGCCCGAGCCGATGTCGCGGTATAAATTGTAATAGGCAACATTGGCGTAAGCTAACTCAAAGCTGTTCCAGGTAAGTTTGGTAACGTAATAATCGTAAAGACCACCGGTGAGGCAAACGCTTTTTCCAACCGGTGTTTCGTATTGGTTCTGGCAACTATCAAAGGCATCAATTTCGTAGTAATACGGGTTGTTCTGGGGGAAAATATAATCCGAATCGCCATAGGTTTGAAAGTGCTGTAAAGGTACAGGTGCCGGTATTTGCTCGGCAGGTGTAAACACAATACTATCGGTGCTTTGTTGCAACTCGTAAAATATAATTTGCCCTGCGGTATCAATGGTCCAGGTAATATCAATCTGGTTGCTGGCGTTTACGGTTATGTTTGTGATATAAATGTAGGAAGGCGGCTGAACGATAATAGCTTTAAACCTTTCAACATTGCTGGTTGATGAAATATTGGTATCGGCCGCACTGGTAGCGCGAATGTAAATTTGCAGCGAGTCGCCGGTATTAAAATTGGTAAACTGGTAGTTCAACGTTCCGCTGTCCACGGTTCCTTGTTCGGTATAAGGGGCGCCGTTTACGCTTATCCAAACCTGGTACTGCGAAACACCCTGAGGCCAGTTTTTATACTGGCTCCACGAAATATTAACCTGCCGCTGGCACTCGGTAGTACCCGCAGCCATCAGGATGGTGTATTGAGGTAAAGTATTGAACTGGCTTCGGTTACCGCAACTATCCACCGCGGCAACGGTCATAGCTATAGAATGCAGATTGGGGTTGTATATGGGAAAGGTGGTGGTATCTACAAAATCGGTAACCGTAGTATTGTTGATGCCCCAAACGGTATCCCAGGGAATAGCGGTGCCATTAGCCAAAAAGTAGTACACAATGTAGTGGGTAGTTTGCCCGGAAGTACTGGGTTGAAAAGTGATAACAGACTGCCCGTTAGCGTTAACGGTAACATCGGTTATTACTGGAACGGCGGGCGCCAGATTATTGATGGTATCAGAGTTAATAACGGTGCCAGCCGGGCAATTAGTGTAATTGCTGGTCATATAAAAATACCAGGTTTGGCTGGTGGCCAGGTAATTGTTAAGCGTATAAGAAGTGGCCGCCTGATTAGTTACCGCAATAAGCGTGTATGGGCCGCCAGGACCTGTGGATGAGGCATAAATAGTGTACTGAGCAAAGGTGCCGCAATTATTATTGGTTGGTAAAGACCACTGCAGGGTTATATCGCCGTTTGAACTGTTATCGGTTACGCAGTAAATAGTGGGCGGGTTAATATTCTGCGCAAAACTGCTGAATGCAAAAACCAGGAGAAATAAGAATATGAAAATGATGCGTTTATTCACTGTTTTATAACAACTATGTATTTTAAAGATTAAACCAGTAACGCTTTAGTTGCACCGTTGTTTTATCAACCGCTGCGTTTTTTAAATAATATGGCTAATTACCCAACGGTTATTTTATACATTTTTTCGTAATCAAGATATTTGTTGGCCAAATCAAGCAATTCAACACTGCTTACCTCGCGCACGGTTTTCAATAACTGCTGAATGTATGAAACTTCCTGGTTGTAAAGAATAAGCCCCTTCAGGGTTTCCGAAAATTTCATAGGGCCGTCGATGCTGCGCAAAATGCGTCCGCTCATGTAATTCTTTACAATTTGCAGTTCTTCCTCGTCAATTAATTCGTTGCGAAGAACGTTGATTTCGTGTTTTATTTCATGCAGGGTGGCTTCGCGAACTTCCTTACCAACCTCCGAACCAATTTCAATAAAGCCACCGTGTGGGTACGATACAAATGAAGAATAGATACCGTAAGTATATCCTTTCTCCTCGCGTATGTTGCTCATCAGTCTTGAACCAAAGTAACCGCCGAAAACCGTATTTAAAACTGAAAGCTTTAAAAAGTCGGGGTGCTTTTTGTTGATGCTGAGGTTACCCACGGCAATAGCGCTTTGCACTGAATCAGCTTTTTCGGTGTGCTGAATGAACTCAGGAGACGACTCGATGATGTGAGCAATGTTTTCATTGGCCTTTTCGCCACCCCAGTTTTTGGTGCCAAAAAAGCTGTTGATTTTTTTTATCAACCCCTCATCAAAACGCCCCGAAAGCATGACGGTAAGGTTATTGGCGTGGTAATATTTTTTGAAGAAAGCTTTGAGGTCGCCGGTGTTCATTTGGTCAAAATGCTCCAGTTCGGTAACCCGGCCGTATGGGTGTTTCTGACCATATAAAGCGCTCACAAAATGACGGTTGGCTAAAAATTCGTTCTTTTTTAAATCAACGGCAAACTTTTGTTTTTTGTTACTGATGATGGTTTCGAATTCCTTGTCAGGAAAAGTTGAATCGGTAAAAATTTCAAACAGTAGCTCAAGCAGGTGGTCAATTTGTTTGGTGAGCGAATACAACACCGCACCACCCGATTCGAAACCCACGCTGGTATTCATGTTAGCGCCGAAGTAATCAAATTTATCGGCCAGTGTTTTGGCGCTGTGTTTGCTAGTACCTTCGCGCAACATGCGGTTAGTGTAATCGGATACCAGGTTCTTTTCCTCGTACCACTTGCCTGCCTTAAACATCAGCTCAAGTTTTACCACATCCTGTTCGCCGGCGTTGATGATGTAAACCGGCACGCCGTTGTCTAAATGCAATAACCTGAATTCGGGCAAAGTAACTTGCTCAATTAATTTTATTTCCGGGGCCTGGGTTCTGTTCATATACGACTCTTGTTATTTCCGCCTGGGCGAAAATATCTTCCTCATTTAGTTATTTGAAAAATATCTGATGGTGTTCGAATTCTCTTTTCTGAAAACTTTAGCAGCAATTTGCTGCAGATTTTCGCGCGTTAAAACAGTGTATTTTTCTGTTTCCCGGTTCACGTCGTCAGGGTTGCCCAGCATTTCAAAATAAGCCAGATTCATGGCACGGTTTAAAATATTGGTTTCGCCAAATACCATGTAGGCCTCAATCTTGTTTTTCACCTTCACCATTTCCTCCTCCGAAATCAACTCGGTTTTGATGGTTTCCAGGGCTTCTTCAATCGCGGCATCAGCAACTTCCATGCTTACACCTTCGCTTAGTTTACCCTCAATCATAAACAGGCCTGCGTCGATGGTTTCGGTAATGTAGGCGCCAATGCTGCTAAACAGTTTTTTCTCTTTTACCAGTTGCTGGTATAAACGCGAAGAATCGCCGGTGCTTAAAATATCGCGCAGCAAATCGGTAGCATGATAGTCGGCGTCGGTGCGGGCGCACATGCGGTAGGCTTTATAAATGGCGTTTACAGGCACATCGGCTTTTACATCCTGCACCCGGGCTTCGGTTTGAGCAGGCTCCTGGGGTATGTGCCGATGAATTTTTTCGCCGGCAGGTATTTCGCCAAACCATTTTTCGGCCAAAGCTTTTACCCCTGCAGTTTTTACGTTACCGGCAACAACTAAAACTGCGTTGTTGGGCCGGTAATATTTAAAAAAGAAGTTGCGGGCTGAGGTAAGTTTTACCTGTTCAATATGTGATAAGTCCTTGCCAATAACGGGCCATTGGTAAGGATGCACTTTATATGCCAGGGCACTCATTTTATGCCATACGTCGCCGTAAGGTTGGTTGATGTAATGTTCTTTGAACTCCTCCATCACCACGTTTTTTTGGGTGGCGAGGCTTTCCTCTTCAAAAGCCAGCGAAAGCATGCGGTCGCTTTCCAGCCAAAAGGCGGTTTCGAGATTGTTGGCGGGAAGGATATCGTAGTAATTGGTGATATCGTTGCTGGTAAAGGCATTGTTCTCGCCGGCTGCGTTTTGCAGCGGGGTATCAAACTCGGGTATGTTGACAGAGCCTTCGAACATAAAATGCTCAAACAAATGGGCAAAGCCAGTTTGGTCGGGCGTTTCATCGCGGCTGCCTACTTTGTATAAAACGTTAACCACGGCCATCGTAGTAGTAGGGTCTTCGTGCACTATTACTTTTAAACCGTTGTTTAGCTGATACTGCTCAAATTTTATCATGCTTGGTATATAGATATTGGGGGGCAAATGTATTGATTTTTAGCCTCGGAAAGGTAGCGTTAAGAACTTTTCCGGATTAAGAGGTTTATAGTTGGTTTCCAGTAAGGTAGAGTGTATTTCAATGGCCGGCTATTAGAAACCATCGCATTTAAATCACAGCTATCATAATAATTCGAAGAGGTATTGAAATTTTATTTTCTCTTTAGCGTCAAAATTGAAGGGTATGAATATTGAAAAAACAGGAGTAGCAGGAGCAGGTGCCATGGGGTGCGGTATTGCGCAGGTATTTGCTCAGGCAGGGTTAAGCGTGGTTTTGTTTGATGTAAGCGAAAAGCAAATTGAAAAAGCGAAAAGTGAAATTATCAAAAACCTGGAGCATGCTGTTGCCAAACAAAAAATATCGACAGAGGACAAGGATGCTGCCCTGGCCAGAATTTCATATTCTACAGACTTGAATTCCTTAAAAGGAGATTTAATTGTTGAAGCCATTGTAGAGCAGCTTGAGCCTAAGCAGCAATTATTTAAAAAACTGGCCGAAATCAATGCCAGCGATACCATTTTTGCTACCAATACTTCATCTATACCGGTAACCCGTATTGCCAAAGACGTACCGAATCCTGAGCGTGTAGTGGGTATGCATTTTTTCAACCCGGCGCATTTAATGAAGCTGGTGGAGGTTATAACTGGCGCCGAAACTGTACCAGCCGTAGCCGAAACCATTAAAAACCTTGCTGTTCAAATTGGTAAAACCCCGGTTATGTGTAAAGATTCGCCAGGGTTTATTGTTAACCGCGTGGCCCGCCATTACTACTGCGAAAGCTTAAGAATGCTGGAAGAGAATGTGGCTACTACTGAAACCATTGACACCCTGATGGAAAGTGCAGGTTTTAAAATGGGTCCATTTAAATTGATGGACTTTGTTGGCAACGACATCAATTTTGCTGTAACGAGCTCGCTTTTCAACTCCTTTCACCAGGACACCAAATTCCGTCCTTCGCGCATACAGCAACAAAAGGTGGATGCGGGGCACCTGGGAAGAAAGGCGGGTAAGGGTTTTTATAATTACCCGGCCTAGCCCGCAAATAATGTCTTTCTAACCAACAACCAGGCCAAACCTGTTGCCATCATTACCTGAAAACTTTGTATTTTCGCATGTGACTTCAACTAACAGACCAGACCAGATTGAGGAGGTAAAGAACATTTTCTCGGCTTACCTGGAGAAAAAGGACCTTCGCAAAACCAACGAGCGCTTCCATATACTAGAGGAGATATATAGCCGGCACGACCATTTTGAAGCCGAGTCCCTTTACAGCGACATCCGGAAAAAAAATTTCAACATTAGCAGGGCCACGGTTTATAACACCTTAGAACTGCTAATTAGCTGCGATTTAATTAAGAAACACCAGTTTGGTAAGAACCTGGCTCAGTACGAAAAAAGCTACGGTTATAAACAACATGACCATATCATTTGTGTGGATTGTAAAAAAGTAGTTGAATTTTGCGATCCGAGGATACAGCAGATTAAAAGTATGATGGGCGAATTGCTGAATTTTAAAATTACCCATCATTCGCTAAATATGTACGGCATTTGTGGAACCTGTCAGAAAAAACGGGAGTTGGAAGCGGGCAAGAAAGAGGTGGAGAAGGAAGTAGCGTAGTATTGTGTTCAGTTAAAGGCAAAAGGAATTGATCAAATTATAAATCAACGTGAACACGTAAGCACTGCAACACGTGAACACAATAAATCAAAATCAAACAAAACATGAAAAGCGAAACTAAAGACGGCGTATTAGTTATTTCTCTTGAGGGGAATCTTTTGGGCGAGCATACCAATGCCCCTGTAATGGAATTGATTAAAACAAGCATTGAGGCAGGAAACAAAAAAGTGCTTTTTAACCTGAGCGAAATGAAGTTTATAAACAGTACCGGCTTAGGCATGCTGTTAACTGCAGTTTCGAAAGTGAGAAACTCGGGCGGCGAACTGGCTTTGTGCAGTTTACCTGAGCAAATGAAAAAACTTTTGCAAATCACCAAGTTGGAAAGCATTTTCAATATCAGACCCGATGAGGCGAGCGCCCTTAGCTTCCTGAAAACAATCGTATAATTAGTTTTTGCGGAGTATTTTGAAAATCCTTCGGAAAGAAGGGTGATAGAGATTTTTTAGATTGATAGAAAATTAAAAAACAGCATAATGAGTGTTGATATATTACTTGGTCTTCAATGGGGAGATGAAGGGAAGGGGAAAATTGTTGATTACCTGGCCGGCAACTATGATATTATTGCCCGTTTTCAGGGTGGACCTAATGCGGGTCATACCCTGGTAATAGA
>Ga0316217_10001142_pt1 | contig 35663 bp, 26 predicted proteins | sample 1anoAmetaG_FD_203633 | JGI IMG/M metagenome (GOLD analysis project Ga0316217, IMG submission 203633) | Freshwater microbial communities from Trout Bog Lake, Wisconsin, USA - 1anoA | ecosystem: Environmental > Aquatic > Freshwater > Lake > Hypolimnion/Profundal zone | place: USA: Wisconsin...
TCAGGCCGGCCCGGGCCTGGTAGCCTGAGCGGATCAGGCCCCGGAGCATGCCGTCGATGGCGGCCACCACCAGCACCCTGCCCTCCGGGCCGTCGATGGCCAGCACCGGCTCCCCGGCCTGGACCCGGTCGCCGATCCGCTTCAGGTTCTCCACCACCCCCGCCGCCGGCGCGTGCAGCACCCGCCCGGCGCCGTGGCCCCCGACCAGGCCGGGGGTGCCGGTGTCCGGCTCGGCCCGGCCGGACAGCAGCACCCGGCCCAGGTCGTGGCCCCGGTTGGTCTCCACCACCGCGTCGGCGTCCACCCCCGCCTCGAACCCGGGCCCCAGGGCCACCACCACGTCGGCCATGCCGATGCGGGTGCCGAGGTTGCGCTTGGCGATGATGGCGTCCACCAGCGCCAGCGGCCGCAGCCGGGCCAGGGCGGCGCACTGGGGGTCGTCCAGGAGCGGCACCGGCCCGGCCGGGCCGGACTGTTCCAGGACCGCCCGCAGCGCTTCCACCGAAGCGGTCCGGACCGCCTTGATGCCTTCCACTTCGGCCTGGCCCTGGTACATCGCCTCGGAAAGGCAGACGGTCCGGCGGATCGAACTGGGCTGGGCGGTCTCCAGGGCCGCGACCCGGAACCCGGCCCGGACCAGGCGGACGATGCAGCCGGTGGCCAGATCGCCGGCGCCTCGCACCACCACCAGTTCTCCGTTGATCAGGCTCATCTCGGATGCTCTCCAGGTGTTCAGTCTACAGCGCCTGGGCCCGGGCCAGGACCCTGGCCTCCGGGCGCGGGTCGGCGAGCGCGCAGACCAGGACCAGATCCGCCGCCACCGGCCCGGCCGCGCGCAGTTCGCGCAGCAGCTGTTCCGGGCCGGCCGGGCACAGGTCCGCCTTGTTGAGCACCAGCACCCGGCCCGCGCCCGCGGGCGCGCCCTTGAACAGACCTTGGGGCGCGCGGGTGAGGGCGGCGATGTGCGCCAGCCGGACCGGAGCCCCCGGAGCGCATCCGGTCACCTGGGCGAAGTGCCCGGGGCGGTGCACCGCGGCCGCGTCCATGGGCCGGCCCAGGCAGTCCAGGCCGACGAAGCCCAGGACCAGGCCGGCCGAATCCGGGATCACCGGCTCATGGCCGGCCGGAGCCTTCACCGGCAGGCGCTTGGCCCCGTCGGCTTCCACCAGGACGTAGTCCCAGATCCGGCAGAGGCCGGCGACCCGGGACGGGTGCAGGCCCTGGAGCTTGTCCTGCTCCACCCGGGCCGCGAGCACGATGCGCCGGCCCCGCCCCGCCAGGCCCCGCGGACGCCACTCCGGCCCATCGGGGCCGGCCAGGGCGGGATCCAGCACCAGCTGTTCGAAACCCCGCCCCGGCTCCAGCCGGGGATCGAACAGGTGGGTGGTGGTGGTCATGAGCACCCCCGAGGGGCTGATTCCGGCCAGTTCCCCGGCCAGCCCGAACAGGGCGGCGGTCTTGCCGCCGGCGCCCACCAGGGCGACCGCGCCGGCCCCGGGGCGGGGCAGCAGCGGCAGGAGGCTGTCGGCGAGGTTCAAGGCTTGTTGCGCCGGCCTTCGCGGTCACGCTGCAGGGCGGCCAGGAGACCGGCGTTCCGGCGCACCGCGATCAGCTCGGCCATGATCGCCACGGCCAGTTCCGCCGGCGTCTCCGCGCTGATGTCCAGGCCGATCGGGCCGCACAGGGCCGCCACCTTGGCCGGGTCGAACCCTTCCCTGCCCACCTGCTCGATGACCAGCCGGGTCTTGCGGGCGCTGCCCATGAACCCGGCGTAGCGGTACTGCCGGGCGAGGACCGCGCGCACGCAGGCCAGATCGAGCAGGTGGCCCCGGGTCAGGATCACCGCGTAGGTGGCGCAGTCGAACGGGAATTCCGCCACCGCGGCCTCGAAGCCGGACTGGATGGTGCGCACCCCCGCGGGGAAGCGCCCGGGGGCGAGGAATTCGGGCCGGTCGTCCACCACCGTGACCGCGAACCCGAGCCCGGGAGCCAGGTCGGCGAGCGCCTTGGCCACATGGCCGCCGCCGAGGATCAGCAGTTTCTCCTCCGGGAACAGCGGATCGTAGAAGACCCCTTCCTCTTCAAGGTAGCGCGCCTGGCCGCCGGCCAGCGCCCGAAGCGCTTCGGGGGTGCGTTCCGCCGAACCGCAGACCACCGCGCCGTCCTGGTCGAGCAGGGCCACCGCCACCGAGGCCGGGCCCGGGCCGGAAGCCTGGATGCGCTTGACCAGCAGCACCCGTTCGCCGCGGCCCAGGCGCTCCAGCGCCGCGGCGTAGGGGGCGCGGTCCTCCAGGCACTCGATGAGCATGGTGTTGCTGCCGCCGCAGACCATCTCCGGGCCGATGATATCGGCCCCGACCATCTCCACCCTGAGCAGGGCGGCGCAGCGCTCCGCCAGGCAGGAGCGGCAGGCGTCCAGCGCCCGGGCCTCGCCCCGGCCCCCGCCGACCGTGCCCATGGGCCCGGTCCCGGCGCCCACCAGCATCTTCGTGCCGGGATGCCTCGGCGACGAGCCCTTCACCTCGATGATCGTCGCCAGGGCCATGTCTTCTCGGCCCCCGGCTATGGCCCTGACCAGTTCAAGCTCCATGCTGTCCCGTCCGTGTGGTTATTGTCTACGACTATAGGGTGTCCCAGGCAGCGGCAGCTGGGTGCGGAAATGGCCGTCCCGGCGGAAATAAGCCCCCGCCACGGCCGGGGCGGTGGGGATGGTGACGATCTCGCCCACGCCCTTGGCGCCGAAGGCCACCTGGCTCGGCCTGGACTTCACCAGGATGCTGACGATCTCCGGCACCTGGCCGGCCCGGAACAGGCCCAGGGTGCCGTACTTGGCGGTGGGCTCGCCGTCCTTCAGCGGATAGTCCTCGGTCAGGCCGTAGCCCAGGCCCATGGTGACCCCGCCTTCGATCTGGGCCTCGACGTTGGTGGGGTTCACCGGGTTGCCCACATCGTGGGCGGCGATCACCTTCTCCACCTTGCCGGCCGCGTCCAGCAGCACCACCTGGGTGGCGTAGGAATAGGCCACGTGGCTCACCGGGTTGGGCTTGTCCGAACCGAACGGATCGGTGACGCCGGAGTATTCCCGGTAGTATTCGCGGCCTTCCAGGGCGGCGAGGGGCATGCCCTCCAGGTCGCGGGCCAGGTCCAGGGCCGCCAGCCGCGCGGCTTCGCCGTTGAACACGGTCTGCCGGGAGGCGGTGGTGGTGCCGCCGTTGGGGGTGGTGGCGGTGTCCGGGCGGGCCACGTCGATCTGGTCCTCGGTCAGGCCGGTGACCTCGCCCACGAACTGGGTGAGGACCGCGGCCAGGCCCTGGCCGATGCAGGCGGCGCTGGTGTAGATCCCCACCTTCCCGCCTTCCACCTTGAGCTTCACCCGGCCGACGTCGGACAGGCCCACGCCGATCCCGGCGTTCTTCATGCAGCTGGCGATGCCGGCGTCGGGCCGGCTGTCGAACGCCTCCTTGACCGCCAGCAGGGTCTCCTTGAGCGCGGTGTCCGGATCGGCGATCTGGCCGTTGGGCAGGACATCGCCGGCCTCCACCGCGTTGCGGAAGCGGAACTCCCAGGGGCTGAGGCCCACCTGGGCCGCCAGGTCGTTGAGGCAGCACTCCATGCCGAAGCAGGACTGGGTGACGCCGAAGCCCCGGAACGCCCCGGCGGGCGGGTTGTTGGTGTAGACCGCGCGGCCGAGGATGGAGACATTGGCGATCTTGTAGGGGCCGGCGGCGTGGGTGCAGGCCCGCTGGAGCACCGGGCCGCCCAGGGAGGCGTAGGCGCCGGTGTCCGCCAGCAGGCTGGCCTTCATGGCGGTGAGATGGCCTTCGGCGTCGCAGGCCACGGTGAAGTCCATTTCCATGGCGTGGCGCTTGGGGTGGACCCGGATGCTTTCCTGGCGGGCCAGGGTCAGCTTCACCGGGCGCTTGGCGATCCAGGCCAGCAGGGCGGCGTGGTGCTGGACCGACAGGTCCTCCTTGCCGCCGAAGCCGCCGCCGACCAGCTTGCTGACCACCTTCACCTGCTCCGGCGGCAGCCCCAGGGTGCCGACGATCCCGTGGTGGTCGTCGTAGATGCTCTGGGTGCCGGTGTAGACGGTCAGGGTCCCGTCGCCTTCGGGCACCGCCAGCGCGCTTTCCGGTTCCAGGAAGGCGTGCTCGGTGGGCGGCGTGCGGAAGACGTGGTGGGAGACGAAGGCGGCCTGCGCGATGGCGGCGTCGGCGTCGCCCCGGGACAGCACGGTGCGGGCCAGCAGGTTGCCCTTGGGGTGCAGCCTGGGCGCGTCCTCGGCCAGGGCCGCGGCGGGCGTGGTCAGGGGCGGGAGCACCTGGTAGTCGACCTTGATCAGGGCCAGGGCCGCCTTGGCCTGGGCCCGGGTCTCCGCCGCCACCAGCGCCAGCGAATCGCCCACATAGCGGGTCTCCTCGCCTACGGCGATCATGGCCGGCCAATCGTGCACGATGTGGCCCTGGAAGCGTTCGCCGGGCACGTCCCCGGCCGTGAGCACCAGGACCACCCCGGGCATCGCCTGGGCTTCGGAGGTATCGATGGCCCTGACCAGCACCCGCGGCTTGGGCGCCCGCAGCACGGCGCCGTGGAGCATGCCGGGCACGAACATGTCGTTGACGTACTCGCCGGTGCCGAGCACCTTGGCCCGGGCGTCCGGGCGCGGCATCCGGTCGCCGATCCCGTAGGCCCCCTCGGCCGGGGCCGGCAGGGCGCCGCCTTCCCGCAGCAGCCTGGCGGCGGCCAGCACGGCCTGCTCGATCTTGGCGTAGCCCGTGCAGCGGCAGATGTTGCCATGGAGCGCCTTCTTCACTTCGGCGGGCTGCGGGTCGGGGTTGGCGTCCAGCAGTCCCTTGGCGCTGATCACCATGCCGGGGATGCAGAAGCCGCACTGGACCGCCCCCGCGTTGGCGAAGGTCCAGGAGTACACGTCCTGCTCCCGCCGGGACAGGCCCTCCACCGTGGTCACCCGCTTGCCGTCCAGCTTGGCGGTGGTGAACAGGCAGGCCCGGCTGGCCTTGCCGTCCACCAGCACCATGCACGAGCCGCAGGCCCCTTCGGAGCAGCCGTCCTTGACCGAGGTCAGCCGGAGCTCGTCCCGGAGGTAGGCCAGAAGGTTCATGTCCTGGTCGGTGCGGTATTCCTTGCCGTTGATCGGTAGCGTGAACATGGGTCTACGACCTCTCCAGCCAGTGAAAAACGATATGGCCCCAGCGGTCTGGGCATGCCCGGGGATCTTCGATTTCAAGTATACATATTTCACGGGTAATACCGGGTCACAGCGGGCAGCGTTTTCATGGAAATATTTTAATAATATTTTTATAGTCACAAGGATCCCGTGGCCGGCCATGAACGCACCGGGTAATCTCATATTCATGAACATATTGCATGCATCAACGATCATGCTCGCCGCCTTCACCGCAGGGGCGATCAACTCCATCGCCGGCGGCGGCACCCTGGTGAGCTTCCCGGCCCTGCTGGGCGTGGGCCTCACCGGCCAGCAGGCCAACGTCACCAGCACCCTGGCCCTCTGGCCCGGCTCCATCGGCGGTTTCCTGGGCCACCGCAAGGACCTGGCCGGCACCAAGGCCTTCGCCTTGCGCCTGGTGCCGCCGTCGCTCATCGGCGGCGGCCTGGGCGCCTGGCTCATGCTGGTGACCCCGTCCAGCATCTTCAACCACCTGATCCCCTGGCTGATCCTCACCGCCACCCTGCTCATGGCCGCCAACGAGCCCATTTCCAAGTTCATCCAGCACGTGCACGGGCACGAGCGCACCACCGGCTGGTGGGCCGGAGCCATCGCCTTCCAGTTCCTGGTGGGCATCTACGGCGGCTATTTCGGCGCCGGCATCGGCATCCTCATGCTGGCCGCCCTGAGCCTGCTGGGACTCTCGGACATCCACCAGATGAACGGGCTGAAGAACTTCCTGGCGCTCGGCATCAACGGCATCGCCATCCTGGCCTTCCTGCTCTACGAGTACCTGTTCCGGCCCGGCTACATCGTCTGGTGGATGGTGGCGATGATGATGGTGGCGGCGGGCCTGGGCGGCCTGTTCGGATCGCACATGGCGCACCGGGTCGGTCGGCGGACGGTGCGGTTCGTGGTGATCGGGGTGGGCTTCGCGCTGGCCGGCTGGTACTTCTACAAGACCCACGGCGGCTGAGGCCCGGAGCTGCCGGCAGACCTTGAAGGCCCCATCCGGGGCCTTTTCAATTATATATTTATATACATGGACATATGAGACTGGTTCAGGACCGGTTCCCATCCCCATGCCGGAAAGACCGGATCCGCTGATGGCAAAGCGCCTTGCATGCTCATGAATGATCAGTTGACGCATGCCTTTCCAGGCACTTGGTTGGGCGGACTGACCCGAGCTGAATTTGTAATCATTTTTAATTTTTTAAATATTTTTTTTATCAAATTATTGAAATGTTTTGTTTGCATGAAAATGGCTTGAATTCCATATGTTTTAATTTTTATTTTTTATTATTATGTTCCTTTTTTTAATTATTATCCTGTTTTTTTAAGTGAAATTTGAATTTTTATTTTTTTTATTATTATTTTTTTTAATGAACTTATTCGATGAGTGTCGCGCCATCTGATGGGCCATGCCTCCCAGGCCATGACATCGCCTTCAAGGGGAATCCGGGGTTTCCCTGGAGCGGGCTCCGTTTTGCTGAAAACCCGAGCCAAACAAGAAACGGGCTTTGCCAAATCGGTATTTGAGCAAATGAGACCCATTCTCGCAGACAAAAAAATGCTAATCGATAATATTTTTTTATCTGCTGAAATTTAACGACAATTCGGATGAATTCCGGCAACCGGTGGGTTCCCCGAAAGGGTTCCCAGGGAAGCCCCGATATTTAAATATTTTATATATACCTGGGACGCACGGTCTGACCGCGGAGACGAGGCGCGGCAGACTCCGGAGCGCAGTGGATCCTTCCCGTGAAACCCGTTCCAGCCTGCCAATAAGGCCTCCTGGATCAGGGTCGCCGCAGGTTAGAATGGTCCGTTGGGCCTGCCGTGATCAGCGCCTGCGAAGCCATGAGGCGTGGAGGTTCCCGATGTCTGATCGCGTGTCGATCCCCCTGGTCCTGCGTGCGCCGGACCCAGACCGGCTGGTCTTCGCCATCCCCGTGTGGTACCGCGTGATCATGTTCGGCATCCTGGCGGTCATCTTCGCGGGGGTGTTCCAGGCTCCCGGCGGACCGGGGGGCCTGGCCTGCGCGCTGATCGTGATCGTCGCCGCCGGCGCTCTCTACGAGGAAAAGTGGACCTTCGACGCCGGCCAGGGCCGGGTGGCCTACCGGACCGGCCTGATCGTCGCGGCCCGGACCACCGTGATCGAGTTCGCCGCCATCGAACGGTTCCGGATCGCCCCCCATGTGGAAGGGACGATCCCCGGCAGCGAGGACGAAAAGACCGAAAATGCCGCCGCATTGAAGGGCGGCCGTGGCGATGACGGCGGCGTCCGGCGCTCCCGGCACAAGAAGCCGTACCTGGCCCTGGTCATGGAGTGCGAGGGCGGGCAGTACCTGGTGGACCGGGTGCCCGCCCGCAGTGCCGCCCGGCTGCGGGAGATCGCTTCGCGCATGGCCGGGCTTTGCGGTAAACCTCTGACGAATGGAGACCTCGATTGAAGAACGCGGTTGTTGCATCGCTGCTGCTGGCGGCCGGAATCCGGCCCGCCCCGGCGGCCGAAATCAAGACCCTGCCGCCGGCGGTCTACGCCCAGATGAAGAACGGCAAGCGGCTTTCCAAGCTGTGGCTCAGCCCGGCGTTCCAGGCCGCCCGGGGCTTCCGGACCGGACCGCTGGAGGTGGTGCCGCCCGGGCTGTTCAGTGCCGAAGTGGCCGCCTATCTCCCTGCCGCCCTGGCCCGCGTGGCGCGGCCGGAATCCCCCGCCGTGCTCTCCTTGACGGTCGTCGAGCTGAGCACCAGGGAACGCGCCCAGAACAACTACCGGGAAGCGACGGTCGGGGTGGAGGGCCGGGTGACCGGTGCGGACGGCGGCCTGCTGGCGGCCTTCGAGACCCGGGAGATCGCCAACCACGGGACCGGCCTGACCGACGACTGCCACCAGGCCGTGGACGCGATCGTCGCGGCGCTGGCGAAGGAACTGGGCCAGCCCCTGCGCAAGCCGGTCCGGCCCAGCCAGACGCACGCCGCCCCCGCCGCGCCCGAGGCGGCCCCAGCCCAGCGCAGTACAGCCATCCCCGCCACCCCCGCCGCCGCCCCTGCCCCTGCCGTGCCCGCGGCCCCATCGCAACCTGCCACGCCGGCGACCCAACTCCAGCCTGCCGCGTCCCCGGCGCTCTCCAAACCGCTCCCAGCCCCAGCCGGCCCCACCCCGGCCGCCGGCACCGGCGAGGATCCCGCCTCCCGCGGGCACCACTATTGATCTGGTAGCCGTTCAGGGGGGTGTTGTATTGATTTGAAATCGAGCTATGAGTTGCACCGAACCGTTCGGAGGCTCATGCTTTAGGCGTGGGCAATGATGCCCTCCCTTTTTTCCAAGTCATGCAACACCGACACCTGACCCACCAGACGTATTCCTTGGCCGCGCTCGATGACATCATCGATCGCGGTGGGAAGGACGATTGGCTGGAATTGCGCCATGCTGCGCTTTCCGACCCTGCGATCCAGGACCGGATACGGAAGGTCTGCGCAGCCCATTTGGCGGACCCTTACGCCCAGCGCTACCACTTCTGGATGAACTATGTCGGACCCCGAGCTGACATTTGACGCAAAAAACCATGCCCCCGAAAGGGGGCATGATCTTTGAGCATCAGGGCCACTGTTCCATCTGCTCATTCGCGCGCTGTTTTCCCAGGAGATTCCGGGCCGGCCGCTTCGGTTTGAGCCAAAGCCGGGCGGCCAGCCCGGAATGGGTGCTAGTTGAACTTGTACTTGAACTGGAAGTGCAGCTTGGACTCGTGCACGGCGTTGGTCGTGCTCAGGTCGGGGTTGATGATCGTGTTGTCGTCGAAGGTCTTGGCGACGCCGTAGATGTATTCCACGCCGTACTGCATGGTGCGGGTGATGTTCCAGAGCGCGTTGGCGCCCACCTGGATGTAGCTCTTGAAGGAGGTGCCGGTGATGCCCTTGCTGTCGTCGCGGGTGTAGCCGACCCAGCTGCCGAACAGGTTGGTGTGCACCTTGGGGGTCCAGAAGTGCTCGTAGCCGACTTCAACCTGCTTGGCCATGACCACGGCCAGCTGGCCGTTGGTGGCGGTGACGACCGCGTCCTGCAGGCCGGCGCCGTTCTGGCCTTCGCCCACGCCGAAGTGGTAGACCAGGCTGTCTTCGCCGAACTGGAAGTGGCCGGCGACGGCCCAGTCGAAGGTGTCCTTGCTGCTCGTGCTGGTGGTGCCGGCCTTGGCGGGCACGGCGGGGGTGACCGGGTTCGTGCCGGCGGGAACGGCGGCGACATAGGTGTCGTTGAAGGCGCTGTACTTGGAGTAGGCGCCGGCGAAGCTGATGTGGCCCCACTTGTCCGCGTACTGCAGGCGGGCGGTGAGCGAGCCGGGCAGCTGGCCGCCGCCGTTGCCGCCGAGGTTCAGGCCGGCGTTCTGCTCGAAGGCGACCGACAGGACCATCTGCTTGTTCAGCTCGGTGGTGTAGCGCAGCTGGTTGATGCGGCCCACGCCGTACCAGTCAGCCAGCAGCCCGTCCCAGTCGATGTAGTTGGGGGAGCCATCGGGATCCTCGAAGTTCGAATCGGTCTTGCCGGCCAGGAAGCCGTTGAACTCGCCGTACATCTGGCGGACGTGGGCGTAGTTCTTGGACTCGCCGCTGATGATGGTCTTGGTCTCGGAATCCTTGTTGGTCCCGAGGAAGTCCATCTCGAAGCGGGTCTTGACGTCGCCGTAGGCGCTGGGGGTGACGGTGCGCATGCCGAACCGGGACTCGTCCATGGTCATGTCCCAGACGTTCTTCGGCTTCGAATCGTCGGGGGAGGTGATGGAGGCGGAGCTCAGGCCGGTCATGACGCCGCCGTGCTGCACGCCGTCAACGACGACGTCGAAGCAGGCATTGCCGTAGAGCTGGATGGCGGTATCGGTGCCGGGGACCTGGAAGTAGCCCTTGGGCGCGTCGGCCATGGCCGGGATCGCCAGCAGGCAGGCAGTGAGGGCAGTGATCGCCTTCAGCTGAAGTTTCATGGATAGCTCCTTGAAAAAAGGTGTAAAGGTTGCCCGTCCCCAATCGATTTGAGGTAGGCGGGTGAAACTGTCCGGGCCAGCCGGAGAACTGGCCTAGTAGAGGAAGCAGGCGACCTGATGCCCGGTTTCGACGTCCTTCAGGGGAGGCTTGGCTTGCAGGCAGTGGTCCATGCGCTTGGAGCAGCGGTCGTAGAACGGGCAGCCCTTGCGGATCTTGTCCGGGCTGGGCACGTCGCCGGTGAGGATGATCCGCTTGCGCTCCCGCTCGATCCTGGGATCGGGGATGGGGACCGCGGAAAGCAGCGCCTGGGTGTACGGGTGGAGGGGATTCTTGTAGAGATCGGCGGCGTTGGCCACCTCGGCGATGGTGCCGAGATACATGACCGCGACCCGGGTGGAGATGTACTTGATCACCGCCAGGTCATGGGCGATGAACAGGTAGGTCAGGCCGAACTCTTCCTGGAGATCCTTGAACAGGTTGAGGATCTGGGCCTGGATGGAGACGTCCAGGGCCGAGACCGGCTCGTCGCATAGCACCAGCTCGGGCCGCAGGGCCAGGGCCCGGGCGATGCCGATGCGCTGCCGCTGGCCGCCGGAGAACTCGTGGGGGAACCGGTTCTTGAAGAACCGGGACAGGCCCACCCGCTCCATGAGCTGCTCCACCCGCTCGTCGATCTCCTGCCGGGACACCGACAGGATGCCGTGGCCGTTGTAGATGCGCATGGGCTCGGCGATGATGTCGCCGGCGGTCATGCGCGGGTTGAGCGAGGCGTAGGGGTCCTGGAAGACCATCTGCATGCCCTTGCGGGCCGCGATCAGCTCCTTGTCCTTGAGCCTGGTCAGGTCCTTGCCGTTCAGCAGCACCTCGCCGGAGGTGGGGCGGTGCAGCTGGGCCACGGCCCGGGCGGTGGTGGACTTGCCGCATCCGGATTCGCCCACCAGGCCGAGGGTCTCGCCCTTCTTCAGCTGGAAATTGACGCCGTCGACGGCGTAGATGTATTTCTGCGGCCCCCGGAGGAACCCGCCCCCGAAGGGGAAGTGCATCTTGAGGTCTTTCACCTCGAGAAGGGTATCGCTCGCGGCCATGGCTACTTGTCCTCCGAATACAACCAGCAGCCGACGGTCCGCCCGTCGTCGAGGGTCTTCCAGGCCGGATACTTCTTCCGGCAGATGTCCATCGCCTTGTCGCAGCGGGGGTAGAAGGGGCAGCAGTCCGGCAGGTCGATGACATTGGGCGGCTGGCCCCGGATCGAGGAAAGCCGCTCATCGTCCTCCCGGTCGAGCCTGGGCACGGACCGGATCAGCCCCTGGGTGTAGGGGTGCATGGGCGATTCGAAGATGACGTCCGTGGGGCCGCGCTCCACGAACCGGCCGGCATACATGACGCAGACCGTGTCGCAGGTGCCGGCCACCACCCCCAGGGAGTGGGTGATGAGGATGACCGCGGTGCCCAGGCGCTCGGTGAGGTCCTTCATCAGGTCCAGGATCTGGGCCTGGATGGTCACGTCCAGGGCGCTGGTGGGCTCGTCGGCGATCAGGATCTCCGGGTTGCACGACAGCGCCATGGCGATCATCACCCGCTGGCGCATGCCGCCGGAGAACTGGTGCGGATACTGGTCGATGCGCTTTTCCGGCCCGGGGATCCCGGCCAGCTTGAGCATCTCGATGGCCTTCTCCTTGGCCGCCTTCTTGTCCAGGCGCTGGTGCAGCTGGATGGTCTCGATCATCTGGGTGGAGATGCGCAGGAAGGGGTTCAGGGAGGTCATCGGATCCTGGAAGATCATCGAGATCTTGTTGCCCCGGATCTGCCGGATCTCCTTCTTGCTCATCTTGAGCATGTCCTTGCCGTGGTAGAGGATCTCGCCGCCGGCGATCCGTCCCGGGGGGGACGGGATCATGTTGATCACGGACAGGTTGGTCACGCTCTTGCCGGAGCCGGATTCGCCGACGATGCCCAGGGTCTCGCCCTTGCGCAGATCGAAGCTGACGCCGTCGACGGCCTTGACGATGCCTTCATCGGTGTTGAAGTAGGTGCGCAGGTTCTTGACCTGCAGGATGGTGTCTTCGTTCATTGCCATGGTCACTCGTCCTTTGCCTCGGAATGGGGGATGCGGATCAGAGCTTGTTCTTGCTCTGCGGATCAAGCGCGTCCCGGAGGCCATCGCCAAGGAAGTTCATCGCGAAGAGAAACACCGTCATGGTGATGGCCGGTGCCAGCAGCTGCCATGGGTAGAGTTCCATGACGTTGGCCCCCTCGGAGACGAGCGAGCCCCAGGAGGCCATGGGCGCCGAGACGCCGAGCCCCAGGAAGGACAGGAAAGATTCCTGCATGATGAAGTTCGGCACCATGAGGGTGGAGAACACCACGATGACGCCGAGCGTGTTGGGCGTGAGGTGGCGGAAGATGATCCGGCTGGAGCTGGCGCCCATGGACTTGGCCGCTTCCACGAACTCGGCGTTCTGCAGGCTCATGATCTGCCCGCGCACCACCCGGCAGATGGTCAGCCAGGAGACCAGGGCGATGGCCACGAACAGGTTGAAGATGTTCTGCCCGAACAGCGCCATCATGATGATCACCAGGAGCATGTACGGCAGGCTGTACATGATGTCCACGACCCGCATGATGATGTTGTCGATCCGTCCGCCCAGGTAGCCGGCGATGCTGCCCAGCACGATCCCCACCAGCACCGCGGTGATGGTGCCGATCAGCCCGATCATGATGGAGATCCGGCCGCCGTAGAGGATGCGGGAGAGCAGGTCGCGGCCCAGGCTGTCGGTGCCGAGGATGTAGACCCGCTTGTGCACGGGATTGCTCTGCACGTCCTGGGCCATGGCGTCGATCTGGGCCTTTTCGTCCGCGCTGAACTCGGTGCGGCCGTCGGCCTCCATGGTCTGCTTCATGTAGGCCGTCCGGGTGGCGAGCATGGTCCGGCCGGCGGAATGGAACGAAGGCGGCAGGTTCTGGTGGTCCACCACCTGCTCTTCGTAGGGGTAGATCGGCAGGATCGGGGCGGACAGGCAGGCGGCGAAGTAGAAGACGATGATGATCAGTCCGGCGAAGGCCATGCGGTTCTTCTTGAGCCGGCGCCAGGCGTCGGTCCAGAGCGAGACCGGCTTCATGGCCTGGTCGAATTCGTTGGTCAGCGAGTCACGCTTGGGTGCGGTGGTTTGGGCCATGGCGTTGCTCACTTGTAGGAAATGCGCGGATCCAGGAATCCGTAGAGAATGTCGACGAAGAAGTTCATGATCAGCATCAGGATGCTCAGGACGATGACGTCGCCCAGGATGAGGGTGTAGTCGCGGTTGAACGCCGCCTGGATGTAGAAGCGGCCCATGCCCGGGATGGTGAAGATGGTCTCCACCACCACCGTTCCGGTGAGGATCATGGCGAAGGTGGGGCCGATGTAGGACACCACCGGGAGCATCGCCCCCTTCAGCACGTGCTTGAGCATGACCACCGTCTCCGACAGCCCCTTGGCCCGGGCGGTGCGGATGAAGTCGGCCCGCAGGATGTCCAGGACCGAGGCCCGGGTCAGGCGGGCGATGCTGGCCAGGTAGGGCAGGCACAGGGTCGCCACCGGCATGATCAGGACGACCCAGCCGTTGCGCTCGCCGAGCCAGCCGGAGGTGGGCAGCCAGTCATGCTTGAGGGACAGGTAGAGCTTGAGCAGCGGCCCGATCACGAACAGCGGCACCGAGATCCCGATGACCGCCAGGGACATGCTGGTGTAGTCGATCCAGGTGTTCTGCTTCAGGGCCGAGATGATCCCGATGCCGATGCCGAACAGCACCGCGACGGCCAGGGCCAGCGAGCCGAGCAGCATGGAGGTGGGCAGGGCCTGCTTCACCAGCTGGTTGACGGTGTAGTCCTTGTAGCGGAAGGACGGCCCCAGATCGCCCTGGACCACCTGGCCCATGTAGCGCAGGTACTGCATGGGCATCGGTTCGTCCATGTGGTACTTCTTCTGGAGGTTCTCCAGGATCTCCGGGGGCACGTTCCGCTCGCCGGAGAACGGCCCGCCGGGCGCTGACCGGACGATGATGAACGCCAGGGTGATGATGATGAAGATGGTCGGGATGAGGCTGAGGAAGCGCCGTATCGTGAAACGGATCATAGGTGCCTTTGCGTCTTGGGGATCGCGGTGCCTGCCAGGCGGCCGCCCCACCCATCAGTTTGAGACGGGCGGCGCACCTGGGACCAGAAGGGATTCCACTTCATGCGGGAGGGGCCGTGTTCCGCCCCTCCCGTCCGGGAAACCACGATGTTGAATGAAGCTAGTTCTTGTGGATCCACTTGGTGGGGTGGATGTCCATGGCGTTGGCGTAGAGCCCGCCCCATTTCTGCTGGTTGACGAGGCTCTTGTTCACGTAGAAGAACCAGGGGGAAATCGCCTGGTCCTGGCTGACCATGATCGCTTCGGCCTGTTCCATGACCTTGTTCCGGGCCTCGCCGCCGGCCATCTTGGAAGCCTTGGCGAGCAGCTCGTCATACTTCTTGTTGGAGTAGAGGCCGTCATTGTTGCCGGCGCCAGTCTTGAACATGTCCAGGTAGTTGCCGGCATCCGGATAATCGGCCAGCCAGCCCGCACGGGCGATCAGGAAGTCGTGGGTCTTCTGCCGGGTGTCCAGGAAGGTGTTCCACTCCAGGTTGTGCAGTTCCACATCGATGCCGAGGTTGGTCTTCCAGGCCTGCTGGATGTATTCGCAGATCATCTTGTGCCGGGCGCTGGTGTTGTAGATCAGGGGCACCTTGGGAAAGCCCTGGCCGTTGGGGAAGCCGGCCTGGGCCAGCAGCTTCTTGGCTTCGGTGATGTTGAAGGGGTTGCCCTTGGCGGTCACGTAGCCCTGGATCGCGGGGACCATGCCGGCGCTGGCGACATCGCCGGCCTTGAGCACCTTGTCCACCAGGTCCTGGCGGTTGACGGCCATGGACAGGGCCTTGCGCACCCGGACGTCATTGAAGGGCGCCTTGGTGGTGTTGAAGATGAAGTAGTAGACCGAGGAGCCGGCCAGGTGCTGGTAGTCCTTGCGCAGCTTGATCTCGTCGATCTTGCCCACGGGAACGGAATCGTCGGGCAGGTAGTCGATCTCGCCGGCCTTGTACTTGTCATAGGCGACGTTCTGGTCTTCGATGGGCAGGTAGGTGATGCTCTTCAGCTTGACGTTCTTGGCGTCCCAGTAGTTTTCGTTCTTGGTGACGACGATCCGGTCCTGGGGGCGCCAGGACTTCAGCACGAAGGGGCCGCTGCCGATGAAGTGCTCGGGCTTGATCCAGGCGGCGCCGTTCTTGGCGATATCGGCGGCGGGGGTGGCGGAGAAGGATGAGTGGGTGAGCATGCTCAGGGCGTACGGCAGGGGCCCGACGAAGGTCACCTGCAGGTCCTGGCCGTCGACGGCCTTGATCTTGACGTCGGCGGCGGCGCCCTTGCCGGCGTTGTAGGCCTTGGCGCCTTCGATGTTGTCGCCGAGCAGGTAGGCGTAGGGGGAGGCGGTCTTGGGATCGAGCACGCGCAGCCAGGAGTTCACGAAGTCCTGGGCGGTGATGGTGTTGCCATCAGACCACTTGGCCGGACGGATGTGGAAGGTGTAGGTCTTCTTGTCGGCGCTGATCGTCCACTTGTCGGACAGGCCCGGGACCGGCAGGGAGGTCTTGGCGTCGTTCACCACCAGGCCTTCGAACAGCGAGTAGGCCAGGCGGCTTTCGGGAACCCCCGACGTCAGTGCGGGATCCAGCGACTGCGGCTCGCTACCGTTGTTCATGACGAAGTCCTGGCCGTGGACGGACATGGCCGCCGTCAGCGCCAGAGCGAGACCGATCAACTTATTCATTTGACCTCCTAGGTTGGGGAAGATTTTCGGGTGGTGCGATTTTCAAGGGATGAGATTTTGTACCGCTTTTCCCGAAAATGGACAAGGATTTTTTCCCGAAATGATCGGGAAATTTACCCAGGATGGTATTCCGATCATTCCCGACCAGACTCCCGGCCTAGATTTTTTCCAGCCTGGCCGCAAGCCGGTACAGCTCGAACCGGTCCTTGGCGCCCAGTTTGTTGGTGATGTTCGACAGGTGGTTCTCGATCGTCTTCTGGCTCACCTCGAGCGCCGCGGCGATCTCCTCGGCCCGTTTTCCGCCGGCCAGCAGCCGGAGCACCTCGATCTCCCGGTCGGAAAGTCCCGAGATCTCGGTGCGCACGACGTGGGACTTGGCCGGGTGCAGGCAGGCTTCCTGCACCAGCAGCTTGAGCGAGGCCGGATCCAGGTAGCAGGCGCCGGTCCCCGCCGCGTCCAGCGCCGCGATCACGCACTCCAGCCCGGAATCCTTGGCCACGTAGGCCAGCGCCCCGGCGCGGAACGCCCCGGCGATGTAATCGAAGGCCCGGTGCATGCTGACCACCACCACCGGGGAACCGGGCAGGGCGCGCCGGAGCGCCTCGGTGAGCTCCAGGCCGCTCGCCCCCGGCAGGCTGATGTCGACGATGAACAGGTCCGGCGCGTCACCGCGCTTGACCATCTCCAGCGCGGCTTCGGCGCTTCCCGCCTCGCCGGCGCAGGCGTAGCGGCCGGTGCGTTCGAGGATGACCTTGAAGCCTTCCCGGATGGCGCTGTGGTCATCGACGATGTAGACGCTCTTCATGCTGTGGCCTCCTTGCGGCGCGTGGGCAGGGTCACGCGCAGCGAGGCTCCTCCCCACGGCCCATGTCCGAAATAGAACCGGCCGCCGATCATCCGGGCCCGCTCTTCCATCCCCGTCCGTCCCAGCCCCGGCAGCGTGCCCCGGGGCCCGCAGCCGTCATCGTCCACGGTGAGCTCGATGTAGTCGCCGAACCCGAACAGCACGACCCTGACGTGCCTGGCCTTGGCGTGCCGGCGGACGTTGGTGAGCGCCTCCTGGAGGATCCGGAACAGGTTGATCTCCGTCTCCTTCTCCAGGTCCAGGTGCTCCAGGCCCTCCACCGTTAGCTTCACGTCGATGCTGTTCTCCCGCTGCATCTCGGTGCAGACCTGCGACACCGCCTCGAAGATCCCCAGCCGGTCCAGTTCCGCGGGCCGCAGGTTCTGGCAGATGCCGCGCACCTCGGCGATGGCCCGGTCCAGCAGCTGGGCCGCCTGTTCGGCGTATGGGCCCTCGCAAAGCCCGCAGTAGAGCTTGCTGGCGGCCAGGTCCTGGGCGACGGCGTCGTGCAGTTCCCGGGACAGGCGCAGCCGCTCGCCTTCCTGGGCGGCGATGAGGGCGCGGGAAAAGGCCCGGTTCCGCGCCGCCCCGGCGCTGGAGGCCCGGAGGTGGAATTCCAGGATGGCGAAACCGCCGATGGCCACCAGCAGGCCCGCCCCCATGAACAGGTAGATCGAGCGGTAGGCGCCGGCCTGGGCCTTGGCGTAGCTGTCGACCCGGAGGTCCATGAGGTAGAGCATGGTGTCGAACTCGGCGGCGTACTGGAGGGCGTCCCGGTCGGCCCGGAACGTCGCGGTCTCCATCCGGGCATAGGCCGCGTTGGCCTTCCCGGCGATCTCGGCGAACCTGGGGTCGTCCCGGAGCATCCGCTGGACCGAAGGCCTGGCGCGGAACCGCCGGTAGGCGTCCTCGAACTCCTCCCGGGGATTGGAGCTGGCCCGCAGGCCGAAACCCGCCGCCTCCTGGCCCCAGGACTCGCGCAGGTTGAGCAGCGCGACCCGGTCGTCCACATAGGCCGTCTGCGGCGAAAGGATGGTCTTGTAGAACATCGCCAGCGCCAGGAGCGCGAGCACGGCCAGGTAGACCTTGATCCACGCCCCCGACTCGAGGTAGAAGCGCAACCGCTGGAACGCGTGGAGGGTGAAGCCTTTCCTGAAGCCCATGGGGCCAGTATAGCTTCACCGGCGCCCCGGACTCCGGGCGGCGTCCGGGAGACTTTCCCGGTCCCGGGCGGCGGGATCCGGCATCAGCGGTCGCTGTCCGCCGGCGGCGGGAAGGACCAGGGTTCGGCCCGGCCGGGCGGGCTGTGTCGCCCGGCGACGCCCTGGGCGGTGCCGGTGGCGGCCGGCGCGGGGCGGAACACCCCAGCCTGTATTGGAACACTTGCAAGAAGGGTGGATAGGACGACGGGCAGCATGGCGGCTCCTTTGGCTGGGACCCTACCGCAGCAGCAAATGTAGGCCGGGCCGCCCTGCCGGCAAGGTCAGGACAGGCCGGTGATGCCGCCATCCTCGTCGATATCGATGTGTTCGGCGGCGGGAACCTTGGGCAGCCCCGGCATGGTCATGATGTCCCCGGTCAGGACCACCACGAACCCGGCCCCGGCCGACACGGCGACATCCCGGATCGCCACGTCGAAATGCTCCGGGCGGCCGCGCAGGGCCGGATGGGTGGAAAACGAGTACTGGGTCTTGGCCACGCACACCGGCAGCCGCCCGTAGCCGGCCTCCTCCAGGGCCTGGAACTTGTCGCGGACCTTGCTGTCGGCGCTGATGCCGTCGGCGCCGTAGATGCGCTGGGCCACGGCGCGCACCTTGTCCCAGAGCGGGAGGTCCTCGGCATAGGTGAACTGCAGCCTGGCCTCCCCCGCGGCCAGCCGCGCCACCTCCCGGGCCAGTTCCAGCGCGCCTTCGCCGCCCCTCGCCCAGTGTTCGGCCCGGACCGCCCGGACCTGGACCGCCGCGCAGCCCCGCTGCACCGCGGCCACCTCCTCCTCGGTGTCGCCGCTGAAGGCGTTGATGGCGACCACCACCGGCAGCCCCCAGCTCCTGATGTTCTCCAGGTGCTTGTGCAGGTTGGCCATGCCCCGCTCCACCGCCGCCGGGTCGGCCGCGCGCAGGCGGTCCTTGGCCACCCCGCCGTGCATCTTGAGGGCCCGCACCGTCGCCACCAGCACCACCGCGTCCGGGACCAGGCCGGCCTGCCGGCACTTGATGTCGATGAACTTCTCCGCGCCCAGATCGGCGCCGAAGCCCGCCTCGGTCACGGTGAAGGCGCTCAGGCGCAGGGCCATCCGGGTGGCCGCCAGGCTGTTGCAGCCGTGGGCGATGTTGGCGAACGGGCCGCCGTGGACGAAGGCCGGGGTGTGCTCCAGGGTCTGGACCAGGTTGGGCTTCAGCGCGTCCCTGAGCAGGGCGGCCATGGCCCCGTGCACCTTCAGATCCGCGGCCGTGACCGGTTTCCGGTCCAGGTCCAGGGCCACCACGATCCTGCCCAGGCGCAGCTTGAGTTCGGCCATGGATTCGGAGAGGCAGAGGATGGCCATGACCTCCGAGGCCACGGTGATGTCGTATCCGCTTTCCCGCGGCTGGCCGTTGGCCGCTCCGCCCAGACCGATGATGATGCGGCGCAGGGCGCGGTCGTTCATGTCCACCACCCGCTTCCACAGGATGTGGTGCGGGTCGATGCGGAGCGGGTTGCCGTGGACGAGGTGGTTGTCCAGGACCGCCGCCAGCAGGTTGTGGGCGGCGCCGATGGCGTGGAAGTCGCCGGTGAAGTGCAGGTTGATGTCTTCCATGGGCACCACCTGGGCGTAGCCGCCGCCGGCCGCCCCGCCCTTCATGCCGAAGCAGGGGCCCAGGGACGGCTCCCGCAGGCAGACCGCCGTCTGGTGCCCGAGCCGGTTCAGGGCGTCGGCGAGGCCGATGCTGGTGGTGGTCTTGCCCTCGCCGGCCGGGGTGGGGGTGATGGCGGTGACCAGGATCAGCTTGCCGGGGGCCCGGTCCTGGAGCCGGCGGTTCAGCTCGAGGGGGATCTTGGCCTTGGTCCGGCCGTAGGGTTCCAGCTCTTCCGGGCCGATCCCCAGCTTCAGGGCGATCTGCTCGATGGGCAGCATCCGGGCCGCGCGGGCGATCTCGATGTCGGATGGGACAGTGTCTTTAATTTTACCTTGTTTTTCCAAGTTGTCTCCTCACCGTTCCTTTGCTGGAAGCATAGCAAGGAAAGCTTGCGAGCACCCGCTCGGCTGCCGAGTTGGCGGCTGATCAGGTTGATTCACGGGGGGGCGAAGGTGGCTCCGCCTGGGAAGAATAAAAGTGGCCGCCTGGTTTTTGGAATGTTTTGATGATGCCTGGAACGATTTCCCTGCCCAGGGGCCTACTTGTTGAGCACCTTGTCGGCGGCGTCGAAGATCTTCTGATAGCCGGTGCAGCGGCACAGGTGGCCCGACAGCTCCCGGCGGATCTCGGCCTCGGTGAAGGTCCGGCCGCTGTCCAGCAGGGCGGTGGTGGAAAGCACCAGGCCCGGCGTGCAGAAGCCGCACTGGATCGCCCCTTCGTCCACGAACGCCAGCTGCACCTCGGACAGCTCCCCGTCCTTCTCGATGCCTTCGATGGTGGTGACGCTCTTGCCGTGGGCCCACAGGGCCAGGTAGATGCAGGAATTGACCGGGGTGCCGTCGACCAGCACGGTGCAGGCGCCGCACTCGCCCACGGCGCAGCCCTGCTTGACCCCGGTGAACTGCAGCCGGTCGCGCAGGACGTCCAGCAGGGACTCCCGGATGTCCACCTGGAATTCGTACGGCTTGCCGTTGACGGTGAGGGCGAGCTGCTTCAATGTGGCGATGCCTGCGGTGTTGCTATTGAGCACGGTTACCTCCAGCGCGGGTGGCCGCTTCCAGCACGGCCCGTTCGGTCAGCACTTCGATCAGATGTTCGCGGTAGTCCTTGGAGGCCCGCCAGGAGGTCCGGGCCTTGGAGGCCTTCACCGCCAGCTTGCCGATCTCCCGGCAGGTGGCCACGTCCACGGGCCGGCCCAGGGCGTAGGCCTCGGCTTCGGCGCAGCGGATCGGCACCGGCGCGGCGACGCCCAGGCCGATGCGCAGATCGCTGAAGGTCCCGTCCTGGACCCGGCAGATGACCGAGACGCCCAGGGTGGCGATGTCCATGGCCTTGCGCATGGCGAACTTGATGTAGTGGCCGCCGGTGCCCTGGTAGCTGGCCCGGGGCACCAGGATGGCGGTGAGCATCTCCCCCGGCTGCAGGTGCACCTTGCCGGGGCCGGCGTAGAACTCGTGGATCGGGATGATCCGCTCGCCGTCCTGGCTCTGCAGCCTGAGCAGGGCGTCCAGGGCGAACAGGGTGGAGGCGCTGTCGCCCGAGACCGCGCCGTTGCAGATGTTGCCGCCGATGGTGGCGACGTTGCGGATCTGCGGCCCGCCCATGGACACCGCGGCCTCGGCCAGGCTGGGCAGGTGCTCGCGGATGACCGGGTCCAGGAAGATCCTGGCGAACGGGGCGGTGGCGCCGATCACGATGGTGCCGTCCTCCCGCAGGCTGATCGCTTCCAGCTCCTTGACCTTGCGCAGGCTGAGCAGCTGCGACCAGCCGTCCCCGCCGTGCTGGATCCGGATCAGCACATCGGTGCCGCCGGCGATGATCCGCAGGCCGCTGTCGGCATGCAGCATCGCCACCGCGGCATCGATGGATTCAGGCTCTTGCAGAACTGAGATGTTGAACATCGGCTTCGCTCCTCTCGGGCAGCAATCCCATTGCCTTGAACTTCTCGAACACCATCTGGGGATACAGGGGAATCTTGTTGAAAGCCACGCCGGTGGCGTCCAGCACCGCGTTGCGCAGGGCCGGGGCGGGCGAGATCACCGGGCACTCGCCCAGGGACTTGGAGCCGAACGAGCCGGCCGCATCATGGGTCTCCACGAAGGCGGCGTGGATCGTCGGGGTGTCCAGGATGGTCGGCAGCTTGTAGTCCAGCAGGTTGTTGTTCAGCGGCTTGCCGGTGGCCGGGTCGAACAGCATCTGCTCCAGCAGCGCGGCGCCCAGGGCCATGCTGACCCCGCCGTGGACCTGGCCGGCGGCCAGCTTCGGGTTGATGACCTTCCCGGAGTCATGGACGTTGTAGAGCTCCAGCACCTCGATCTTGCCGGTCTGGATATCGACTTCCACCGCCATGAAGGTGACGCCGTAGGACATGGCGTTGATCCGCACGTTGGCCGAGACGTCGCTCTTGATCGGGTCGGCGTAGATCCGGTCATAGTAGGAGTCCATGGCCACGTCTTCGAGGGAGCAGAGATCCCGGCCGGAGGCGTTCTCGACCACCCGGCAGTCGCGGATGTCCAGCTCTTCGGGGCCCAGGCCGCACTTGCGGGCAGCGATGGCCAGCACCTGGTCCCGGGCTTCCAGCGCGGCCTTGCGCACCGCGATCCCGGTGACGAAGGTCTGCCGGGAGGCGTAGGCGCCGGAATCGTACGGCGAGATGTCGGTGTCCTGGACGGTGACCACGTGGACCATGTCCATGGGGATGCCCAGCACTTCGGCGGTGATCTGGGCGAACACGGTGTCCGAGCCCTGGCCGATCTCGGTGGCGCCCACCTGCAGCGTGACCGAGCCGTCCTGGTGCATGACTATCCGGGCTCCGGCCAGTTCCAGCGCCACCGGGTGGGTTCCGGAGGCGTAGCTGAAGCAGGCCATGCCCAGCCCGCGGCGCTTGTCCCCGGTCTGGTTGGCGTAGGCGCGCTTCTTCTCGTCCCACTTGATCAGGGACTTGCCCAGCTCGATGCACTCGGGGATGCCGAAGGAGCGGACGATGTTCCGGGTCAGCGGGTCCTGGTGGCCGACGCTGATCAGGTTCATCCTGCGGAATTCGATGGGGTCGAGCTTGAGTTCCCGGGCGATGTCCTCCAGCAGGCTTTCCAGCGCGAAGAACATCTGCGGCACACCGTAGCCGCGCATGGCCCCGGCCACCGGCAGGTTGGTGTAGACCGTCTTCGGCTCGAACTTGAAGCTGCGGAAGTGATAGAGGGGCCGGAATTTGGCGCCCGAGGACATGGCGATGGAATGGCCGTGGGAGGCGTACGCGCCGGTGTTGCTCACCAGCCTGATCCAGATGCCGTGGAGCTTGCCTTCCTTGGAGGCGGCGATCCGCAGATTGATCTTCATGGCGTGGCGGGTGCGGGAATCGATGAAGACCTCCTCGCGGGTGAAGGTCATGCGCACCGGCCGGCCGTGCACGGCCAGGGTCATGGCCGCCACCAGCGGCTCGATCACCACGTCCTGCTTGGCGCCGAAGCCGCCGCCGATGTAGGGCTTGATCACCTGCACCTTGCCCCAGCGCAGGCCCAGGGCCTGGGCGACGATGCGCCGGACGATGTGCGGGATCTGGGTGGAGGAGTTGATGACGATCCGGCCGTGGCTGTCCTGGTAGGCGAAGGCGGTCTGGTTCTCCAGGTGGCAGTGCTGGACGATGCTGGTTTCATAAGTGCCTTCGAACACCCGGTCCGCTCCCGCCAGCTCCGCTTCGATGTCCCCGTACTGGGTGCCGAAGGAGCTGACGATGTTGTCCGGCCGCCCTTCGTGGAGCACCGGCGCGCCCTCCTTCATGGCGTCCTCGGGGGTCAGCACGAAGGGCAGCACCTCGTACTCCACCTCGATCAGGTGCAGGGCCTTCTCCGCGGTCAGGGCGTCCACCGCCACCACCGCCGCGATGGCGTCGCCCACGAACCGGGCCTTGTCGGTGAGGATGAGCCGGTCGGCCACGTCCCGGTGAGCCGGGTCCAGCGACCAGGGGTGGCCGGCGGTGGGGAACTTGATCGTGGGCAGGTCCCTGGCGGTGATCACCGCTTCCACTCCGGGCAGGGCCCGGGCCCGGCTCACGTCGATGCGCTTGACCACGGCATGGGCGTGGGGGCTGCGCAGGACCTTGCCCACCAGCATGCCGCGCTCGAAAAAGTCCTCGGAATAGCGGGCCTTGCCGGTGACCTTCTCGACGGCGTCCAGTCGCTGGACGCTCTTGCCCACAATCTTCAAGCTCATGGTGCACCTCGATCGACTGGAACCCCGGGGGGCGGCCTGACCGTCGGCCGGCAGGTACTCGGGGTGGACGGATGCGGAATCCGCTGATAGTTGCAAGTATGAAAGGCTGGGCTTCCTAATTCAAATTTTATTCATGAGTGGACATTTTTTTTCCATGGAATCAGTCTCAGGCGCATCGCGGACGCCCCCCATGGGAAAGGAAACGCTACGATTACAGTTTATAACAATTCCCGGCCGGGGTCCGACCAGCGCGCGATCTTCTCCCGCAGGGCCTTGGTGGCGTATGGTTTGCTGAGGAAGTCGTCCATGCCCGCGGCCATGCAGCGGGCCACGTCATCGCTGGTGGCGTTGGCGGTGAGGGCGACGATGGGCAGCCGGGCCAGGGCCGCGTCCTGCTCGCCCAGACGGATCCGCCGGGTGGCCTCGTAGCCGTCCATATCCGGCATCATGCAGTCCATGAGCACCAGGTCGTAGCCGCCCCGGGCCACGGCGGCGACCGCCTCCACGCCGTTCCCGGCCAGGTCGAAGGTGCAGCCCAGCCGCGCCAGGAGGGTGCCGGCCAGCTTCTGGTTGACGATGTTGTCCTCGGCCAGCAGCACGTGGATGGGGCGGGCGGGGCTCGCCAGGGCCCCCTGGGCCGGTTCCGGCGCCGGGGACGGCAGGCTGCCCGCGCCGGCCAGGGTGAACTCGACCGCGACGAAGAACTCCGACCCCTGCCCTGCCTGGCTCTCCACCCCGATCTGGCCGCCCATGAGCTCCACCAGGCTCCGGCTGATGGCCAGGCCCAGCCCGGTCCCGCCGTACCGGCGGGTGATGGTGCCGTCCGCCTGGGTGAAGGGGCTGAACAGCCGGTCCCGGTCGGCGGCGGCGATGCCGATGCCGGTGTCCCGCACCGCGAAACGCAGCCGCTGGGTCTGGCCTGACAGCGGGCCGCAGTCGACCCGGATCGCCACGCTCCCGCTTTCGGTGAACTTGACGGCGTTGCTGATGAAGTTGGAAAGGACCTGGCGCAGCCGCACCGGGTCGCCCAGGAGCGGGGAGGCCACGGCCGGGTCGACCGCGCTTTCCAGCCGCAGGCCCTTCCTGCGGCAGTTCTCGGCGTACAGGGCGGCCAGGTCGGCCACCATGGCCCGGGGATCGAACGGCACCCGCTCCAGGCGCATCATCCCGGCCTCGATCTTGGAGAAGTCCAGGACCTCGTCGATGATCGCCATGAGCTGGCGCCCGGAATTGAGCACAGTCTGGACATACTCGCCCTGCTCCGGGTCCAGCCGGGTGTGCAGCAGCAGTTCGGACATGCCCAGCACGCCGTTCATGGGGGTGCGGATCTCGTGGCTCATGGTGGCCAGGAACGAGGACTTGGCTGCGTTGGCCGCTTCCGCCTGGCGCTTGAGTTCCAGGGTCGCCAGCAGGTCCGATTCCCGGCGGCGGATCGCCCGGACCAGCACCGCCAGCGCCGCCACCAGCACCAGGATGCTGGCGGCGGCCATGACGGCGATGACCTTGGCCGAATGGCGCCAGCTGGCCAGGAAGAAATCCTCGGTGACGGTGAGGTTGACGATGAGCGGGAAGCGCTGCACCACCCGGGCCGCCCCGAGCCGGGCCACCGGCCGGTTGCCCTCGGACTGCCGGGGCGCGGCGAGGTAGAGCACGCCTTCATCGCGCCCTTCCTGGCCGACGATGGTGTAGGTGGAGCCGGTCAGGTTGCGGGTGCCGATCAGCGCGTCGATCCGCGGCCACCGGGTCAGCAGGGTGAAATCGTTCCGGTAGAGGGAGATCGAGGCGCCCTCGCCCAGGCTGGCGCCGAACCGCTCGTAGAACTCGGAGAACACGTCCACGGAAATGCCCACCAGCACCAGGCCCAGGAACTGCCCGCGGGCGCCCTGGAGCCGGCGGCTGATGTAGAACACCCACTTGCCGTTGCCCTTGTTGCGCACCGGCGCGCTGATGAAGTTGCCCAGGGCCGTGTCCTGGAGGTGGGCCTGGAAGTAGTCCCGGTCGGCCAGGTTGATGGGCGGGGGCGGGAAGCTGCGGCTGAAGTTGATGACGTCGCCGTTGGCGGCCACGATGGAGGCCACGTCCACCTGCGGCATCGACTCGGTCCGGTCGCGGAGGATCTGGTAGGTGTCCGCGCCGCCCAGCCGCCTGGCCAAGTCGGCCGGCTCCTCGATCCCCTCGGAGCGGATCCGCTCGGTCAGGCCGTCCAGCGCCAGATAGGCGGTGGTCATGTTCTGGAAGGCGTGGTCGGCCAGGATGAGCGAATGGCTGGCCATCTGCTTGCGCCAGACCTCCACCTCCTGCCGGCGCAGGGCCAGGATGGACACCAGGGTGGAGACCGCCACCAGCAGGATGAGCGCGGCCCCCACGGCCAGGGTCAGCCCGCTGGTCTTGAGCCGGCGCCATCGGGGCTGGGATCGGGAGGGAGGGGTCACGGGAGGTCCGGTGCGGATCGGGGGGTCAGGGCGCCGGAGCCATCCCGCCGGTGCGAGGGCCCCGGGCAGGTTCCGCCGTCTTCCAGCTTGTCAGTTTTCCAAACTCTGCGATGGGTGAATATGCCGAAGGCTCATAGTATAGGTAAATTCAATCAGTCATGGGGCGCGGAGCCCGGCAGGAGAACCCACGATGTCGCCACAGGCAGATCTGCCCACCGCTCCGCACTGCCTGGCCCCCTCGGCGGAGGTCGCCCCGGCCTCGTTCCCCATGCCGGAGGGCGCCTGCGACACCCATGCCCACGTGATCTCCGACAGCGCGGCCTACCCGATGGTCCCCAGCCGCATCTACACGCCGCCGCCCGCGCCCGAGGCCAAGTACCTGGCGATGCTCGCCGCCACCGGGTGCTCCCGGGGGGTCATCGTCCAGATCAGCGTCTACGGCACCGACAACCGCTACCTGCTGGAAGTGCTGGGCCGCAACCGGGACCGGCTGCGCGGGGTCGCGGTGGTGGGACCGGAGGTGACCGACCGGGAGCTGGAGGCGCTGCACGCCGCCGGCGTGCGCGGGCTGCGCATCAACATATCGTTCCCGGGCGGCGGCCTCGGCTTCGACGCCATGGAACTCCTGGCCGAACGCATCGCCCCCCTGGGCTGGCACATGCAGTTCCTGGCCGACGGCCGCGAGCTGCCCGGGCTGTTGCCGCGCATGCGCAAGCTGGCCTGCCCCGGGGTGCTCGACCACATGGGCCACATGCCCGCCGCGCTGGGGCCGCGGCACCCGGCCTTCCTGGCCGTGCGCGAGCTGGCGGCGGAGCACGGCTGGTGGGTCAAGCTGTCCGGCGCCTACCGCCTCAGCGACGACTACGACGGCTTCAAGGAGGTCACGCCGGTGGCCCAGGCCCTGATCGCCGCGGCCCCGGACCGGATGCTGTGGGGCAGCGACTGGCCGCACGTGGCCATGGCGCGCATGCCCGACACCGGCAGGCTGCGCAACCTGCTGCCGGACTGGGCCCCGGATCCGGCGGTCCGGAACCGCATCCTGGTGGACAACCCGGCCCGCCTGTACGGCTTCCCGGCCATTCCCTGAACGCGGAGCGGCGGGCCCGGGCGGACGGCGCTACCGGCCGGCCGGATCGTCCGCCGGGGGTCCGAGGAAATGCCATGGCTTTTCCCGGAAAGCCGCCCACAGCATCCGGCGCAGGCCCTCCCGGCCCTTCCGGTCCACGTCCCGGGCGCCGATGGCGGTGCGCAGGGCCAGGGCGAAGGAAACGCCGAAGTTGAGCACCCCGATGCCGGCGATCCCCGCCAGGCCCCAGGCCAGCGCGGACCAGGGCATGGGGCCGGCGGCCGTGACCGCCCCGGCCGCGCAGAGGGCCAGGGAGGCGGCGGACAGGGTCACGTGCCGCACCTCCACCGGCAGCCCCATGAAGGTGAACACCACCGGCATGAAGCCGAGCAGGAAGCCCAGGGCGATGTAGCCGCACACGCCGCCGAGGTGCCGGGCTACCAGCCGGCCCAGGCTGGCGGCCCGTTCCGGCCCCAGCCAGAAGATCAGCCGGCGGTGGCCGGCCAGGGCTTCGGGCAGGCAGCGGAAGGCGCTCCAGTTGGCGGCCCAGCCCGCGGCCAGGCTGGACAGCCAGAGGAACACGCCGGTGAGGGCGGCGAACGGCAGGGTCCAGCTGCGCAGCGGGTGCAGGCCGTGCAGGCTGTGGGCCGCGGTGGCAGGATCGAGCAGCGGCCCGCCGGCCAGCTTCTGCCAGCCCAGGCCCAGCAGCAGGGCGGCCGGGATGGTCCACAGGACGTTGCCCACGGTGGCCATGAACTGGGAGCGGGCGATGCCGGCCACCAGGTCGACCATGGCCCTGCCCGGCAGCCGGTCCTCCAGGGCCCCGGCCAGACTGGCCGCGGTCATGGCCGGCTGCTTGGAGGCCAGGGTGAAGCCGGCGAACTGCATGATCACGAAACTGCCGGTGTAGTTGCCGGCGAAGGCCAGGCCCGCGATCATGGGCGCCATGGCCGCCGCGGCGATGCCGTACTTCAGGGCGGCGGTGAAGGCGGTGAGGACTCCGCCCCAGGCGGCCGACCAGAAGGTCCCGGCCCACTCGGCCCGGGTGTCGGCGATGTAGTGCTCCCCGGTCTTGCCGGTGTGCTCCACCACCTTGCGGGCGAGCCGACGGGTGGTGCTGTGCAGCAGGCCGCCGAAACTTTTCTGGCCGGCCGCACGGTCGACCAGGGCGGCGGCGAAGGCCTGGCCGTCGAGGCGGCCGCCGGCCAGGCTCACCAGCTCCTCCATGCGCCGCAGTTGGGCCTCCAGCAGGTCCAGCCGGTAGACCAGTTCGCTGGACACGCCATGGCGGTCCAGGTAGTCCAGGGCGAGTTTCAGGCGCATCCGGCAGGCGGCCAGGAGATCCGGCCAATCCGGGGCCTCGCCCCGGCGCAGGGCGGCCATGGTATCGGGCAGCTGGCCGAAGGGGGAATCCAGTTCCCGCTCATCCGGCGCCAGTCCGAGCAGGTCCCGGGCCAGGCCCAGCGCCGTGGCCCGGTAGGCGAGCAGCTGGGCCGCGTCCCACACCGCCTCCGGCGGCAGGGCCAGCAGATCGCGCCAGGGTTCCGCGGCGGCCGGAGCCAGGGTCCGGATCCACTCGGCATCGTCCCAGGTCAGGTCGAGCCGGTCCAGCAGGGCCGACAGGTCCGCTTCCGGATCCAGCCGCGGCACGAACCGCTCCACCATCCGGTGCAGCATCTCCCGCAGGAACGCCGTGTGGGCCGGCAACCCGGTGTCCGCCAGCAGCCGGACCGCGCTGGTGTGGCTCCATACACCGCGGATCCGCGCCTGCCAGGCCGGCCCATCGGGATGCTCCCGGAGCACGGCGGTCAGGGCCGCCAGCCGCCCGGTCCGCTGGGAGTGGCCCCCCGCCGCCGGCGACCCCTCCACCAGCCAGCGCAGCACCCCTTCGAACCAGGCCTCGTCACAGCCGGGGGCGTTGAGCACGAGGTAGAGGGTGGGCGGCATGGGGCTCCTTGGCAAAAACCGGCAAGCCCATCATAGCGCGGGGCCGGCGCCGCCCAGGGCGCTTGGTTGTTGTGGCAAGATCAAGCATGGCCGCGCTCCCCGATTCCCTCCGTTCCCTGCGGCAGCGCAACTACCGGCTGTTCTGCAGCGGCCAGATGGTCTCCCTCATCGGCACCTGGCTGCAGATGGTCGCCCTGAGCTGGCTGGTCTACCGGCTCACCGGCCGGGCCACCATGCTCGGGCTCATGAGCTTCTGCAACCTGATCCCGGTGTTCATCCTGGCCCCGGTGGGCGGTCTGGTGGCCGACCGGGTTCCGACCCGCCGGCTGCTGCTCACCACCCAGACGGTGGCGATGAGCCTGGCGTTCACCCTGGCCATGCTCACCCTGACCCACCATGTGCGCATCTGGCACCTGTTCGTCTCCGCCCTGCTGCTGGGGGTCACCAACGCCTTCGACAACCCCGGCCGGCAGGTGTTCGTGGCCCAGGCGGTGCCCCGCCCGGACCTGATGAACGCGGTCGCCCTCAACTCTTCCATGGTCACCGGCGCGCGGGTGGCCGGCCCGGCGCTGGCAGGTGTCCTGGTGGCCGCGATCGGCGAGGGCTGGTGCTTCCTCCTGAACGCCGTCAGCTACCTGGCGGTCATCGCCGGGTTGCTGGCCATGACCTTCCCGCCCCGCGCGGCCGAGCCGCCCGCGGCTGGACGCCAGTCCCACGCCAGCCGCCTGCTGGACGGCTTCGCCATGGTCCGGCGCACCGTGCCCATCCGCAGCCTGCTGGTCCTGCTCGGCCTGCTGAGCCTGCTTGGCTCGCCCCTGGCCGTGCTGATGCCGATCTTCGCCGACCAGGTGTTCCACGGCAGCTCCCGGACCTTCGGCCTGCTCATGGGCGCCAGCGGCGCCGGCGCCCTGGCCGGGGCGCTCACCCTCGCCTGCCGCCCGCATTTCCACGGCCTCGGGCGCTGGATCGCGGCCACCTCGCTGGTTTTCGGCCTGGCACTGGTCGCCTTCGCGTTCTCCCGCTCGCTGTGGCTTTCGATCCCGCTCATCCTGCTGACGGGGTTCAGCTACATGGTGGAGATGGCCGCCACCAACACCCTGATCCAGATGATGGTCCCGGACGCCTTCCGCGGCCGGGTGATGTCCATCTACGCCATGATGTTCCTGGGCATGGCCCCCCTGGGCGGGCTGCTGGCGGGCCTGCTCGCGCACCGGCTGGGGGCTCCGCTCACGGTCGCCCTGGGCGGACTGGGCTGCCTGCTCTGCGGCGGGGCCTTCGCCCTGCACTACCGGGCCTGGCGGAACGGGGCCCGGCTGCTGCTGGTGGCCGCCGGCGAGCCGGCGCAGGCGTTCCGCTAGGCCTTCCGGCGCCCGGTCTTCCGGGCCGCCAGGTTCTGCAGGGGCTGTCCGGAGCCCAGCCGGACCTCGCCAAGGGCCAGGATCAGCCGGTTGGGGTCCGCCTGGTGCCAATCGATGCCCTGTTCGATCTCCTTCAGGGTCGCGCCGAGCTTCCTGGCCAGCAGCATCGCCGCCGCGGGCGACCGGGAGTAGCCGCCATGGCAGTGGATCAGGATCTCCTTGGCGCCCGCCAGGTCCACCCCGAGCAGGCTGTCCACGAACCCGGCATCCGGGGCCGCCGCGCCCGGGGATTCCAGGTCTTCGACCCAGAACACATGGTGCCGGGACTGGGTCCAGTCCAGGAGCGTCTCCGGGTCCAGGATGCTGATCACGACATCATAGGAGTCGTGGCAGGCATCGGCCGTATCGAGATCCGCCACGCACAGCCGGGGTCCCTTGGGGATGGTGATCACATGTTTCGGACGCATGGCCCTGCCTCGCTCAAACCCATTCCACCGGACACATTGCCGGACCGCCTCTACCTTGAATATACAACCTGACGGACGACACCGCATGTCGCTTGCCGGGTCCAGGTCCGGCCCTCACCCCATCTCCACCCGCACGGCGCTGCGCCCGGGTCCGGCGGGCTCCACCATGATCCGCGCCGGGATGGCCTCCCGGAGGGTTTCCACGTGGCTGATGATGCCCACCTGGGTCTGCCTTCCCAGGGTTCCGCCCAGCCCCTTGAGGATGCCGAGGACCTCCTCCAGGGTCCTGTGGTCGAGGGTGCCGAAGCCTTCGTCCAGCAGCAGGGTCTCCACCGGCATCCGGACCGTCCGGTAATCGGCCAGGGCCAGGGCCAGGGCGAGCGAGACCAGGAAGGTCTCTCCGCCGCTCAGGGTGGTGACCGGGCGCTCCTCATTGGCGTGGCTGGCGTCCCGCACCGCGAAGGCCAGGGCCTCCTGGCCGTCCTTGTCCCGGGCGGGAACCAGGGAGTAGCGCGGCCGGAGCCGCTCCAGCTTGGCATTGGCCTTGCCCAGAAGGTCCTGGAGGTTCAGCAGCTGGGCGAAGCGCTTGAACACGCCCCCGTTGTTGACGCCGATGAGCTGGTGGAGCCGGTTCCAGAGGTCGAAATCCTTGCGGACCGCTTCGAAGGTCTGCTGCGCCTCGCCAAGTTTCAGGAGGTTTTCGGCATTCCGCGCCAGCTGCTGGGTCACGGCCGCCTGGCGCATCTGCAGGTCGCCGGTGGCCGATTCCAGGGCCGCCTGCTCCGCCTTGAGGCCCTCCTGGGCCGCGTCCTCCGGCATGCCCCCGGGCCTGGCCTGCTGATGCAGGCCGCGGTTGCGCCCGTGTTCCAGAGCAATGTCCCTGGCCGATTGCAGTTCGTTCTGCAGCCGGGTCCGTTCCGTCTGGAGGTCCGACGCTTCGCCGGCGGACAGGCGCCGTTCCCCCAGGGCCTCCCGGCCGGGGATGGCCAGTTCCCGGAGCCTGGCGTCCAGACTCTCTTCCTGGGCGGCCAGGGTGTCCTTGAGCTTCTCCAGGTTGGCGGCCTTTTCCAGATGCGAGCCGCCCAGGGCGGCCCGGGCCCTCTGCAGCTGATCCACCACCCCGGTCTGGGTCTGGTGGGCTTTCAGGGCATCCTGGTCCTCCTGGTCCAGGACCTTGGCGTAGGCCTTGGGATCCAGACCGCCCAGGAGGGTCGCGGCCCGGTCGGCAAGGGCCCGCCATTCCCCGCCCAGCCGCCCGGCCTCGCACCGGGCCGCCGCAAGTTCCACCTCGGCCCTGGCCTGGAGCGCCCGGGGTTCGATGAGGCCGGTCTCCGCCTGGCGCCTGGCGGACTGGGCGGCTTCGTCCCGCGCCACCGCTTTCCGGTAGCGCCCCGCCAGGGTCTCGCCCTCGTGCAGCGCGGCCAGGAGGGGCTCCTTCCCGTCCATGGGCAGCTGGAGACGGTGGAAGGCTTCGGCCAGTTCGGTCCGCTGCAGGCGGTTCTGGGCCTGGGCGGCGGCCAGGAGGCCGCGCCCCTTTTCCAGCTGCCCGGCCCCGGCCTGGTTCCTTTCGGCCAGCACCGCCAGCAGCCCGTTCTGGGTCAGGACCGCCTGCCGGGCCGAGTTGACCTTCTGCCTGGCTTCCTCCAGCAGGCCGCTGGCCGTGTCCAGGGCGGCCATGGAGTCGCCCAGGGCGCCCGCCTGCTTTTCCACCTCGAGCCGCTCCAGGTCCAGGTCGGCTTCGGCCGGAACCTCCTGGAAGCCCAGGGTCCCGGCCAACGCCTTCAGCTCGGGACGCAGGCGCGACAGACGCAAGCCGAGTTTTTCCGCCGCTTCGCTGCTGGTGTCAAAGGTGCCCCGCAGGCCGTGGCTCTGGCGGTCCAGGCGTTCCCACGCGCGGTGGGCCGAGGCGGCTTCAGCATCGATCCGTTCCAGTTCTTCCGCCAGTTCCCGGCAGCGCTCCCGCAGCTCCTGGTCCAAGGCGGCCGACCGGGCATCCGCCGCGACGGGATGGTCCAGGGCGCCGCAAAGGGGACAGGGGAGGCCCTCCTGCAGGCGCCCCCGCTCCATGGCGATATCCGCGGCCCACTTGGCCTGCTCCAGCAGACCTCGCAGATGGGCGGCCTGTTCGAGCCCCGCCGCCTCGCGTTCCTGGGCCGCGCGGCCCGCCAGGAGCTTCTCCTCCATCTGGTCCCGGAGCGTCAGCAGGGCGGCGGCCGCCTCGGCCGTCTCGGCCTCGAGGGGCTTCAGCCTGGACAGCCCCTCCTCGAGCTTCGCCAGGCCCTGGGCCCGTTTGGCGAGCAGGTCCTTCCCGCCCTGCCACCGGGCCCGCGCCTCGGCGAAACTGGCGTGGCCCTGGAGGGCCGCGTCGAAGGTCCCCCGGCTGGCGGCTTCCCGGTCCTGGGCGTCCTTCAGGATGCCTTCCGCCAGTTGCAGCTGCGCCTGGGCCGCCCGCAGTTCCGTTTCCGTGCGGGCTGCCGCCGCCGCGGCGCCGCAGAGTTCAGTCCCGGCCTTCAAGGCCCGGGCTTCAGCCTCCAGAAGGCGGTCCACCTTTTCCCGCAACCCGCTCAGGGCCTCGCCCAGCGGGGCGCAAGGCGCCAGGCCGGCCAGGGCCAGGGCCGCCTCGCCGGCTTCGGTCCCGGCCTTGATCGCCAGGCCCTCGAGCCGCTCGAGCTCCCGGTCCCGGGCGAGCTGGGCCCGCCCATCCCTGATCAGCTTCTCCTCCAGCTGGTCCCACTCGGCTTTCTTCCGGTCCCGCTCCTGGTGCACCCGCAGCGCTTCACGGATCCCCTCCTGGTTGTCCAGGCGGTTCCGCGCCGCGGCCTCGGCGGCCTCCCGGGCCGTTTCCAGGGCGGCCAGCTCGGCCGCCAGCTTCCCGTCCAGGACCCCCAGGCGCTCCTCCAGGGTCGCGAAGGCCTCCGACTCCTGCTTCAGGCAGGTCGTTCCCGTGCCGATCCGGTCCAGCAGCTCCAGGGGGCCCTGGACCTCCTCGAACCTCTGGAGCCGCTCCAGCCGAGGTCCTGCCGCGGCCAGGCCGCCCTCCGCCCGTTCCAGCCTTGCCTGGGATGTCCGGCACGACGCCTCCAGGTTTTCGGCCTGGTTGAGCCAGCCCAGCCAGCCCTGCAGGGCCTCCATCCGCTGCTTCCCGGCTTTCAGCCCTTCCTGCACCTGATCCAGATCCACCTCCAGCGCCGCGGCCTGCTCCGCGGGGAGCAGGACGATGCCCTGCAGGGCGGCGCCGGCCTGGGCGAGACGGGCTTCAGCGTCCTTCTTCCGGGCCTCGGCCCGCAGCCCCAGCGCCTGGTAGCGGTCGGTCCGGGTCAACCGCTCCAGGATGGTGGCCTTCTCGTCCGGGGTCGCGTTCAGGAAGGCGGCGAAATCACCCTGGGCCAGCAGCATGCAGCGGTTGAAATCCGCCACGCCGAAGTTGTCGAGCGCCTTCTGGAACGGCGCCTCCCAATCCTTCTGCCTGTTCCCGGAAACCAGCAGCTTCCAGGCCGGGGGGGCCCCTTCGAACACCTCCAGCGTGCGTTCCGGCGCCTGGGGATTGCCGTCGGCCCTGCCGCCGGCCTTCCAGCAATGCCAGGTCGCGCGGTAGCGCACGTCCCCTTCGGGGGTCTTCCGGCTGAACTCCAGCTTGGCCCAGGCCTCGCCGGTGCCGTGGGAGATCATCAGCGAGGGGTCCTTCTCCGGCTTGCCGGAGCTTCGCGGCAGGCGGGGCGTCTGTCCGAACAGGGCCAGGGATACGGCGTCCAGGAGGGTGGTCTTGCCCGAACCGGTGGGACCGGAGATCAGGAAGAGGGAAAGCCCCTGCATCCCCCCCTCGAAATCGATGACGCCCTCGCCATAGAGGGAATTGAGGTTCTTGAAGGAGAGCTTGAGCAGTCTCACAGGAGCTCCTCGGACAGGATGGCTTCGAACGCGGGCATGAGTTCCTCGGCGTTCTCCGACTTGGCCGCGCAGAGGAGCCGGAACACATCCCGCGGCTCCAGGGTCTCCAGGGACGGGGGCGCTTCGGTGCGGCCCTCCACGGCCGCCGGCCGGACCAGGGTCTGCTGCAGCCCGACCAGGATCGGCCGGGGATCCAGGGCGGCCACCTGGGCGCGAACCCCGTCCTCCAGGCCCGACTGGTGCCGTTCCACCCGCAATTCCAGGGAGAGCATGGGCGGCAGGGGTTCGGTCCAGGCCAGGCCGTCCAGGAACGCCGCGACCTCCTCCGGCGTGCCGGAGAACGCCAGCACCGGCCTGAAGGTGGGCACCGCCAGGCGTTCCATGGCGAGCGGGGCGCCCGCTTCCAGGCGGACCAGGTTCACCTGGCGCGGCGTCGCCCCTTCCTGGGCGTTCAACGCCAGGGGTGTGCCGCTGTAGTGCGCCCTGCCCCCAGCGACGGTGAAGTTGCGGTGGAGGTGTCCCAGTGCCACGAAGGCGAACCTTTCATCGAAGATGTCCGCCGGCATCGCGCCAAGCGTCCCCACCATATGGGTTTCCAGCGGCGCGTCCTTCGGCTGGG
>Ga0316217_10001143_pt1 | contig 35639 bp, 30 predicted proteins | sample 1anoAmetaG_FD_203633 | JGI IMG/M metagenome (GOLD analysis project Ga0316217, IMG submission 203633) | Freshwater microbial communities from Trout Bog Lake, Wisconsin, USA - 1anoA | ecosystem: Environmental > Aquatic > Freshwater > Lake > Hypolimnion/Profundal zone | place: USA: Wisconsin...
AATTGCTAAAACCCCTATAAATCCAATCGGCATAGCGAGACTCTCAATCAAAGGAATCGTAACGGCGTTACCGATGAGGCCTAAGGGTTGAAACCTTTGAAAATGAAACGCCGAATAAGGCCCCGTCGCCGCCTCTGCCAACAGCGTTGTTAGTAAGACGGTTTTTGAGTGGTTGTATAGCCAACCCAATAATCGATGAACGAGCGTTGGTGGCGGCCCTTTTACTTCTGCTTTGTTAAGTTTTGACGCAAAATTCGGCGGTCGATCACCCCGCGGCGGTAAACGTTCAAAGGCCGCCACCAAAGCCGCAACCGCAGCAAATGACATTTGAAAACTCGGGCCTAAAACGCTCTCCGGCTCCATCGCAACAATAATCAAAGCCGCAATGGCCAGATTGCGCATCGACAGCGCGCGCCGCCCAATCAAGACCGCACCAAAGATAACTAACGTCATGATCAAAGAACGCTCGGTTGCCACTTCAGAGCCTGCGAAAATATCATAGGCCGTCGCGCCAACCATCGCGCATCCCGCCGCCCATTGTTTAACTGGAAACCGCAAGGCAACGCCCGGAATTAAAACGAGAAAACCGCGCACGATAAAGAACACCATACCAGCCGCCAAAACCATATGGAGGCCTGAAATGGAAACAACGTGATAAATACCCGCCGCGCGTAAATCATCATTGGTTTGATCCGTAATATAGCCACGTTTGCCCGTAAACAGGGCCGCTGCTACCGCCCCGCTCTGTCCGCCGATGGCCTGTGCGATACGGTCGGTCAATGCCAATCGCAACCGATCAACCCACGTCATTAAGGCAAGCTTCCAATCCAAATTTACAGGCGGCAAAACAGCAACCGATCCCAAAAAAGAACCCACCCCGCCAATGCGCGCAAAATAGGCGTCACGTGCAAAATCATATCCACCAGGCCGGGCCGGAAAAGGCGGCGGCAGAAGGCGTAAAAGCCCCGAAATATGATCCCCCGGCGATATCGCTATACGCCCTGCTAGCGTTGCCCTCAGCCGGAAAGGAATATCGTCGACTTTGTTGCCAAGCTTGACAGGCCTTAGCAATAAATGTCCACCATTGGTACTCCAATCAATGGTTTCGACAATGGCATCGACATGGGTGACGATAGCCTCGTTAAGGATTGGCGCATCGGCCCGCAGCGTTCTGAACTTGGCGGACGTAAAGCCCAAAATAATCGCCAAGCAGGCCAGCAATACAATGCGGATCGACTCCCTCGCGTTTCGAAAGACAATGAGCGCGGAAATGACAACAGCAGACAGGCTAAGCGATGCCCAAAGATTGGGTTCCTCATCGGCAACAAAATAAAGCAGGACGCCCAAAATCGTAAGCGGTGCCAACCACAGAACGGTACGTCTCGCTTCAATTTCAACTGCAATAGAGGCAAGAAGCCACGATCTTATCTGCCCATAGGCGTCACTAACGCTGAAAGATCCCGTTTTCGACCACCGCCCGACAATCGCCTCGGCGAGAGCTTGGCCTCTAATCGGTCGGTCAGGACGCCATTTGGCCATGGAATGAGCGCACCCTTTTTAGTTCCATACTTAACCTTGTCGATATTCAATGGTACAGGACTGACGCATCGAGGCTAGAACCGTATGGTTGCGGGAAGGCTTAATGCAACCAAAACGTTTAGGAATCGCCATGTCAGCACCCGTTATTACCCGCTTCGCCCCTTCACCTACTGGCTTTCTGCATATTGGCGGGGGTCGGACGGCGTTGTTCAATTGGCTTTATGCCAAGCGCCATGGGGGCAAAATGCTGTTGCGGATCGAGGATACGGATCGCGAGCGCTCAACGGATGCTGCGATTGAGGCAATCCTTGACGGACTACGCTGGTTGGGTATCGATTGGGATGGCGATGTCGTTTATCAATATGCCCGCGCGGACCGCCATCGTGAAGTTGCCGAAACGCTCTTGGCCACGGGCCACGCCTATAGATGCTATGCCTCACCGCAGGAATTGGAAGAAATGCGCGAGAAAGCCCGCGCGGCTGGTCAACCCATGCGCTATGACGGGCGCTGGCGCGAGCTTGGCGGCACTGAGGCCGAAGCGAGGGCGATTGCCGAGGGTCGCAAACCCGTGATCCGGCTCAAAGCGCCGCAAGAAGGCGAAACCGTCGTTAATGATCACGTTCAAGGCCGTGTTGTGTGGCAAAATAAGGATCTCGATGATCTCGTTTTGCTCCGCTCCGATGGCAATCCAACTTATATGCTGGCCGTCGTTGTTGATGATCATGATATGGGCGTCACCCATGTCATCCGCGGCGATGATCATTTGACCAATGCCGCCCGCCAGACCCAAATTTATCAGGCGGCGGGCTGGGCCGTTCCTGAAATGTCGCATATTCCGCTAATTCATGGCCCTGATGGCGCCAAGCTTTCAAAGCGCCACGGGGCGCTGGGGGTCGATGCCTATCGTTCCATGGGCTATTTGCCTGCAGCCATGCGCAATTATCTGGTCAGGCTTGGATGGAGCCATGGCGACCAGGAGTTTTTTACGTCAGACGAAATGATAGCGGCTTTTGGCCTAGAAACCATTGGCCGCTCGCCTGCCCGATTCGATTTTGTCAAGCTTGAGCATATTAATGGTTATTATATGCGCACGAGTGCCGACGCGGACCTTTTGGCGGCCATTGAAAGTCTTTTGCCCGAGATTGGAACGGAACGCGGCTGGCCGCTTACGCTTTCCGATAAGGCGCGGAGGGATTTTCTAAACGCCATGCCCGGTTTAAAAGAGCGCGCTAAGACATTGATTGAACTCATTGATTCGGCATATTTTATTTATGCAACGCGCCCTTTAACCTTTGAGCCTAAAGCGGAGGCGATTTTAGCCGATGGCGGTAAGGACCGCATTGTCGCGATGCTTCCCAACCTATCGAGCCTCACCGATTGGACCGCCGAGACAACGGAGTTGGCCGTTCGTGCCTTTGCCGATGCCCAAGGCCTCAAATTGGGTCAGGCGGCGCAACCTTTACGCGCGGCCTTGACGGGCCGTTCAACATCGCCCGGCCTGTTCGACGTTATGGCCGTTCTTGGTCGAGAGGAATGCCTTGCGCGCCTTGGAGATTTAGTCACGAAGGCGTGAATAAAGACCCGATCCTTTGGGAATGCTGCATTGCGGGAATTATCCTTTAGCGTGATTGTGCAGCGCCCCTAAGTGGAGTATCAATTGAGGGTGTCGATCCCTTGGCCGTTTTTGGCCAAATCCGTTTAGGAAAGCTCACGCATGTCGAAACCCGTCTCTCTCACTGTTGCCGATCAGAAGTTTGACCTCGCCGTTAAAGATGGAACCATCGGTCCGAGTGTGGTCGATATTGCCAAGCTTTACGCCCAAACCGGGATGTTTACCTATGATCCCGGCTTTACCTCAACAGCCAGTTGCGAGTCGAAAATCACCTATATCGATGGGGATGAGGGTGTATTGCTCTATCGCGGATACCCGATCGACCAATTGGCTGAACATGGCGACTTCCTCGAAACCTGCTATTTGCTGCTCTATGGCGAGTTGCCAACCCCGGCGCAACGCTCCGATTTTAACTACCGCGTCACGCGCCACACAATGGTGCATGAGCAGATGATGCGGTTTTTCCAAGGCTTCCGCCGCGACGCGCATCCGATGTCTGTGATGGTCGCAAGCGTTGGCGCACTTTCGGCCTTCTATCACGACTCAACCGATATTGCAGATGAAAACCAACGCATGATCGCCTCGATGCGGATGATTGCGAAATTCCCCACGCTCGCAGCGATGGCGTATAAATATTCGATTGGCCAGCCTTTCGTGTATCCGCAAAATAACCTCGATTATACGTCGAATTTTCTGCGCATGTGCTTTGCCGTTCCTTGCGAGGAATATAAGGTTAATCCGGTGCTTTCGCGTGCTTTGGACCGTATCTTTATCCTTCACGCCGACCACGAGCAAAACGCCTCAACCTCGACCGTTCGCTTAGCAGGCTCGTCGGGCGCTAATCCATTTGCGTGTATCGCGGCTGGCGTCGCCTGTCTCTGGGGACCTGCGCATGGTGGAGCGAACGAAGCTGCCCTCAAAATGCTTCAAGAAATTGGCACTGTTGACAAAATTCCGCATTTTATCGCGCGAGCCAAAGATAAAAACGATCCCTTCCGGCTAATGGGCTTCGGTCATCGCGTTTATAAAAATTACGATCCACGCGCCAAGATCATGCAGAAAACAACGCATGAGGTGCTCAACGAGCTTGGTATAAAGGATGATCCCTTGCTCGATGTTGCGATAGAGCTTGAACGTATTGCGCTAAGCGACGAGTATTTTATTGAAAAGAAGCTCTACCCGAATATTGATTTCTATTCGGGTATCACGCTCAAGGCGATGGGCTTTCCGACCTCCATGTTCACCGCGCTCTTTGCCTTAGCGCGCACGGTCGGCTGGATCGCTCAGTGGAAAGAAATGATTGAAGATCCGGGGCAGAAGATTGGCCGTCCGCGTCAGCTCTACACAGGCGCACCCCAACGCGATTACGTGCCTTCCCATATGCGATAAGCAGAATACCTCACAAATGCCTCGCTCCGGTATTTTATCGGAGCGAGGCATTTTTTTGAAGTTGAACCTTTAGGGCAGACGGCGGGCTAGCCAAGCCGCGCGGCCAACGACACCGTTGAGGAATATGTTTGAGCTCTCGGTATCTTTTTTGGTTTCAGGTTTTGTCCGGTAGGAAACAGATTGATCCTGATGCGTTAAACCATTTTGCCAATAAAAATTTCCGTTTAGGTTTAAAAGATAAATGTTTTCACGGGTCACGCTTGAAGCAAGCTGATCACCCATTTCAAGGATAACCATATCCCCGTCGCGAAAAACAGGTTCGGCATCGCTGCCTTTAATCAGCATAATCGCAGCCGTATCTCCGCAAATGCTCACTTTATTAAAAAAATCCTTTGGCAGACGTACATTCCCTGACCATTGCGTTAATTTTGAACCAAGGAGTTCAAATATATTCATCGCAATGTAATCGCCTTGCTCACGATCAGAAGGCATCCATTGAGTGCCAAGAATCCAATCAACTGGTACGTTCGAAGCCCCTGCCAGCGCCGTCACAACATCCATTTTAGGGATCTGATCTCCGCCACTGAGGTAGCGACGAAACTGCCGCCATGAGCGTTTAAAATCAAGAGCTGCTAACTCAGGTTCAATGCGTTTGATGCCTAAAAATCGAATAAAGGCAGCCGTAAATCGGTCTCGAAATTCAAATTGATCTGGGCTTGGCAAGCGTACCGAATGACTTTTTAAGTTTTGATCAATTTGAAAAAAATCTATATTTTTCAAATCGTTATCTAAGCGATTGGGTAAATTTTTCCAACTGTCCAAACGTGGTCTCCCACGGGTTAATTTTTCCTCTTGATTTTTAGATATTTTTATCATTTAATCGCTCTAAGAATTATCGGAGCAGTTTTCAGAGGAAAAATACCAATCCAGAGGGTCAATATTCACGGTCCACACTAACGATCAGAGAGTATATATGGTTGCAATACGGGGCCATTACAATTTAGCGCGCAGATCGATGACCAATCAGGACATGATTATGTACTGTTACGGTCGTCGATAACGCGTAAAGATGTTTATTCCTATTTGAAATATAATGAGATTTGCTGTTTGTTTTTACGTTTCTCCTAACGAAATTTTAAGATTTAATTTGGTGTCGTCGGCTACGCAAAATCCAGCTTTGATAAATGTCTATATTATATATCCTCAAGAATAGGTACGTTGATTTCAATTGTAACAACATGCAAAAATCGGCGTCGTTACCTCAAACAGTCGCTTCCGGCCATGTTACGACAAACTTTTGCTGAAGTAATTGTCGTTTGCTACGGTTGTGAAGAGGGAACCGCTGAGTGGGTTCGAAGTGAATATCCTAACGTTAAACTGGTCGAGGTTAATGATGACCCGCAATTTTGTGTGGCGCGGGCACGAAATATCGGGGCCTCCTATGCCCAATATTCTCTTATCGCTTTTGTCGATGCGGATATCATTCTAGCGGGCGACATTGCCACGTGGATTAAAACCATTCCAAATGAGCCGCTTTATTTCGCTCCAATTCCCGGGACGTGGGAATATGGTGGGTTTATCGTGTGTCCCATCGAAGCCTTTAAAACAATTGAAGGATATGATGAGGCATTTCGAGGATGGGGACACGAAGACACTGACTTTATCGAGCGGTTGGAACAGGCAGGCTATCGGCGTGCGTCTGTTCCGATGGATTTATTAAATGTCATTAGCCACGGCAATGAAGAACGACAAATTGGTCCTGACTCAGGTGGCTTTCGAACCGTTGAAGAAGCCCTTTATTTAGGCGAATTTTATCGCCGCATTAAAACGGATGTGAGCAATTTAACAGGACAGTCTATTGGCTTCGAAGCGCGGAAAAATTTAATGGCCGCTATTAAACGGGGATTTGAGGTCGCCTGCCAATCCCACAAAAAGGAACTAACATTGACATGTACGGTTAACGCATCAACTTTCGGCAGAAACGCCGTGCAGGCCGAAAATGATTTGGTTTATCATTTGAAGATCGATCATATTTTAAACGCCACTCATTCGCATGAATCTTAAATGACGAAGATATTTATCTTATGAACTGTAATAAACCTGACCTATCCAATGATATAACCCGCTATAATATTTGCAGCTTTTTGACTTGGGCTTGATTGTCCGATGGTCATCACCGTATTTAATTTCACAAATCCGTTTAGTTGTTTTTGGCGTTGCGGTGTCGCGCTTAATAAGGGCAGCAAATCGGCGGCCAAATGCTCCGGATTACAATCCGATTGAATCCGTTCCGGAATCACGTTCTCACCTATAATTATATTGGCCAAAACTATCGAAGACACATGAATAAAATGGCGGATTTGTCCTTCAACCGCCCCAACGCGATAACCAACCGCCATCGGCACCTGTGCAAGTGCGAGCTCTAAAGTTACCGTTCCCGATGCGGCCAATGCGGCGCTCGCGCGCCGGAAGGCTGAAAATTTCTCGGCTTCACCAAAAATCAGACTGGGCTTAATCGGCCAATCCGCCATCGCCGCCTCAACCTGTGGCCTGACGTGATCGACTACGGGTAAGACAAATTCTAAATTTTCGCGCGATTGTTCGGCTACTAATTTGATGGCATCACGAAAAATCGGCATAAGCCTCGTAATTTCAGACCGCCTACTGCCAGGCAAAACGAGCACGAGCGGTGGTTTTGTATCGCGTATCACCTGATCGGCTTTTGTGGGATGAAGCTCATCCAGCCGCTCGATCAAGGGATGGCCGACATAGGTGCAGGAGGGGCCACCCAAACGTTGATGGGCATCAGGCTCAAAGGGTAGAAGCGCGAGGACATGATCGATATAAGCGCGCATTTTTTTAGCGCGTCCCGGACGCCACGCCCAAACCGAAGGGCTGACATAATCGATGATCGGTATATCGGGCAAAACCGCCCTCACCCGCTTTGCGACGCGATGCGTGAAATCGGGGCTGTCAATGAGGATGAGGCAATCGGGCTTTGATGCGATGAGTGCATCCGCAGTTTGCCGAATGCGGCGCAAGAGCGATGGTAATTTTTTGATCACCGGCACAATACCCATGACCGCGATCTCCGACAGTGGAAACAAGGAGACCATACCTTGCGCCGTTAAAGCTGGCCCCGCCGTGCCGATAAATTCAAGGTGATCCTGCGGAAATCGAGCGCGTAATGCCGGGATCAACTTACCACCCAACGCATCGCCTGACACTTCACCGACGACGATGCCGAATGTAATATGTCGGCGGGGGCTTTTCATAGACGGCGCACACCTTTCAAAAAAAGACCGCTATGATCGGCTGCTTCGATCGTTTCCTTACGTGCTACAATAACCACTTCGCCTGCGACAATCGCGATACCACAAAGGCCAGCGACCTTCGCATTTTTGATGGTGCGGGGGCCGATTGTGGGCAAATCAACACGATGATCTTGGCCCTGTTTAGCCGCCTTCACGAGAAGGGCCGACTTATCGTCAAGAACGACACGGCGATTTTTCTGCATGAGACGTACACGCTCAAGCATAGCATCGGTACCCTCCGGCCCCTCTACGGCAAGAATACGGCTATTGGCAATAACAACCCCCTGCCCGACATCATACGGGCTGATCACGCGCAAGAACGACAACGCAGCGTCGATATCGAAGCGCGATGAGGAAGTGTCCTCTATCGCACCGATGATCCCTTCGGTTGCCAAGATATCGGGTGCGGCTTCATCGATACCGATCACGGAAAATCCGTTTTCTTCCAAAAGCCGAATGACGCCGCGCAAAATGCGATCATCGCCCCCGCTCACAATACGCCGCAACTCGTCGCGATTGCGGAAAAAACTATAGATCGACAACAAAGCCATCGGCCCGGGACGCGATACGCCGCCCGCTAAAAGGACGCGTGTAATTTGATGTTCACGCAGTAATGATAAAATTTTTTGTGGATCGAGCATGTCCGCAAAAGCGTGGTCAAAATCACGAAGCGCTTCATCGCGCCCGACAAAACCCCGTAAGGCCAATATAAACGGGCGATGCCCTGCATTTTTTAACGAATAGGCAATTTCAAACGGAAAGGCTCCACTACCAGCAATAATCCCAATCCTGGTATTGGGCGTTGCAGACAAAGGTTCACCCTTCCTTTGAATCGCGCGGGGTACAAACAGAGCGTGTGCCGCTCGCCCGAAGAAAATCAACGATCTCCACGACGATGGGGTCTTTTTCGAAATCATTGGCCACGTCTTCGATACGCTCTTGCAATGTCCCCTCCTCGGCAAAGAGAAGCCGATAAGCGCGCCTGATGTCTTGAATAGCTTCGCGCGAAAAGCCGCGGCGTTTAAGGCCCACCATATTCAAGCCCGCCAAATGCGCGCGGTTTCCCAAAGCGATACCATAGGGAATAACATCATTCTCGACGCCTGATAATCCGCCGATAAACGCATGGGCGCCGATGCGGCAAAATTGATGAACGGCAGCGCCGCCCCCTAAAATGGCAAAATCACCGACCTGACAATGCCCCGCTAACATAACATTGTTCGAGAAAATAACATCATTTCCAATGATGCAGTCATGAGCAACATGCGAATTGGCAAGAAAGGTGCAGCGATCCCCAACACGCGTAACAAGCCCGCCCCCTTCCGTTCCGGGGTTCATCGTCACGCCTTCACGGATCGTACATTTGGCACCAATTTCCAGCGTTGATTGCTCGCCATGATATTTGAGATCCTGCGGAATATGGCCAATTGACGCAAAGGGGAAAATCCGTGCGTCGGGGCCAATTTTTGTACGCCCGGCAATCGAAACATGGCTGACCAATTCGCTACCATCGCCCAATTCGACATAGGGGCCGACCGTGCAAAAGGGACCAATAACAACGCCCGTGCCAAGCTTAGCGGATGGATCAACAACGGACATGGGATGGATTTGGGAAGTATCAGTCATACCCAAAACCTTAATTGACCAGCATTGCGCTGATTTCAGCTTCACAAACGATTTTGTCATCCACCTTTGCTGTGCCTTGGAACCACCACATATTGGCGCGCTGGCGCAATTTTTTTAAGTGGTAATGAACCTGATCCCCGGGGCTAACTGGCTTTCTAAATTTCGCGTTATCAATCGTCATGAAATAAACGATCTTCGGTGCCGCATCATTTTTTGAGGCCACACAAAGCGCGCCTGCCGTTTGAGCCATCCCTTCAATCAGCATGACACCCGGCATAACAGGGCGACCCGGAAAATGGCCGTTAAACTGCGGCTCATTAAAGGTGACATTCTTAATGCCGATACAGGACTCATCGCCGTCCATCTCGATGATCTTATCAACGAGCAGGAAGGGATACCGATGGGGTAATAATTCGAGAATCCGTAAGATATCAGCGGTACCTAATTCCTTTTTGCTGGTATCATTCATCGTCTGTCTCCGCTTCCTTCATTCGACCCGATACGCTCGGACCAGTTTTACCGCCCCGCGATATCTTGGCCAAACGACCCAAAATCGTAATCTGCCTAAACCATTGCTTAATGGGTATTGCCGGATAGCCAGAGACTTTTGAACCCGGTGGTAGATCTGAAATAACCGAACTTCCACCCGCAATCTGTGTACCACGGCCGATTTTTATGTGACCATTCAAACCAACCTTCCCACCGATCACACAAAAATCACCGATCTCGGTACTTCCAGCAATACCTGTTTGAGCAGCTATAAGGCAATGGCGGCCAATGACGACATTGTGTCCAATTTGAACCATATTATCGATTTTCGAGCCTTCGCCGATAATCGTGTCCCTAACCCCACCCCGATCAATCGTTACTTGCGCGCCTAATTCGACGTGATCTTGAACAATTACCCGCCCAATCTGTGGCACCTTGCTATGCCCTTCTCGGCCAATGGCAAAGCCAAAACCATCTTGGCCAAGGCTCGCGCCCGAGTGAACGATAACATGATTGCCGATAAGGGCGTGAAGGATCGTAACATTTGCTCCGATATGGCAATTTCGGCCAATGCGTACATAGGGACCGATAACGGTATTGGCACCGATTGTGGAGCCTTCACCAATCTCAACGCCCGGTCCGATGACCACGCCCGGATCAATCGATACGCCTTGTTCAAGTCGGGCCTCGGCATGAAGGGTAGCACCCGGAAAAATTCCCGCTCGACCAAATACCGGCATTGGAAATGCAGCATCGGGATAAAGCGTCATGGCAGCCTTCGCAAAGGCTGCATAAGGATGATCAACGACGAGACCTACCGTGTCCGGTGGAACCAAATGCGCATCGGTTGACGCAATAAAACACGCGCCAGCGCGGCTCTCCTTCAACAGGTGGCGGTAGGCGGGGTTATCGAGAAAAGAAAGCTCCGATGGGTGAGCACGATCAAGGGCAGCAACGCCAGAAATAAGGAAATCAGGCGGAAAATTGCCAATAAGAGACGCGGAGGTTAATGCCGCAATTTCCGACAAGTTACGCGGCGTAACTTCAAAAAATTGACCGTCACGCCGAGTCACCACACCATCCAAATCGCTTCATGCCTAAAAATGTGCTGACCCAATTTAGAAGGTAGAACCGGCCGAGAACCGGAATACCTGCGTCTGGTCATAGTCGTTTTTGGTGACCGGGTAAGCGAGATCAAGCCGGATCGGGCCAATCGGTGAAGCCCACAAAACACCAGCCCCCACAGAGCTACGAATCGATTTGTCGTCGCCAACAACATTGACGTTAGGCGTCGAACCTGAATAACCGAACAACGTTCCCGCATCGGCAAAAATCGCACCCTTAAGGCCCACTTCGCGTGGCATACCAAACAGAGGAAACTGAAGTTCAGTCGATCCGCCGATATAGGTTGTGCCGCCCAAAGCATTACGCGAAACCTGAGCGGTATTGCTGTCACGAGGACCAAATCCTGACATCGCAAAGCCGCGAACCAGATCGGGACCCATAAAGAAGCCATCAATAATTCTCAATTTATCCGAGTACACATAACCCGCCTGACCTCTAAACAAAGCGGTAAATGTATCAGAAAGCTCGTGATAATATTTAAGATCTGTGGTCGTCTTAATAAACCTAGAGTCACCCCCAAAGCCTGCCACATCCTGTTTCAACTCATGCAACTGACCGGAGCGTGGATTATTTATATTGTCGAGTGTGTTATAGGCCAAGGTATAGCCAAGCGCAGAAGTTAAATTGTTACCTTGAGCACTTTGAATCGCCAAAGAAGCATTCGTACTATCGGTGATCGTCAGGTTGTTATTATAAATCGAATACCGACCTGTGATGGAAAACTCTTCCGTCAGCGGTGCGCCAAGCCGCAATGTCGCACCCGTTTTTACATTAGAATAATATGCAAATTGCGAATTATCATTTTGCTTCGAATATAAATCAAATCCACCCGCCAAGTGACGATCTAAGAAATACGGCTCGGTGAAGTTAAATTCGACGCCTTTCGAATATTGACCCGTTGAACCTCGAATACGAGCGAACTGGCCCTTACCCATTAGATTGGATTCTTGCACACCTACTTCGGCCAAAATGCCTTCCGATGTAGAATAACCACCGCCAATCGAAAACTGCCCGGTCGACTTATCTTCGACATCGACATTGACAATCACGCGATCAGGGGTCGATCCCGGCTCATTCGAGATACGAACCGATTTAAAGAAGCCCAGATTGTTCAACCGACGCTCCGTCCGGTCAACCAAAACTTTGTTGTAGGCGTCACCCTCGCCAATATCAAATTCACGGCGGATAACATAATCGCGCGTACGCGTATTGCCACGCACATTGATCCGCTCGATGTAAACCCGCGGGCCTTCTTCAACCACGAAGGATAACTTAATTGTAGCGGTTGCGGGATCCCGATCACCTTTTGGACGCACTTGTGAAAAAGCGTAGCCTTTTGAAGATACCTCTGTCGTGATGCCATAAATCGACTTCTCAACCAAATCGGAATTATAAACATCCCCCTCATTAAGGGCTATTTTCGGACGAAGCGATTCAGGCGTAATCTCTGAAATCTTCGAGATGATTGAAATCTCACCTACTTTATATTGCTTGCCTTCATCAACCGTAATCAGCACGCGGTAGCCCGCGGCGGCATCATCATAGTCCACTTTCGTATCGACAACACGCATATCGGCATAGCCATGGCGAAGGTAGAAGCGGCGAACCAGTTCCGCGTCAGCCGCCAAGCGATCAGGGTCATACACATCCGATGTCTTGATCCACGAAAGCCAATTGCTTTCCGTCGTCTGCATCTCGTCCCGCAAGCGACCGGACGAGAAACTAGCGTTGCCCGCAAACTCAATCGACTTCACGCCCGTTTTGCTGCCTTCATTCACGGTAAAAACGACGTCGATCTTGCCATTCTCAAGCTGCACGATCCGCGATTTTACATCGACGCTCGATCGACCAACGCGCTGATAAATTTCCTTGATTCGAGCAATGTCAGCGTCAAGAGCTGCTTGGGTAAACGAACCACGCGGCTTTAATTGCAACTCGCCCTCAAACACTTCCGATTTAAGCCGCTTGGTCCCCTCAAAGGCCACGCGATTGATGATATTATTTTCTTTAACCACAACAACGATTTCGTCGCCTTTTTTAGTGATATCCACGCTCGAAAAAAGGCCTGTTGCAAGAAGATCCTTCTTGGCAACATCAACGGATTGTCCAGTAACGTAGGATTGAATGGTCGTCACATCGACCCGGCTATTGCCCTGCACAATAATCGTCTCGGCATGTCCCTGTACTGATGCACCAAAAGTGAGCATCAACACGACCGACAGAAACAAAAACGACCGAAGGCCAAGCGTAAAGGCGACTTTAACTAATTTCATTGCGACACAATCCCAATCCAAGAATAGATCGGCCACCTTGTAGCTGACCTAATTCGACCCATGTCTATTAACGCTTTTACCGTCTACTGCAAACACTTAACGGAAATATTTCGGTTCCTTCCCATCAAATTTTTCAATCAGGATTAGTTTAAGGTTAACACTAACGGCTATCGAAGGTCGATATAGAGCGAAAATAGCGTCAAACATAAAATGATAGCTAATCCAAAACGAAAGATTATCTCAGTAACCTTTTGATCTAACGTACGATTTCGTATGGCTTCAATCGTGTAGAGAACAAGATGTCCGCCATCCAACAGGGGAATGGGCATGAGATTTAGAAAGCCGATCGAGACCGATAATAAGCCCGCAAAGCCGATCAGCGCGCCTAAACCGAGCTTGGCGACTTCCCCAGACATTTTAGCAATCCCGACAGGGCCTGATAATTGATCGGTCGATGCACGTCCCGAAACAAGGCCTGCCAGAAAATCGCCACTGTTCTCAATGACGGCCCATGATTGACGGAAACCGAACGCAATAGCCCCCAGCATCGTCTCCTTTTTAACGATCAATGTGCTCGAATCCCGTGCGGCGGCAATGCCCAGAACACCCATCCGTCGCGTACCAACGATTGATTCCTTCAATTGCATCTTAGGCGTCGCGATCAACGTCAAAAGGCCCTCGTCTCGCTTGACCAGAAAATTTAAAGGAACGCCCGCATACATCCCGACGATGCGTTGAACATCGATAAAGCTTTCAACCTCGGTGCCATCGACCGATACAATAATGTCCCCGACTTTAAAGCCCGCCTCCGCAGCGGCGCTCTCTGGAACGACACTTGCGACTTTCGGAATAAGAACCGTCCGACCATCCCAATAAGCATTTGTTGAAAAAATGAAAACGCCGAGCAGAATACTTGCCATTGGACCGGCCAAGACGATCAAAAAACGCTTCCAAACCGGCTGATGGACAAAGCTAACCGCGCGCTCTTCAGGCGTTAATGCCGCTGCTGCTTCATAATCGGGCGTGCTGGCCGCATCAGCATCGCCAAAGAAGCGCACAAACCCACCAAGGGGCAGTAATGCAATCCGCCACCGCGTCCCGCTTCGGTCATTCCACCCGATCAGCTCAGGGCCAAAGCCAATGGAAAAGGTGGACACCCGAACGCCACACCACCGCCCGACAAGATAATGCCCAAGCTCATGGAAGAAGACGATAATCGTCAAAACAAATAAAAACGGCACGATGGTATTTAGAAATCCACCCGTCAGACCCTGTATCAGTTCGGTTAAATTCATCAAATTCATCCAACAAAGCTTGATTTAATCGCTAAATTATAAATAGGGCCAGGATGTGGCAAGCGATAGTCCCGTCTGGTCGAAAGCGATTGTCAAATCGCCAATACCCCTGTGATCACGACCAGATAAAACGCCGCGGCTGTGTACGAATCGAGACGATCCATAAGGCCGCCATGGCCCGGAATAAGCGTCCCGGTATCTTTGATATGAAAACGGCGCTTCATCGCCGATTCAAATAAATCACCACATTCGGCCACCAATGCGGTGGAGAGCGTTATGCCGATCAGCAGCCATCCATCGATCCAGGTAACCGAAAGAACGGTTTTTGCGGCATAAACGGTTACAACAGGCACAAGGGTTCCAAAAAAGAGCCCTCCAAAAAAGCCTGACCAGGTTTTTTTAGGACTCACCGATGGCCATAATTTGGGGCCGCCTAAGCGACGACCCACAAAAAAAGCGCCGATATCGGAAATCCAGACGACAAAAAATAGCCAGACAATGATTAAAAGCCCCTCCGATCCGCGATCCCTGATCGCCAATGGACCAACCACGATGGCGGCTGAATAAAGGGGACCAAAAAATAACCAAAGCGGTGTAACCCCGGGGCGCTTTATCAATAAGCCAATGCAACCCCCCGCTAGCATAGGCGGAAGAAAACCTATAAGCGGCGCAACACCCGTTTTCAAAACCAGAAAGATCGCGATAACAATTCCCAGTAAGCCAGTGGTAAAAGAGGCCCACAAAGCGCGCCCCGTCAAGCCGATAACCAAATTCCATTCGCGTAACACAGCGATAGAAGCGATACCCCATAAAACAGCAAAAACCAGTCCGCCATACCAGTCGCTGATCAGAGCGAGGCCCGCCAAGACCAAGGCTGACAAAACGCGCCTTTGCAGTTCGGATCCAGGCTTAAAACCGCCGAATGCGTGTTCAGGGGGGGAGTGCGAAGCACTCAACGCGATCCGCCGATCGCGGCCGATAACCCACCAAATCGACGATCCCGCACGCGGTAAGCATCAATCGCAGCAATCAACGCATCATGGCCAAAATCTGGCCAGAGGACAGGGCTGAACACCAATTCAGAGTAAGAGGACTGCCACAAAAGAAAATTTGAAAGCCGCTGCTCACCCGAGGTCCGCACCACAAGATCGGGATCAGGAATACCCGCCGTATCCAATCGGCCCGCAATCATCTCCTCCGATATGTCGGCTGGATCAAGGCGTCCAGCGGCAATCTCGCCAGCAATAGAGCGAACAGCGTCGGCAATTTCCCGGCGCGAGCCGTAGTTAAAGGCGACGACAAAGGTCAGACCTGTATTTGCGCTTGTTAATTTTTCGGCTTCATCAAGCAAAGCAACAATATCGGGCGATAATCCGTCATTGACCCCAATCACCCGAATGCGGACATTTCGCGCGTGTAAATCAGCAAGATCATTGCGGATAAAGCGGCGGAGTAAGCCCATTAGCTCAGCAATCTCAGTAACCGGTCGACGCCAGTTCTCAGAGGAGAAACTATAAACGGTGAGAAAACGGATACCCAATTCTTCCGCCGCCGTAATCGTGCGCCTTAACGCTTCCACGCCCCGGCGATGCCCTTCAAACCTCGGTAGTCCCCGTTGCGACGCCCAGCGACCATTGCCGTCCATGATAATGGCGACATGTTCGGGAATATAAGAACGAGAATCGGTCAGAGAGGGGGACAAAGGCGCTTACCAATAGATCGTGAATGAATGTTCGAAATCACCAAACCATCACAAGACATTAAACCTGCATAATTTCTTTTTCTTTAGCACCGAGAATTTGATCAATTTCCACGATTGATTGATCGGTTGCTTTTTGAACTTGGTCCGACTGCCTTGCAGTATCATCCTCGCTCATTTTTCCGTCTTTCTCAAGTTTCTTGAGTAGATCGAGGCCATCGCGGCGCACATGCCGGACGGCGACGCGCGCTTCCTCGGCATATTTATGGGCGATTTTGACCATTTCCTTACGGCGCTGCTCGTTTAACTCCGGGATCCGTACCCGAATGGTTTGACCTTCCATTTGGGGATTGAGTCCGAGATTAGCTTCCCGAATGGCTTTATCAACCGCTGCCGCCATTGACCGGTCCCAAACCTGCACCGAAAGCATACGCGGCTCAGGCACTGTAACCGTTGCAACCTGATTAAGCGGCATCAGCGAGCCATAAGCATCCACTTGGATCGGATCAAGCATCGAGGACGATGCCCTGCCCGTCCGCAACCCGCCGAGATCATGCTTATAAGACGCAATCGTCGCCTGCATTCGGCGTTTCAAATCAGCAAGATCAAAGGTTGCACTCATGACGTTTTAGGCTCCTAACTTAAACACATATGGCTCTTTTATTACGACGTAGGCCTACCCCTTTCAAGGCGTAACCAGTGTGGATTTCGCCTCTCCCCGCAAGATCGCCGTAATCGCCCCCTCGCCATGCGCAGAGCCTACCAAAATATTAAGCCGATTTTCACGCGCTAAGGCAAAAGCCGCCGTGTCCATAATTTTAAGATCGCGGGCAATGGCATCATCATGGGTTAAGCGATCATATCGGGTTGCCGTTTTATCTTTGTTGGGATCGGCGGTATAAACACCGTCGACTTGTGTGGCTTTTAAGACGGCATCGCATTTAAGCTCAACAGCGCGCAAGACCGCCGCTGTATCCGTTGTAAAGAACGGGCTACCCGTGCCGCCAGCCAATACGACGATGCGGCCTTTTTGCATATGGTGCGAGGCCAATTGTCTCGCATAGGTCTCGCAAATCGTAGGAACGGCGACTGCCGATAACGTCCGCGCCGATGTGCCATGGGCCTCAATCGCCCCTTCGAGCGCAATCGAATTCATGATCGTGGCGAGCATACCCATTGAATCCGCCGTTGCGCGATCAATCCAGCCTGCTGCACCGACTTTTGCGCCTCTGATGATGTTGCCGCCACCAATGACGACAGCAATTTCATAGCCAGCGCTTGATGCCGCCGCCAAATCGGACGCCAAGCGCGAGAGCGTTGCAGGTGCCAACCAATATCCATCCGCAGCAATCAGGGCTTCACCCGACAATTTCACCAGGACACGCTTGATATCCGCCATAGAAGCCTCCGTAAATTCATCTGCTATTAAAAAAAAGGCGGTGCCAAGCACCGCCTTTTACGTTTTTTGCATCAGGCCTTGACGCCCGATGCCGCCGCTACTTCAGCGGCGAAATCGCTTTCTTGTTTCTCAATGCCCTCGCCCAAAGCGTAGCGAACATAACCTTTGAGCTCAATCGGCGCACCAACGCGACCTGCGGCTTCTTTTACCGCTTGGCCAACCGTTTTCGATGGATCATGAATATAGGACTGCTCCAACAAGCAAACTTCCTTGAAATAGGTCTTAATGCCGCTATCAACGATTTTTTCGATCACATTGGCAGGCTTTCCGGCGTTCTTCTCCGTCAAAACCGCCTTTTCGCGTGCAATTGTTGCAGCATCGAGACCCGAGGCATCAAGGGCCTGCGGGTTGGTGGCTGCGACATGCATCGCAATCTGGCGACCAAGCGCCAGTAATTCGTCGGAATGAGCCGTTGATTCAAGCGCAACGATGACACCGATCTTGCCGAGGCCATCCGCAATCGCGGAGTGGATATAGGACCCAACGACGCCCGAATGCACGGTGAGTTCCGCCGCACGACGCAGCGTCATGTTTTCGCCGATTGTCGCGATGGCATTTTGGATTGCTTCTTGAACCGTGCCGCCGCCGGGATAATGCGCGTTGAGCAACGCTTCCACATTCGCCGATTTTTCAAGCGCGACATTCGCAATCGTCGTGACAAGCGACTGAAATTCTTCGTTGCGGGCGACGAAATCCGTTTCCGAATTAACCTCAACCACCACGCCCTTTTTGCCCGAAACCCGCAAGCCGATAAGCCCCTCAGCCGCCACGCGGCCCGACTTTTTCGCGGCCTTTGCGAGGCCCTTTGTGCGCAACCAATCGATGGCGGCTTCGATATCACCGTTATTCTGATCAAGCGCCGCCTTGCAATCCATCATACCAGCGCCGGTCTTCTCACGAAGATCCTTCACCATGCCCGCGGTAACAGTTGCCATGGGATAATCCTTTCATCCGTTCATAAGAATGACGGCGACCCGAAAGCCGCCGTCTCGTTTATCACAAGGACCGATTCGCGTGACAGGATTGCGGATCGGATGTGCCTTCATTAACCGGCTTCAACAAGGCCCCGCGCTGAAGCGACCCAGCCGTCACGGCCCGCGCGGCCATTCAGCTTCAATTCTTGATCCAACGTTGCAATATCCGTATCCGCCATCGCAGCGATTTGCCAATAATGATAGATACCCGCTTCATTCAGCTTCTGCTCAAGCTGTGGACCGATGCCCGTCAGCTTCTTCAAATCATCCGGCGCACCGCGTGGAACCGAGAGACGCTCGAACGCCTCACCGACATAAGGAGCGGCATCAACCGGAAGGACTTCGGCAATTGGTGCAACAGACGCGCCAATATCCATGCCCGACGAACCTTGACTGCGCGAAATACCGTCAAGCGCAGCACGCGCGACAAGATCGCAGTAAAGCGCAATCGCACGGCCCGCGTCATCATTGCCTGGGATTGGGAAGGTGATGCCGTCCGGATCGCAATTCGTGTCGATGATGGCGGCCACTGGAATACCCAGACGCTGCGCCTCTTGGATCGCGAGCTGCTCTTTATTCGTGTCGATTACGAAAATCATATCAGGCGTGCCGCCCATTTCACGGATACCACCCAGCGCCTTGTCGAGCTTTTCCTTTTCGCGGGAAAGCATCAAACGCTCTTTCTTGGTCAGCCCCTGTGCGCCACCGGCGAGCAGTTCGTCGACTTTCTTAAGACGCTGGATCGAACCGGAAATCGTCTTCCAGTTCGTCAACATGCCGCCGAGCCAACGCGAATTGACATAATATTGCGCCGAGCGCTTAGCCGCATCCGAAATCAAATCGGCGGCCTGACGCTTCGTGCCAACAAAAAGTACGCGACCGCCATTGGCCACCGTATCAGATACCGCCTGAAGGGCGCGGTGCAGCATCGGAACCGACTGGGCGAGATCGATAATGTGGATATTGTTGCGCGTTCCAAAGATGAACTGCTGCATTTTGGGGTTCCAGCGATGCGACTGGTGACCAAAATGGGCGCCCGCTTCGAGCAATTGACGCATAGAAAAATCTGGCAAAGCCATTGTTGTATTCTCCGGTTATGTCCTCTGCGGGGGATGTGAACCAACCATGATGGTCGATCACCGGAAAGAACGCGAACGCCCAGTCCCCGCATGTGTGATGGCGCGTCCTATACGCGTGAGGGGTAGGATTGGCAAGGGCTTGCCTAGGATCAGTTTTAAAAAAGATCGTGCCGATGTTCCCCGCCAAGTCCTTATCCCTGAACCTTCCCAAGTCCTTATCCCTGAACCTTCCCAAGTCCTTATCCCTGAACCTTCCCAAGTCCTTATCCCTGAACCGTCCAAGGATTAATAACGGCTAAGCCTACCGCGGAATAAGCACTTGTATCACGAGAGGCTACGGCAAAACCTTGGGAAGCCGAAATTGCAGCGATGTAGCCGTCGGGCGTTGGAAATCCCTTGCCATCGGCCCGCGCTTTAACCGCGAGATCCGCATAGCAACGCGCCGCTTCTGTATCAAAGGGCAAGATGCGATCGACGAAATGGGTCAACAATCCGTCGAATGCAGCACGTAACAAATCCTGCCGCTTCCCTTGAGGCAGCGCTCCAATGCCGAACATCAGCTCGGCCACGGTGATACTGGTAAGATAAAGGGTTTCAACCACCTGTTCGTCGAACCAGATTTGGACCCGTGTATCAGGCTCCGGCTTCATCGCTTCGGAAACGACGTTGGTATCGAGCACGATCATGAAAAAGACCAAGATATTTAAAAAGAAATGGGCTCGGAAGTCGATTTCGTTTGTAGTCGCTCAACTGCCTCAACGTCTTCGTTGGTCAGCCCGATTTTTTGGCTCATTTCCGCAACAGTCGTTCCTAGACGAACCCGTTCCAACGGACGCACCGCATCGTCCAATATGGCCCGCATCTCCGCCTCAGCGCTGCGTTGATGCAATGCTGCCCGCGACTTCAGCGCCCGATGGGTTTCATCTGACAAATTACGAATGGTGACTGCGGCCATCGCTTATTTTATCCCAAAGTGAACACAATGCTATCAAGTTACAAAAATGATAGCAAAAGGCAAGTTTTATCTCAATCTATTCCGCCGCCAAAGGCCAACTCTTTGAATTTTGCCTATTGACCAGCAGTCAATGATGAGTATATGAATGATGAAATTTAAAATTCGTCATTCGCTAAAAATTATACGTCAGGTCAAAATGTCTCTTCGACCCTTAGATAAGGCAAGCGACAATACGGGACGCGACACCCGCGAGCGCATCCTTGCGGAGGCGGATCGGCTGTTTCGCCATTATGGCTATAGCAAAACGACCGTAGCCGATATCGCGCGCGAATTGGGTATGTCGCCGGGTAATATCTACCGTTTTTTTGCGTCCAAAGCCGCCATCAATGAAGCAATGGCCGAACGAATGTTAGCCCAGCGGGTCGCCGAAAGCGCCAAAATCGCCAAAGGCGAAGGTTCTCCCGAGGCCAGACTGCGCGCCGTTTTATTGGCAAACCATGCCATGACTATCGGTGTATTAACGGAAGAAAAGAAAGTGCATGAAATGGTCGCCATTGCGATGAGCCAGCAATGGGACGTGATTAAGTCCTACATAGCTGAAATCGTCAGCATGATGGCCGATCTCATCGCTGAGGGCATCGCAAAAGGCGATTTTTCTGAGCAGGACGCGCATCTTTCAGCCCGCTGCCTCCATCAAGCGTTTGTTTCCTTTGTGCATCCCAATGTCGTTGCCGAATGTATCAATGACAAAGACCGGACAACGGCCGAACAAATGGTCGATTTTATTTTAAGGGGGCTGCGAAATCGATGAGTTTCATTTCGCACGGAATTAGGAGGAGATTATCAATGGCATATCGGATTTTCGCGACGGTATCGACTGTCGCTTTAATGGCTCTGACCGCCTGTCAAAAACAGGCTGAGATTGCCCCAGAACCACCCCGCCCCGTTAAAGTGGCGGTTGTATCAGCCCCCTCCGAGAGTAGAGATATTGTCTTATCCGGTTCCGTCAAAGCTCGGGTCGAATCTAATCTTAGCTTTCGGGTTGCTGGTAAAATCGTCGAACGTAAGGTTGATATCGGCCAGCGCGTAATGCCCGGTGATGTGTTGGCGCGTATTGATACGATCGACCTCAAATTAGGCTTGCAGACGGCCAATGCAAGCGTTGACAGTGCCAAGGCCCGTCTACGCGTCGCTCAGGATGAGCTTGCACGCAATCAAACGCTATTTGGTCGGGGCTATGTCGCCCAATCTGCGCTTGATCGGGCAAGTTTGGAAGTTGATCAAGCCAGTGCCGCTTTAAATCAAGCCATCGCCGCGCGTGATCAGTCCATCAATCAAACCAATTATGCCGAACTGACCGCCGATACGGTTGGCATCGTCACCGCCATTAACGCCGATATTGGACAGGTGGTAACCGCCGGCTCGCCTGTCATTACGTTATCGCGAGAAGACGAAAAGGAAATTGCGGTTTCCGTTCCCGAGCAAGATATTCGCTCTTTCCAAAAAGGGATGAGCGTTGCCGTATCCTATTGGGCCGACCCGTCGCTCGTTACGCAAGGTCGTATTCGCGAAATCGCTGGTGCGGCGGACCCCGCTTCCCGAACCTTTGGCATACGGGTGTCGATAGGCAATGAGCAACGCATTTTGTTAGGACAAACGGCATCTATCACAGCCAGCGTCGCGGTATCAAAATCAGCCCCCGTCGCTCCGCTTTCGGCCTTTGGAAAACGCGGTGATCAAACCATTGTTTGGATTGTTGATCAAAATACCGCAACGGTTGCGGCGCGTATCGTTGAAATTGGTCTGCCCACGCCAGAGGGTTTACGCATTGAAAAAGGCGTTCAACCCGGCGAAATTATCGTGCTAGCCGGAACGCAATTTTTGACGGAAGGCCAGAAAGTAAAACTGCCCTCATCCAAATTGGCCTCGTTGTCCGAGCTTTGAGCGTCGATTTTTAAAACGCAATTTTCCTCAAAATTCTAGCTTTATTAAGGCCACAGTCATGTCTACAACAAGCAAATCATCGTTTAACATTTCGACTTGGGCCATTCAGCATGTTGGCTTAACGCGATTTCTTTTCGCCCTTTTATTGTTATCCGGCGTTTTCGCCGTAACCCATATGGGGCAAAAAGAAGACCCCGATTTTACCTTTCGAACGATGCTCGTCCAAGCGGTATGGCCGGGCGCCTCGTTGCAAGAAATGCAAGATCAGGTCGTTGATAAAATTGAACGCAAATTACAAGAGACCCCTCATCTTGATTTCGTGAAATCCTTTACCCGCGCGGGCAGCACCGTTATTACCGTCAACATCAAAGGCAGTGCGGTTGGTCGTGATGTGACGGATGCTTTTTATCAGGTTCGTAAAAAGGTCAGCGATATTGCGGGCGACCTGCCCCAAGGTCTGATGGGACCTTACTTTAACGATGAATTTGGCGACACGTTTATTTCACTCTACGCCTTTACGGGCGACGGCTTTTCATCCCCCGAACTTGAAAAATTTGCGAAAAATGCCCGGGACGTAGCGCTTCGCGTAGAGGGTATCGAGAAAATTCAAATCCTTGGTGCTCAAGACGAAAAAATATTCGTCGATATCTCAACGCAGACCCTGGCCGAACGACGTCTCACATTGTCTGATATTGCAAATGCCCTAGCAAGCCAATCTGGCGTTGATCCGTCTGGACATATTGAGACGGCGGAACGCTCCGTGCGCTTAGCGGTTGATGGCGGTATTCGATCAACAGACGATATCGCCGCTCTTCGTCTTCAGGTCGGTGGAGCCACCATTCAACTTGGCGATATTGCGACGATAACGCGGGGAACCATCGATCCACCAGACCGCATTCACCGCTACAATGGCAAAGACGCCGTCATCCTTGGCGTTGTGATGGCCAAAGGTTTTAACGTCACAAGCGTCGGCGATGAGCTACACAAAGTGATGAAAGAGGTACAAACGAGCCTTCCGATTGGGGTTGAAGTCCATCAAATCTCGGATCAACCCGAAATCGTCAAACACTCGATTACCGAATTTGTCGAAGCACTGGGTGAAGCCTTGGGCATTGTGCTGATTGTATCCTTTATTTCCATTGGATGGCGCGCGGGCCTTGTTGTTGCGTTTACCATTCCCCTGGTGCTCGCAGCTACTTTTGCCGTGATGTATAGTATGGGGATTGATCTACAACGCATTTCTTTAGGCGCGCTCATTATCGCGCTTGGCCTGCTTGTCGATGACGCCATGATCGCCGTTGAAATGATGGAACGAAAGCTTGAAGAGGGTCTGCCTAAGCTCAACGCCGCAGGCTTTGCCTACACCTCAACGGCGTTTCCGATGTTGACCGGCACGCTTATCACAACAGCAGGATTTATTCCCGTCGGATTTGCCGCCTCAACCGCAGGCGAATATGTGAGCTCGATGTTTTGGGTTGTTGGCTTGGCGCTGGTTTTATCGTGGTTCGCCGCCGTCTATTTTACCCCTTGGCTCGGCAGTATGCTGCTTCGCGAGCGCAAGCATGAGGGGGGACATCACGATATCTACGACACCCGCTTTTATCGCGGTCTTTGGAACATCATTGCGTTTGCGGTCAAAAACCGCATCTTGGTCATTGTCTTAACCTTGGCGGCGTTTGGTGCCGCGGGGTTTGCGATGAAATATATTCCAAAGAGCTTTTTTCCCGCTTCCACGCGGCTAGAAATATTGGTTGATTTATGGCTCCCAGAAGGCACCAGCATCAAAGAAACTTCGCTCCAAACGAAAGCCCTTGAACAACGCGTCTTAGCCGATCCCGATCAAGCCTTTGTCGCGAGCTTTGTAGGGGAAGGTGCGCCAAGATTCTATCTGCCACTCGATCAACAACAACGTAATCCGAATTTTGCCCAATTGCTGATTGTTGCCAAAAATATCGATGCGCGGGATCGGTTGATGGAAAAAATCCGGCAATGGCTTGGGCAAGATTTTCCATCAATCCGCTACAAAGTCGATCGGTTGTTTAATGGCCCGCCTGTTGGATGGCCCGTGCAAATCCGCGTCGGCGGGCCAGATCGGCAAGAGGTCAGACGGATCGCCGATCTAATTAAAGCCCAATTCGCGACCGATCCGCGCATCTCATCGATCAATGATGATTGGGCGGAGCCTGTGCCAAGCCTACAACTTGTCATCGATCAGGACCGCGCGCGCGCCTTAGGTGTCTCGTCGCAACGCATTCGGCAGACCTTGCAGGCGGCGCTGTCGGGTTATCCGATCGGCACGTTCCGCGACGGCGAGCAAACGATTGCGATTGTTTTACGCGAAGAAGAAAAAAATCGGTCCCTCATCAACGCCGTCGCCCAAACCTATGTGACGACCGATACGGGGGCCAATATTCCGATTTCGCAAATCGCCAAATTGGTACCGATTGTCGAATCAGGCATCGAATGGCGCCGTAACCGCCTTGCAACGATTACGGTTCGGGGCATCATTCCACCCGGCATTGAACCTAATGATGTCACACTGGATATGGTCGCTCAATTAGAGCCGCTGAAAGCCAGCCTTCCGCTGGGTTATACGATTGAGCCGCAAGGAGGCGTTGAGGAATCGGCTACAAGCCAAAACTCCATTGCCGCCAAAGCGCCCTTGATGGTGATTATCATGCTGGTCTTGCTGATGCTTCAATTGCAACATTTTGGTAAAGCAATGCTCGTCTTCGTGACCGCTCCCTTAGGCCTGATCGGCGCGGCAACAGCGCTCTTAATTACCAATTCAGCCTTCGGTTTTGTTGCAATTTTGGGAGTTATTGCACTGGCTGGGATTATCATGCGTAACTCGATCATCCTGATCGACCAAATTGATCAGGATCGAGAAGCGGGACACACGCCTTGGGAGGCAACCGTCGGCTCGGCTGTGCGGCGTTTTCGCCCCATTATGTTAACGGCGACCGCCGCCGTCTTGGCGCTTATTCCCATCGCTCAGTCGGCCTTTTGGGGACCCATGGCCTATGCCATGATGGGTGGTATCCTTGCCGCGACCGTTTTAACCTTACTCTTTTTGCCAGCCGCTTATGCTCTGTTCTTCCGGGTCAAAGTTCCAGAACCCGGTAAACGCGGTATGCCAAAATCAAACGCTACCGACGAGCAGCATCCGGCACCTATTGAAAGTGCATTGAGCCAAAGCGCATGATGAATGTTTAATCAGCCATGATCCACGGCGATAACGCCCGGAATAGTTCGAATAGCTCCGGCGATTTGCGGGGTGGCGCGAAAGCCACCCGGCAATTTCATTTCAACTTCTCGAGTACCGCCATCAATCGGCAAGATAATCAGAACTTCACCATCGCCTCGATCCTTCAGCGCCGATGAAAGCGCGGGCATGGGCGAGGCGTCTGATACCGTGATACGCAGCGAACTTGGTAAGCGGGACGCCGCCTTTTCCAAGGGCTCGGCGGATTGAATACGAATTCTAACATCGTCTGCCTCGACCTGCGCTTGAACCATCAAGATAACAGCCTGACCGGGTTCTAACACATCCCGATACTGGTTGAGACCTTCCTGAAAAATGATTGCTTCAAAATGACCGGATCGATCCGATAATGCAAAAATCCCCATTTTACTGCCCGATTTTGTGCGCCTTTCGCTGCGATCCAACACCGTTGCTGCGAGCTTGCCGGTAGTGACACCGCCGCGCGCATCGCGTACAAAATCGGCATAGTTTTGAACTTTTAGACGCTTCAAAATACCAGCATAATCATCCAGCGGATGGCCGGATAAAAAGAAACCAATCGCGTCATATTCACGCTGCAACCGCTCGGATGCCTGCCAGGGTGAATGGGGTGGCACGCGCAAGGGCTCTGGCTCGCCAAGCCCGCCAAAGATATCGCCCTGCCCGGCCAGCGCCTCCTCCTGCGCGCGATTGGCCATCGCCATGATGCTATCAACCGCCGCAAAGCATTTGGCCCGATCCTTCTCGATTTCATCGAGCGCGCCCGCGGCAATGAGGCTTTCCAGCGTTTTTTTATTAAACAAGCGCGGATTAAGCCGCCGCGCCAAATCCCCTAAATCCTTAAACGGCTTATCGCCCCGCGCCGCTACAAGACTTTCAACCGCTTGTGCGCCAACGCCCTTGATAGCGGCCAGCGCATAACGGATCGATAACTGCCCATCATTATCTTGATGAACCTCAAATGTTACGCCGGAACGATTGATGGATGGCGGATCAACCCGGAAACCAAGCCGCTGGGCTTCTCGCCTAAATTCCGAAAGCTTGTCGGTATTGGATAGATCAAGCGTCATGGAAGCGGCTAAAAATTCAACCGGAAAATTAGCCTTCAGATAGGCGGTTTGATAGGCAACCAAAGCATAAGCCGCCGCATGGCTTTTGTTGAACCCATAATCGGCAAATTTGGCCAAAAGGTCAAAGATCGTATCGGCGGTTTTGGTATCCAAACCACGCTCGACGGCCCCTGACACGAAACGCTCGCGCTGCGCATCCATTTCCGCTTTGATCTTCTTACCCATTGCGCGGCGCAATAGATCGGCTTCACCCAACGAATAGCCCGACAGGATTTGCGCGATTTGCATCACCTGTTCCTGATAAATGATGACGCCGTAAGTTTCTTTGAGAGAGACTTCAAGTTTTGGATGAATATAATCGGGAACCTCATGGCCATTTTTACGCGCATTATAGACCGGGATATTGGCCATGGGCCCCGGACGATAAAGCGCAACAAGCGCGATGATATCCTCAAACCGATCCGCCCGCATATCGGCCAAGGCTTTACGCATACCGACACTTTCCAATTGGAACACGCCAACCGTTTCGCCACGCCCTAGCATGTCAAAGGTGTGCGTATCATCCAGCGGGATCGTATCGAGATCGACCGAAAGTCCCCGCGCGCGGATCAGTTCAACGGATTTTTGTAAGACCGTAAGCGTTTTTAATCCCAAAAAGTCGAATTTGACGAGACCCGCCGATTCGACCCATTTCATATTGAATTGGGTGACCAGCATATCGGATTTCGGGTCGCGATAGAGCGGTACCAACTGCTCCAATGGACGATCCCCAATCACCACGCCTGCCGCGTGCGTAGACGCATGGCGATGCAACCCCTCAAGTACCAGCGCAATGTCAAGCAATCGACGAACCGTCGGGTCTTCATCAGCGGCTTGGCGCAGCCTGATTTCGGTTGAAATGGCTTGTTCGAGTGTAACCGGATTAGCCGGATTTTGCGGCACGAGCTTCGTTAGTTTATCGACTTGGCCGTAAGGCAATTCCAGCACACGACCAACATCGCGCAATACACCGCGCGCTTGCAGCGTTCCAAAGGTGATGATCTGCGCCACCCGATCCGCGCCATATTTGTGTTGGACATAGCGGATAACTTCGTCACGCCTGTCTTGGCAGAAATCGATATCAAAGTCCGGCATCGACACGCGGTCGGGATTGAGAAAGCGTTCGAAAAGCAGGCCAAACCGCAAGGGATCAAGGTCGGTAATGGTGGTTGCATAGGCCACGAGCGAGCCTGCGCCCGAACCACGACCCGGGCCTACCGGTATCCCATGGGATTTTGCCCATTGGATAAAATCGGCAACGATGAGAAAATAACCTGGATATTTCATCCGCTCGATAACGGTTAATTCAAATTCCAGTCGGGACTCGTAATCTTCAACCGTCAACCCCGGTGCCAACCCATGGGTTTTGAGCCGCGATTTAAGCCCTTCGATAGCGAGCTCACGCAAGGCTGTAGCTTCATCTATCGGAGCGTCTGCATCGCCCGCCGTAAAGCTAGGCAAAATCGGTTTGCGTGTTTTGGGGCGGAAGGCACAACGCAGCGCGATCTCAATGGTGTTTGACACGGCCTCGGGCAAGTCCGCGAACAGTTTTTTCATCGCCGCGCGCGACTTAAAATCATGCTCTGCCGTTACGCGACGGCGTTCTGGATCGGATACGAGCCGGCCTTCGGCAATGGCTAAGAGCGCATCATGGGCGGCGTAAGACGTTGCCTTTGCGAAATAGGCTTCGTTGGTTGCAACAAGCGGTAATGCGAGGCGATAGGCCAAATCGATGAGATCCGCTTCAATCGCGGTTTCATCGGCTAAGCCATGGCGTTGAATTTCCACATAAAGCCGATCCCCAAACACAGCCTGCAACCGCTTGAGCCGAGCTTCGGCCAATTCACCCTGTCCTGATTGAAGCGCCCGATCAACCGGACCTTTGGGGCCACCCGATAAAACGATCACACCATCCGACAAATCGGCCATATTCTGAAAAGCGACATGGGGCGCCTCCCCTATCTGCGGGGATAGATAGGCGAGCGACGATAATTTCATGAGGTTTTCATAGCCGCGTTCGGTGGCCGCCAATAAAACCACTGACGGATAAACACTATGCACTGCCCCTGCCCGGCTCGGTGCACCATCCCCCATATCAAGCGCCAACTCGACGCCAATGATAGGCTGAACCCCCGCGCCTGCGAGTTTCTCGGAAAATTCCAGAGCACCGAAAAGATTATTCGTGTCTGTTAAAGCAAGCGCCGGCATCCGGTCCCTGGTTGCAAGCTTTTTAAGCTCATCAATCTTTAAGGCCCCCTCAAGCAGCGAAAAAGAGGAATGGACGTGGAGATGCACAAACCCAACCTCCTCCAATATCCGACTCATTTGCACCCCCTGATCATCCTCGCGCTAGTCTTGCCCCGCCCATGGGTTGGCAATCAAGCACGAAGCGAAAAAGAGGGTAAAAAAGCGTTAGATAAAGACGCTCGACCACGCATAGATCGTGGCAAGAAAGGCGGAAAGGGCCGCGAGCTCGGTAAAATCTTCAACGAGAGAAAGAAGCATTGGAACCTCCATTCGATTGCGATGGACTATCATATGTTCATGTTTTGTTCTTTTGCAAGCTGAATTTTAACAAAGCGCCTCCACCTCAATAAAATGCTTAATAAAGACTTAATTCAACTCGACCACGAGACCATCCCGAATGGTCACGCGGCGATCCATGCGTGATGCCAGTTCGAGATTATGCGTGGCAATCAGCGCCGCAAGGCCTGTCACTTTCACGAGCGATAATAGCGTCTCAAAAACACGCTCTGATGTCGCTGGATCAAGATTGCCCGTTGGCTCATCCGCCAACAAAATCCGTGGCCGATTGGCAACGGCGCGTGCAATCGCCACGCGTTGTTGCTCGCCACCCGATAATTCAGCCGGACGATGCGACAGCCTTTCCCCAAGCCCCAGATATTTCAAGAGATCAGCGGAGCGTTGCCGCGCCTCGGCTTTATCCAGCCCCGCGATCATCTGCGGCAACATCACATTTTCGAGCGCTGTGAATTCGGGCAATAAATGATGCGCTTGGTAGACAAAACCAAGATCACTGCGGCGAATAGAGGTGCGGTCTGCATCCGGCAGTTCCATGGTTGGCTGCGAGCCAATATAAATTTCGCCTTTATCAGGGCGCTCAAGCAACCCCGCCAATTGCAACAAAGTCGACTTGCCCGTCCCCGAAGGCGCAATCAACGCCACCGATTGCCCCGGCCACACGGCTAAATCAGCGCCTTTGATGATATCCAGCGTATGCTCTGCATCAACAAAACGCCGCTCGACTTTCCACAAAAACAGAACAGGATCGGTACGCTTGTTCGGGTCAATATCGGTCATTCGTAACGCAACGCCTCCACAGGATCGAGGCGAGCCGCGCGCCAAGCCGGATAAAGCGTAGCAATCAGCGACAGAAGAAGCGCCATGCCCACCACAACGGCCACTTCGCGCGGGTCGACATCGGCGGGCAGATGACTCAAGAAATAGAACTCGGCGGGAAACAGATTGGTCTGCGTCAGTTTAGACACCAAAGCCCGCAAATTTTCGACATTGAGCGCAATCACCGTACCCAAAGCAAAGCCCGCAAAAGTACCCACAAAACCAATGGCGGCTCCCGTGATCAGAAAAATCCGCATAATCGCCCCGCGCGTCGCGCCCATGGTACGCAAAATGGCAATATCGGCGCTTTTGTCTTTCACCAGCATGATGAGACCCGATACGATATTCAATGCCGCCACCAGCACGATCAGCGTTAAAATCAAAAACATCACATTGCGTTCGACTTCCAACACGCCGAAAAACGTTTTGTTGCGCTGCCGCCAATCGGTCAAAAACAGCGGGCGTTCGATGCGCGTTGATATTGCGGCCTTGGCCTCGTCAACGCGGTCGGGATTGGCGAGGAAAAGTTCAATCGCACTCACATCGCCGTCGCGGTTGAAATAGGCTTGCGCCTCCTCAAGCGGCATATAGACAAAGGCCGAGTCAAATTCCGACATGCCAATTTCATAGATTGCGGCAACGGGATAGGTTTTGATGCGTGGTGCCGTGCCAAACGCCGTCTGCGCGCCTTTGGGGGCGGTGAGCGTAAGATTATCGCCCGGACGCAAGAACAATTGCTCGGCCAATCGCTTGCCGATGACGACGCCGGAGTTACCGCTAAACCCGTCAAGGGTTCCCATTTTGATGTTGTTCGCAATCGCCGGAATGCGCTTGATGTCACCTTCCCGCACACCACGAACCAAAACGCCGCCTGCCCCTGATTGCGCAGATGCCAAAGCCTGCCCCTCAACAAGCGGAAGCGCCAGCACAACCGAGGGTATCTGTTCCAGTGCCTTCGATAAATCCGCGTAATCCGTCAGCGGCTTATCAATCGCGCCCACAAATACATGGCCGTTAATGCCAACGATCTTATCCAACAGCTCTTTTCGAAAGCCGTTCATCACCGACAAAACGATGATCAGCGTCGCCACCCCCAGCATGATACCTACAAAGGAAAAACCAGCAATGACGGAAATAAACCCTTCCCGCCGCCGGGCGCGAAGATAGCGCAACGCAATAAGCCATTCGAAGGCGGCAAACGCCTTCGACCGTCTTTCGCTCATTTCAGTTTGGGCTGGTTCAATACTCATGGATCAATCAAACGGCCAAGCGCGCGATAGCGTCTTCCATCGAGAGCAATTCGCGCTCGCCCGTCTTACGCCGTTTCAATTCGACTTTCCCTTCGGCCAATCCCTTAGGACCGACCAGAATTTGCCAAGGGGAACCGATCAAATCGGCGGTCGCAAATTTCGTACCCGGACGCTCATCGCGGTCATCGTATAAAACATCTTTGCCCCGCATGGTCAGCGCTTTGTAAAGCGTCGCGCAGGCTTCATCCGTCCCTGCATCGCCCATTTTGAGATTGAGCAAGGAAACGTCAAAAGGCGCCACCGCGTCGGGCCAGATAATCCCCGCTTCATCATGCGAGGCTTCGATCAAAGCCGCCACCAGACGCGAAGGGCCGATGCCGTATGAGCCCATATGGACCATGGTTTCCCGCCCGTCTGGCCCAGTCACCGTCGCCTTCATCGGTTCGGAATATTTGGTGCCAAAGTAGAAGATATGACCCACCTCGATACCGCGGGCAGAAATCTGCCGCTCTTCGGGAATGGATTTATAGGCTGCCTCATCGTGCATTTCCGATGTTGCGGCATAAGGCGTCGTCCAAGCCTTGAAAATCGCGTCAAGCGCTTCGCGGCTATCAAAATCCGTGTCGATTGCAGGGATTGGCTGGTCGAGTACCGCCTTATCCGCAAACACTTCGCTTTCGCCGGTTGAAGCCAGAATGATAAATTCATGGCTCAAATCCCCACCGATGGGACCCGTATCCGCCCGCATGGGAATGGCCGTTAAACCAAGCCGGGCGAAGGTGCGCAAATAGGCCACAAACATCTTATTGTAGGAATGGCGCGCGCCTTCCTGATCAAGATCGAAGGAATAGGCATCCTTCATCAAAAATTCGCGGCTGCGCATCACGCCGAAGCGAGGGCGTACCTCGTCGCGGAATTTCCACTGAATATGATACAGATTGAGCGGAAGATCCTTATAAGAGCGCACCGAACCCCGGAAGATTTCCGTAATCATCTCTTCATTGGTTGGGCCAAACAGCATCTCACGTTCATGGCGGTCTTTAATGCGCAGCATTTCCTTGCCATAGGCGTCATACCGACCTGATTCACGCCACAAATCGGCGGATTGGATAACGGGCATCAACAGCTCAATGGCACCGGAGCGATTCTGCTCTTCCCGAATGATCGCATTGATCTTGGTGAGCACTTTAAGCCCCAAAGGCAACCATGCATAAATTCCGGCTGATTCTTGCCGGATCAGCCCGGCCCGCAGCATCAAGCGGTGTGAGACAATCTCGGCTTCTTTCGGTGTTTCACGGAGAATCGGTAGAAAATATCGCGACAGTCGCATGACAAGATCTCTTCTTTAGGACAACGCGCTCGTCAAAGCGCTGTAGGAGTAGATGTTTGAACCCCATCATGCCATAAAATACAAGCGATAGACGCTTATAAACACGGCAGAACCTCATGGAAGGCCGCTTTTATAGGCGTTCGTACTTTTTTGCGGCAAATTCGTGTCGGAAGGGATGACAGGTCCAAAAAAGTAAGCTAGCTTCACTTCGCCTTGGAGATAAAAGAGGTCGCGCCCATGTGGAAGACGGCACAAGGTCCAAGTCTGGGGAGGAACGGCTACTAACGCGTTGAAGAGACTTAAAGTCCGGCCGTCGTAAGATCGGCTCAACCTTAGAAGTTTGATGAAATAAGCAATCAAGGCAGGGTAAAATCCCTGCCTTTTTTAGTTTTAGATCAAATACTTGCAAAGACTATTCAACAAATTGGATGAAGAGCGATAATGCAATTGCAACAGGAATTGCAACGAGCGTTGTGATGATCACTTTGCGCCATAAACGCGGCCTACCGGGCGCGCCTGCCTCGGTCCCCGGCGTTACATCGCCAAGCTCAAACTGGCTTTTAATGCCGAGCGGCAAAATAACAAACAATGTCAGCCACCAGGAAATACCATAAACCGCCAAAAACGTCGCAATCGACATGATCTTGGTGCCTTATATCTGCTCAAGCTCGATGAGCGTACCGTTAAAATCTTTCGGGTGGAGAAACAAAACGGGCTTACCATGCGCCCCTATTTTAGGTTCTCCATCGCCTAGCACCCGCGCTCTTTTGTCCCGCAATTGATCGCGAGCGGCTAGAATATTTTCAACCTCATAGCAGATATGGTGAATGCCACCCTCGGGATTCCGCTCCAGAAATTTTCGGATCGGGCTTATATCGCCCAAAGGTTCGAGCAATTCGATTTTGGTGTTCGGCAATTGAATAAAAACCACCGTCACGCCATGATCCGGCTGTGGCAGTGGCCTTGAAACCTCGGCACCAAGCGTGTCACGATAGAGCTTTACCGCACGCTCCAAATCCTGCACGGCAATGGCGACATGGTTAAGGCGTCCAATCATATCCTGCTCCTAGATCATCACCACCTGAACATGGCAGACGGGCTTTTTACCCCAAGCGTGGTTTACGGTTGATCGAACAGCCCTTTCAATGGCCGTTTCAACGAGGTCCGGATCGCGCCGCTTGCTTTTGGGAAGCGTGTCAAGGACAGAGAAAACCGCCTCCTCGATCAAATCCTCAAACGACCGCCCTGCCCGGTCAAGCTGCGGAATACCCGATACGGCAAAAGCAGGGTCGCCGACGAGTTCGCCCTTCGCATCCAAGGCGACGGCCACTGATACGAGGCCCGCAAAGGCCAATTTACGACGCTCAGAAATCGCCGGATCGCCTTCTGAAGCAAGCACATCGCCATCCTTGAATAATTTACCATGGGGGGCTTCATCAACAATATCAGGCTCGCCGGGTGCCAAGCGCACAATATCGCCATTCGTCGCCATCACGACATTCGAAATACCAGATGCCAGCCCGAATTTGCGATGTTCATCGAGATGCAGAGGCTCGCCATGGGCCGGGATGAGCGTTTTAGGCCTGACCCATTCATACATTTTCTTGAGCTCACCCCGCCGGGGATGGCCTGAAACATGCACCATTGCCGTGCGATCAGTGACGACATTCACGCCTTGGCGAACAAGCCCATTAATGATGCGGCCAACGGCTTTCTCATTTCCGGGGATGGTTCGCGAGGAAAAGATAACCGTATCGCCCGGCGCAAGCGTTACATCGGGATGTTGATCATCGGCCACGCGGGCTAAAGCGGCACGAGGCTCGCCTTGGCTGCCCGTCAACAAAGCCACCACCTTGTCGCGTGGCAAATAGCCATACGTCTCTGACGAGCGGAAGTCTTGAACGCCTTCCAAATAACCGCATTCGGTTGCCACTTGAATAGCACGATCCATCGCGCGACCAATGGCTACGACCTCGCGGCCCACCGCCTTGGCGGCCAAGGCAACGGAGCGGATACGTGCGACATTCGACGCAAACGTCGTTACCGCAACGCGGCCCGTCGCTTGGCCAATCACCTCGATCAAGCCATTGGCGACATCGGTCTCGCTCATTGACTCGCCTTCGCGCATCACATTGGTCGAGTCGCAAATCAGCGCCAAAACGCCTTCATCGCCGATTTCCGTGAGCCGTTTTGAATCCGTCGACCAACCCGCAACCGGCTGCGCGTCGATTTTCCAATCGCCTGTATGGACGACGGTACCAAGCGGGGTGCGGATCGCCAAAGCGGTCGATTCGGGAATGGAATGCGCCACCGGGATGATTTCGACATCGAACGGAGCAAGCTTCAGCCTATCACCCGGACGCATGATGTTGAGTTTGATCCTTTTCTCGCTTTGTTCGGTCTGGCGACGAATATCAAACAGCCCAGCCGCAAAAGCCGTAGCGTAGACAGGCGGCGCGCCAAGGCGCGGATATAAATCCATCAATGCGCCGATATGGTCCTCATGCGCGTGGGTGATGATAATCGCTTTCAGCCGATTTTTTTGGCCCTCAAGAAATTTGAGATTGGGCAAAA